>ENA-OWNT01001853-OWNT01001853.1-seawater-metagenome-genome-assembly--contig:-NODE-1853-length-24130-cov-8.043986_pt1 | contig 24130 bp, 23 predicted proteins | sample MGYA00238136_ERZ651165 | MGnify/ENA primary metagenome ERZ651165 (study PRJEB26861, sample SAMN08777766) | seawater metagenome | isolation source: coastal seawater | place: USA: Florida | collected...
AGCGATATGTCTCGTTTACCCTTTTTTAATACTGAAATTATACGCAGCGGCAATAAATTGACCACGCCTGAAGGTACGTTAGCGGGGTCTTGCTTGGACATGCACAGTGCACTTGTTAATACTTACAGCGATTGCGGAATATCACTTGAGTCTGCCAGTAAAATGGCAAGTATCACGCCAGCAACGTTTATGAACTTGCAGCATGAAATTGGCAGTATTGAAGTGGGTAAACAGGCCGACTTTGTTTTACTTGATAACAGTCAGGCGTTGCTTCAGGTATGGAGTAGCGGGCGCAAAGTATTATAGCGACACGTTAAAGGCCAAAAGCCCTGTGGGCATATGGCCTTTAACTTATTTTCTCTTACCTGTTGTCAGCTCAGGCGTTTTCTTTGTGTGCAAGAAACTCTTCGTAATTGCCGTCAAAGTGGTTTAATTTCTTATCTTTAATTTCAATAATTTGCGTGGCTAGTGAAGATACAAACTCTCGGTCGTGGCTTACGAAAATAACGGTGCCGTCGAATTTATAAAGCGCATTGTTTAACGCTTCAATGGATTCCATATCCATGTGGTTGGTAGGTTCGTCCATTAGCAGTACGTTAATGTCTTCAAGCATCAGCTTTCCAAACAATAAGCGGTTCTTCTCACCACCCGAGCAAACCTGAACACGCTTGTTGAAGTCGTCTGATGTAAATAAAAGTCGTCCTAGCATGCCTTTAATATGCAAGTCATCGTGCTTAGGGCTTCGCCATTGGCTCATCCACTCGAACATAGTGATGTCTTCAGCAAAGTATTTGGCGTTATCTTGCGGAATGTAGCCAATCGCTGCGTTTTCAGCCCACTTGTAGCTACCTGCTGTTGGCTCTATATCGTTTACCAAACACTTAAGTAGGGTGGTTTTGCCAGCGCCATTTTCGCCGATAATGGCAAGGCGTTGGCCTGCTTCTAATAACAGGTTTGCGTTATCAAAAAGCGGTAGTTCAGGGTAGCTATGGCCTAGCTCTTCCAAGGTTATGGCTAAGCGATGAAGCTTTTTGTGCTGTTTAAAGACAATGTATGGCTTACGTCGGCTAGACGCTTTAACTTCCGCCAATTCAATTTTTTCTAAACGACGTGCTCGTGATGTAGCTTGCTTCGCCTTCGACGCATTTGCGGAGAAGCGCGCAACGAAGTTTTGCAGCTCTTCAATTTCTGCCGACTTTTTCGCATTTTCAGCATGTAGCTGCTCTTGTACTAACATAGCGGCTTGAATGTAGTCGTCGTAATTACCTGGGTAAATACGCAGTTCGCCGTAATCAATGTCGGCCATGTGTGTGCACACAGAGTTAAGAAAGTGTCTGTCGTGCGAAATAATAAGCATGGTTGATTTGCGCTTATTTAATTCATCTGCAAGCCAGCTAATAGTGTAAATGTCCAAGTTGTTGGTTGGCTCATCTAAAAGCAGAATGTCTGGCTCAGCAAATAGCGCTTGGGCTAAAAGTACACGTACTTTTTTACCCGGCGCGACTTCTTTCATTAAGCCAAAGTGGTAGCTTTCGTCGATACCCGCAGAGGTAAGAATTTCACCTGCACGTGCTTCTGCGGTGTAGCCATCCATTTCGGCGAACTGAGTTTCAAGGTCGGCAACGCGCATGCCGTCTTCTTCACTCATTTCTGCTTTGCTGTAAATTTCGTCGCGTTCTTGTTTAACCGCCCACAGTTCGCGATCGCCCATAATTACCGCGTCTACAACGCTAAATTCTTCAAAGGCGAACTGGTCCTGGCTTAGTATGCCTAGCTTTGTACCTGGCGCCATCGACACATTACCTGAACTTGGAGTGAGCTTACCGCTCAAAATTTTCATAAACGTCGACTTGCCGCAACCGTTCGCACCAATAAGGCCATAACGGTTACCGTTACCGAATTTAGCAGAAATATTTTCAAATAATGGCTTAGAGCCAAATTGCATTGTGATATTTGCGGTAGTAATCAAAACAGGTATCCAAGGGGGTAAAACAAAAGAAGAGATATTGGTGGTGTAGATCACCAATATATAAAAGCGCGCGCACTATAGAGAATTGTGCCGACTATGTCGAGGGAATTTTAACCAGCGCAGTAGCCTCAATGCCGTTTTGATAGCTTATCGACGATAAATTCAATGGCCGTGGAGTTTTGAAACGAGTTATGTGAAGAACGCACAATACGCGTTTCTTCTGCGTCTGCAATATACGCACTGGCGTAGCTAACCACTGAATCTGATATAGCATTGCATTGTATGCTGCCACTGCATGTAAGGGCGCCAGTAGAGCCAATAATTGAATAGCTTTCGCCTTGCACGGAAATAGTGTCTAAGGCATTCATTAGTGGGTGGTTGGGCCTTAGTACTTGCACACTATCTGGCCCGTAGTTCTGTAAAAAAGGCAGCATGGCTACAGTTAATCGGTCTACGCCAACTTTGTCGATAAACTGTTTGAAAAGGGTTTTAAAATTATACGGCAGGCTTATAAGGGCAGATCCAATAGTGCCAATGATACTATTTGCCACATCAGACCCTCTGTGAGGGGTATCTAAAAAGAAAACAGTATTGTTGTAAAAAACGGGCGTAAACAAAAATACGTCGGCCAAGGTCGCGTCTTCACTGCCAAGCAGTTCATCAGGAGGAGCAGTAAACGTAGCATCCCACAGCTTTTGGTCTGAATGGGTAGTGAGTAATTTAGAAATAATGCCGCCCATGCTATGGCCAATAAAAACAGCATCTTCAAAAGTATTCCCTGTTTCCATTTCAAGGCGTAGCTTCAAGTTGCTAAGCTTAGTTCTAACACGCATGGCGTTGTAAAATGGTGGCGGGCCAGATGGGTAGTAAACATGCCATATTTGATAGCGACTATACAGACTAGGTGTGTTTAATATTGCCATGGTAAGGTGGCGCCAAATGAGTGGGTCGGAATTAAGCCCGTGAGTCATGATAATAGGCGTTTTGTCTGCCGATAGCGGGCCAATACTAAATACGCCCATTCTGCTTTCTGCCTCTTGAGGGGTTGTAAACCCTAGCCAGCTAAAGTTGTGAATGTCGGCGTTTTGTAAAAGCGCCAAATAGGCCGCAGAAGGTGAATAGCGCAATGCATACTGTTGAGATCCCATTTGAATGTGTTGCGCATTACTGACAGGTTTTGCCGTTAATTCTATGTGGATACGCAAACCGCTAAGTGAGATGTTGGTTGGATAAATCGATAGCGCCGAAAACCTTCCTTCAAGCGGATAGTTGTCATCAATACTAGTACCGTCTTCCCGCTGGTTAGTTTCTCTAACTACCGCAGCAACGCCTATTTCGCCAAATATCTTCGGTGATAGCCGTTCATCGGTTGGGGACATATCATCAACTAAGAAAATATTACTTGGGCCGGTATATTTTACCTGAATCAGGTTGTCACTTTTATCGCGATGACTGAATAAGATGCTGGTAGCGTTATTATATTTTTCTAAAGCTTTGCGTTTTTGTTTATCGGTTATGTCTTGTCTAGAAAGTAGCGCCGTTGTGCAGTGCAGGGTAAGTGCGATATCCAAAGAATTTGTCATAGTTTGGGTTTGGCAGCGCTTAAAAAGACCATTGGTATTTATCAACGATAAATCGGGAAGAAAGCCATATCCGTAGCTGGGTGTAAGGGAGGTGGTGTTGTTATTTTCTCGATAAAAATCGTTAGATGAACAAGCGCTAGTTAAGCTAACAATGATGAGTAAAAAAACACTACAATAAAAATTATGCACCTGTTTTCAGCCTTTGTTTTTGTTAGTGCAGCAAAAAGTGCTTATACCCTTTTCATGAGTATTATTGTCGTTCTGTAATACTGTTTTTTACGCTGAACCACACTCCCAATGTCATGTTGGCCTCATCGTTGCAGTATTTGAGTTTGTAATAGTAGCGTTGTGAAAACACATACGCAAAAACCATTAAAGTTGGTAATGGTAGCTTTTAGTACTGTTACTACGCATGAATGTAACATGCAGTACAAACGTACAATGCAAATGTTGTGAAGTACAGTCGGGTCTTAAGAAATACGATTTGACCGTATCACCCATTAGTTTTTACGAAAACCATTGCCATTAGCAAGAAGGAAGCATTATGAAAGCACTTAAGTCGATAGTAGTGGGTTGTTTTACCGCAACAGTGTTAACGGCAGGCAGCGTACACGCTGAAGCAATAAGTTCAGATACAGTTATGCAAGCGCAAACGGCTAACTACAACAAACAGCAGTTAGTTGCTATGGTGAATCGTGCAGACGTGCAAAGCAAACTTGTTGGTTTGGGTGTAGATACGAACGATGCCATCGCTCGTATTAATGCTATGACAGACAGTGAAATTGCACAGTTGAATGACGAAATTAATCAAGCGCCAGCGGGTGGTATTGTTGGCGCTGTGTTAACGGTTCTTGCAGTAATTGCCATCTTAGATCTTGCTGGTGTTACCGACGTGTATCCATTCATTCGTCCTATTAGCAGCTAAAATGGTTGATAAATTAATTCAAAGAGCCTGCCTGTTTGCAGGCTTTTTATTGTTGATGGGTTGCCAAGGTACGCCTCAAACTGACCAGCTGCGTCAGCAAGGGCTGGCGAACCTGCCACCACCGCATACCATTTCCTCGGTACCTTTTTACCCTCAACAGCAATATTACTGTGGTCCTACAACACTTTCCGAAGTGTTCGGATTTTATGGCGTAAATGTATCGCCTGACGATATTGCTCCAAAGCTCTTTATTCCAGATAAAGAGGGCAGTCTTCAGCTAGAGATGGTAAGTGCTACCCGGCAGTATGGTTTTTTACCTTATACCGAGCGCGGCACCTTAAAATCGATTATGGCAATGGTAAGCGATGATGTTCCTGTAATCGTTTTTCAAAACCTGTCTATTCAGCTTTTACCTCAATGGCACTACGCTGTAGTCATTGGATTTGATAGCGAAAAAGGCACAATCACTCTTCATACAGGAGTGACAGAAAGCCACGAAATGTCTTTCGAACTTTTCGAGCGCACTTGGGGTAGGGGCAATTATTGGTATATGACGCCGGTTCCACCTGGGGTAACATCGACCGAAATGGCGCCCTTTAATTATACCCAAGCCGCATACGACATGCTTAAAGTGGGAGATAAAGACAAAGCCATTGCCTTTTTGGAAACGGCGACACAGCGGTGGCCAAACGAGTGGCTTGGTTACTTTTTGCTGGCTAACCACTATTTGAAGAATGACGCTGAAAAATCGCAGTATTGGTTTGAGAAAGGTTTTAGTGCAGGGCAGTACCAAGCGCCTTATGTACACAACTATATTGTAGTGCTTTATAAACTCGGAAATAGTCAGCGTGCCAATGCCATGCTCACTCAAGCTCTCAAACAGTTTCCTGACAATAGCGATTTTAAATCTCTAGCTGACAAACATAATGTGACACATTTGGTGCTTTGAATTAGCGGCCAACCAATTATCATCTATTATTAAAAGGTGATACAGAGAAGTTTAAAGAAGGTATGCCAAAGAAACTAAGTACAACGTCTGTGCAGTATGACGACGGTATTGTAACAGCAACGCTGCATGGTTTATTCAATGAGCAAAGCGCTCATGACTACAGCAAAAAGCTTTTTGGCTTAGTAAGAGAGCTAAATGGAAAGCCCTTTGCGTTGTTAGCCGATATTCGTGATGTACAGGGGGCAACACCCGATGCGTTTGATATCTTGAGTGAAATAATTGGGAAACTGCCCAACATGGGGTTGTGCGCAAAGGCGTATGTTCATGAAGGCTTAGTGATTAAAGGCATCATGTTTCAGCGTATTCCTAAACTTAAAGAGATGGAATATTTGTTTTTTACCGATTTCGACGAAGCTCGTGATTGGTTGAACAACGTATATCAACAAAAAACAGAGCGCTAGCACTAGTTTTGTTGAGCTTACAGCGCCGTTTTATTACTATTTCTCGCGCTTTTTTTAAGGCAACTTCGTAATTTTCCCTCGATACAGGCGTTAAATTTTAAGTATGTTTTTAGCGGATATAGGTAAATTGATCACGTCAAACCATTAAATGCATTGATTTAGAAACACTAATTGGATGCTTGTGAGGACAACACAATTTACTATAGTTCCAACCAGGTGATAGTGTTTCTGGTTCGTTTAAAAGCTCACTTGCTGAGTATTCTCTATTGCAGGTACCGCAAAGAACCTTGCCTTTACCACTTGATAAAATGGAATTAGCTGTGCTGTTAAAGCTTCCCAATTCCTCAGGTGGTTGGCAATCTGAATCATCATCTTTATTCCTATTTTTAACCCAGCGCAATAATATTGCATCTTCATCGAAAACTGAAAATTCATTGCCAGGTAACAAGTTCTCTAAATACTCTTCAACATCGCTAGCATCAAAATAGAGTCTGGTATTTAGTCGCGCGTAATCAGATTCGTCATAGCCAAAAGTGAAAATCTTATTGGTGCATTCGGGCGGGTGTTGCCAAAGAGCCATTAAACTTTTTTCTCGATCCTCAATAGACATCTTAAAGTCGAAGCTTTCATGAACTTCAAATAGCGTGTGCAGACCAAGCTTGGGTAAAGTGTAAAAAATAACGATTGGCCAAGATATGCTCCACGTCAGTGCTCTTATAGTTAATTCTTTTAGAGATAACTCAATTTTTAAACTTCTTTGGCTAAGAAGTTTAGCAAGAATGATTAATACTGATATGGTTATCCCTAATAGGGAATATAAAACAATAGTGTTTGCCAATGTGATTAACTCCCTTTATATCCTTTATACGTAATATAAACTTACATCCCTCTATTAATCCGGCTTGAATTGGTTACTAGACGATTCAAGCGTCGGGTCGTCGAGCTCTTGAGGCTTTTACGAAAAATTACCTGCACAGCACTATACTTGTCATGAATTCGTTCAGCTGAGAGTTAAGATATCTTCATCATTTCCCTCAAGTCTACACATCCATATATTTCCTCACAAATTTTCAGCAGGACTATAGACAAAAGTAAGGTTGAGCTTCCTGTTTCATTACAAAAGCAATGTTTTTTCATGAGGCAAATTCATTTACTTCAGTCAGGCAACGACATGGGGGCCTTGAGTGTTTCTGTGATAGATGCTGGTAATTGCTACCCCGAATGCTTACCGACCTGAGATGTGCGACCGAAGGTCGAACAACAAAAGATAAAGCGTAACTTCCTCGAAGAATTCTTTGTAAAAAATGAAAAAAAACATTGGTTTATATTTTATTTTTGCATTTTTGCATACATTGCATGTAAAAATGCTTGCAATGTATGTATTTTGTTCTAATATTAATCATGCATGCAACGCATGTATTAAATTTTATTTTGTACTTAATTTATATAATTATTCAAATCTTAAAGAGGACTTAAACATGAAAACATCGCAGAACTTGAAAATTTTTTTGCCAAAGCTTATTCAAAAAGATGGATAGCAACTTATCGATTTTTTCCCGATGAGATGCATTCTTCGGTTTTAGGAGAAATGACTTATGAATGAAGTTTTTGGCACTTTAACAATATTTTATTTTATTTATCAAAAAGGCAGGATTCCTCTGGAAATCAATAACCATAGATTCACTCGGAGGCCGCTATGAAAAACACAATGACACAAGATTCAACTGACAAACTGGCGCCTATGGAGTTTGCATTAATGGATGCAGTAAGGGTGTGCAAAGAAAATGCTTTTGGAGCGACCATTTGGAAAGAAATCCAAGAGAGGACCCAACGTGACTATTCTAGTGGGGCGGTGTACACCGGTCTCAATAGGCTAGTCAAACAACATTTAGTAGACAAGGTAAAGGAGGCAGACGGCAAATATCACTATTACGTTACAGAAAAGGGTAAACGAGCTTTAGTAAGTTCTAGAGAAAGCTATCAACGGCTTATAGATAAGACGGCTGATATCCCCTCGAGTTGGGGGTACAGTTAGTGCAAATCATGACGGAGAAACAGTTATGCAAGAGCGTGATACTTTACAGTTCGGCTGGTTTCACAAATTACTCACCAGGTATGTAGAAGGAGGAAAAGATACAAGGTTAAAGGAGTTGGTAAATGACTATTTATTGCCTGTTTTCATAGAGGAAGCTCCGGCTTCCCCTATGAGAGCATCAGGGAAGGTGCTTTGGGCTATAATGGTTTTTTATCCAAGGGTGTTTTTGAGCACATCATTTTATTTGCTCAAAGAGTTTTATGTCGGGATAAGACAACGCCGGCTTCAGCGGCCGCAATCAGAAATTAGAGACGATTTTGAGGAGGAGTAGGACACTTCTCAATGAGCAGCGCAGGGTACAATAAGGTCGGAAACGCAATACGAGTAAACAAAAAGAGAAAGCTAAGAGCTTTCTCTTTTTGTTTAAGACTGCCCAGCTAATGAAGAGTATCGATATAAATTTGGGAGATTTTGTAACAGCCATTTAAGGTTTGATTTATTGGCTAAATTGTTTTTTAGCTTGGCTGAGCTTAGTAGGGAAACGATAAACCTACATGTCAACACCGCAATCAAGACGAATAAAAGCTAAATACCTGCTCTATGAGAGGTGGCAATATAAAATAAGGACCGAAGCTCTAGCAAAGGACCTACTCATCACTCTCTTTTGGGTATACAGGTACTACCAATTTAGCTCAAGAAGCTGCAACAAATATTTGTAAACCAAAACTAAATTCTGTAGCACATATGTAGCACAGGAAAATATGGTTGGTAATTACTATTGCTTGAAGTTAGGAAAATGGTGGCCCCACCCTGACTTGAACAGGGGACCTGCCGATTATGAGTCGGATGCTCTAACCAACTGAGCTATAGGGCCATTTGAAGATGCGTTGTGGTATTTCGTAACCAAAACAACCACAAGCGAGCGCAAGTATAAGCAGTTTTATTTGCCTTGTCACGCCTCGCTAGTGGCTTTATGGAGCGTTTGCTTTATTTTTGTTCAGTACGTCTTCGGTATACAGTAAATGCAGCTAAAGAAACAAGTAACCAAAGGCCAGTTGAACCGCCGCCACCGCCATTGTTTGCTGGTGGTGTAACGTCTTCTACAGGAGGCGTTTCAACAGGAGGTGGATCTACAGGTGTTGATGATGCTGGTTCTTCAACTTCAACAATAACCGTGTCGCTACTTACTACACCAAACTCATCGGTGGCCGATAGGCGGAATTCTAGAGTTGTTGGATTATCTGGCGTGGTAAAACTGGCTGAAAGCGAACTGGCATTCATTATAGTGACAGTCTCTCCAGACACTTGCGACCATTGCGTGCTGGTTAATTCGCCCTCAGGATCTGCTGCTGTGCCGTCCAATGACTGGCTAGTTCTTAGTAAGGCCGTAAAGTCGTCACCCGCATTCACAATAGGTGCCTGATTACTTTCATCATCTTTAATCGACACCGTTGTTTGCGTAAAGCTGCCCAATAGGTTGGCATCGTCAGCACTAAGTACTATTGAAAATTGTTCGGTGTCTTCGCTAGCCGTATCGTTTAGCAGCGTTACTGAAATTGTTCTGGCGCTTGTGTCGCCTTCTTGCCAGCTTAATGTACCCGTTAGTGCTTCGAAGTCTTCACCTGCAACGGCTGTATCGCTTTCAAGCGCATAATTAACATTAAGCTCGCTTTCGCTTCCGCCTTGACGCGTAACTTCAACGTCAACTTGTCCATTGGTTTCCAGCACCGAAATTGCAGTGGTACTTAGTTCAGCTTTGCCCACTTGTGCAACGCCTTGAATTTTCACCATGTTGCTTCCAAGCCCTGGCACAAGTCCACCGCCCTGTGGGTTAAAAAGACGTACAAAGAACAACTCACTAGGTTCATCGTCTGCATTGGCTTCAATGTTTAGCTCGATATTTTTTGTACCGGTCTCAGCTAATCCCCATGCTAGTTCACCTGAAGCTAAAGTAACATCGCTGCCATCAGCCGAACCTTGAATTACTTCATAGTTCACCGTTAGCGCGTCGTTACCGCTTTTATTCACGGGAACGTTAAGTGTTGTGCTTGCCGCAGTCTCTAACGTCGATTGCGTAAAGCCAACGGTAGTTGTGCCGCTTAATGTGTTGTCTTTAAGTACAAACAGGCCTCGCTGCCTGTCACTCACAATAATATTGCCGCTAGGCAGAAATGGGTAAACGCCCCACGCGCCGTTAAAGTTGCTCGAGTTAAAATCGGGGTAAGTGTCGAAGAAACCAACTTGTTCAGGTGCTGTCGGGTCTGAAATATCCAGTATGGTTAGTCCGCGCTCGTAGTTGGAAATATAGTAGCGGTTACCACGTACATAGCCGTTGTGATCCACCGTAGTGTTGTCGCTTACCCACGTTGCCGCCAACACAGGGTTAGTAAGCGATGAAATATCAAATACCATTACGCGGGTGTTCAAGCTGAACTGGCGTTCGTCAATTTCATCGTGAACAAAAGCATAGCGTTGGTCTTCAGTTACCCAGCCACTGTGTGTGTAGGCAACGTTGTCGTAACTAATACTGCTAAGCTCAACCGTGCTATTTTGTACGGTATGATCCCACAGGCGCATTTCCGACTCGTTAAAATCAAGCATGACTGTGCAGCCATTGGTGTTACCGTTAACGCAGTCGGTTTGGGAACGACCATCGGTAACAAACATCGATGAAATGTCGTGTGTATAATCTGTCCTTGTTAACCCGTTAGGCGTAAAACTTGCTGCAGGTGTTTGTGGCGTATCTAAGTTGTAAGAACGAAATGCACCGCCGTTAGAGGCTTGGCCAACTAAATGTAGCTGAGCAGCGGCGTTATTAATGGTGGTGTTAAATGTGTAATTAACGTTAGACACATAAATATTGTGAGCGTTGTTATCGTCTCGGTTTCTTGAAGATAAGCTAACACTATTTGGCAAGTCATTCAGGTCGATAATTGAGAAGCCTTCACTTTCAGAACTCGCATAAGCAAAAGCACGCCAGCGACTTGATGTATGGTCGTAGTACTGCAGTACTTTAATATCACGCCAGCCAGTACTTCTTCCGGAAACTTCACCCACTACAGTAGGTGAAGTAGGTGTAGTGATATCTACTACCACAACGCTTGAGTTCATACCTACAATGGCATATTCACGTTGCGTGTTTAAATCAATATGGCCCCAAATGTCATTCACGTCATTCGATACGTTGGATAGTTGGTTAATAGTGACTCGACTTAACAATGACACATTTTCGCAAGGGTATCCGTCAGCAAGACCATTTTCACATGCCACGTTGGTGAGATTTTGTTGTGAAACGCTATCCTGCGGTAAACGCGCAATGGCTTCGCCGCTTTTACCGTCTGATATTGTATTAAACCCCTTAAGGTAAAGTGATTCCGACAAATAAGCTGGCGTATTAACAATAGTGGTATTGTTTACGGTAGGGTTTTGCACTTGAAAATGATCGATACGAGAAAATCCACCCAACACCGGCATAAGGCTATCATTCAATAGTAGGCTTTCAATATTATCTTCGAGTTTGTACGTGCCCTCCGCAACCAGTAGCCTGTCACCTTTACTTGCTTGTCTTGCGGCATAAGCTAATGTTTTACACGGACGAAAGCGGTTGTTGCACTGTCCTTCATCTATACCATCCGCAGCAACAAAGCGCGCTTTATCGTGATCTATGTGTGCGTAAGCGCCTTGACTAGTAAATGCCAAAAGCAGCACTATTAGTGAAAAAAGAAATACTCTCATATTATCGTCCGTGCAATTCGTATGTGTCGTGTAAAAAACTACCAGATATCTATAGGAAGTACATAAACAAATGAAAATGCCTTATCGCATTGGTGTCATCTCAGCGTTACTTTTCTCGCTTGCAGGTTGTGACTTTTTGGGGCTTAGCAGCAGGGAGCCGGGCGAAATCCCTTTTGATTTAGTGGGAGTAGATACCGCGGCATGCCCAATGATTATGAGTATTGGCAATGACCGTTGGAATATTGATTATTTCAGCTTTTATTTAAGTGAGCCCGAATTGCGAATAGATGGTAGATGGCAACGGATTAAATTCAAACAAACGAAATGGCAAACGACAGATATCGCGCTGTTAAAATTCCATTCTTTGTGCAGTAACCCTCAAGACGCTAACGACAGAATTGTGTTAGAGGCCTCGAAAGAGTTAATGCAGCTATCGACTAGTCTTCGCTTTAAGATGAGTCTTCCTTTTGATATCAACCACGCTAACCCGTTAACGCAGCCTTCGCCCTTAAACGATAGCTCAATGTTCTGGAGCTGGCAGAATGGCCATAAGTTTTTGCGTATGGATGTGTCAAAAGTGGGCAATGAAGAGAAGAAATGGTCGTATCATCTAGGTAGCGTTGGCTGTGAATCTGACTCGGCCGTCCGCCCACCCGAGAAATCGTGCGCTTTTACCAATCGCGTGGAGTTTATTTTACCTATGACACAGCTTGATACACAGCTAGATATTGATGTGCATGTTTCGAACATTGTTACACAGGTGAACATTAACGAGGCGTCAAGCTGCATGTTCGACAGCCCTGAAACCAAGCCATGCGATAAGCTTCTTCGCAACCTTACACACAGACCTTGGCTGCAATGGCAATAACGCTTAGATCTTTCTTACTCAGTATATTTATAGTGGGGCTTGCTGCATGCAGTAAGCCGCCAACACCTTATTCGTGGAACCTGCCGCATAACGTTCCGCCTCCTCAAGTGCCGGATGATAATCCTATGACTGAAGAGGGTGTGGCTTTAGGTAAAAAACTTTTTTTTGATACAGCGCTAAGCGTTAATGAAAGTATTGCCTGTAGCAGCTGCCACTTACCAGAACATGCGTTTGCCGACCCTCGTACTGTTTCAATCGGGGCTAGGGGCGAAGCGTTAACTCGAAATGCTTTGGCATTGGTGAATGTGGCCTACAACGCGTCGTTCACTTGGGCCCACAACAATTTAGACAGTATTGAAAAACAAATTCTCATTCCTTTATTCAATGAGCACCCTGTCGAAATGGGTGTTACCGGTAATGAATCGTTGATATTGTCGAGGTTAAATACTCCGGCGTATCGAGAAGGCTTCAAAGCAGCGTATAACGACAGCTCTCCAAATATGAATAACGTAGTGCGCGCCCTTGCAAGCTATGTAAGAAGTTTGGTGTCGTTTAATAGTTCGTTTGATAAATACGCTTATGCTGGTGACGACTATGCGCTTACACCTCAGCAAATACGAGGACTAAATTTATTCTTTTCGGAGCGTACAGAATGTTTTCACTGCCATGGTGGAGTTAATTTTACGCAATCGTCGAAACACAGTTCTCAGTCGTTTGCAGACCAGCCTTTTCACAATACTGGCATGTACAATACAGATGGTATGGGAAGCTATCCAAAGTCAGACATGGGCCTTTACAGCGTTACCCATAATAAAGCCGATATGGGTAAATTTCGAGCACCTACACTTCGTAATATCGCTTTAACGGCACCGTATATGCACGACGGTAGTATTGAAACATTGGAAGACGTAGTGGCGTTTTATGCCCGTGGCGGTAACAAGCGAGATAAAATTAACCCTTACCGGAGTCCTTTTATCAAAGGTTTTCGCTTAACTGAAAGCGAGCAGGCGGCGTTGATTGCATTTTTACATAGCTTAACTGACGATAAATTCATCGATACACACAAAGTGCACAAAAAAGAGTGATTTTTTACTCGTTTTGAACTATTTGTGTTTATACTTTAGTCACTAATTACAACAAATTGCTTATGTGCTGACAGTTAACATCGTGATAAACTCAAAGACTTACATTCTTTTGTTAACAATTATAAGCAGGTGAGCGGTCGCGGAGATGAGAATGACAGAAAAACCCTATATTACTAGTGGTCGAAATACCATCATTCACAAAATAAGAAAACTAGATCTATTGATTATCAATGGTGATGAGCATCCGCCTGTGCTTGTAACGTACAAAGGCATTAAAAAGTACGAAGGCCAAGTGCCAGAAAATAAGCGCGATGCAAAGATGATGGATATGGAGCTAGTCGATGTAACCACTAGCGACGTGTTTGGCGATGAAAAAACGCTTTTATTCGTGCAAACCCTAAACGGCAAAGAGTATAAAGTAGACTACTCGAAAATTGGTACGGGTATGTTTATCAAGATACACCAAGACAGTATCTTTTAAGCCGTTCTCAATTCGAATATTGAGTTGTGGGGTCAAGCAATTTGACCCCAATTGTCAGCACTTTGGGTATTAAACCCTTTTATCATTTTGTCCTTTCCCTTTAGTTGAACGTACCAATTTTCGAATATATCGAATCGACACACATCAATTGGCGTTGTTTCAGACGCGTTTACACCATCAACAACTCCAGCAGATTTTAATGCAGCAGCTACAAGCTCAGAGCAAAACCATCGATTATAATTTTCTTGGTTGTAAGTGAGGCGTGAAAGAATAGGGTGCTGGTCGGTGACATCTATGGCCGCCCCAAATAGTTGCTGTATATCGTAAGGTTTGCCGTCTTGCTGTTGCATGAACTCGAAAAAGGCATCTTGATTTTGCTCAAAAATAGCCCGTGAAGCAGCTGACAAAGGAAGCCACCACATGTTGCCTTTATATGTTCTTACTTTTTTGTGAAGGCAATTTTTCATAACGCCGCGCTTGCGTCGAAACCATGCCGATTCCATTATTTTTAAAGAGACATTGTCTTTTGGGTGAGTGTCTTGATGATTTTCCATGACTATGGCGACATGGGTTACACCTGAACCGGTAGTAAATTTTGCCCAACGAGAAAATATGCTTTGCCCGCCAAAGGCAATAACGTCACCAGGTTGCATGTACTCTCTTACTTGTCGATAGCTTTTTCTCTGAAGCATAACTCGTCCCTGACTTAATGTTTTATTCGGTAACGCTAAGTAGTTGCCGTAATGACTTGTTCTTATTTTCTCTTCGCGTTTTCACACCAAAAGTGTTGTTTGTATCAAAGTGTGTGCGAAATACGACTAAATACAGTTTACACCGATTATTTAACCTCGCAATTTGTGTGCTTATCGCAACATCGCAAATAGCGGGGGTTTAACGATTTTATAGCGTTTCAACGGCAAAGTTTCACTAACTTAAGGATGCGGGGCAGGGAGTGGTCGTCACCGCGTTAACTAACACAATCAGAGGACTTGTTATGTTGAACTTACGCTCTAAAACTAAACAGCGCCACTACACTACTGCAGTATTAGCAGGTATTACTTTTTCATTAGTAGCATCGGCAGCAAATGCAAAGGACTATCCACTTCACCTTGAAAACGAGCTTATTGCGGTATGCGCCGCCGTTAAAAGTGACAGCAAATTGAAGTTAAATCGAGCAGTTAAAGCAACGGGGTTAAATATTCGAGACTTACACGAAGGACTGGTTTGCAACGGTGAAGACTTGCTTTCTTTTGCAGCCACGCACAATGCATTGAAAACACAGAGTCTTATTGCCAAGCACATTAACGCTCAAAACACTGTGCTTACTGCGAAACGCTAATGCGCTTTTTTAGCCTCCCTAACCATTGGGCTACGCAGCCTGTAGCCCCTTTTTAATTTTAGCAGTAGGGACGCGTTTTCTATTTTTTATAGTGCGAGGGAAAGCAAATGATTGCTCTTGTATTTCTTCAGTCGATAGCGCATCAAAAGCAGCTGATAGCACTATTACATCGCCTAAACATTTTTTCCTCCATTTATGAAGCGCAATCAGCAGGGCATTGCCTAGCCTTGGCTGAAAAACACCCCGATTCAATTGGTTTTTATTCTGTTGCTAAATCTAGCCGAAATCTGGCATCGCGTTATTGGATTGCAGTAGGTGAAAAAGATAGCGAGGCGCTAATGGCTTTCGACCATAACGCATCGGGCTTTATTGCTTCACCATTCGATGGCTTACAAATAGAAAATGCCATTGCGTGCGTCGAGCAGAAGTACATTTGTTATGAACGCACTTCTCAGTTTCAGCAACTTGTTAACGGGTTGTGTAAACAATATGGTGTTTCAGAACTTGCGCTTTTAGCTAAGCTACGCAGGCAGTTAGATCAAACTAAAAAGCCAGGCATGGTTGGTGTACGCTCAGAGAAAGGGTGGTGCTGTTTAAACCCCATTGACGTTAAATGGATTGAAGCCGCTGGTGACTATATGTGTATTCAAACGCTTAATGAAAACATAATAGTGCGAGCAACGTTGAATGATTTATTGAAACGTTTTGACGACCAACGCTTCAAGCGTTGTAACCGCTCGGTTGCCGTAAATGAAGAGCATGTGACGAAACTAGAGCAAAGGCTGAATCAGCAACATGCCATTATGAGTGATGGGGCTACATTTAAAATCACACATAAATACTATTACCTTTTCTGGAAAACTTGATAGAGAAAGAGTCAACCATTAAGACCATTGTCTTGCTGGCAGTTTCGGCTTTAAATGGGTAACCTCTTGTAATAACTTAACTTCGCAAAACCACGGCGCGGTACTACTTCGTTGCAAGAGGAAAAATGAGGGCAATCAAACGCTACTTTGTTGGTGCATTACTTGTATTTTTAGCCTATTCGGTGGGCGTTAGCATTACCTATTATGCGGCATTGCCTGTACCTAGTGCTTTGGTTGGGCTGTTACTTTTACTTTTTATTCTATTTAAATTCCCCTCTGTTGAAGTTGATGTTTCCACTTTCGTCACTGGCCCTTTAAAACATATGTCGCTATTTTTCGTGCCGGCGGTTATGGGCGTATCTCTGTTTTGGGACGAGATAAGCAGCAATGCACTAGCCATTGGACTGGCTATTATCTTAACCACAGCAATTAGCTTGTTACTAACGGCGCAAGTGGCACAGCGGTTACTCGTTAAAAAAGACAGTCTTAACCGCAGTAAAACTGCCGGTGCGAGCTCAGAAGGCGCTGGCAATGATCAGTGAACTAATTCAAGTGCAAAGCGCGTTGTGGTTACTTGCCACGCTGCTGTGTTATGTAGCTGCGCTTCAACTACATCGGCTTTGTAAAGGCCATCCAATAACACATCCGTTAGTTGGCACAGCTGCGCTGCTGAGTGTTTTCTTGTTATTAAGTAAAACCACCGTTGAAAGCTACCAGCAATCGGCATGGCTTCTGCATTGGGGGCTTGGCCCCGTAACTGTGGCTTTAGCATTACCTATTTATAGGCAATGGCAAAAGCTCAAGGTCTATGGCTGGCCGCTTACTTTAAGTGTTTTTGTTGGCGGTGTTTTAGCGCCATTGCTAGCGTGGGGTGTATTATTTGCTCTTAATGCCCCACTGAGTTTGCAATTCACTATGCTCGCAAAATCTATTACTACGCCGCTTGCTATGGAAACGGTAAAGTATATTGGTGGCGTGCCCGCTCTTGCAGCTGTATTTGTTATTGTTACAGGTATAGTGGGCGCAGTGGTTGCTGGTAGTATATTTTCAGTATTCGGTATTAACAATTCACATGCGCAAGGGGTTGCACTTGGTACTGTTGCTCACGCAGTAGGCACTGCTAAAGCTATACACATGGGTGATGAAGTTGCCGCCATGGCGACGTTAGGCTTATGTGTAAACGGTATTTTTACTGCACTTGTATTGCCAATGTTGTTCGTATTACTTTGTTAGCTTCGTTAATCTTTTCATTTAAACGTAAATTTCTATATCCTTAGCCATAAAGTTACAATGAATCTGGCTGGCAATATTTGGCAAAAGTGCTATTCGTTAATGATATGTTTTGTTGTGAATTAATGCCTTTTTTAACGCCGAGAAAAATCATCCCTTTAGTTCATCGCTTTTGTGCCGATACACTAGAAATAACAAAAAATCGTCGGTGAAAACTGGTTTATAAGCTAGGTGGTAAAAGAACTTAATGTTTTCTGTACTCGTATGTGACGACTCTTTAGTGGCGCGTAAGCAAGTGGCCAAGTGCCTTCCTCAAGACTGGGAAGTTGCGGTTCACTTCGCCAAAAATGGTCAAGAAGCGTTAACCGCGCTAGCGGAAGGCAAAGGTGACCTTCTGCTGCTTGACTTGAACATGCCTGTTCTAGATGGGTATGGCACCCTCGAAGCCATTCAAAAGCAGGGGCTAAAAACCAAAACCGTAGTAATTTCTGGTGACGTTCAGCCTGAAGCACATGAACGCGTTACCTCGCTCGGTGCGATTGATTTCATTCGTAAACCTGTCGATCCATCTAAACTTGCCGAAGTACTTGATAAATACAATATCTTACACGTTGAAGAAGAGATTGAGGAAGAGGAAACGCCGCTCGATCCTGATATTCGCGATTGCTATCAAGAGATTACAAATATTGCCATGGGGCAAGCGGGCGACCACCTTGCCCGTATTATGAATGTATTTGTTGAGCTCCCTATTCCAAATGTGAACCTTATTGAAGTGTCTGAACTGCACATGATGCTGTCTGACATTGAAAGTCACGAACAAGTTACCGCAGTTTGCCAAGGCTTTTTAGGTCCTGGCGTGAGCGGCGAGGCAATATGTATTTTAAGTGACTCTAGCTTTGATGATGTGGCCAAAATACTGAACGTAGAAGGTGAGGTTGACGACCAACTTCAGCTAGAGCTGCTGATGGACGCTGCTAGCATATTGATTGGTACTTGTTTAACGGGGCTAGCTGTTCAGATGGACATTAACTTCAGCCAAGGCCATCCAATCGTGCTGGGTCAGCATCGTGCTATTACCGAAATTATTAGCATGAACCAAATAAAATGGAAGCGTACGTTAGCAATAGAGCTAAGCTACGGCTTAGAGGGCTACAACGTTCAGTGTGACTTAATTCTGCTGTTTACTGAAGAATCGATGAAAATGATGAATTCGAAGCTTGCACACTTGTTGGAGGATTTCTAATGAGTCAGCACTTAGATGAGTTGCAAGAATTCCATTGGATGATGGACATGCTGCAGTCGGTAGACGTTGGCATAGTTGTGCTTGATAGGAATTTTAATGTACAGGTGTGGAACGGCTTTATGGAAAGTCACAGCGGTTTGTTACCCAGTGAAGTAAGAGACAAGTCGCTGTTCACGCTTTTTCCTACCATCAAGCAAGACTGGTTTATGAGAAAAGCGAAACCCGTTTTCGACTTAAAAACCCGTGCGTTTATGACATGGGAACAACGCCCTTATTTGTTCAAGTTTCCTAATTATCGGCCGATTACAGGAAGTGAATCTTTTATGTATCAAAACATCACACTTTCTCCGTTAACCTCAGCGACGGGCAAAGTGGATTACATCAGTATGATGATTTATGACATGACTGACGTGGCCGTAGGTAAAAAGCAACTAGAAGCACTCCAAGTAATGGTTTCTGAAGCAAAAGAATCGAAGCGTGTTTTGTAGTTAGTCTTTTGCTTTTTAGGTTTAGTGTGCTGTTTGCTTAAGCAGTACACCGCCTCGTCACTGCATTTAATTTCTCATACTTTGATTTTGCATACCAAGCGTGCTTGGTGTGATAGGAGTACTTATGCAAGCCAATCATTCTCTCTCTTCCTCGGCAAAACTTTGTTATGGCGTTCAATGTTTCTTCTTTGCCTTATTTACCCTTACATTGGTTGCTTGTGGAGGCGGTGGTGGCGGAGATGACGGCACCGACGGTGATGGCTCGGGCAATACGAATCTACTGATCAATGCAGGGCCTGATGCAACGGTTACCGAAGGAGTAAGCTATACGCTAAGCGCAGAAGTATCGGGCGGAGACGGAAACTACACCTATAACTGGACATCGTCGCCAACAGTAGCCATTACACAAGATGACACAAGTTCTTCAACGGCAAGCTTTACTGCCCCTTCAGTAAATGCATCTACAGAGTACCGTTTTACCGTGTCGGTTAACGATAATAGCGGGAATTCAGCGACAGACTTCACCATTATCACCGTTGCGCCAGTGAATATCGCGCCTGTAGCCAGCGTGACCGTACCGAGTTATAGCAATTTGCCTGCAAATACATTTCCAGGCGGAGTTGAGGTGATATTCGATGGCTCGGGCAGCAGCGATGCCGATTCGGCCAACGGAATCGCCGATTATAGCTGGTCGCAAACTAGCGGCACCAACGTGATTACTGGTGTAGACACCAACTTATCAACGTTAACGATAACCACCCCTATCGCTAATGATCCACAAACACTTAGTTTTGAACTTCAAGTGACTGATACGGAAGGCGCTACCGACACCGAGGCCGTCACTATTTCGATTCAGTCAGAAACGGAGACGCTACCGGTTGTTGATGCTGGTTTTTCTCAAGGTGTTTTCAGCGGTGAAGTGGTTATTCTAAAAGGCACAGCAAGCACAAGTATTCCTAGCGCCATGCCTCTGGTTTATTCCTGGGAGCGAAGCAATAACGTACCTTCATCAACGGCTAATAATGCCATTCGTGCAATAGATGACGATGATGCGCTATCTACGTTTGCAGTAGCGCCTGCGGTAGATTCAGCAACGGTTGTGGCTTACACGCTAACCGTTACGGACGCTAATGGAAACAGTGTTGAAGACACCATAAATGTACGTATTCGCCCGATGCCTACGCCGCTGATGAATGATACAGGCTTTTTACAGCAGGCTACCAACAACGCGTTAACGTCGGTTCAGCAAAATGATTTTCCAGGGCAAGACGGTCAGCGCGGTGCCGATATCATTGAACAAAATGGCTTAATTGAAAAAGCAGGTCGTGGTAAAGCAGGTTTTGATTTCACACGCTTAAATGCCAATGGTGATGAGCAGGATGCCAGCGCCGCAACATGGTCCTGCGTGCGAGACAATGTAACGGGCTTAGTGTGGGAAGTAAAAACTGATGATGGAACGTTCCAAGATAAGGATTTTACGTATTCTTGGTTCAGTGACGAAGTAAACGGTGGGTTTGAGGGAGATCAAACTGGGGCAAATGCAACGTGCCTACTGGCCGAGTGCAACACATCGGCTTACGTCGAGGCCATGAATGCACAAGGGTTATGCGGCTTTTTCGACTGGCGCATGCCAACGCATAAAGAGCTGTTTTCGCTAATGCATTTGGGTATTGCTAACGATGTAGCAATAGACGAAGACTACTTTCCAAATACAGGGCAAGTGTCTACAACACCGCTGTGGTATTGGACATCGGTGCCAAGTGCTGACGGTGTAAACAGCGATGACGCACAAAATGCATGGGCATTAGACTTCGATTCAGGAGTAGATAATTTCTTGAATAAGTCTACGGCAGGTCGTGTGCGATTAGTTCGTGCTGGGAGATAATGACGATGCTAAAAAAAGTAATTAATACAGTGTGTAAAATAAAAAACGTAAAACAAATTGCAACCGCAGTGGTTAGCTTTGCATGTATTGCCACTTATTCATCTTCAGCTCTTGCACAAGAGTGCTTGTCGGATGGCTTAGAAACAACACCAAGCAGCAATTTTACAGCGGTAACTACTAATACACTGCTTGATACCACTACCGACCTAGTTTGGCGAAGATGTTCAGAAGGGCAAACATGGGATGGTTCAACCTGCAGTGGAGAAGCGGTGAAATACACCTGGCAAGAAGCATTGCAGCTAGCACAGCAAGCCAGTAATGAAGACTTATTAGGTTGGCGTTTGCCAAATGTAAAAGAGTTAGCAACGCTAACCGAACGCGATTGTGTTCGTCCTGCTATAAACGCGTCGTTGTTTCCAGCAACGCCTGCTGACGACTTTTGGAGTTCTACTCCTTCTTCAGACGACCCTGATCGAGCATGGGTAGTGGCGTTCTTCAACGCTAGTCATTCAATAAAAGAAAAGGACCGCTTTATTTATGTTAGGTTAGTTCGCACTTTTACTAATGATTGATGACTGTAAAGATTAAAGGCATAGTCTTTGGTCTAGTATCTGGTTAGTTAACTTTATCTCCACAAAGCACGCACTATAATGCGTGCTTTGTTTTTTTGCGTTACCGCCAAATTCAACCTGATTTTTAGCACGTTAGACTCATGATGGCTTTTTATTTCAAGCCAAGCTAGCCACAATAATAAAATGAAAATAGAAATGCGCCTTAGTGCTGTAATACTTGCTGTAAGCTTATTCGCTGGTTTTAACTTATCAGCGCAAGCCGAATATACCTGCAACATTGATTTTGCTTACGGTATAGCTGTAAACAAAAACCAGCTGCGTGTAATGGACAAAACGCGTACTGTTGTTCAAATTAATGATCAGTCTCAATTGTTTGTAAGTGGCCGTTGGCAAACATTAGACGATCAACAGCGCGCGTTGCTAGAAGAGTACTCCTCTGGTCTACATTACGTAGTACCTAAAATGATTGTATTGGCAACCGAAGGCGTTGACCTTGCCATAGACACTATCGAGCATGTTTATTTAGGCTTGGTAGGAAGCGATCACGACAGTTACGAACGGTTGAATGGCGCCATGAAGCGCGTAAGACACCGCGTTAAAGATAAATTTCGCCACGCCAGTAACCACTATTTTATCGGCCCAGGATCGCTTGAAAGCGTAGACGACTTCGTAGACAGTGAAATTGAAGCGCAGCTTGAAGAAGCGATTTCTACCTCTGTAGGCGGTATTTTGTCTGCCATTAGCGGAATAAATACGGGCAACGGCGAAGTAAATCAGGAAAAAGTGGCCGAGATAACGCGCCAGTTGAACAATGTAGGCGAGCATCTAGATGTGGGCGATAAAGCTACTACACTGCGTAAGAAAGCCGAGTGGTTTTGCGAAAAACTGAAGCGTCTAGATGCAGCGGAAGAAAAACTACGAGAAAGCGTACCCGCATTTAAGCCCTACAATATCATTACCTTGCAACAAACAGATTCTGACTAACGCCATAGTTAGTCAGAAGGGGTAGTTAGAATGGTTAGTCAGAAGATATAGCTGCTACACAAAACAAGATAAAAGCGAATTTAAATACCGTCTGCCCTTTGCCGTTACCTGCCAATGGTTATCAGAAATAGACAGCAACCCTTGCTGATTTGCATCAACAAGCGCCTTTTGCACCTCTGTCGATAGCGCAATTCCTGTAAAATCGCTGAAATCACTAATAGGGCAGGGCTCTACAAGGCGAAAGCGGTTCATGAAAAATTCAAAAGGTAGATCGTCTTCCTGCACCAAGGTTTTTGTATCAAGGTACGGCCTGCTTATTTCCATATAGCCACGCGGGTGTTTAACTTTTACTAACCGGTTAATAGTGCCATTTTGTGCGTCAGTCACCTTTCCATGTGCACCACAGCCAATACCCAAATAGTCGCCAAAGCGCCAATAGTTCAAGTTGTGTTGGCACTGATGCCCCGGCTTCGAGTAGCCTGAAATTTCGTACTGATGGTAGCCTGCTGCTTCTAAAAGCGCATGCCCCTTTTCTTGAATGTCCCATAAGATGTCATCGTCTGGCAGCTCTGGGGGACGGGAATAAAAAGGTGTATTGGGCTCGATGGTAAGCTGATACCAAGACAAATGATATGGGTTGAGCGCAATACCTTTCTGCAAGTCAGACATGGCATTTTCAACGCTTTGCTCTGGCAAGCCGTGCATTAAATCTAAATTGAACGTAGGCAAGCCTGCACTATGTGCTTGCTTTACCGCATTTTCAGCCTGACTTTCATTATGAATTCTACCAAGAACACTCAGGTGCTTGGGCTGAAAGCTTTGGATCCCCACAGAAATTCGGTTTACACCTGCTTGATAAAAGCCAGCGAATTTACCCGCTTCCACCGTACCAGGGTTGGCTTCCATGGTTATTTCAGCGCTGTCGCTTAAATTAACGCGCTGTTTAACGCCGTGTAAAATATCGGCCATGGCCTGCGCTGAAAACAAACTTGGTGTACCGCCACCAATGAAAATAGTTTCAACAGTGCGATCGCCAATTAGCTTGGCGTCTTCTGCTAAGTCATCCAGTAAATGCGCAACATACTCTTTCTCAGGCAAATCCGATTTAAGTCCATGGGAATTAAAGTCGCAGTACGGACATTTTTGTACGCACCATGGTATATGGATGTATAGGCTAAGCGGTGGATTACGCAAAGTTTGCTCTCATATTATCTAGTAATATGGCCAGTGCTTTACCACGATGACTAATGCGGTTTTTCTCTGCTTTTTCCAGTTCAGCGGCAGTACAGCCGTGCGATGGAACGTTGAAAACCGGGTCATAGCCAAAACCATCGGTACCAGAACGCGCGGTAAGAATTTCACCTTCCCACTTACCTTGGCTTACCAACGGTACTGGGTCGTCGGCATGACGCATAAACACAAGTGTGCAGAA
>ENA-OWNT01001854-OWNT01001854.1-seawater-metagenome-genome-assembly--contig:-NODE-1854-length-24129-cov-4.221021_pt1 | contig 24129 bp, 14 predicted proteins | sample MGYA00238136_ERZ651165 | MGnify/ENA primary metagenome ERZ651165 (study PRJEB26861, sample SAMN08777766) | seawater metagenome | isolation source: coastal seawater | place: USA: Florida | collected...
GGTCTAATGCAGACAAAGATAAGAAGAAACAAATAACTCAAAATGCATTTCAAACGATCCAGCAAAATTTCAGCGGGGCAAAACAGTTTGAACAATTAACGCGCGCATACTTTGGCTAATATATTTGCTTATTCGATTTAAAACCTAGTTTATTAGGTAAGCTTCTATTTCTTTTGCTTTTTTTGAAAAGTAATTGGCTTTATCGCTTGCACCAACTGAGCCATAATAATTCGCTGCAATCTTATAACACTGTGCTGTTTTAGCCCCATTTTCTTGTTCAGAAAAGAAACGTAACATATCCCTTAACGCTGCTTGTAATTCTGGTTTTTGATTATCAGAAAGTAATTTCAGATATCGTATGCCCACGTAAGTTAATATTTCTAAATTTGCGAGTTTATTCTTTTCGTATAGCGTGTAAAGAAAATTGAAATCGTTATCTAAATTGCTTGATAAATCACTATTTGAATTTTGCTTATCTGCCTCAGTCTCAAGTTCTTGTTGCAACCAATTTGCATATATCTTTTGTTCTTCTGTTTTAAAAAATGTCTTATTTGAATTTAATAGTTCTAGCGCTTCTTCATGTTGTCCAAGGTGTTTTAGAACTGTTATTTGCAAAATATTGAATTCTTCAGAGGTCTCTGGTATTTCGTGTGCTAGAAGCTCTTTTGCTGAACTTAGTTTGACTAAAGACTGTGCTTTCTTACCTAGTTGACTGAATACTGACGCCTGCCTTGCCAGAATAAACAATTGCAACCTTAGATTGTTTCTTTTTAATGCAAATTCATACGACAACTCATAGTGTTTTAACGCTTTTGAAAACTCATGATTAACTCGGTTTTTTTCTGCAAGTTGATACCAAGTTAATGCTAGTTTATTCACTTCATTATTTACTTTTTTTTCGTTAGTTACATGAGAGCATGCAACTAAAAAAATAAGTAATATGGTAATTACTATTGAATGTTTCATTGCACTTCTACCGTAAGCGCATTATCTACCTCTTTAATCCCACCTTTTAAAATTGGATTATTATTTAATGCTTGTAATGTTTTTTCAAGCTCAGACAGCACTTGTTGGCTTTGATAAATAGTCATCATCAATTGTGCTCTTTCTGTATGTACCTCTGATAACATTCCTTTTACTAAGTCTAAGTTTTGATTAATGTTACCTAAAACCAATGGCAGTTGATTATTTGTTACTCTACCGACCAGTTCATCTGGCGACTTATAGTTACTAATAACTGACTCAGAGGTGATCAATAATTTATCTACTCTAATTAAAGACTCATTTAATTTCTCAGCAATAATAGGGAGTGTTTTTAGCCATGTTTCTGTTTGCTCAATGGTTTGATCTGCTTTAGTTACGATGCCGCTTTTTTCTATCGAGTCTGTGATCCGTAATAACTGCTCACTTATTTTTGCTACTCGGTCAAGTGCTCTAAATAAAGATCCTGCGTTAGGGTTATCTTCTTTTTGAAGATTGGTAAGCAGGGAATTTATATTTTCAAGAATAGAATCAAGGTCGTCTTTAGGTAATATCGCCCCATGTGAAGCTTCGAGGGCTTTTGCAGCATCACTGCTTGCATGAAGTATTAGCGCCCCTTCTCTTATCTCTGGCACATCTTCCTTACTGTAAGAGAACTCGGGCGTATAAAGTGTGAACGAGTAAACCTCATCAAATATCGGGTGCTGCTCGCTTTTTAAAATAGAATGCTTTGTTAATAGTGGAATGTATTCTGATAAGATCCAAAACTCAGCTCTGATTTTTTTTGTTTCGAAATTAAAGTCGTATGATTCAACCCGCCCTATTTCTATACCCTTAAAATAAATTAGCGGCATAGATTTTAAACCGAGTGCATCATCAAGCTCAGTATAAAATTGTTTTTTATCTGCAAAAGTATAATTTGAACTCAATACAGAAATAACCGTTATAGCCAGAAACAAAACACCTATTGATACAAACAAAATCACTGATTTATGCTCTTTCGCTAAGTTATGCTGCATAACATAAACCCGATTTAAGCTGATAAACTGAGTCAGCCAGGGTTGAAATAACTCGTCTATTTGAAAATAGGATCTGAGTTACACCTGAACTCTTTAAGTTTTTAATCAGATTTATTTCGTAGTCCGCCCAATGACTGTCGACTTCACAGATTGGTGAGTCCCAAATAATAACTTTAGGTTTAAGTATGGTTGCCCTTATTACACCTACTAATGATGCCATCCCAATCGATAAATGGTCGGTTCTTAGTTCTAACTGATTGTGTAGCCCTATTTCTTCACATTTAGATTCAATGATTTTAAGTTTGTCTTGATAACTTAAATCGTTGCAAAATTGATTAAGTGGTAAAAGTAAATTCTCTTTTAAAGTCAGGTTTGAGATCAGTGCTGGCAGTTGAAAAATAGCGCCTGTTTGTTTTTTATAGTTGTAATATTGCGATTTATCCATATCTGGTAAACACACATTGTTGTATACAACACAGCCATTTTGGGGTCTGACAATGTCACAGAGCATACTAAAAAGAAGCGACTTACCAGAGCCCGATACACCTTTAATTACACAACATTCACCAGGTTGAACTTCTAAGTTCAAGCCGTTAAAAACATCTCGTCCTTGCAGTTTATGATGTATTTTTCGTAATGAAAGGTTCATAACACACCTAAGTCAATTAATAGGGTCGAACTCAAAACTAAATGGACTATACAAATTATAGTTAAACTTTGACCAACTGCTTTTATATTTCTTTGCGGTACTTCTGTCGTTGCCTTATTAACTTTTAAACCGTGAAAACATGAAATGAGAGCAACTAACAACCCACATAAAACAACCTTAGCAAACATTATGATCAAATCTACAAGCGTGAGTTGGTTTAAAAGTTCACTTATAAAACGTACCAAAGGCATATGATTGAACAGTGACACTGTAAGGAAACTACTTATGGTGCCAGCTAACACAAAATAGCTCATCAATAAAATAACTGAAAAAAACATGCCCAATACTCTTGGAACAACAAGATATGAAATGAGTGAAATCCCCATTGCATTAAGTGCATCCATTTCTTTTGCCACAACCATGTTGCCAAGCTCTGTGGTGATAGCAGTCCCTGAGCGCGCTAAAACAATAAAGCAAACAATAAATGGTCCACCATCACGGACAATACTGACTATCAGTATGTCGTATATCAACGTTTGTTGCCCTATAGAGGTGAGGATTGGGTACCCCTGCGCTATGATTAAAACGCTCAATACAAAAGAGATCGTAAAAATGAGAGACAAGGCTTCAAGGCCTGTAAATCTGATCTGTTTAAATAATACTACTGCGCTTATTGATTTATGACTGTGAAAATCAAAGCAATCAGCGATGACATAATAGGAAAATGGAATAAACCCTAATCTGAGCATCCCCCCCTCCTCTTGATGCCTTAAGTGAACTAGTTTGTTGTGAATTTACTTAAATCAACATGGTCGATTTGTTCAGGTTTTAAAAACTGCTTCGCATAATTGAGATAAACGCCTGACTTTAAAAATATCTCAAATAAGTCAGGGTCTAAATGATCATGCTGCGTCATTTTCGACATAATCATTAAACACTCACTGAGAGGTTTTGCCTCTTTATAAGGCCTGTCAGCGGCGGTTAACGCTTCAAAGATATCAGCAATCGCCATCATTCTTGCTGGTACTGACATTTGCTCTTTCGTTAATCCCTTTGGATAACCGGTACCATCCATTTTTTCATGATGGCCACCAGCAAACTCTGGAACACGTTTTAAATGTTTCGGAAATGGCAAAGCTTCAAGCATAGATATGGTAATATCCATGTGCTTATTGATGATGTCTCTTTCTTCGTTGGTTAACGTGCCTTTAGTGATATTTAAATTGTAGACTTCATTGTCTGACAAGATTGGCTGAACTTCGCCGTCAATTGTTACTTTAAAGCGCTCTGCAAGGTCTAATACACGTTGTTTGAAAGCATCAGACATAAACTCACCACCTAAGTTTATCTGCTTTAGAAATGACAACTCAGATTCTAGATAATCAATTTCTTGCTGATAATCATTTTCTAACTGTGCAAGCTTTTCGATACCACAGCCTTTTGCATCAAGCTTATTTTTCAAATAAGTAATCTCTACATCTCTTTTAGCTATCTCAATCTTACTCTTTATCAGATCGATTCTATCGAATATACACTCCAGCTTAGTTGATTTGTCCATTACAGACTCAGGGATAGCAATTTTGCCACAATCGTGTAACCAGCCAGCTACTGATAACTCATGTTTATCTGCATCGGTCATTGTAAAGTCTTTAAGGGGGCCTGTTTGATATTGATGAACGGCTTCAGCAATCATCATGGTCAATATAGGCACCCTCCTACAATGACCACCAGTGTACGGAGACTTTTCATCAATGGCTTTTGCAATTAAGCGTGTAAAAGACTGAAACAGCTCTTCCATATTATCAATAAGCTGCCTGTTGGTAAGCGCCACAGCCGCCAAAGCACCAATTGAACTTATTAAATTTACCTGTGCTTTTGTAAAAGGCACAACTTGCCCATTTACTCTTGGATTAATAAGCTGTAAAACACCGTTAAGTTCATCTTCGTGGTTTTCAAGTGGGATAGTTAATACGGATTGCGTGTGATAACCCGTTTTTTCATCCATTTGCCTAGCAGCCGTTAAATCATATTCAACACACGCATACACATCATCAATACAAATGGGCTTTCTAGTCGCTGCTGATATTGCCACGAGTGCTTTTTCATTCGGTTTATTATTGATAAATATAGGGATGGGTGCATACGGAATGTCTTTGTCTGAAGTTCCACCTAAATGAAGTTTTAGCGGTTTATTAATTAAAGTCGCAAACCCTAAGTATTCATGCTCTATTACTGAATATATTGTCCCTCCGTCACACCCAGTCAGAGCCATGGCACTTAACAATATATTTTCTAGTAAACGTTCAGTACAACGCTCAGAAGCGAGATCAGTTGCTAATTTTAATAAGTGCTCTAGTGCAAGTTGACTGTCATTTACATCGATAGTATTTGGATTTTCAGCAATCGCTTCGGTCATTTTTAAACCTTATTTAGTAACATGTTTATAGCTACCATCCCAATCTTCACCCAGTTCAATCGTTCTTAGATTTTTGATTCGCTCGCAAAAAATAGAATACAGTTTTTCTTCTGGGTGATTATTCATAAGTGTAGTAAATCCTAGTAATGATTCATCCCAATTTTGATTTAAATATGAAGACCATGCTTTTTTATGTAAATTAACCGTATTAATTTTTTCAGATTCTAAGTCCGGCGTTAATCCCATTGGCTCATAGATAGAGACAGCTGTTTCTTTTCCTTTCACTTTAACTCGGTCTATAGGCCTAAAAGTGATGTCTTTACAGTTTAAGTAGGTAATTTCACTTACAAGTATTTTTACGCCGTAATATTTAGTGATCCCTTCTAATCTTGAGCCCAAGTTCACCGCATCGCCTATTACAGTGTATGCTCTACGATAAACTGAACCCATATCCCCGACATTCATATCACCAGAGTTAATGCCAATACCAATTTCTAGTTTTGGCATACTCTGTTTGGCAAGTTCGGTTTCTAATTCTTTAACTTTACGCTGCATTTTAAGTGCACATAACACTGCGAGTTGTTCATGCTTATTAACTTCAAGAGGTGCATTCCAAAAAGCCATGACCATATCACCAACATATTTATCAATCGTACCTTCATGCTCAAATATAATTTGCGTTATGGGTGTAAAATAAAGATTCAGTAACGCTTTTAGCTCAGATGCGTTTAACTGTTCTGAAATAGCAGTAAAGTTGCGAATATCTGCAAATAAAACTGTCATATATCTTTTTTCTCCAGACATAGACAGCGATTTGGGGTTATCTAACATCGATTGAATATGGGCAGGTGGAACATATTGATCAAAAATATTCTTGATTTGAATCTTTTGCTTATGTTCGTTTAGAAAACTCAAACTACCTAGCACGACTACTTGAAGGATCAACATTACTAAAATCGAGACTTGAGGAAAATCTAAATAATGCTGACTCCAACCATAAATACTTAATGATAAAAACGAGCTGATAGAAACAAACGAATATAAAACAATACCTGTCAGTTCAAGTGTGGGTAAAACAAAAACGCCTACAAGCCCCACAATGAGAAGCACTAAAACCACAGCGCCGTCTATCCAATCTGGTCTACTAGGTAACAGCTCTGGAAAAATTAATCCTTCTAATAGATTTGCATGGACTTCAACACCTGGATATTGGACTCCTACAGGGGTTGTTCTTAAATCAGCATGACCAACTGCGGATGTACCAATAAATACAATAGATTGATCAAATAAAGTTGCATCAAATTTACTATCTAGTACATCACTTGCTGAAACATACGGAAAACTAAATGCAGGACCTCTAAATGGAATCGCCACTCTACCATAGTCATCGGTTGGAATTGTTTCCATACCAAGTTTTAGCCCAGTTATCGTATAGTCATCGCCAAACTCTGTTGACTCCACTTTTATATAATCCGATAGGGTGTAAAGTCTGGCGACTTCGAGTGATAAAGAAGGATAAAACTGCCCATTGTGCTTTGCCAATAACATAGCGTATCTTACGAATCCATCTTCATCAGGCGCACTATTGATAAAACCATTTCCAAGTGCACTTTGTTGTAAAAGGTCAAGACCAGCTACATAACCTGAGAATTCTGGGGCTGGTAACGCTTCAAATGAAACATCGCTTTGAAAAACAGACTCTGGCAGCGTGCCAACTTGTAAAGTTTGATTATGCTCTAACAATAGACCTATTACAGAGTCACTTTCAGATAAAGCAGTAGAAAATGTTTTATCTACGTCATAGTTGTCTCTAATCTCGCTGAGCGTGTTATTAAGTAGCTCATTGTTACTTTTATTGATTACCCTATCAATCGGGTTTAATTCAGGCTCAGAAAACAAAACATCGTAAGCAATGACGGATACACCAGCATCTACCAGTTTTTTATGTAACTGCGCAACGACAGAGCGACTCCATGGGAATCTGCCAAGCTTTTTAATACTCTTTTCATCGATATCAACAATAATGATTGGTAAGAAAGCGCGTTTGGGGTGCATTTTTAAAGTTGACTGAAGTCTTAAGTCATAGGCTAAGCCTTCTAGGCGCTTAAAAAAATCGCCCTGCTTACTGCCAGGAACTAAAAAAGACATATGTATTAAGATGCTTAAGATTATTATAAGAAGGCCACTAAACCATTGATACTTGTACTGTGACCAACTTGCTCTCACACTCATATGAGCGTTAATCCTTCATAGGCAAATTGTATATTAAACGGGTACTCACCTTGCTGTAACTCAGATTGTATCTTGTCAATTTGTTCATCCGTTCTATCTGGATCATGACTAACAAGAACTAAGTTTTTAACTTGAGCTTGTATGGCAAGATCTAATGCATGCTGTATTTGACTATGCCCCCAGCCTCTTTTAAATGGGTAATCTTCAGGTAAGTATTGACCATCATGAATTAAGTAGTCTGCTTTGCTGCAAAACTGAACCCACTGCTCAAAAGTGGTAGCAACAGGGTAAGGAGGAAATAATTCATTGTCAGTTGCATAAACAATCGACTTGTCATCTGCAATAATTTTATAAGCGCTTCCCCCTCCAGGATGGTTCATTCTGCAACGTGATATCTGAAAAGATTGATATTTCCAAGAATTGTTTTTTATCGGAGTAATTGAAATAGTTGCTGAAAGCTCATTTGAATTTATAGGAAAAAAACTTCCTTTCATTTGCTTAAGAATTGCCTTTGGCTCATCTTCTTCTGTTAAGCCTGGTATTATGTTTATGTTTTTTTCAGGCATATAAGCAGGTATAAAATAAGGAAAGCCTTGAATATGATCCCAATGATTATGACTTAGCAAAATATATATATCATTAGCGTATTTTTGAATGTCCTTTCCTAGATCCCTAATGCCCGTTCCTGCATCTAAAATTAAAAAATCAGAGCCTTTATTTTCCAATAGTATGCTGGTCGTATTACCGCCATACTTGACTGTGTCTTTCCCAGGAGTTGGCACAGAGCCTCTTACACCATAAAAGGTTAATTTCATCAAAAAACTCCTGTTACTGCTCAGTTATTTGAATAGCGGCCACACTGATTCTTTTGTTAATAGTATCTTGTAATACAAGTAAGAAACTGTCGGTATTAATATGATACTGGACATCTTTTAGTTCAGCGCCGGTGCTTATATCGAGTGCTTGAAAGCCAGACCCATTAAACTGTAAATCTAAGGTTCCCGCACTTTCAGCCAATAATAATCTCGATATATAAGAAACTTTACTCATCGAAGATTGTGAGAAGATAACCAACCTACTATTTGAATCAAAGAATGCATGCTTTATTTCAACAAAATCATCAAAATAATTACTAAATTTATAAACGCCACCTGTTGCGAAACTGGAATCTAATGTTCCTAAATTATCAAGTTTTGCTATGTAGTTTTCTCCACCAGCTATTCCCAGAATATAGAAACTACCTTGCGCATCGACTAGATAGCTTTCGACAGTTAATTCAGAGCCAGCATCGGTGCCTACATCTATCACGGCAATACCTGAATCTCCAAAACTAGTAACCAAATTACCTTGTGTATCTACATTAGCTACGACAACCCTTGGTGTCGCATATGATTGAGCATCGGTTCCAATACCAAAGATCCCAGCAGCTGTTAAATGCATTTCATCTAGTTTAAAAGCGGTGTCTAAACACTCAAAGCCGGCAGGTGGTTCAAAAGCAAAATCATTAACCTTATCACCGATTTCAGAGAGTACTACCCCCACAGATTTAGTAATGCAACCATCATATACATCGGTAAGTAAAAGTTGTTCTTGGGTCGGTAAAGTCTGCAAGTCTAAAATTCGAATTGTTTCGCCTGTAAATTCTGAAGCTGATAAATAACTGGCTTCACTACCGTGTGCATAGAAATTATCGGATAAGCCTTCTGATGTAAGCTTTGCAATATATGCTGAACTTTCACCTTCATTACCAGTCAAAAACAAAGAATCATCACTATTTACCTGTAAACTCGTAGCGACTGCATCTGAATAAAAATTAAGCCTACTTAAACCTTGCTCAGCAAAAGCTTTGTTGACTTCTCCAGAAAAGTCTAAACTATAAATGTAAGGCACTCTCTCGTTCTGCAAGTTAAGTGCAAACCCGGCTAGAAGAATATCTCCATTACTTTGCTTGGCCGATGAAGTCACCCACTCTTCAGAGGACGATGAATTAAGTGTAGTTTGTCCTAGGTAACCAAAATTTGATTCAAACGCGCCAGACAAGTTAATTTTCGCCAGCCACTGACTTGCATAATAGTTGTAACCAACATGCCCATGATTATGCCCAAAAATAACTAAGCCCGATGGCGTTGATAATGTCCCATGCCCTCTTATACCATCAACTTCATAGACTGTTACACCACTAAATGGCACATTCCAGTTGTTGTCAATCACGCCATCTAGGCCAACTTTCATTAACTGAACTGCATAATTGCTACTATAAATTTCTCTATTGATAGTCACATATACAGCCCCATCGATTTCTTTTAAGTCAATTCCTTGAGCACTTAAGCTTAATAAATCTTCTGAGGATGAGTGTGTCGGTAATTCAGATTCAGAATAGATGTGATAACCAACACCATTAAAGCTTGTATCTAAGTTCCCATCAAGATCGAGTTTTGCTAAAAACAGGCTATATCTGTTAGGTGTTGAAAAGTCTCCAAGTTGAGTTAAATGATCTCCACTTATTAGCAACTTATTACTGGCCAATAATGTGACAGCTTTAATTCGATTGTCTACATTTTCACCGGCTAAATCTATTTGTAAGTAGCCTGAAGTTTGAAAATTCGTATCTAATGTAAGGTCAGACAAATTATATTTTGACAGAAAAATATCTGAGTTTTCGCTCACATTCTTCGTATTACCAAAAACCATTAATTGATCACTAGGTAGTAAAGTCGCGCCCGTTAGTTCACTGCCAATTTCTGCTGCTACATCTGTATTGTGGGTCACTGTATTAGCATTTACATCAAATCTTATTAAACGACCTTCTAGCAAACCGCCATTGTCTAAATTAATTACGCTAAATAAGATATTCGACTGTAAAAACAATGATATTGATGTTGCCCTTTTACCTGTCTCTGAAACTACGATGAAATAACCATCGTTGGCAAAGCTCGTGTCTAATTGACCAGACTCAGTCAATCGTAATATGAATAAATCTTGAGATGCACCTTGATCGATGTAGCCAGTTACATAAATCAGCTTATTGTTTTCATCATAAACAAGGTTTTGTGCAACAACATTTTGTGGTAAATCGTTTATCAAAATGCCTAAATCAGTTTCAAATACCCCTTCATTGGCAAATTGGGTATCGATATCACCAAATGGATTAACTTTTGTTATTGCTGCTCGGTGAATGTTTCGGCCTTGAATTTCATCATAATGCCCTATTCCACTTGCGATTAGATAACCACCATCAGGTAAAGCCACTGCATTACCAACTTCATGATATTCCAAAGAGGCTCTTAGATTAATTTTCGCGATCCCAGATTGCGCAAAGTCAGCATTAATGGATGCAACTTCAATAGGCTGCACTTCTTCGACATTTACTGTTAACGTTGACTGAGCACATAGTGGAGGGTCAATTAGATCACACACTTTGGTATCTAAAATATACTGAGCGTTACCATTGGTTATAATTGTTTCAATATCAGCAACTCTCACTTCACCCACATTATTAACTGAGAAAAGCGCAGCAAAATCTCCTAATAACTCAAAATTTAAATCATCTCCATCAGGATCAGAAGCGATTAGGCTTGCAATAAGTTCATCGTTAATCACTTCTGTGGTGATGTCTACCGTGCTTGCTTCAATGGTGGGCGCATAGTTTTTATTTTCAACTAGAATCGAGACTTGGGTTAATTCTGAGCTTTCCCCTTTGTTATTAAGCGCCTTGTAACTGAAGGTATCAGTTCCTACAAAGTTAAAACCCGGTGTGTAACTTATTTCTCCTGTTTGATTAGCGATTGTTACTTCACCATGTTCTGGCTGAACTTCAATATTCAATGGGTTATCGGCCAAAGGAACACCTTTAAAATCATCATTATCTAGCAAGTTAATTGTAACATCTTGATTTTTGTATGTTTCAGCACTGTCACTCACTGCAACCGGCGAAGTATCAACAACAATAATTTCTATGCTTACAGTTGCCAGATTCGATAACGCACCATCATTATCCCTGAACTGGTAAGTGAAAGTGTCAGACAATGTATTTAGGTCTAGATGCTTATACAAAACTGTTCCGTCAGATAAAACCTCCAAGCTACCAAATTGAGCTGTATTAACAATTTCTACGCTCGCAGAGTTTATTGTGCCATCAATATCTGAATCATTTTGCAAAACATTTAACAGCGACTCTCCTCCTTGTTGTACTTGAAAAGAGTCATTCACAGCAATGGGAGTGCTGTTAACGCGTGTAACTGTGATTGTGACACTGGCAGGAGTCGAAACAGCTCCTTCGTTATCGGTAATGCTGTAAGTTAATGAGTCAGAACCGAAAAAGTTTTCATTTGGGGTATATATCAAACTGCTTTGATCGATTGAAAATGACGCATTTCCATTTTCAGGCGCAGTCACAATTTTGACTAAACTCAAATCTATAGAACCATCTGTATCAACATCATTATCTAAAATATGAATCTCTACAGGTGTAGATTGCTGAGTTTCAGCCATGTCATTATTTGCAACGGGTGGTTTGTTAGGCCCTGTGACATTGACATAGACTGTTGCATGATTGGATTGTGCACCATCAATATCGCTAACCACATATGTAAAGTAATCTTGCCCTCTAAAGTCACTATTACTTTTATAGGTTATTACCCCTGATGATGCATTAACTGACGCGATACCATGACTTGCTTGATCAACGATTTGAATTGAAGCAGTATCGATTTCATTATCAATATCAAAATCATTATTCAGTACATTAATTTCAATGGCTTGATTTTGACTAACAGTAACTTCATCTATCTGAGCTAATGGAGCATCGTTGATTGAAGAAATATTAATTAAGACGAATGCTGAATTCTTAACACCATCATTGTTTTCTAATTCATAAACAAAATAATCAGTACCAAAGAAGTTTTCATTGGGTATATATCTAAATGCCCCTGAGCCAGTCAATTCTAATATGCCATTTGCAGTTGTTTTTGAAATTGCTAAAGTCAGTGAGTCTAGATTGTCTCCTAGATCATTGTTTAATATACCTGGTGCATCTATAGATAAGATCACATCTTCATCGACTGAAAACACATCATTTACGCTTACATGAGCGGGCTGCAAAACTTCTGATGTAACAATAAGCGTTACTTCAGCTGTATCTACACCGCCTTTTCCATCTTCTACCTGATATGTAAAAGAGTCTTCGCCTGTAAAGTCACTATCCGGTTCATAAGTAAATGCGCCCGTAGATAGAAGAACCAAGGTGCCATTTGTGACATCTTTTATCGGTGTTGTATTTATACTTAAATCATCACCATCAAAGTCAATATCATTAAGTAGCAAAGTATTTTCAGAATTATTAAATTCACGATTTGCAGGAACAATAAATTGATTAAATAAAGCTATTGGATCAGAGTTAATTTGCTTAATTTGAATCGTCACTGACGCTTCTGCAATGACTCCCTGCGGATTAACTATTCGATACCTGAAAGTGTCAAAGCCAAAATAATTATTGTTAGGGGTATAGATAAAATCTCCATTTTCAAATAGAGACAAGGCGCCTTGCTGCGGCGAAATTACAGCTTTAGTTAAAAGTTTTATTGGTGCTAGACCATTATCACTGTCATTTTCAAGTAGATTGCCACGTAACTCATTTAACTGCTCTATTACAAATTCATCATTTTTTGCTGTAGGAGTAATAATCTCACTAGCTGGTATCAGTATATTGTTAGAAAAAGCGCTTTCACCACTTCCATCGATCCCTGTAATTAAGCCATAGTAGTTCTTGCGAGCCTCTAGCTGTTCGAAAACCTGTGAAGTCGTGGAGATTGAAAGCTGTCGTTGATTTAAAGCTGTCAAATCAAATTCGTCGATATTGTCTATTGGGCTATCAGAAAGGTAAGCATTATATCTAACCGCATTTTCTATTTGATTCCACCTCAGAGTTAATTGGCCTTCCTCCCTTAATACTTCATTTAAAATGACTTTACTTGGCAACCAATTTATCTGACGACTCTGAGCGACGGTGACATTTCCCGCTTGATCTTGTACCCATATCTGTAATTGAATTGAACCTGGTGATTGACCAAAATTAAATGGATTTACACCCGTTTCGAAGAGTCTAAAAGGTACGCTACACGATTCTTGACAAATAATTTGAGCTTTATCACTTCCTGAAAATCCAAGCCAGATTTTTTCAATGCCTTCTTCGTCTTCTATACGACTGGTTTCAACTGTAATATTGCCTCGCACAGTTTCATTGTTCAGAGGTACCAGGATATCAGCAGTCGAGTTAATAAATTCGGGAGGGATTAGGCTTGTGGAAGAGAATAATTTTCCTGATACTTTTCTTGAATAGTCAAAACTTTGTAGCGAGTCAGAAATATTCTTTGTGGCTATTTCTTCTACTGTGCTCTTAGTTTCTACACTTTGAGTATCTTTTGCTTTCTCTGCGCCACCACACCCGTTAAGAAAACTGACTAAGATGAGAATGAATGGGTATTTTGAAATATTCATGATCCCACCTACTTCTCTTTGACAACAAATAAGCCACCCGCTCTTTGGGCTGCGTTTTCTATTTCATATAATTCAAAACTTCCCCTTATTTTACTCAATTGATCACTGAATTGAGCTTGAATATCACCTGCAGCTCGATTTTGGCCATGACTTGCGTAATTCACTCCGAGCTCCATACCTTGGCTATTGATCAAGCCATTGAATGTAGCAAACCATTCACCAGCGTTATCATTAAATGATATTTGCCCTAATGGGACTGTTCCGTTATCAAAATCGACATTAATTAGAATTTCAAAATCACTTATATTTCCCTCTGTTGATGTCAGAGAAAAATTTTCTAAATCAGTGTATTCAATGACACCTGTTCGCTCTGCAATCAAATTTTCTGTATTTTCTATTGCAAGACTATCTAGGGCATCTTCATTAATAAAACTGGTTTCATCTATCGCTTTTTTAATATTCTCAACAATAACTGTTTGTTCATTGCTCTGAACGGTAATATCCAGACTTGATTCTTTAGCAACTGAATCAGCTAAGTCTGCGATTTTCTCAGTGACACCCTCTGATTGCTCATTAGCTTGTCCTGACAGAGATGATAACTCCACTGGCGGTTTTAATAATCGGTTTATTTCACCTGTATTTGAAATTTTCGCATAAGCATGCGAGCCTTCATTGCCGAGCACAACGGGCTCAGAAAACAAACTTCCGGATATTTCAATTGAGCCATCCCATACGGCCATAAATAGCTCACCGTTTACAAGCTCTACTTCATAGTGTGTGCCTCTAATACCGATACTTCCCACAGGAGTTTTCAGTTTATAGTTGTTTGAGTTACCTTTAATTGTGCCTGTAATTGTTCTTAAACCACCTGAAACTAACTCCATTACCACTGAGCCACCTTGCCCGTTATTATTTAAAAAGTATTCTTCGATATTGAGAGCTGTGTTTTCTTTCAATGCGAGTAAGGCGCCATCAACCATTTTTAGTTGAGCTTGGCTTGCATCAGAAGTAGAAACTTGGTCAATTTTGAATACAGGCGTTCTTCTTTTTAAACTTCTGACTTGTGATGTATCTAAAGAGAGTGCGACTACTTTTCCTTTTGCTAGCAAGGTTTTTCCAGCCTGTTCTTGAGACAATCCTGCTGGAATATAAAAACTAGCAATAGCAACGATAATAAATATGCAAGGCTTCATTTTAAAAATCATAACTTGCTCCTAGATACCACTCTGAACGGTTGTATTCATAAATGGGGATTGTGCTTGTTTTCTTGTAATAGCTGTAACGAGAATGTAGACCCCAATTTGCTGTTAGCTTGTAACGCCACTCTATAGATAGATTTTTTAACTTTTCATCACGAAGAATTAAAAAGAAAGGATGTGCTTTATGATGTTCAACTGTTCGATACTGAGCATTGAATGCCAATGACTGCGATGGAGATAATTGATAGTTTAAATACAAAGATAAAGCAGTGAAATCTCTTCCAAAGTGCTCTGCAATTTCTAAATCAGCATTTTGTTTACCATATGAAATTGCAAACTTTGATAATAAATGTTTAGAAACTAAAACAACCCCTGCACTTGATTCAATTATTGTACTGTCCAAATTCTCATTTTGAACATTGTTTATTGAAGAAGCCTTTGCATTTAAGTCCACTGACCAATAATTTGTGAGCTTAAATTGTATGGCGGAAGTTAGCCCAACCTCTTGCTGATAAGTTGCTTCATCTAAAGACATAACAGAAGCAATGCCATTTAAGCTTAATTTGTAGGGTGATTTAGCATACTCATAACCAAATACAATATTTCCTTGTGTACGGTTATAGTGTGACAAATTTTGATGGCTTTGCTGAGCTAAACTCAAATTTAAACGCCAAGCGTCATGCTGGGTCCAATGCCACTTACCTAAAAAGTCATAGTTCAACCTTGCAAATTGATCTGATGTTTCTAGGCTATTTTCGTCCAACAATATTTCAATACCTGAAACAACAACTCTATCATCCAAAGAGCCACTATTCACATTTGAATCATCACCAAGTACAAAAGAGAGTCTTTGATTAATGTTTGAGTCTAGATTTTGTCGTTTATTCCTAACCAAAGAGAGTGTGTCATTTATATTTTTTCTCAAACTACTGGGAATATTTAAAGAAAGGAGTCGATTTAGCACCCGCTCAGCTTGGTTCAAATTATTTTGTTTAGCGTAGCTAAGTGCCAAGAAGTAATAAGATTTAAAATCATCAGGCTTTTCTGAAACTACACGTTCGAAAGCAAAAACGGCTTCATCAATTTTATTCAATTTAATACAAATTTGACCATAAATAGCATCAAATCCGGGAGTACCAGCCAATTCATCAAAATAAAGATTAGCCAGTTCAAATGCTTTATCAGCTTTTTCAGTTTGAAAAGTCTGGGTTATTTTAGATAAAGCTACAGTAGATGAAGTTGCCGAAATACTCACACCTACATAAATACAACAGTACAAATACAGAGTGTATCGCCACATAGTTGATCCTAACTTACAAATAGTTTGCGAATCAGAAGTAATCAGGTTTGAAACTACGGCAATACAAACAAGTTCACTTTCCTGCAAATTCATTTATGCCAATACTAAGCCCAATTTTGGCCGTTATATTCATTGAAGAGCAATCACGAGTAATAGCTCATAACTTTTATTTAATATTTAGGCTTAGCTTGGCCAACTAAATGAATTGGTACAATATACATTTTTAGTATAATCAAGATTGTGAGAAGGTCAGTAACTAAATTAGATACAAGCCCTTCTTATTTAAAAGAAGGGCTAAATTAGAAAGATTGAGACGGATTAAATTTTTCTTGCTACTTGAAGGGCTTCAAAAATTGCACGCTTTGCATCAATTGCAGCAGCAAGTTTTGCACCACCAATGACATGGTGATTTTCTGGTAGTGTTTCTTTATTGAATATTTCATCATTTGAAACCTGACCAATACAGGCTATCACAGTGTTAACGTCTAAATATTGCTCTTCCCCTTTAACTTTAATTTTCAAGCCTTGTTCGTCAAAGCCTAAATATTCACACTCTGATAATTGTTTAACATTATGTTGCTTCGCAACCTGTCTATGGATCCAACCTGTAGTTTTACCCAACTCTGAACCAAAGCGCCCTTCGCTTCGCTTAAGCATATAAAGTTGTCTTTGCGGACCAGTATGCTGCTGTTCAGTTTCTATACCCCATTGTGCTTTAAATTCTTCAATCGATTGCTCAGACTTTTCTTGTAGAAATGCAACCATATCAAAGCCAATACCACCCGCACCTAAAATGGCAACTTTGTCTCCGATTTCAACTTCACCGCGAATAACTTCATCATAGTGATAAACGCGCTTGCCATCTTTGCATGGGAAACTCGCTACACGTGGTTTAACCCCGGATGCAAAAACAATATCATCAAAGCCATTGTCCATATCAGGTGAGTATTCACAGTTTAATTCAAGATTAATATTTAAACGCTCTACCTCTTTCAAGAAATATTTTAATGTCTTTTTAAAATCTTCTTTGCCAGGCACTTGCATCGCTAGATTAAACTGCCCACCCGCATGGCTATTACGCTCAATAATTTTTACCTTATGGCCTTTTTTAGCTAGATATATCGCCGCTGATAAACCAGCTGGACCAGCACCGACAACTAATACACTTTTTTCTTTAGAGGCTTTTTCTAATGGATAGTCAAGCTCATAACAAGCTTGAGGATTTACCAAGCATGTTGCACGTTGGCCCTTAAAAACATGATCTAAACACCCTTGGTTACAACCAATACAGACGTTAATTTGTTCTGACCTATTCTCTTTATACTTATTGAAAAATTCAGGATCTGCTAGTAATGGGCGTGCCATTGAAATAAGGTCTGACTGGTTAGCATTTAAAATGTCATTTGCAATTTCAGGCGTGTTTATTCGGTTAACTGCGATTACTGGAACATCAACCCATTGCTTCAATCTTTCTGAAGCTTCTCTGAAAGCACCCGCAGGTACCATACTTGCGATTGTTGGTACTCGTGCCTCGTGCCACCCTATCCCAGTATTGATAATATCAACACCCGCTTTCACAAGCTCTTTAGCTTGATACTCAACTTCTTCAGTCGTAGAACCATCCGGAATTAAATCCATGACAGAAAGCCTGAAGATAATCATAAACTTATCTGAAACAGCCTGTCTAACTGCTGTGACGATCTCTTTTGCCAGCCTTACTCTATTCTCTAAACTACCACCATAGCTATCTGTTCGCTTGTTGGTATGTGGGGCCATAAACTCATTAATTAAATAACCTTCAGAGCCCATTATCTCGACGCCATCATAGCCTGCTTTTTCAGCAAGCTTTGCCGACTTGGCGAAGCTTTTTATAGTCGATTTGACTTGCCCAATAGACATAGCTTTAGGCTTAAACGGAGTAATTGGTGCTTTCAAAGCACTCGGCGCAACACTAAAAGGATGATAGGCATAGCGACCTGCATGAAGTAATTGCAGACAAATCTTACCGTCATGCTTGTGGACAGCATCGGTATAGGCCTTGTGTTTTACGACATCAAATACAGAATTAAATGAAGATGCAAATGGTGTCAATTTGCCACGAATATTAGGGCTATACCCACCGGTTATGATTAAGCCAGTGCCACCTTTTGCACGCTCTTCATAAAATGCAGCCAATTTTTTTCTATTTGACCACCCTTCTTCTAAGCCCGTGTGCATCGAGCCCATAACGAGTCTATTACGCAACCTTGTATTTTTTAATTCTAATGGTGCTTCTAACATGGATTAATTTCTCAAAACTGGTCGTACCTGCTGTGACCTTAGCAATTTTTAACAAATTAGCAAAGATTATCTTGTTAAAAAGTCGAATTTTCATGTAACTGTTCGTTATATAAGCTTATAAATACTTAGTTACGTTTTAGATATAACACTCTTAAATGAACTCGGTTATTATTAAAGAAGTAAAAAAGAATAGAATTAGATAGTAAAGGTGAGCTTTGATTTATATAGGTAAATTTTTCAAGGGCCTGTGGTCCGCCATAAACTTTTCAAGAAAACTAATATTAAACTTAGTCTTCTTTGGTATTTTGATTTTAATTGTTTTATCAATACCTCAACAAGAAGCTCAGGTTCACGTTCCTGATGGCGCTGTTTTGAACCTTAATTTGAATGGTTCACTTGTTGAAGAGCTTACATATATTGATCCCGTAGACGCTGCGTTTGGTGAGTTTTTCTCTAATAATGATCAACCAAAAGAAATTTTAATAGATGACGTCGTTAATGTAATAACCTCGGCTGCAAAAGATGAGCGCATTTCTATTTTATTACTGGACTTAAAGTCTCTCCATGGCGCGCATTTGAACAAATTAAACGCCATTACTGAAGCAATTGTTGAATTCAAAGCAACTGGGAAGAAAGTGATTGCCCATGGTGCTTATTATTCACAGAGCCAATATTTATTGGCTTCATATGCTGATGAAATTTCTCTTCATCCTTATGGTGGTGTTGAGATACGCGGCTTTGCAAATTACCCTCTCTATTTTAAAGATGCATTAGATAAACTAAAAGTTACTCAACATGTGTTCCGAGTTGGCACTTATAAATCAGCAGTTGAGCCATTTATTCGTAACGACATGTCTCCTGCCGCAAAAGAAGCTAATCAGTTATGGCTTAATGAATTATGGTCACAATATAAAACTGATATTGCGTCGGCTCGTGAATTTGAAGTATCTAATTTTGATGAGAAAGCAGATCAATATTTAGAAAAAATGAAAGCCGTGAATGGTGATTATGCTCAATATGCACTGCAAAATAATTGGGTTGATTCATTGCAAACTGACCAGCAACTTCAAGCGAAACTGATTGAGCAAGTTGGCACTAATTCCTCAGGAAAGACCTTCAAAAATATCACTTTTAATAAATATCTTAAAGCACTTAATAGCCAAACAAATTTTGCCCTACCACAACAAGATAAAGTGGCTGTGATTGTTGCTAGAGGTAATATAGTAGACGGCAAACAAAAAGCGGGTCGAATTGGTGGCGATTCGACTGCTGCCCTACTTAAAAAGGCTCGCTTAAATCCTGATGTGAAAGCGGTTGTACTCAGAATAGATTCTGGTGGCGGAAGTATGTTCGCCTCTGAAGTAATACGAAATGAAGTGCTTGCTGTCAAAGAAGCGGGCAAACCAATTATTGCGTCCATGGGTTCTGTTGCTGCATCTGGAGGCTATTGGATAGCGATGTCAGCCGATGAAATCTGGGCTGCTCCAAGTACTATAACCGGGTCAATTGGTGTATTCGGAACTATTCTAACGTTTGAAAACTCACTAAATTCAATCGGTGTATATTCTGATGGTGTTGCGACAACTGAGTTAAATAATATTTCTTTATCAAGAGGTATCTCTGACAAACTTTCTCAAGTATTCCAGTTGGGCGTCGAAAATGCTTACGATAAATTTATCTCTCTTGTTGCTGCAGAGCGCGGGTTAGATAAAGAAGCCGTAGATCAGGTTGCACAAGGACGAGTTTGGACAGCAACACAAGCTAAAGAATTTGGACTAATCGACAAACTGGGAAACAAGCAAGATGCAATAGCTGCTGCTGCTACTTTAGCCCAGCTCCAAGAGTTTGATGTGATCACCATTGAGCAAACTCTGTCAGAGAAAGATCAGTTCTTAAAAGAATTATTAGGTTCAGCTATGGTAAGCCCCCTTTTAGAAGCCGATAGTAATTCAGAGCACATACTTGAAAAACTATCAGTTTTATTTGGTGGTTTAGGTGCTAAGGTTGTCGAGCAACTGAAGATTGTTAATGAGTTTAATGATCCTAATCACATCTATACACGCTGCTTAACTTGCGAAGTGGCCTATTAATCCTCTGTTATAAATACAAGCTTACGAATATAATAAGCCCAGATTAGTATCTGGGCTTATTTATATGAAAAGAAAAAAAATCTATATCGCCTACACAGGCGGTACAATTGGTATGAAACAATCTTCTCGCGGCTATGTGCCTGTTGCTGGTTATTTGACTGAAACCGTAAAAAATAATGCAGAGTTTACTCGAGAAGAAATGCCATTATTTGATATTCATGAATATTGCCCGTTAATTGACTCATCAGATATGTCACCTCATCATTGGCAAATAATCGCCGATGATATTAAGTCAAAATACGACCAATATGATGGCTTTGTCGTACTCCATGGCACAGATACCATGGCCTATACTGCTTCGGCATTGTCGTTCATGTTTGAAAATCTCACTAAGCCAGTTATTGTGACTGGTTCACAAATTCCGCTATCACAGTTACGTTCAGACGGCCAAGTCAATTTATTAAATGCGATGTATCTAGCTGCAAACTATCCAATTGCAGAGGTTAGTTTATTCTTTAACAATCAGCTTTTCAGAGGTAACAGAGCAACTAAAGCCCATGCCGACGGTTTTAATGCGTTTGCATCACCTAATTTATCTCCTTTAGCGCAATCTGGGATCAATATCCAGCTTATAGAAGGAAAACTTAGTCCTTATGTTGAACAAGCATTGCAAGTAACTCCTATTCAGTCTCAAAAAATCGCTATTTTATATTTGTATCCGGGTATTTCAGTCGAAATGGTAAGAAACGTCATTACCGATGATGTTAAAGGCTTAATATTACTTAGCTTTGGTGTTGGCAATGCACCACAGCAACCTGAATTTCTTGATATCTTGAAAACGGCAACCGATAAAGGGACTGTTATTGTAAACCTAACCCAATGCATTCAAGGCCAAGTGAATATGGGCGGGTATGCGACCGGTAATGCGTTATTAAATTGTGGTGTGTTGAGCGGCTACGATATGACGTTAGAAGCGTGCTTGACGAAGTTACATTATTTGTTTAGTCAAAATTTGGAGTTGGAAACTGTCAGACACTTGATGCAGGATAATTTACGAGGTGAATTAACTCGATAAAAACCAGAGCTTCCTTGTGCTAGAAACAAAAAAGGTCAGCAATGCTGACCTTTTTAACTTTGATTGTTACTTTATCTGACTTTTGCGTCTATCTCGACCAAGTCAGTTAAATGGCAAGTCTCACCAGAATGAGTCTTAATTCCATGCTCTCCAAAGTAATCACGCTGTGCTTGGACTAAATGGCCATTACTCGGTGTACTTAACGTTGCAATGTAAGTTTGCGTTGAGCTTAGTACCGGGAAAGCTAGACCAGAACTAATTGCTTGACCTGTAACTTTGCGTAATGCCAATGACTCAGCTTTTAGCGTATCAATAAACTCTACACCTTCGGCAATGTCATCTAAATAGTCTGCTCTAATAATACAACCAGCACGCCATGTTTGTAGTGTTTTATTGAGGTCTACTTTCCATTGATGAGCACGTGAAGCGCCTTTTATCAAGGCTAAACCCTGACGATAACATAACAAACTAGCAAGATAGAATGCCGATTTTAATTCTTCTAAATCAATGTCGATATTTGCTGTCTGCTGAGCTGCATAAGTCATTTCTTTAGCGGCGTGCGTATCTATGGTGTTTGTCAAATGACGCGCTTGTACTGCCGCAACTAAAGAAGGTACTGCAATACCTAACTCTAACGCATTCTGTGCAGTCCAAAGACCTGTGCCTTTAGCACCCACTTTGTTATCAATTAAGTCGACTAAAGACTCTTCTTTATCCGTTTCGAGTTCTAGAATATGACTCGAGATAGATAACAAATAACTATTTAATTGACCATCTGACCAAGATTTAAATACTTCAGCAACTTCTTTTGGTGTTCTTCCTGTACCATGGCGGAGTAATTGATACATTTCTGCGATCAATTGCATTAACGCATACTCGATACCATTATGCACCATTTTAACAAAGTGACCTGAAGCTGATTGACCTACACGGGCAAAACATGATTCACCATTGTAGCTTGCAGCTACTTTTTCGAACCAAGGGATAATACGCTCCCAACCGCCCTCTGAACCACTGGCCATCATAGCCGGACCGTGACGGGCACCTTCAGCACCGCCAGAAATACCCATGGTCGCAAACTCAAATTTATTTTGATACTTAAGCTTGCGCGCAATACCATCTTTATAGTTACTGTTACCACAGTCAATAATGATATCGTCTTTATCAACACCCGCTTCTACTAAGTCTGAACACACCCTATCTACTAACTCACCGGCTGGAACAAGTAATAGAATTGAACGAGGTGTTTCTAGACGACGGATCATATCACCAAGGTCAGAAACAATGTGCAAGCGCTCTGCTAAACCAAGTGACTGAGCACAACTAATAAGCTCAGCACCTGCGTCGGGGTTTTTATCATAGGCAACTAATGTTAACCCCTGTTCAATGAGATTCAGTGCAAGGTTTTTACCCATTACACCTAAACCAACTAATGCAACTTGCATTAAGTTCCTCCTCGGTAACAACTAATTTGAGCAATACTTCGTAGCATATTATATGTCTTAGCTTTGTAAGATACCAATTTGCTAACGTTCAAAATCAATCTATGTACAAGATAACTTAAATTGGGGTTAAGAATTTTTGAGTGAACAAAAAAAGTACAAACATTGTTCACTAAAGAATTCTTGGAATTAAATTGTACACAAAGACACCAAAATCTTGTGATTGACGCACACTGACACCGGTGTCATAATGATGTCATATAGATCATATAACTTAATTACGGTGTTAAAAAGAGTTAATCTAAATTCTTTCTACATCTAATGCGTTTTTATTCAAAAATTGAACTATTTTAGCTTCAATTTGTAAGATTACTCTCGCATACATTAATATCTACCTATCTAATAGGCCTACAGGAGAACCTGATGCTTAGACGCACAAAAATTGTAGCAACCCTTGGACCTGCAACAGACCGCGATAATAACTTAGAAAAAATCATTAAAGCCGGTGCAAACGTAGTTCGCCTAAACTTCTCACACGGTGTTGCACAAGATCATAAAGACAGGGCACAAGCTGTAAGAGAAATCGCAGCAAAACTTAATAAGCATGTTGCTATTCTTGCGGACCTTCAAGGCCCCAAAATTCGTGTTTCAACTTTCAAAGATGGCAAAGTTAATCTTGAAGTCGGTGCTAAATTCACATTAGATGCACAAATGGCTAAAGGTGAAGGTACTGTTGAAGCTGTTGGTATTGACTACAAAGAATTACCTCAAGACGTAAAACAAGGCGATTTATTGCTATTAAACGATGGTCTAATTCAACTTGTTGTTGACTCAGTAGACGGCCAACTTGTTCACACAACTGTTAAAGTTGGTGGTGTTCTTTCTAATAATAAAGGTATAAACCGCTTAGGTGGTGGTTTAACTGCACCAGCCTTTACAGCTAAAGATGAA
>ENA-OWNT01001855-OWNT01001855.1-seawater-metagenome-genome-assembly--contig:-NODE-1855-length-24122-cov-4.704720_pt1 | contig 24122 bp, 7 predicted proteins | sample MGYA00238136_ERZ651165 | MGnify/ENA primary metagenome ERZ651165 (study PRJEB26861, sample SAMN08777766) | seawater metagenome | isolation source: coastal seawater | place: USA: Florida | collected...
GTGCGCATGTAGCAGTGCAGACACAAGGTTGACGCCTTTCTTGTCTGTTTTGAAAAGCATACGTGTGCCTCCTTTGCCCTTTTTCGCTTTTCCACGATTCTTCGACACACGCATGCCAGAAAACGTCCTCTCCGTGTCCTCTTCTCGAGCACGCTTCTGCTCCGCGACAGTTACCGCTTCGCGGTCCATGTCTTCCCGAGTTGCTGGCCAAAACTTGAATATGGGCAGTCCATTGCACACTTGATTGGGGACAAATCGTGGTCGCGGTTCCTCTTCCGACCTCACCACCGTTGCTTGCAGTGATGGCTGTGGATTTGCGTGTCCTGCTGGTCGTCTGGTGGTTGCCGAAGGACCCCGCACAGCACCACCTTTCGGTTTCGCCGCGGGCGGGTGATGCTGCTGTTTCTTGATTTTGTGAGGCATGTTGAAACCGGACTGCAGCAGTCGTCCACACGGCCAGCTGCGCTGCCTGAAACCCGAGCAATACAGGTTTTTCTCTTGCAAAAACTTGCTGTCTTTCCAGCGCAAAATAACATGTCGCCGGCAAATAGTCCGCGTCGCAGCCTTGCCGCAATCTCTGTGTCCATGATCAAGTTCGACGTCGACTTCAGCGTCGTCTTCGTCTTCGTCTTCGTCGCCTCTGCCATTAAACAACTGTTCCATGCTCTTCATCGTATCATTATCGTCGTCTCCACTCTCTTCGCCGCCTCTGCCACCTCTGCCCTTTTCCGTGTTGCGTCACCCTTCTCGTCCTCGTACCATATCGTCGTCATCACGATCGTTGTCGATGTCGCTGTCACGACAACGACGACAACAACGACGACAACGACAACGACGACGACGACGACGACGACGACGACGAACGACGAACAGCTCAACAACAACGACGAACGAACGAACAAAAACTCAACAGCCGTTTCCTCCGACCTCCCCATTTCAGTACTAGTACTGTCAATTTCCCTATTTCCGTTTTCATTCCTACAACGTAGTTACGCAGCACTTTTCATATATTAAAAGTCCAAATTTGGTAGTACAAAGTCACGGAAGAGTATCATTAAAACTGGAATTTATGGATTTCGGAGGCTTCGTCGACGTCGGCGCGTTCGTGTTCGTTGGACGTTAGACGTCGGACGTCGGCAGTTCGTATCTTGTGGCCTTCACGTCTTCGACTATTCGACACGCGACGACGAGGGACGAGGGACGCACGACTTGCAAGCCTTCGTGTGCTCGGAACGACAGGGAAATTCACGACGTTGTTGTGCACGCCTGTCGCAACCACCTGTGCAGTCAGCAGAAACAGTGGGGATCCTCCTGAGGCGGCGAGTGAGATCACATGTGATCAAAAAGAACGTGGGGTGCGCTCATTGGCCGAAGAAAAACAAAACCTTTTTTGAGTTTGAACAAAATGATGCTTTCAATTCAAACCTAGCTGATCGCGCCTAATTGCGGTGCGGCAAATGTGGGGGAAACGTTCGTGGAATGCGCCAATGCATTCTGCAACCGTTGTTGTGCAATGTATGTCGATTTAGTGACAGATGTTCGTGCATCGACTGTGCCACGCCATCATTTTGTGCGCAGCGTTGCTTGCGGACCGATTGTGTGGAGTGGCCCATCTGCTGCCCGATGAGCTCGTTCTCGTTGACTTCACCAATCACAGTACCATTGTTGATATTGTGGTCCCACAACTTGATCGTGTAGACACCGCACACGTGGTTCTATTGCAGTTGTTTTTCGATCGAGAGATTATCACTCTTCCGTCCGCGAGCGACTCAACGTTGTCGTGTTGCGGGAGGGCGCTGTCACCACACGACAGTTCCGACCTTGGCGGCCTGGCAAGTCTTTCGGTAAACTTCGTGCCAGACGTTGTCTTCGATCAAGTCGACCACTCCCTTTTAAGAACTGCGGTATCTGTGGTGTCTAATCCCGTTCGCATCCATTCGAATGAGGTTCGAGTTGTTGTAGTCAGGGACTACTCAAGCACACATCCCACGGACACCGCATCGCGTGTCCCACGACATTTGCAACGATGTCGTCAGTGCTTGCTGCAGCTTTGGGGTCACCAAGAATGCACCAAGCACGTACACCCCAACAAGCCATGTGGGGTGAATGTGTCGTTCGAAATCGACGCAAGTGATCCTCGGTCAGTCGAGTTGTATCACTTAAACGCCCCAGCTGTTCCTGTCGCTGGCGCTGCTCAGCATGCAAACAACAAAACCACGCCTGATCTCGAAGAATCTCCCGCAAATGGCAGTGTGTGGGAGTTGGATCTAGAATCCTACGTCTCTTCGATCGTGTCTCCACGTCTTGGAGCAGCTGTAGTGTCCCCCGCCAAGTCACCCATTGCTCCTTCCAATCAGGAAAATGTTTTTCTCGAACTGGCGTCAGCCGGAGATGTGTCGCGCTCCAGCGAATCGGTCATTCCTCGTCAGGTTTCGAGCCTTCGGAGCATCTTGACCTCCAATCTTCGGCGTCTGTACAGCGACCTTCGTGAGAATGAAGGCAGTACTTCTTTTGAAGTGGCTCCACATTGCGTCGCTCCTCATAGTGTCGGCGCTCTGCAAGTTAGCGAATTTAGCTTTGGCAGTCTGCGCTGGCTCGTCAGGGAGCTGAACACCGCCGGTGGCTACTTGGTCAGTGATAGCGGCAATGAGATTGGACCTGCCGCTCCTGGCAAGGAAATCATGATATACGGATGGGACTCAGGAGACGACTTTGATCAAGTGTGGGTAAACTCTGCGTGGAGCCATCGTATCTGCAATGCGACACAACGACGGAAGCGCCGCGTAGGGCAAATAGCTGATTCGCCAAACACCACAAAGTGCCTGAATACAATGGACCTCATCACTTTAGGGGGCTTCCGCCGTGCCACCAATGCCGGAATGTTTCAAGTGCTTCGAATTGATGTGTCCAGCCACGACCAAGGTGGTTTTACCCTTTGGCTGGGAGAGATAGTCCCGAGCCGCATAAGCTCCAGTGATGGTACGATGCAAGGTGCAGAAGAACTCTTGACGGAGGAGCTAGAACCTCCAACTACCGCGTTAGCCTTTGGGTGTTTTGGATGTATGCTGCAATCTCAGTATCACGGCAACGCCACGAGTAGGGCCGGCTTGTCAATCCAGCGACTTCGTCCACCAGACCCTGATATGCCGAACTATGTGCAACCGCAAGGAATGGTACCACCCGACCACCGTTCCTCAGAATTTGCGTTGTGCATCGACCGAAGAGTAAACCGTGATCGACATTGTTCCTTGGAAGATGACGAAACTGTTCGCTTGATTGGTTTCGGACACCAAGGAAATAATGGCCTGTTTCGTGTGTCCGAGTTGCCATTGTCACACAAACTCGTGGTTGACTCAACCCGCAGTAGTGAGGCAACCGGCAGTCACGACCAATCGTCACCCACCTGTTTCTCTCTGCATTCGCCGTATCCATGTCGCCACGGCTTGGTCCGCAGTGTCACTGCCGCGGCGGAAATTGGCGGTAGATCGAATGCACAAATTGTTGGAGACCGTGGCCATTTTGCTGCACTGACGGCAGCTTCACACCAACAAATTGAGGCTCGTCATGCCAAACCTGCGTTTTGGCCATCCGCTCATCGTTTCATTGTGACTCCGCATTACGCAACGCGTCGCTTGCCTGCAAACGTAACATCCAATATTAGCGGATCTTTCGTTGACATTGAACTAGTCGGTACGTACCCATTGGCCGCATTCCAAGTTGGCGAGATTGTGCAACTGCGCAACTTTGGCATCGCATCCAACAACGGCATTTTCAAAGTAGCTGGCGTTGCCCGCGCAAATTCTTCAACTCATCTTCAAATTGTGCCCGTCGGAGCGCGAGAGTTAGTGGCGCGTTCTCGACAATGGAACGAACTCGTGAACGCCGGAAATAGGGACACCGATGATGGTGCCAACAGCGACGACACGAGTTTGCTGTGCCCGCGGCTCCCGACGTCTTTTGGGCACCTTGCTGCTCCCATTGAGGGTACATTGGCTGTGTCAGAACGCCTCATCGAGGCAGTTCGTTGTCCCCACCAGTGTCTTAGTGGGGGTGAGATCTCGCCCAGTTCCCAGTCATGCTGTTCTGGACACGGAGCGTGTAAGAATGCAATGGCAGACTCAATTTGGAAGCTTCCGGAAACAATCACGGCGCTAGGTGATGCAAGTAATGAGCACGAACCTTCTTGCGCGTGCACCGCATCGTTTGGGGGTCCTTTGTGTGACCTCACTGAACTGCCGTGTCCAAACGGATGCAGTGGACATGGGACCTGTGACTCACACTTGGGTCGATGCAATTGCGAGTTTACTTGGGGAAGCTTGGATTGCTCGGCAAGAGATCTTCCGTGTCCAAACAACTGTTCTCAGAATGGCAAGTGTGATCGCACCAGCGGGAAATGCATGTGCGATTTGACTTGGGGTGGCGTGGCTTGCGAGTTCCGGGAACTGCCGTGCCCGAAATCTTGCAGTGGCAACGGAATTTGTGATCAACACTCTGGCAAATGCCACTGCTTTCCAACGTGGGGCGGTGTTGATTGCGGAAACATTGAACTCGCGTGCATGGAGCCATGCTGTGGGTCTGCTGTTTGTGACACGACAACTGGGCAGTGTGAGTGTCCTGTCAACTCCAATAGGACAGGTTTGCGGTGCTGTGACGTGTCACCGCCATGTCCTTGTCAAAATAATCCCAAGAGTCACGGAATGTGCGATGCCGAAAGTGGCAAGTGTCTGTGCGCCGCTGGCTGGGGTGGAGTGGACTGCACGATCAATATTTGCGAGCACGGTGCCTTGGCAGCAGGATTCCCCCGTTGCATTTGTCAGCCAAATTGGTATTGCCCACTTCCTCATGTTACTTGTGCAAATAGCAATGATCGAGCCGCCTGGCTTCAGTCCCACAACCACTCCAAGCTGCTGAAGTTTACCGGGATCGGCGGTCAAGGTCAACACAGGCGGTTTCCCGACGTAGAATTTAACTTGGGCCTTTACGGCAATCAAGAAGGCGTCCTGTATCCTACTTCAAAGCATGCACGAGCCGCATACAACGCATCCCGGACCGTACAACGCTACCTTCCTTGCTCTTGCTCCAAATTTTGTCTGGCCGATGGTAGTGATCAGGACACATGCCACAAGCACGGTGTCGGATGTTCTGAAGCTGGCGATTGTTTGTGCAAAAAATACTTCACCGGCAAGCACTGTGAACTACCATTGGTGCCAACTGGCGAAATTAATCAACGGAATTATCAAGACTTGTCACCACGTACTGAAGATCTTTACAAGGCGCTTTTCTTGGTGGGAACGGAGCCTTGCCCTTTGTGTCGTCGAACTTCACCTCGCACCATCACTGCTGTGGCCTTGGCCAATGTCCTTAACCTCTGCGGTTCTGCAGCCTCTTTTGAAAGTGTGTACACGTCACGACAATTGGCGATTTGGAACGAAACGTATTCGATATTCATGGCCGCGAAAGAAGCTCACCGCGTCGATGAAGAACCACCTTGCCCAGCTCCGTATTCGAAGATGTACTTCAATCAATTCATGTCGGCTTGCGTTGCGCAACCGCCACTACCGACGTATGTTATCCGTTACTCATTCAGACGTATGGACCGCGACTTTTCGGGAACCTTGTCCCTCCGAGAGTTAGTGGTAGCAGAGCTCACGCAGCGGGGCTATTTGCGCCCAGCCTCCTGTAGCACTATTGAAAAGCCTAATGCAAGCACCATTGCGGGCATTCAAGATACAGATTTTCGCGTGTGGCTCGATTCATTGGATATCGAGCAATCCCCTGAGACAGCCACAGCGGAAGCTCCGTCGAAGATGTCTTCAACGTCATCTAAAGTGTTGCATGTGTTGTCACCTCCGACATTGCAGCGAGTTGTAGGCCATTGGACGGTGATCGAAAATTCGCGTATTGCCACGCAAGAAAATCATTCGTTTGTTAACCTCTGTCCCGGCGATGTTGTCAGAACGGCATTGCAGAACTTTCAAGTGGTAGAGGTTCAATACCAAACCGTTCACTCTCTGCCTACAATTATGAGCCCTTCATCGAGTGCCCCTCAACCACCTGCAAAATTTCCACTCAAGCTGCTCAAAGTTTTGTTCAACGAAACAGTCCGTGCTCCATCACAGAACGATTTGGTGATGTGGAAATTTGTGCCTCAAAATGAGTCGCTGGCAGATCTGTCGGCTTCAATGCATGATGCCAGCAGGCGCGGTATGGAATGGCGTCCTCTAGACAGGCTGACGGTCGCGCAGAAAGCGCAAGTTCGTGATATCACCGGCACCAGCCTACCACCACCACCATTCATGGATGGCAAAGTGTTCCCTGATTCTGAATCACAACGATCAGGCGTGAATATTGTTCGCACGGTCTACGACATAGCAGTGGCGCTTTGGCGGCGCCATGACATCAACCTTGACTTCAGGTTGACTTATGACGAATTCTCGACTGCTGCCTGGGTCGACCCAGCAATTGCGTGTTCAATGGTGGATGGATGTTACGAATTTGTTGGACAGCCAGATCCACAGTCCTTGCATTGGTGTAAAGCCAGTACGTTTCCCCCTGCAACCTTGCAACAGTGCGCAAACGATATTTGCTCAAACGTCAACGGGGGCGATGATGGCAAAGGGAGTGGCAAAGAGACTACGTCCGGTGACGGTGGTGGTGAGGGTGGTGACCGACGTCACTCTCGCAAAAGACGGAATTCCAAAGGCACCAACACCATTTTGACCGATTACACGGGAGCTGGCGATTTTGCGCCTGGATCTCATAGGTTAATGCCGGGCTCGTTGTGGATTCCAAACAAATTTGCATGGTGCGACATGTCACAACCCTTTTCTTTCCCATTTTGTCCATCCCCCAATCCTTTTTTCAACATCCTCATCAAAATGATGATTTCCGGGATGATCAAGCCTGCGATTGATCAGATTGTGGCTGCATTGATTGCCGGCCAATCTTCCGTAACAGCTTTACTGAAGTGCTTAATGCCAGCCGTCATCGCAGGAAAGGGGAAGGAACCTTCGCCCAAAGGCTCCGATCAAAGTGCAAGTGGGGCCAACAGCCACACGAAAACTTCCGGCTCTCAATCCACCTTAGACGAAGAGACCTCTTGCAGCCGGAAAAAGCAGGAGAACGATGGGTCGTTTGTCGAAATTTCATTTCTGGAGCTTCCGGTTCATTGTTTGACTCCAATGGAACGTCAACAAAAGTTGCTTCTTCAGCACCAGTCACTGCGCAAACATGAATCCCCTGCATCTTCGTTCTTGGAAACAAGTTCAGGTGCAAGCAGTGAGACTCCTCCCGCGGGAGAGAGAGGCGGTGACATGGTGGGCTCATTCCAGAAAAGCTACTTTGAGGCGTTGGAGAAGTCGATGACAGCGACATTGACAATCGATCTCACGGAATCTTTAGTTGTTGAACTACATGAGCTGCTGCATTCTCGGCTGTCTCAGGAGCTGTCATCTTCTTTAGAGATTTCATTGTCTCACGCACTGAAGCATTATGTGACGAGTGCGGTAGGGGTGGCGGTCTCACATGCCGTTTCAACCCTTCTCAACCGTATGCTGCCCACAGTGGTGCTGGACTCGGTCAAGTCGACGGTGACGCACACCATGACGCGATCACTTACTCATTCGATAGGGTCATCAGTAGTCGAGTCTCTTATGCATGAGCATCGCAGTCTCCGCCAACCCAAAGCATGGACAAGCACTGCCGCGGAATCAAGGGTGAAGACAAAGCTGACACAGCAGCAGCAAGACGAGCTAACATTTCACTGTTATGAGTGCAAACATGCTAGCGCTGACGGGACATTGTTCTCTGGGTAAGTGCCTATGGCCCGTCGTACACCTGTGCTGTTGTGCGAGCCTTCACAACAATTCTTCTTGCGGTAGGTCTTCGGCTTGTGATATTTGTCACTCCCTGCAAGCTCAAGAAAGCGGAGGAGACGACAGTGTAGCACACAGAGTGGCAGAAGCGCGCCGAGAACTCCACAACGCTCGTTTTCGTGCAATGTATTACGAGCACTACTTGGAAGCTTACTACTCAGACTATTACTCAAACTACTATTCCAGCAGGCTCTGAAGTACAAATTGTAACAACGCTTGTTGTGCAGTTATGAAACAGGGCACTGAACCTGGCGCACAGCATGTCAATGGCGTGACTGACTGCTCGCTACAGGGAACACATAAATAACCAACAAAGACGGGGAAAAAATGTGTTATTGTTTTACTTTTAGTGTTTTTACGCCATGTCGTCGTCGAATCGGCTGTTGTTTCGCACATCTATCCTTCCACGTCCATCAAAAGAGCCACTCCCGCCATGATCCATTTCGCCGGCTGCGCTTTTGTTTTCAAATGCGCTGTGAAAACGTAAGTGTCACATCGTCGAGTCGTGCGGTACACGGGGCACATATAGATTTGGCGCTGCGCCTGCTTGTTGGCGAGCGGGTCTTTGTCTGCGGTTACGGCTTTCACCAAAATTACAGGCATTTTGCAGTACATTTGTTTCGGGTATGACGATACCAAATTGTTCGCCATCATGTCCCACCTTGCGCCTTCGAGGTACAAGCCTGTGAGGTAGTTTCCTTCGCGAGCTTGCGAGCTAATGTCAGCAATTTGGCGTTTCAGGACCTCAGTCGCTGTCGAGAGTGTGTCAAACTCGGTAGACGTCGACCTAGCGTGTGTTTGAAGCACCGCTGTCAAGAAGGACACAGGGTTAATGAGTCCGGAGATCCAGGTCACCATTGGAAGCTGCAATCCACGAGCAACACAGTCTTGCAGTTGATCGATTCGCAGGCGCAAGTCCATGAGCCACGATGGAAGCGACCGCTCCGTTGGATATGAAATATTACTCCACGCAGCAGGAACAGCGTCAATTGCCAGGTCCTGTGCTAGCTGCTCCATGTCTTCAGTCATTGTCAACTCACCGTGAAGTCCCATTCTCAACTCCTGGATGCTGCGAATGATCTCAGTGATCAGTGCATTGCTGAGTAAGCATTCTTGCAACAAAACGTTCTCGAAAGGGCGAATGTCTTGCATATCCAAAGCAGATTCGATGTCTTCAATATCAAACATCACTTCGGATTCGTTGGCTAGATTGTCCAACAAGTCTGAGATGCGAGATTCTGCGGCGTTTTGGGCTGCGGAGTGAGGGTTGGGCTGCTCGTCCAAGACCCCAACTTTCTTCTTACGTCGTCGGCGGGCATCTGCGCCCTCGGGTCCAGCACCACCATCGCCGTCCGCCTCCATTAAGTTGTAAATACTCTTGCACATGTCCCCAGACAAAATTGTGCGATATCGAATCTCCGCATTTGGATGCAGTCCGTAGGCCATCGGAGTTTCGTCGGGAAGCTGTGCGTCGATTCGTTCCAAGTAATTTTCAAGAGTCGTTGGTGCCGGAGCTTTGAACGAAAACGAAACGCCGCCGCTGCTTCCAGATTGCTGAAGGAACGGAAACATCTCCATTTCATCGAGAAGACGATCAGTCATGAAGTACTCCATGTAGGCAGCACACAAAGTTCGGTCGAAGTCGTTGATAATGTGTCCACCATACATGATATCGCCGAACAAATATTGCAAATCTTGCCAAGGAATGTTTTGGGGTCCGTGTTCCATGTAGTTACGGAGAACTACGAAGCTCGACTGCAAATCTTGCAGGGAGAACTGGTACTCTGAGTTGAAGCCAATAGCCCCAAACTTCTTTCTTCCGAGCATAAGTGCGTGGAAGTAGCACAGGCCGAACAAAACACCACGAGACGGATTGTCAAGCGACTCAAAGGTGTCGCGATCGAAGTGGCAAACGGCACGCTTGACATTGTCCTTCAGGTTGGATGGTGGCTCATTGGTCAATTTCAAAGAACGAGACAATAACCCCGCCGGAATCGATTTTTCTGGATCAGAGCTGAGGAACAAACGGAAGTCGGCGTGCGACTTGGATGGTGTCATGGCATCAAGCTCACGCACCAACACTGGCAGCCAAGAAGGCATCAAGTGCAAGTTGTGGAGAAGTAGCCAGTAGCCTTTCTTGATCGCAAGTCTCAACTTCTGCAGTGCCCGCGGTCCTTGCCCTTGCCCAAGCGATATGGCGAGGTACTGCGATTGCTTCTGCATTTCGTTGTCTTTGGCGAGCTTGTCCATGTCTGCTGCGACGTCCGAGCCTTGAGACAAGATGAAGAATATTGGAGTTTGAGGAGATGACTTTGTCAATGCGTCAGCCAAAATTTGCTGTGAAGAGCGATCTGCGTCATGCTCGGTGAAAGACTTCCCGAGGACCTCCCGCGATAGCAGCTGGATGCCAGCGGTGAGTCTGTCGGGACGCAAGCACCGAATTACAAGTAGTTTGCGGAACAATTGTTGGTCGAGATTGCGCCACTCCAGAGGGAGCTTTTCGGCTTCGGGGGCAATCATGCTGTACCATTCGCGAAATCTTTGAGGATTCTCTTCGATGTCCGAGGGCAGCTTCTCGAATCCAGGTACTTTGCGAAGGGCAACAACAGAGTTCCAGTTTTTGTCCGACAACCACTCCGAAACTGGATTTTCCATCGACGTATCCTCGTTGTTGAGCAACAAAAAGGAAAGAGCTTTCCTGTCAAACCCTGTGTCCTGTCCCAAAAGACCGAACTGCAAAAGCTTGAACAACAAGAGTGAGGTGTAGACTGGTTTGTGCCTCTCGAGTAAACCACGTGAAACCCAAATGTAGATGGTGTGACGAATTGACTCACAGAGACCGCGGACACGATCCTCCACTTCGTCGTGTTCGGGAGCTTTGCTCATGCCATCGAAGAAAAACGACGAGAAAGAATCCAGTGAAACTTGGTACATGTGGTTCAGCTTTGGTAACTGCAATAAAATGAAAAAGGCTAAGGCTCCTTCTTTTGCCACAGGACGATACACTTCACGGCTCTCATTGATTTGCTGCTCTGTCTCAAGACCGCGTTCCAACGCATTCGTTAATTCCTTTGCAGTGAATTTTGTCGACTCCAAACTTTCAATAAGAGATACGTCAGACAAAATATCGTCCGGTGCATTGGCGAGTTTCTCTAGTAACTGGTTTTCCAGCTCCCGCAATTCAATTTTGTAGTGATTTAACTTTTGCACGACATCGCGCTTTTCTTTCTCGAGTTCGCTTCTTTCTCGGCTGACAACTTTAGCCAACAACTGGTCTTCCAGCCCTTCCTCGGTGACAGAGAAATTCACCAAAGTGCACTGTGCGACTATTTCGGGTCTGTAGTGAGGATTTGCCAACTTCGTCTGCAAGTAAAGACGGAAATTGGGATGGTACTCAACATCAGAATCTCCCACAGAGATAAATTGTTGTGCTCCGCGCTGGTGCACTGCACGCTGCAACAATGCTGTGAGCGCTCCATCAAGGGTCTCGGACACGTTTTGGATAATCACTGTATCGCCGCTGGAAACTGCGTCGACCATTTGACTCAGAAAGTCAGCATCGGTTTGTTGCAACACCAGCAACTTGTGAGCCGGCGCTACGCTGATAGACGTGGTGTTAGATGATGGACCAGTCTGCTGTGCCCCGTTGACTGTATCTTGGGGAGCAGCACTTCCTTCCACTTTAGGAGTTGCCACCCGCTCTCCATCACTGGCATTTTCTGCTGCCGACGGAGATCCTTGGCCAACTTGTCCAGCTTGCGTGGATGGTCGGCTGAGAGCTGTGGCAAGCGCGATGTCTGCGGCTTGTTGCGCAGCAGCAGCGCGGGACTCCTCGTGGCAGCGAATCCAGCGAATGCCTTGCTCTTGTGGATCGATTAGGAGTGGCCAACGCTTAGCTGATATTACAACGGCAGCATTCTGCAATGAAAATGCATCGGACTGCAATCCTTCGTTGGTCCATTGTGCCACAGTTGCCGAGGTCATCAGAGCAGCCAGGGGTCTGACTTCAGGTGAAGTAGGAATACCTCGGTCGTGAAGATCGCGCACCCAGTCTTCAAACAATTGAGTTCGCATTTCTTGGTTGAAAGTTGCAATGTAACTCACGCATGCTGAGTCGGCGATACAGTCACCCACAACACTGGCGCCCTCATCCTCGAGCTTCCTGATTTCCTCTCCCCATCGAATATATTCATCTTTCAAACCAACAGTTAATCGCTCAGCCAGTGATAGTCTATCTTTGCACTCCGTGGCTTCAGCCTCCACCTTCGCCTTATCGTTAGTTTTCACCATGATTTCCTTCTTCAGCGCGTTCATCGTGTTGGTGAGTTTGGCAACAACACTCTCAATAGACTTCAGTTTTGCCTCGGCGGCAGCCTTGTCAGCATTCGCCGCCTCTAGCGCCTCGACCAAAGGCTTGACCTTCACGTACATTTGATGATATGCGACAATGTTCACAACCCAATTGCACAGGTTCGCAGCGGCTTGTGACTTCTTACGCATCTTATCGGCGTTGAAGTTGGGGTTTTGCAGCAGTGGTATCACACGATCAAGAATGTCCTTTGGAATGTTGTCGCCATCGTAGTTCTTGAGATCATTCAGGAACACATCAACTGACGACATCATCTTCTTCGCATTGCCCCAGGAAAAGTTCTTGGTTTCGCCAGTTAACATGATAAGGCATGCTTGAGTAACAATGTCTACACCGGGAGGTGGCTTCTTGAAGGACTTTAATTCCGCCAGCGAGTTTTTGTCGAGGCAATCAACTGCCTCTTTGGCGGCTGCAAGCGCCGGTTTGGCTGATTCTAACTCCTTTTCCTGCCGTGCTTGAATTTGCTGTGTCTTCTCAACAAGCTTGTCGCAGTTTTCGCGCTCGGTTTGCGATATCTGATGTTGAGATTCGATTACTTGTTGTTGCTCGCCTAAATGCTTCAGTAATTCGGTCACTTGCGTATGCTGAACATCCACTTCTTGCAACTTCACGGTTAAATTCTCTCTCAGTTGAGCAACAGCTTGACGCGTTGACGCCAAGATCGTCACTCCATTGCGCAAGCGATTTACGTTTGCGTCCTTTTGAGCGTATGTAGCTTCAACTGTTTCGACATAGTACTTAATGAACTCCAAAAATGACTTCGGAGTGCAATAATTGAAGCGACCATACTCGGACCGATAATGATCCGACATTGTTTTGACGCTCATGTGAACTTCGGCCATGTGGAAGGCTAAATTTTCGCGCAAAGCTTCGGCACGCCGCCGAATAACACGATCGGTCTCGTTGGCAATAGTTTTCATCCGCTTCGTTCGCGCGGGTTTACGATTGCCCACAGCATTGGGGAGCCCTTCGGCAGCGTTTTCACTCTTCCTCCGCTTGAGCTCATCTGACACGCTCCGCCGCATGACTGCCACTCGCGCCTTCTTGCTGCGCTTTGGAGTGCCGCTTGTGCCGTGCCCAACGCCGGCTGCGGCCTGTGCAGCCCAATTTGCTTGATCTCGCAACACACTCTCCAGCACATCAACATCGTTGAGGTGGCGCTTGGCCACCCGAACCAGTGCCTCCTTCGGCCACGCGTGAAACCAGTCAATTTGCGTCCCATTGATAAGCGCTGGGAACCGATTGCAATTGGTGCGCAAAACGTTGCCCATTGGTGAGAAACAGAGAACGACGTGTAGGTTGTCACGAACGCGATTAATGAAGAACTTGAGCAAAGATTTCGGACTGTTGGGGATCATAGCTGCCTTTGCGAGTGGTCGCAGTGCACTGTATATGGTTTCCAACTCATCGGGAGCGAAGAGGTTGGAAATTCCACCACTGGATAGAATTTCGTTGATGTGCACCAAAAATCGCTCGTCGGTTTCGTTCATGAGAAGCACCACTGGCAAAGCCGGGCGCACACCAACACGCAAATATAACTTCTTGAGCTGTTCTATGAAATCGGTCATCGACGTTGAGTTGTTCTGCGGTAACACCGTCACTGAGTATCCACAAATGAATGCCGCCAACCGACACAGAGATTGTTTACCGGATCCCCCAACCCCAATCAACAGCGCATTGCCCCCGCCTGACGGGCTGGCCAAAATACGAGTGATGCGGGCTACATGCTGCGCTGCTTGAGAGAACAACACGAGTCGCATTTGTGGCAGTCGCTCGTTGTAAGCGTCTAAAAATGCGTCGAGGACATATTGCAGCTTAGACCGTGATTCTACTTCGTAGTATCCATGTGAATCGATGCCCTCCAAGTTTGCACGAGGGCCATTTGCACCAACGTCTGCAGCATCAGTCTCATCCAATTCTTCGGTGTCAGCACTTGGCTCCTTTGGTTTAGCACTTGGTTTTCGCTTTTTCTTCTTCTTTCTTCCTGAAGATTCTACACCGCTGAATGGAGTGAATATTAGTGGCTCTCTTGTGATCGATCGGTCATCGCAATTCGGGAATGCTCCAACACAATGGTGGTGAAGAATGCTTGTGAAACGATTCACATCATGTTCGCTGGATAAGCGGTCTCCAAAAACCCGAGCACATTCATGCAACCAAAGGCGTCCAAGCTTCAATTCCGACCTGCACCGGTCCGGTGATAATCTGCAGAGCCCTTCCGCAACGGCAGAGAACTCCCTCAAGTTGAAATTATAATGGAAATGGGTCACAGAGGGCACAAATACAGTCGAAACCTTGCGGTACAAGTCGATCGTGGCCTTGACAACATCGCCAATTTTGTCCGTCACCGCAGACACAAACTTGTTCGGGCCATTGAGGAAATGGTCCTCCAGTATTTGTCGGTAAATCAGTTCAAGATCAGAGTCCTCAGGCATCTCGATGCAAATGAGACTGAAGTGTCTCTGCAGTCGGGGATTGATGTTGAAGGATCCCGCCCGCGGATTCATAGCAGTGATGAAGTGCACATCTTGAATGATGCGACGAATAGTCAAGTCCGACCGGTCATACCATCCTCCATAGTCCATGAACTGCCGCAAAAGCGCGATTGGTGTCTGTGTGCCATACTCTTCCTGGAAAGGCATGTTGAGGTCGTCGATAAAGTACAGCAAATGCTTTCCTGACGGAGGCCCGTACATTCGTCCACTGCGTTTGTCGATGCAACTTTCCAGCTGTGCCTGCAAAGAGGCCGAGTCTGTGTAATAGTTGCAGTTTATCGTTGCAGTCAGGCGGTTTGAGTCGCGTTGAGTAGTCGCTTCGCTCTTGTCAAGGAAATCTTGCAATATCAAAGTTTTTCCGGAGCCTGCAGGACCAGCAAGCATCACTGGTCTACGATGATCGACCAGCAACTTGAGGAGAAATGAAACTCTCTCAATTTGAGCAGTTGGCACTAGGCAACGACCAAACTGGAACTTGACGGTGTCCGGTCGATACTTCGGGACGACTTCATCCCAGCGTTTGAACGAATGCGACGGAACGTCCCAGAAGTAATCAAACAAGAAACCGGCCTTTGGAATTTTCAAGCGGTGATGCATCACCCGCCATGCCTCCGAAAACACTTTCCGATGTTCCTTGCCATTCTCTTGGACCAATGTACCGCCAAACGATGAATAAATGCAGAAAGCCATCAAATGTTGGATATCATCTGCTGTCGGTCGTTCTTCGACGTTTGGTTGCTCAGCGTAATGATTCAGCATCTCATCCATCAAAGCCGTGATAGTTTGAACGAGATTCACGTGTGACACTGGAACAACAACTTCCAGTTTCCGTTCCGAAATTATTTGAATGGCACTTTCAACATAGCTGTCGCAAAAGCCGAGGAAATCTCCAAGATCATCTGGAAGCTCTGAACGCGACGAAACCCAAGATTCCATAATGGCAGTCCAACCAATGTCCTCTTTGTTGACGTACAAAATTCCAGCACGTGAAACTGTTGCTGGAGTGGCATTCTCAAGCGTGTGGACCTCAAAGAGCATGCGCATAGGATCGGTCAGAACAATTCGCTCATTGGACACCAAGGTCAATACTTTGTTGTCATCCATAAGTGTGTTCATGCTCTCGATCCAGATGGAGTCGATATCACCATCCAAAACAACCCATTGGTGAGATTGGGTGGAGCGATATGGTCCAAGACAAAGCGACATTGCGCGCATCAGGATGGACAAGACACCATCACGCCACTCTTTAGACAGTGACATGTGCCCGAACAACTCGTCGTTGGTGATGGCCTTTGGATTGATGACGTCGTACACACAGTTGCGCTTTGAATCAGCTCCAGAGAAAATACCGAGAGAACCTTTGCCGGGGTCGCCAGAAGTTGACTCGAACGAATCCAACTTTGGTGACGACGATTCTCCGTCTTGTGCTTTGATGCCGGATGAATCGGCATGGGATTCGCCGGAAACCAGATTCAAAACATCATGCAGCAGGCGCCAAATAGTTGTTTTACCAGCCCCAGCGCAGCCCAGTATCATAACACTGTGACGAATGCTTAGCAAGTCCTCAAGTTGCAGCACCTTGTCGACCAGCTCAGGATCAGGCACTAAACCAACGTCTTCGCATCGTTCTTCGGCGAGGCGACGCAAGCCGTGTTTAGACTCAGCATTGATGGTCATACCAGGGAAGAGGTCTGTGAACAACTGCAAAAAGATCGGCATGTCGTGCACAGGAATTTTGGGAGCGTTGAAATCCCTCAGAGAACGCATAATGATCAGTTCTTCCGGTACATCCGGGTTTTCTCTCTTGAGAACTCCAGCAACGGTCAAAATACTCTTCATGGCTCGCAAGCCCCAGTCGTAGTGTTTTTGCGCGCTCAGAAGTTCTGAGCTTAGCTTGTAGACCGTGACAAACTTTACACTGAGCGTTGTGGCGTTGTGGAAGCCTTCCGCCATCATCATATTCTGGCAAATTGGCTGCAGGTCCGGACGAATCATGGCACATGACCGGAACAGAGCTTTAAGGTTCTCCGGAAGAGTTGTGCGCCCAGCGTAACCTGGATTCATGGTGATGAAAAATCCGCATGTGGGGATCAAGTTGATTTGTTCTCCAAAGAAATTGAATCGACCAACAATTTCTGGAGGCCGTCCTGCAGCAACTTTCGCGAACTTTCCTTGTCGGTTGCCGACTTGGCTTAAGTGCCCTATCGCTTCTAAAATGGCGAGAACTTGCGCCGCCACAACGGATAGGACTTCGATGTGAATGCGGTTGAACTCATCAAAACATCCCCAAGCCCCAGTTTGAGCCAGTCCTTTGAACGTGGCGGCCATGGTTTGGTAGTTCATTTGATCCGAGCAGTTGAACACGTAACAAGATATCCCCACGGCCCGAGCCAGATCCTTCGTTGTTTCGGTTTTGCCAGTTCCAGCAGGGCCAGCCGGAGCTGCCCCCAAATTCAAACGCAGTGCCATACTGAGGGTGATGTAACACTTGTCAGTCAGAGGTGTGATGACGAGTCGGTTGACATTGCCGATATACTCATATGAATACAAGGTTTGGAAATCCGCAATGCGGGCTTGTACATCCTTCGTATCTTCGTCCCACACAAATCGCATTTGTGAATGCCAAGCAAAGTTTTCCCTACGAATACATCCGTGCCACACAGCTTAGTGATCAGATGCAACAACTGCTCATACATTTGCATGCACACTTACGTGGAATCACACTCGATGTCCACAAGCTTCTGCACAACGTCGCGAGCATGGACGTCGATAGTAATCATGGTGTTGACTTTGATGCGCTCCGAAGCCCCGAGAGAACCGCAAACCAACTCAATCAATGCCGACAGACGCGAATTGCACAGCTCAAGATTCGTTCGAACAGCATCCAGCTGACCGTTTTCAAACTCATCCAGAGCTCCTTCCACTTCCTCCGTCCAAAAGATTTGCGAAGCCAAAATAGCCACTTGAGCAGGGTAGTGTTCAAGCCACTTGTGCCGAGGCACGTCAACCTCCCAATTGGCAGCTGTCTCCAAAGAAACCTACGCAATCCCAAACAAAACACGAACCGTTGGATGTGTGCGTGCAAACAAGAGGAGCAAGAACATCATCTGTACCTCAGTAATATGGCGGAGAGTTGCTTTCATTGTTGTGAGCAAACCATTCAACCACTCTTCCACTGGTCCTGCAATCTTGAACTTTTTGTGAGTTGGAACGGTCTCGCCATCCGCGCCGCAAAAAGCGTTGATGACGTATGGCTCTTCTTCGTCCTGGTGTGCGGGTTGTTCGTCCTGCTTGGACTCAGCTGCCTCATCAGCATCCAGGTCGAGGCCACTGTTGGAAAGTGCCTCCTTACGAGGTTCGAAGTTCACGGAAGTTATGCCATTGAAGCACTTAGAGAGGTGCGGCACAATCAATGGAGGATTCTTTCCATTCGATAAAATATCCAACAAAGCCAAGTTCGAAACGAAGCAGAATCTCGGGAAAATGGACTTTTTGACATCAAGATACTCGTTGAGAGACTTTTGACACTTCTCGAGCTCCCCGACCATGTCCCGCAAAATTTCTTCTCGACCGTCTTCAGTGCACACGTCTACGACCATCGGATTGGTGGCAATCGCTCTCATAAATATTCGGAATTCGTCGTCGATGTCCTCGAAACGTTTCGTGTCGTCAGGGAGCTGAGATCGAATATCCGCCGCGTTCAAAAAAATAGACTCCAGTGACACCCACAAATGTTGGACGTGAAGCCACAGTTTCAAATTAACTTCCACAATGGACAAAACATTCTTCCATTTCATGACTCGCTCACGGAAGAAGTCAACAAAGCGACCCATGCCAATCATACTTTGTAACTGCAGTTGATGTTCTTCAAGGTACTCCACCACTTCATCCGGAGACTGCAAGATCTTGATTCCAGAGTCTTTGTATGCTCTGAGTTTCAGCATCTGAGAGCCCCACACAGACTCGATAACTTGCAGTTTCTTCTCGACACGTGCTTCCTTGCTCGCGACTTCAATCACAACCTTCACTTCTGCAATTCTATCTTGGAGTCTCAGCCGTAGCACGTCACTGAGTGTGGTGTCAGGGCCTTTCTCGAAGCCATGTTTTGCGACGCGCATGAGTTGGTCCCAGTGTCGTGCTTCCATAGCCGGGCTCTTCAGGTCCGAGACAATGGGAAGCACGGTCGTCATAACGCGCACTTCTTTTTCCAGAGTTTGATAGGCGAACCACTCGCGTGTGATTTTAGGCAGTTCCTTCGTTCTCTTCATGATGGTTGACGATTCGGCGATCAGGACATCGGATTTGAGGTCATCCCACAGCTCAGCATTCCAAGACGCAAACAGCGTCCGCTCCATCTCAATCATGTCCCACACGTGCTTCAACAGCACCAAGTTTTGTTTGGCATTGTCAAAATCTCGATACGACGAAATCGGGAGTTCGAAGAGATCTTCCAGTTCTGCGTAATGCAGGCGCTGCTTTTGGACTCCAGCCATTTTCCGCTGGAAGTCGTCGATACTGATGTAGGCGTCATTGATTGATTCTGGGATCACATTGAACGGGCCGCTTGCGTACAAGTCAGCAACGAACTCATCAGCTGATTTCTTGAATCCCGCAATATCTGCACGGATTTTGTCAGCAAATACTTTTTGATGCGGCTGAATTGCTTCCTTCGTTTTGAATGCTCTGTTTACGACGTTATCCCAGTGTCGAGGAGCTTCCTCGAGGTAGTCGATGAGCGGTTGCTGGCTCTTGCCAACCGTCGCGAACTTGAAGTCGAAGTTATGGCGCTGAAGTAAACGGACCTCGTCCCAGAGCGGTTCGAACATAGCCTTCGTCGTGTCAATTGCTTTTGTTACGCGCCTCACTAAAGACATCTTGCGCATGAGTTGTTTGTTGCCAACGTCATCGTCGGGATCGTACGGCTCATCGAAGCCATCTTGCACTTCAGAACAGAATCTGTCGAACTCCTGAAGCTGCCCGACAACATCGTCGTACAAAAAGTGCGCATATGTGAAAATACACTTTGTGACACATGTATTGAGCGCCTGCTTGATTGGCGCGGCGTTCACGCGTAAAAAGTTGATGTCGATTGAGTCGGGCATCTCCTCGATCTCTGATTCAATTTCTTGGAAGCCTGCAATTTTCTCGCTGAATTTATCCAAATCCAGCCGCCGTCGACCTCCAAAAGCGGCGTCAGACGTCTCCTCTCCAGCGGAATTATGGGTCCTGATGTCTGCGCTTTCGTCGTCATCAGACTGCTCGATTTCGGATTCTTCCACGTAAGCCGTGGTCAAAAAGTTGTTGAAAATTGCAGAAAAGTCAGCGTCCCACAAAAATTCAAATTTCTCAAATTGACGACTGAATTGGTTGCAGCGAACGACTGTGGCCTCAAAACTCTCAGCGATTTCGGCGAGGAGGGCAGTCACGTTGGGATCTTCCTGGATATCCTTCACGTAGTTGCCGGCTGTCGGGGTATCAACACGACGCATGATACGCCCAGTGGCTAAAAATCCTGATATCCACGACATAAGCAAGCTGAGAAGCCCAGATTCTGGCGGTGCTTCACCATCCACGAGTTGAGAAGTGGCAGTCGCGATTTGCTTCATCTGCGCCGCAGCGGCAGCGCCAGCGTGCGCGGGAGCACTTGAATCACCATCACGATTGTCCTGCAGCAAGAGCGGTCTCTCCGATTCGTCGAGCTCTCCGATTGCCTTTTGAGCAGTCATTGCCTCGCTCTCTTCGTTAGACAAACCTGCCATGCGTAAGGGAGGGTTGAACACGATTTTTTTGTTTTCAAGCTCCAAATCGATTTGCAAAGTCGGGAATTGTTCGCCTTCTCTTCTTGCTGCATCTGCGTCCTCACCGGGAGACAAGTCGCCGCCACCCGGACTGTCATGGAACGCACCGGCACCGTCTTGCCCGTGACTGTCATGTTCTCCGTCGACGTCATCGCCGTGCTGATTCAGGCGGGGCGCAACAATCATTTTGGGAGCACGTGGATTCAACTGCCGATTCAATTGCTCCAAAGAATTGGTCACAACCACAATGATACCGTCTAGCACCAATCGGTTGATGTAGTTGGTGTAGTTGCGCCAGCTTTCGTGTCCTTGCGATATCTTTACATGCACTCTCGATGTCTGCCGCAAAAGTTTGTGGATACTCTTGCCACCAGTAGCAAGCAATGACAAACACTCTGTGCGTGCTCCTTGTTGAATTTCCATGAAATCCTTGACTTGCTGCGCTCGCGTGGGCTTCGGCATCTGCGACAAATTGCGCCAGCCCTGGCATATCCCTTGAATCTCGTGGTAGTTCGTTTGCATCGCACTCAAAATGCGGTCAGCGTTCACAACAATGGACATGCATTCGTCAATGAATTCGTCGATGCCACCACCTTTCCAGTTAATGTCGTGCAGACCACGCTGTAAGGCGCCATCGATATCTTGCAACAGGTTTCGGATCAACGGTTTTTCGACTGGCAAGGCTTGTCGTTGAATATTGTTGTACATCGTACAAATCAACGCCAAGTTGGACGTCTGAACTCGGAAAACGTCAACATTCTCGTAAATGCGCAACGCGCTGTCCATGACATTCAGATTCATCTGTGCAAGACACACAACGCGATTCAGCTCGGTACCCAGGTGTCAGTTACAGCCAACAAAATCTCACCTGCTTGAAGTACTTTACTTCGCGCAACAAACGAATAATGTCTGGGTCGAAGTTCACTGAAATTGTTCGAATCTCAGCTTCCGTTACGTTGTCTTCGCTGTCGCCGCCGACGACTCCCGGCTGGACGTGGATTGTCGTGACAGATTCGGACAACAGGCACTTGTCAAGGTTCTTTTGGCTGGATTCCTTTACTTTTTCGCCCCACTCTTTAATCTTTTCTGCCTCGTAGTCCCTCAAAGCCGAAAGGAGCGCGGTGTAGGACTTGAGAGTGTCCTGCGTCTCCTCAAGCTGCAAAAGCTCAGGGTTGATGGCACGGAGTTTGTTCACGTGGCCAAAAATCCGCTGCACGAGCCCGCGGCACCAGTTAATAGCACCGGCTACAGGCGGCAAATTCTTCCGCACCTGCAATCACAGCAATCACGTTTCATCACCACAGAAATATTGAGGAGGCAGATCAAACTCCAGCGTTCACTTACTTCAGGTGCATCTTTGTTACTCCGGAATATCTGCGCGGTGGATTCGATTTCTTTTGAAAACGAAGTTAGCAATGCACGGTGCTTGTCTTCTAAGCGATTGCCAATTATCTGGGTGGTGAGCAGATCGCCGAACGACTCCAACAGACGAAACTGGCCACTTAGTGATCCAGCATCATCAAACGCCTGCACAAGAACCGAGGCCAAGCGACGCTCCTGCTCTTTCACAATGCTTCTGAACTTGAAGAAATCATCCGCAAAGTTGTTGTTGTCTATTTCCATCAAGTCATACTCCGTGTGGCGGAATGCGTTCTGCGCGGCGAGAAAGTCCGCATATATTTGGCGCACACTCGTGGACAACACTTTACCTTTGGACCCCCCGATCGTTGCAGTCTCCAGCACGCCAAAATTCACGATGATGTTCACAATCTCCAGGACGTCATGACAACGATCCAACAACGCATCGAGTCGATAAAAGATTGCATGATTCTGGATGTTCCATGGGTTGGACGGGCACTCGACGCTTGCCTTAGACTTGTACTCGAAGAACGCGCTTCGAAGTTGACCACAAATTTCGATCGTTTTCTTGATGGTGTCAATGACGGCACCCTGTCGGTGCATGTCGATCATGCCGAAGATTGTCTCGCCGGATAGATATGCCACAGCTTTCGATATCACAGCATTGCAGACCTCCCTCAGGACAACAACAAGGCGGATGGGGGTGTTGTAGTACCTGGAATTCTTCCAAATAAGAAGCAGCAAATGCATAATTGGCTTGAATGCTTCTGGCAGTTGGAGGAATGGGAGGCCATCTTCTAGCTTTTGGAACCATGGCTCCAGCGTCGATACGAATCTCAAGCAATCCACCGCTTCTGCGCGAGCAGAAAACACTTCCTTACACAGCTTGGCGAATGGGGCGTTGTACGTCGATTTGGCGTGGTCGAGAAATTTGAGCACCTGACGGACAGGTGTACTCTGCAGTTGCTCGAAGATGTAGTTGAGATTGGCGGCTTGATTTCGCCAAAAGCGAACCTCCAAAAGTGGACCGGCGTTGGCGTTCTCGGGAACGTTGTCGAGCTCGATCTCCGGCGTCTGTGCAAGAACGAACTTGATTTGATGAGTCCACGTAATCAGGCAGCCCTCCAAAACATGCAGTTGGTCTTTGTGCGAGGCTTTGGATTCCTCGAGTCGCTCCGGCAGGGGCAGGACGGTGCGCCCGTTGATATGCCCGGTCACAATTTTCACGTCAGACAAAAACCTGTGTGTGTCTTCCAAGAGGTTTTTGGACACTAGCTCCCCCCACGCAACCCGTACATCAGGGTCCATGAGGACTGGCAGAAACACATCCTGCAGCAGGCTGTCCATCTGTGCCAGGCTGTCAAGGGTTGCATCTCCGAACACAATTTCCCTGTCAATATTTTCGGCCGACACTACACCAGGCGAATGCTTGACGAAGTAAAAGACTGATGTATCCTTCAGAGACGACGGGAACTCCTTCAGCATTGTCAGCTGCCGATCCACGACACGAAATAGGAGGCGACGGTGAAACTTTAGGGGCTGCACAAAACTCTTCGCAGCTCTCAGAAATGTGACTGACTCGAGGTACGCAGTGAGCTTTTTTGGATTCAGATGGCGAAAGCGCCGGTGCAGGACATTGATAATCCAGCGAATGCGCACATCGAGCAAGTAGGCATCGTGTTCTTCCTCCATCGGAACCCGACCCTGGCCCTACTACGGGCCCCCAAAAACACCAAGGAGAGGTTTCCAAGGGTCGGAAATGGGTTTGTTCAAACTCTCAACAAAATTGGTCGCTAATGCAGAGATTGACGACGGGCTCGCTGTAAAACGCTAGATGTGAACGGCACGAGTCACGGCAGCCGGGCGGTCCACGCCGCGACCACAACACCGCAGAAAAAACCGAGTAAATATCGAAGCGCTTTTACACACGAACACCGATGGGCAGTTCCACTTCTTTTCACTGTAACACACAGACAGCAGTCTTGCATTCCCCCCTTTTGACACTGGCGTTGGCGCTCGTGGCATGCATGCGTGTTTCCCGTGTTGCGTTCGCCTCCGCATAGTCGTTTGGCTTTTGGCGTTGGTCGTCCGTCTGTCCGTCCGTGCGGTTCTCCGTGCGGTTCTCCGTTCGCTCGTTCGTTCGCTTGTTTGTTCGTTCGTTCGTTCGTTCGTTCGTTCGTTCGTTCGTTCGTTCGTTCGTTCGTTCGTTCGTTTGTTCGTTCGTTCG
>ENA-OWNT01001856-OWNT01001856.1-seawater-metagenome-genome-assembly--contig:-NODE-1856-length-24121-cov-4.096074_pt1 | contig 24121 bp, 29 predicted proteins | sample MGYA00238136_ERZ651165 | MGnify/ENA primary metagenome ERZ651165 (study PRJEB26861, sample SAMN08777766) | seawater metagenome | isolation source: coastal seawater | place: USA: Florida | collected...
GTCGGTCGTCGGTCGTCGGTCGTCGGTCGTCGGTCGTCGGTCGTCGGTCGTCGGTAATGACATTTGATTGCCTTGTGACTTTCTGTGTTTTCATTGTTGACTTTGTGACACAGTGCATACTCGAGTACTTACAACCATAGCGTACGGCGTTGTGTTGTGGCATGGGGTTGTTTGTGGGCATCGTCTGTGGCTTGTGGCCTTCGTTGGTGTGGCTCTAACTTCCACCGTCCACCACCGTTCACCGTCCGTGTGTTGCTGTTCGCTGTACTTCGCCGTCTCAGGCCACGAACGCCGTGTCAAGTGTTTGCATTGAATGAACGACGTGAAACTTCACGTTACCCGCTTTGCGTGAAGAGCTGGCCTCTTGGCCAGCTCGTGCTTGCATTGGACGAGAAGGTGTCAAACCAGCTACCGAGCGCCGAAAGACGCAATGAACACAGCATGGCGGCATTGTTGTGCTGACGACTCCTCGGCGCGCTGCCCATCACAGTGGCCTACCAACGTGGCCCACGGCCGTGTGGGTTCACTGCTTGCAGCAGAGGCACCAGACTATGCAAAGACCATCCCTGCGCTGCTGCAGCGTCCTTGCACCCGACAACGGGCTGGTCGGTCGCGCTATTGCTGGATAAAATTTGTGCCGGTGTCCTTTTGTTGTGGGCTTTCTGCTTGCCCTGGCCCCTTCAACTTGGAGTCCTCCTCTCTCTTGCTATTTCTCCCTCCCTCATTCCCTCTCGCTCTCTGTCACACACACGCGCGCGCGCGCGCGTACACAAAGAGGGCCTATCGGAGAACCTGAAGGTCGTGGCTGCGTCGCACGCCAGCACGATGCTGCACCGGGGGCTCCGCCTTGCTGGGCGGACCCTTCGCACTGCGGGAGTCCCAGGTCGATCGCGCTCGTTGGCTGCGCAGGCAGCGCCTCGGCTCCGCGTAAGCAGTTCGCGGGCCCGGCAGTTCGCCACACAGACGAAAGCCCCGCCTCGTGCGCAGGCCCAGCGCCAAGAGGCCGTCGAACAACAGCTGGGCACCAAAGGCCCGCGCCTCACGGGTGCACCGCCAATTCACGAGGCAGAAGGCCGACTTGCAGCCCACCTCCGCAACGACAAGATGGCTCTCGCTGCAAAGGAGCTGGCCAAGATGGCGTCGTCACTGCAAACAACGGCTGCAGAGGCAGGCCAACATGCTGCCTCGCTGCAGCTGTCTTTTGATACCATGTGCCTCCTCGTCCGCAAGTTTGAAGAGCACGGTGACAGCGAGGGCCTGAAGCGCTGTCGGTTCCTAGACCGTGGATCTCTCAGCAACGACGAAGAACTCGAGTACATTCGAGTCCTCATGCGCGCCTTGTGCCGCCAGAATCAAATGGTGGACGCCACCAAGACACTTGGCCTCCTTGAGCAAATGAAACAGGTACAATTTCGTCGTCATGATTCCATGAGAGAACGTAGAACGTTTCTATTCATTTGCCATCCCACGTCGTGTAAGCAATCTGAACTGTTGACGTGCTCATTCACTACAGGCCCATGCTCCGGACTACGCCTCCATCATCGAGGCCTGCGCGCGGTCGCAGCCCCCCAATCAGTCTGCTGCGATGGTAAGCAAGCCTGAAGACTTGGGCTGGAACGCCTGCTCGCGTTCATCGTGCTTCGTCGTGTGCATGCAGGCTGTTATTCAAAACATGGCCAGCCACGGCCCTGGAAAGAAGGCCCTGCAACATCCTTCCATCATGCTGGTACTTAGAGTGCTTCATCGAGCACCTTGGCTTCGCCAAAGGTTCCTGTTACGAGCTGACGTTCTCGCGCTTCATTCTTTACCGTCAGGCGAAAATGCAATTGTACGGTGCTGTCGGGGATTTCAAGGTGCGCTGTTGGTAGCATTGTGGTGATGTCGTTTTCACCCACACGTCACGCACCCTCTGTGGACACTGTTGTGTTAACTCTGCTCGCCATACTTGTTCGCTGCGATTTAGGGAGTGCATCGACAATTCCAGCACCTTCAGCAACGACCCGCTGGTCCTGCACCAGAGTCGAATAGAAACTGGTCGTTGGTTGGCGCGTAAGTGCGCTCCCGCATGCAATGTGGCGTTGCAATAAATATCTCGTCAGTGGTCGCTTCCGCATCCAGGCATCGTATTTACATAAAAGCGCTGTGCAACTGCGAGAGGATTCGGTTCCGTGAGGAGTTCCGCTTAGTTCGTGACTCAGCCGATTGCCCACTGCTCGCAGCGTTCAGCGAGTTCCAGGTACGCGGGAGGCACCAGTTTGATTGAGACTGTCACTTTGTCCAGTTTTTGTTCACCGGCAGTTTTGGTGTGCCTGCCAGACACATGATGCCAAGGTGTTTGGCAAATCGGTCACGTCTGAAAACCCGGTTGCAGTTGATATAATTACCAATCTGATGTGGACATTCGCGAGCACAGGTATTCTGTGAATGCACGGAACGTATCCACACAGAACACAATGTCGTCACACGTTGCACTGTCACAGGTCGGATGGATGACACCATTCGTCTGCTAGATGAGCTTCAGAAGTACACCGGTCATGGTGGCATCAATAGGTAAACGCAGCGGTTTTGTTCGAGAAAGCACCGAATCAACATTTGGGTTTACGTGTGCGTGCGCTGACGTAGATTCGCAGCCAATGCTGTGCTAAGTGCCTGCAAGTGGGCCCCCGAACGTCCCGACAAAAAAGTGTTAATGTGTGTTTCTTGACCGTGCATTTAATGCACCCAACGTTGACTGACTGGTTGGTTGTGGTGGCTTGCTTGAAGGTATCTGTCCTTCCTTAGCAAGGCGCTTCAAGTCCCCGACTTTCCGGACGATACTACAATCGGCGTCGTCCTCCCTATTCTCGGTGCCCATTGCTCGGTTTGTCCACAGCTGAATGTCTTGCTCTACACAACAACGGCTCTCCAACCGATGCTCGTCGCAACAGGCTGCCAGAGTTGAAGCTTTTGTGCGTGAAAGCGAATCACAAGGCTTTCAAATCCAACGCCAGGCCTGGGAAGTTCTATCTCGATCAGCCGTAACGAATTCTGAGGTGAACTCAACGTTTCTGTTTATGATTTGCACCAGCGCTCATTTTCTGAGCCTTGCGTGTTTGTCAGGTTGCTCGTTACGCACTTTATGGTATGCGCGAACGTGGATTGACACCAACGCGAGAAATGTACTCGCATATTATCAAACAGCTGTCGTGCAGCACTAATCCAGACGACAAGGATGAGGTTCTTCCACAGCTAACCGCGTTGACGTTTTTTTTTGGTGTCACCATACTTATCCGACACTTCGCTGCCTACATACAATACAACACAGGCCTTGGACCTTTACGAGGCCAGTGTTGATGATGGCGTCGCAATGACCAGGGATGCCTTGTCTTCGTTGCTGTGAGTAATAGCTCGCGTCAGTGCACACGTCATTGCCCGTTCACTATCATCGCTGATTCCTATATGTTTCCCGTAGCTACCATGCGATAGGTCGCCGCGCCAGTGTTCGTTTCCACGAGTTGGCTGTTGATCTGATGCATGCAATTATTCAATCAAAATGGCGGCCGAGTGGTCAGGAGTTGAAAGTTCGTGGCCTTTTGTTGTTAATGGTTGCCACGTGCTGGATGTCTCAGCACACCGAATTACATTACAGGTTGTTTTGAGAACGTATTCTGCCAAAATGATGCATGAGCCCGATGAACAGACAAGAGAGGTGCTAAAAAAATCGCCGAAGCCTTGAGTTGGTGCTTGCCGACTTTTTTCTAACCGACGACGTGCATTGTAGATATTGGACTGGCTCCTCAATGGGCGATGGCCTGGCGCAGCTATTGACAATGCTCGACAATCACCTCTGAATGCACAATCCACACTGTTCGCAGCATCAGAATTGCAAAAGTTGTTACGCCGTCTTGGTTCACTTAACCCCAACAAAGCCGTTGCGCTAGCTGGAACTGTTTTGAACGAAATTGAGCAGCATTTAGTTCAAGACACAGACTGTACCGCACCAAAGAAGTATTTCGTCCTCCACACCACAACTAGTGCTGCGCCAGAGGCAAGTGCGGTTGCACACACGGCATCGGGATCGGACAATCCGTTCGCAGTGATGATGCGCAGCTCAAGCAGTGACGAAGGCAGAGCAGTATTGTCTTTCTTTGCGGTACGTTGGCTTTTGAAAGCGCCGGGCATTATTAAATGGTGTGCAACACGTTTTTTCACTCGACCAACTGTCATCAGGCAACTGCACAAGTGTTCGTCGCAGCATCCGCAGCTGAACAAATGGATGCGTTACTGCGTCGCATGAAGAGGGCCGAAATACCGTTCACACGCGAGATGCGGGCCCTGCAGATTCGCGCACTTTGCGTGCCGAACGGCGATGTTGAGCGTGCACTGCAAATTGTAGACGACATGCTCTCTGATCCACACCACGGGAGGCCATTGGAAGCATCGGCTGTGGCGAAGCTTAGCCGACAACTGTCATTCGAGGAAGCAGGCAAGGAAGCTGATCAAGAGAGAGCTGAGTTGCGTCACTTGTTGGAAGCAGTCGTGGAGACGTATTGTGCTGTACCACATCTCGAGGTCGGTATCATATGAATTTTGTTTGTGCAGTGCCGGGTGGACTTTTACGCGTCGTCGCTTGCTGCAGGCGAAAGAGTTAGAAAATAAGATACGTGAGTTGTGCAATCAATATGGTGTTGGGCCACCAAGTCTGCGTATGCTACGGAGCGTACGAGACGTGGCCAAAGAGCGCAACGATCCAACAATTGTGCAGAAATTGCGCACACAAATCTTCTATGCGGAACGCGAGCTGACCACACAGAACCCGACCGACACGAGTCAGGTCAGTGTTGCGATCAATCCGCATATCTTGTTGTGGGGTGTTGACTGTGGAACAATTGCTTGATTCGAAGGATGCCGATCATTTTGAGCGACAAGCTGCCAAAGCTAAGTTCCAATCGCAACAGTCATGGTAAGTATCTTCACTGCCTTGAAGTAGCTGTGTGTGCATTTCTGACTGCTGTTTCCTGCACAGGGACACTTGACTTGTGCATAAGCACGGGCTCAACACACGAATCGCATTTTGCTTGCAATAAATTTTATCTGTAGATCATTGTCATTTTTTCGTCGCAAACACGTTCTGCATCGCGACAAACGCTTGCGCGCAGTTGCCATTGGCCAATGTCCAGTCCAAATCGATAACGGCGCGAACCGGCACACCGTCGACGGTGCGGAAAGCAGCTACTCGTCCTGTGAGTGGGAACGTTGTGCCGTTGACAATCGACACAGTATCGCCGACTTCCACAACACTGCCGCGCAACGCTGTTTTCACGATTGCAGCAGGCGCTGTTGTGAACAATGTTGCAGGGTACATGCGCGATTGCCATCTGGGGTGAAGAATGATCTTGCAACACCCCACATTCTGAACTCTGTAGTTTAGGAGCACCTCGAATCCTTCGACCTCGCTGTATCCACTGGACCCGCGTGCTCCAAGTGCAGGCATACCCGTCGTCGGACCAATGTAATCGACCCAATGGCCAGCTGCTCGTAGCCGCGCCGTTACGATGTCCGCCCACGCAACAAATGTTTGCAGTAAGCGGTCTTTTTCGTTTTCGACAGTGTCACCAATCCCAGCGAGATCGACAGAGCTTCGCTGCACCGTTGGGCACACGAGGAGTTTGTGCGGTTCTTTGAGGTCCGGGAATATTGGCGCCAAATCAGTGAGCAAGGCGCGTGGCGGGTGCACCAGTGCAACTTCGAATGCATTGCCGAGTGCCAGCGGCTCAAGGACCACCTGTTTTTTGCGTTGGACGGCGTTTGTGCTCGACATTTTCCAGCAGTGTCTGTCGGTAGTCGCTCTCGGCCTTGATCTAGACACTTGATCTCATGAGAATGTGTGGCAGGCAGGCAGGTAGGAAGGTTTCGACGACGTGCGCATCGAGAATGCGCAGAACATCCCCAAAATGTGTTGTGTTTGCGATGGGAATTGTTTGGTCTCTTTCTCGTTGTCCTCACATATCTCTCCGTTGGTCGGCTTTGCACCGCTCTGGACCTCCTCTGTTGTGCCTCTGTGTCAACTGCAGACATACTGTGTGGCGCGCACGGCTCGCGAGCGCGCCGAACGTTTGCAGTACGTGTGTGTTGTTTCATCCATAAGATGCCTGGCCACCACTGATTTTCCAGCTTTTGATCATTGGCTGCCGCAGCTAGTACACGTCCTACGTGGCGCCGAAGATCCACACGCAAGAAAAGCAGCACGCGTGCACACATCAGCAAGCCTTCAAGAGGGAGGCGTGGATCTAGCCGAGGTGCACACATGGCTGAGCAAGAATTATTGTTCCACGCCCCATCTTGTGCTGCGTGACGCAACGTGTTGCTTGCTAGTGACTGTGTCGTCCACACCGCACGTGCCACAGCCGACAAACAACCAACAAGGCACCACAATACACCAAGCAGCGAGCCGCGAGGCACGAACCGCGAGCCGCGAGCCGCGAGCCGCGGGCAGCGGGCAACAGCGTAGAGCGGTGGGTACGGCCGGCGGTCACATGTAAGTTGGAAGGTGGTGGTGATACAGCACACATCACCATGGCAGTGTGGTGGCCAGGCAGGAAGGAAGGCAGTCAGGCAGGCAGGCCAGCCAGTGCAGTCTGCGAGTTTGGGTTGGACGGTGGTTGGTTGGTTGTGGATGTTTTGTGTGTGTGTGTGTGTTGGCAACCCACCCACTCACAATTCTCACTCACTCACTCACAATCTCGATCTCCACAAACAGCTCCACCATTCAGCCTGTTCCACGTATCAGCCTGTATTCGTTCGAACATGACTCGGCGTCTCGGAGTGGTGATCCAACAACAAGCCCTGCCGGAATCAAAAAGGTACAACCCACCACTTTCGTCGTCGATTTCGGCTCGATTTGGATTCGTTTTGGCTGTACATGATAACGTGGGAGGGAGGGATTGTGGGAGTGTGGGCGTGCATGTCTGTCTGTACGTACCCGGGTATGTCGTAACTGCTCCCGAAATTGCTGATGACTGTCGGCTGTGTGACAGCCCACGGTCGGTCGGTTGTGAATGCGGTCTTCTTTTTGATTTGATTTGATCTTGTTGCTTGTCACGGCACGGCGATGCTTGCTCTGTTGCCCCGTTTGCTCCATTGCGTTTTCGTTGCGGTGCGCTGTTGCGCTGTTGAGCTGCTGCGTTGTTGCGCTGCTGTGCTGTTGATCTGTTGTGTTGTTGTTGCGGTGGTGGTGGTGCACGAAGCGAGACAGATCGAAGATCGAAGAAGCAGCATGCAACAGGTCAGGCGGTACATTCACACACACGATGGCACGTGTTTGCTCCAAACACCTCTTCACAAGCCACAGGCCCGAATCCGACAACAGCACAGACGGCGGCACGCAGCCGTGAGTGCATACACTCGTGCCTTGTGCCTTGTCCAATGCATAATCCTGTTAAAAGTTTCAATTATCGAAATTTTTGTGCTGAAGATTCGCAGTCAGTGGCACTTCTGTGCCTGTTGTTGTGCTGAGCGTCGCCGACGATAGTGGTGGGATCGTCCGCAACAATATGTTAAGAAGGGCCGCGAGCTCACTTGCACGAGGCGCCGGCAAACCTCCGTTGTCGGGGGTGAAGGTCCTCGAGCTTGAAGGGCTGGTATGTCTTTTGCTTCTCGTGTGGACGGGGCCACCAAAGTTGTTCGAATTCCGCTCGAATGCTCCGCTCGCAAGCGTCCAGGTTCTCTCTGACCCGTGCATTGCTGATTTGTTGTTTTGCGGTATTTCGGAAACCCGCCCCAGGCTGTCGCTCCACACTGCGCCATGATGCTCTCGGATTTCGGAGCCGACGTTATCCGCGTCGATCGCAAAGGGCAAGAACCTCACTTCGGGACCACAGCTCTAGATCGCGGCAAGAGGCGGGTTGAGTTGGACTTGAAGGACGAAGCCGATAAGGACACATTCAAGGATCTCGTATCGCGTGCAGACGTCCTGATCGAGCCGTATCGCCCTGGCGTCATGGAGCACTTGGGACTGGGCCCGGACGATTTGTGCCCGTTGAACAACAGTTTGATCTACACTCGCCTGACAGGGTGGGGCCAAACTGGCTCGCTGGCGCACAGAGCGGGTCATGACATCAACTACATTGCTCAAGTACGTGTTTGACAGTGCGCCCTCACCATAGTATTGTCGCACTGCCGCTGCCTGCCTGCCTGCCTCGCCTTCGCCGCCTCCCGTCCTTTTTTTCTCGTCTTCTGTCATCACTTACTTCACGACACGGGCACTTTTGACTACACCACTTACCACTTACTTACTTCCTTCCTGACTGACTCATTGACTGACTGACTGACTGACGTGTCGTTCGTTGCGTTGTGGTGTTGTGGTGTGGTGTGGTGTTGTGGTGTGGTGTGGTGTGGTGTTGTTGTTGTGTTGTCGTTGCATTGCGGGGGGCTCTCGTCGTGGTGTTGGTCGTCGTGGTGTTGCCGGGGTTGTTGAGTCGTGGTGCCGTCGCCGTCGTTGCTGTGGTGCCGTGGGTGTTGCTCGCCGTGGTCGTGGTCGGGGCACGACTGCGTTCGTCTTTGTGGTGACTTGATTTCACTCGTTGAACGTTGGAAGTCAAGTATGGCATGGGTGGTGTTCTTTCTCGTGACACTGACGTTCGTTTCGTTTGCGTTTGTGCTGACGTAGTACAGTGAGGGAGGTGGTCCTCGTCACCGCACGTTGGTTTGGGGCGTGAACTTGGGTGGTTGTGGCGAGGAGCAGAGAAGAACCGAAGCGAACCGAGCCGAGCCGAACCGAAACGCAACGAAACGAACGAGTCGAAGGACCCCGGAACCCTAATAAACGAACGGCAAGTTCCGTGAGTGGTGCCACCGCAGTGATGGAACGGAAGACACTCGATTGAAACACGCGATCAGATTAATTGTGGTGGAGCGGAGTTGTTGTGCTCGACGCGCAAAAGGTAGTGTTGTTGTGGAATGCGAAAGTGCGTCGCGTTTGGGACAAATTGAACCGCGATCCAAGCAGTCAAGCTGGTGCCGTTGGTAGAAAGCAAAGCAAGACGACAAAACGTGTCGTTTGCGAAAGTCTTTTTTGTTCTTTGGTTGTGAATAGATTTTGCACGGTTATCTCGCTTCTCGCGCAAACTAAATCCCGCCATGTAGCGCCGTCCAACGTCTGCTGGTTCGCTTCCCAGACTGCCGAGATGGGAAACACGTTCTCCCTTCGCAGCAACGACGAAGAAACCGAAGTCATTCCCTTTGATGCCGACATTCATGATATCGAGACAGGTGTCCAAAATGGGGTCATGGATATCGAGGTGTGTTGATTTCCATGGCCCTTCTCTCGCTCTCGCTCGTCGGTGGTCCTCTGCATGCATCACTAACTTCATTTACTACTGCTCTTACTTGCAGGACATCGAGAACGGTGATGAAAACTTGAACAGTACGCTGTCCGACGAACGGGTGGTCGAAGAGATTGTGATGGGGACGAACCGAAGTCTGACTGAACTGCTCACTTGTCTCCAAAACTTTGAGGTGAAGCACACCCCTTTGCTGATGAAAACCGCGAACTTATGCGACCTCGTGAAGAACCAGCTCGAGTTAATAGAGGCGGAAACTTACAGTCAGCCAAAAAATTTGCCACAAGAGCGCACCACCCCCGGTCGGCGCTGGGAAAGCAACGATGACTACAGATTACCTAAACAGACAATCGAGACCCTTGGAATATCACCAGAAGAGCATCAGCAGATGCTTGCGGAGAAATCCTTGCACCACGCGTTCGTGGTGGACAATGCCAATGAGCGTGAACTGCAGTCCTCTGTAGTCAGACTCCAAGCACACGTGCGCCGCAAGCTCGCCTCGTCAAAGTTAAACGACATCAAGGAGAGCAAGGAGTAATGAGTGCGAACAGCCCTCATAGGTACAAGTGTGACAAAATTAGATGTAGTTTTGCGATTTCAGACCTTGAATTTAGTTTTAGGATGAAGTCATTGCTTTTGGTGTTCGACTGTGTCACTGTTCTTCTTCACTACAAGATGAAGAATTCAAGAGTTGCTCCTGCGCTTGAGGTGTGAGGAGCGAGCATGGAGTGATCTCTGGAACAAGAGGTGGTTGTCGACTGCACAGTCAGCCAACCGCAAGTTGAATGCAATGAAGTGAAGTGACGTGCAGATTGTGTGAGCGGTGAGGAAGAGCTTGCCACGCCATCACAACGTACGCATACCTTGACCTCCACAATCCACCCCTCTCCGCGGCTTAGCGTAGCGTGAGTAGCAGTAGCAGCGATAGCACAGCATTCAGTCACAGCATGCACGGCTTAGTTAGACAGAGCAGTGGTTTTCAGTAACACGAACAACATCTAGGGAGTGGTTAAAGATGTAGGTGAGTGGTTAACCAAATGTGGGGAGTGGTTGAAGATTTCAGGTGAGTGGTTAAATCGAAGTGAACTGAGTGGTTAACGAAGTGAACTGAGTGGTTGACACAGCGGTTTGAGTGGTTGAAGCAGCTGCGCCGCAGAGTATCCACGGTCCAAATTTGAATCTTGGTTCAGTTTCACTGTTTTCCTAAAATAAAGTAATGTACACTGTGTTATCTTTTATATTAACAGTTTAATTTCACCAACGTACAGTCAAACTATTAAAGCAAAACCCAAATGTGCAGTATGTTTTGCTGCGACTGTTCGTTCGTCCGTCCGTCCGTTCGTCCGTTCGTCCGTTCGTCCGTTCGTCCGTTCGTCCGTTCGTCCGTTCGTCCGTTGTTGACGCAGCGAACGGTTCCAAGACGCTTCCGTTTGTTGACAGGATCGTTGAGAAGTTGGCAGGAAAGGAGAACGAAGTGAGTCGTGAGAATACACACGTCGTCGTGGGGTCGTTTGGTCGTTGGTTGTTGGAATCGAAGGCGTTTGGATTGGATTGGATTGGACGAGGAGCAAGGCGTGGGGATTGGTGTTGCGTGTGATGGATGTTGCCCATCGGCTGATGTGTAGACGGCAGTGGTTTGCACGTCCGGCTCGACCTGAGAGGTGGCTAAACAGATACACGCAACAAGCGTGACAGTGTTTAGAAATTGCGGATTTTCGCAAAAATATGGCAGGAGTGCTGAAGATTTGGAGGGTGACTTTTCCCGTGTAATAATCGTAGCCGTGGCTACACGGGAGCGATGACCACAACGCATAACTCCATGTTCCGCAGCAATGTTGTCCGTGCCCACCCACTCGTCGGGGGATCGTCGAATGCACGCTCGAATGGATTTGAGGAACCACTGCAATTCGCAGTTGATGACGCCGCCACGAAGCACACCTTTACTACATCTTGGGAGAATCCAAGACCGATGGAGCTGCATCGACCCGCTGACCGCAACTCCGGTGACGGGGACCTCGAGTATTTTCTGAAGCGGACCAGCATTGCAAGTGCCTACCGGCCCCGAACTCCGCCTCCAATGCAATCATCTCGCCCTGGTGTTCGGATGCACGGAGCATCGGAACTGCAACACGGCGAACGCGTGGCAGTCGATGCGGACTTGGTTCGTGACTCCGAATTTTTGGGCGAGGGAGCAAGAGGTCATTCGTCCGAGCACGACAACCGCGCCCCAGTGGTTCAGCGCAGACACGAGAGACATGGCCGGGGGCGGGGACGAGGACGAGGACGGGGACGAGGACGTGGACGGGGACGCGGACGCGGACGTGGACGCGGACGAGGACGGCAAGGACATCGCTCACGAAGTATTCCTCCTCGATCCGTCCGAAAGAAAGAAGCATTGGTGAAAGCAAGGGAGCAGGGTTGGAATTCTCGCTTCGCCGTTCCTGGCGCTGACGAGCCTGACGGGTCCGTTCAGGTTGAGGTGGCGCTGCTGCAATCTCGCGCAGGAAATTTACTTTGCTTCTTTGTTTGATTTGTTTGCAGACCTGATATCACTGTATCCAATCGCGACCAACGAGGGTTTTTTGACGGCCAGCTGAAAAAGACGGAATTGTTTCGTATCACAGAGAAAGAGAACCGGCGGAGAGCGGTGCGCGTTCGACAGATTACTGTACTCGCACGTCTTAATGCTTTTTTCACGTTTGACACCATGCAAACGAACAGGCGAAGCTGCAAGAACGAAAAGAGCGTGAGATTGTGCGTCGAATGGCGCGTAAAGCCAAGCTTGACCTGTTTTTAAACGAGGTTGGTCTCAACTGTCTGCATCACTTTTGTGGCGGACGTGGCTTTCAAACCATAGCGTGCCGTAGGACAAGCGAGAAAATGCCCGGCTTCAGCTTCAGACGCGTGAGAGATCCGTACGAGGGAAACCTGCGTACGTCTTGACGTTGTGCCCGTGGCGATTTCACTTGTGATTTGCTTTGTATTTATCACGGAAATTCTGTTCGATAATGACAGCTACATGCAACCGACATTCGCGTCGACAGTGCGGCAAATCGACGATGAAAAGAGACGTGCCAGACTGACAGCAGTACGAGGGTGTGTAGCACACCTTGACTTACTCGTTGAGTATTACTTGTTGTCATTTCTGTGTTTGGTTGTAGTCCTGTCACTGACAGTAAAGCAACGTACCTTCAGCCGACGTTTGCATCTCGTGAACGAATCTTGCAGCGAGAGCCAGAAACGGTGGGTCTTTTCCCCTGCAATGTACCTGTGCTTGGTACTCCGAATGTTTGCGCCTCCGACACGTGTGTCATCTTCTGTGGATGCTTGTGGGTGTGGTGCCAGGAGAAATCGGTGAAGGACAAGGAGCGACATCGGCAGCTTGTTCGCAAAGTGAGAATAACTTGACATTTGTACACGACAAGATGTATCACACACGCCACCATGTCATTTCGTTGCTGACTACTGTTGTTTGATTGCGTAGGCGACAAAATCAGCAGCTCTACAGTCAGCATTCGAACGTGCCGAGCAAACTGTTTCTGCAACGAGCGCAGTTGTCCACGATATTGCTGACGAGCGCGCTGGCATACGAACGCAACCGAACTCTCGTCAACACCATTACCGTCAGGTGCTTTCCTCTCTGCTCTCAACTTGCGGTGCAGTCCTTCTGTCATCAATTGTTGCCTCCCATCGCTCCTTCCTTTAGGAACTGGACCGACAATTCGACGAAACGTATAAGAAACGAAATGAAATCTCAGATAATCCTGTGGAAATGGCCAAAAAGAAGTTGGAAGCTGCATGCTATGGCTACGGTCGAGATTGGGCCCGACTCTTTCACGCATTGGATGGCGACGACAATGGATCGCTTGACGCTGAAGAGTTTCGAGTTGGTGAGTTCAGTCATCTGCATATGCTGGAACTGCTGCGTTCACATCAATCTAAGCTTGACCGTGGCTCCAGGTTTGCGAAAGATTGCGCGTGTACCGCGGAGCCAGATGAGTGATCGAGACATCCAGCATCTTTTTGCAGGCGTTGATTCGTCGAACAATGGTCGCGTGAATGCCGTCGAGTTTGTTCAGTTCATGAACTTGCAAATGAGTCCATCACGAATTCTGGTCGCGGAGAGGGCATCAAGGCGACACCAGATCGATAAACAGCATGTTGAACAGCACAATCGACGCATGAATGATGTGGAATCGTCAGATTCGTCGCACGATGCGCCCCGCACTCCTCTGCCGCGGACCCGGGATGCATTGTCTCGCAGCATGCACGAAATGCAAGCCCCTCCCGAGCATCCTTTACGTCGCAAAAAATTTGAACCAAACGAAACATCTTTGGAGGTACGTGTCGCACTATGTTCCCGTTGTCATGAATGCAGCTTCATTCTAAACTTGTTTAGGAGAAGCTCAAAGCCGTCCAACACAACGCTGTATCCCTCGGTACCGGTAAGAATACTTTGACTCTTGATTAAACGGACTGCCTTGTGTCAGCGTTGTATTTGCGTGGTTGCAGGACCGCCAACGCTAGGACCGGCGAAAGATGCGTGTGTGGATCTATTTGGACCCCTTGTCGCGAAGCAGTTGACTACGCAACAACGAGCAACCATGGAAGCTCTGCTGTCGCAGCTTACGGCAGCAGACTTCAATATTTTACAGGTATGTATCGCACCCCGCATGTACCGTGATCGGTAGCAACTCACTATTGCTGTTTGATTCGTTTGTGGTCACAGCATTGTGTTCAAAAAATGGTCGAGCCCGCGTTAAGCCGCGTTTTCGACGGACAAGGTCCAAACGTTGTTGGTCGACGTACAATTCCCCACTCCAACGAAGTTTATTCTCCCCCCGTTCTCGACGCCCATCAAATGTCCGCGGTGTTGGACTATGTGCGTCAAACTGCAGAGAGTATCAACATTGTAGCAAATCGGATTGCAAAAGACGCAGCAACTGCACAGGAGGTCACACCCTCACAGTCCGAGGAACGTATTGCGTCACCGTCTTCGAGTAAACCCTTCTCAAACAATTTTCAAAGTCCTAGACGTCCTGAGCCCCATGCCAGGCAGGGTGCAGGGTCTGGCAGTAGAGCCCATCATAATTTCATGGCTTCGACCAATTCTGCCGCGCGAACGCCGACTGTGCTCCACAACCTTGAGGCGCTGACAAACATGATTGCGGAGGAGTTGATAGAATCGACGCTCGTGGACACAGCTGCAAGTGTTGCAATCGACTCCAACAAACCCTCATCGCCAAACGGCACTACGCAGGACTACTTCCAAGGACTGTTGCAGGAAATGTCGACGCAAGCGAGACGGGAAGAAGAGCTGACTGAACGCTGGGGTGAGATCCTGTTTGCATTGCGTGCACTTGCTTTCAGATCGTGAACACTGCTGACTGTTGCGTTCGGCTGGAATGTGTGTGCGACACCAGTCGCAAGAAAATATTTACCCCAGGGTTCACGACGTGCTTCACCACCACACTCAGGGATCAGTGCAGTGTCGGATCCAGAAACTTCCCTTCAGAACAGGTAGGTGCCGTGAGCGAGATCTCGGCCTGACGGTCGGCAGTTTCGCTGCAACGATCATTCACGATATCTTGTCTTGCAGCTCCTCAAATCAAGATTGGGAGACCCGCATTGCGAATGAAGCTAAGAACTCGCTGGAGGTTGGACTGTCGTCGCTCTTTGCCAGCCTTTGTCCGTGGCGTGCAAATCTAACTGTGCTCTTATTGGCTGTGTAGGCTGAGGAATCAGAGCGCAGAGCCGCGAGGATACTGCACCATATTCGACAGTACAAGAGGGACAAGGTACGCTCACGCACACACCAAGTAGTGAGCGCTGTCGTCTTGTTCATACAATCGTTTCATTTGGAAGGTGGGACTTGGAAAAGACGGCAACAGTTTAAGCCCTCAATCGTACCGCTCGATTTTTGGAACAGCGCTAGTTGATAGCGAGGACCATAGTGACTCGACGGAGACACCACAAGCACGTTCACAGCAACGCCTGACATTAGGCGATATTCTTATTCGGTTCGTCATGGCGACCTCGCAGAGTGCTCGACTGACTTGTCAAGATCTCGTGCTAATCTCTCGTCGTGAACTTTTACACTGTTTAGGCCTGAAGTGTTGGAGCATCTTGCCGACAATATTTTGGACGAAGTTTTGAGCACTAATGTAGCGGAGCTCGCGGTGGTGCTGGACGACATGGCTGCCAATGTTGTGGAGTCTCTGTAGCATGCCTTGGATACACACAAACTGCCAATCCGCTGTTTCTGACCTATCTGCCTATTTATTGAAGATCTTTGATTACGAATGTAAACTATTATGTTACGCACTTCGCATTGTCTAGTCGTGCATAGTGTTGTGAGATGTGTATAGTTATACGTAGATGTGGCGCATGTGTGATATGAAGGTAACGAACCAGCAAACAAATGAAAGTAAACTGTACGGTGACGCACACATTCCATTCTCGAGCCTTGTCGCACGCAACGTTGCCTTGGATGTATCATACACGTGCAACAAGCAACAACACATGTCGCCTCACCAACAACAGCAATGTGCATCCGGCGACGGCGAACCGCTTCCGCGTTTCGTTGCACTGCCGGACAGAATGATCGGAATGCTCCAAGTGTTCGTCGAAATCGCAATCGAAACTGCGATCAACAAGGGGGAATAGCTATTCCCCCTTGGGCGATCAAATTGTCGTTGAACACAGAGTTGAGATGAAATTGCGGATTGTCGCGGCCTTGCTCAAACTTGCGGGAAGTTCGCGACCTTGCTCGTTTCGAACTTTTGAATTGCGTTCGTTCGTTCGTTCGTTCGTTCGTTCATCCAATACCAAACGCGGTGCGTCGAACGTCGAAGGCCGTGTGTGTCGTGGCACCGAGGAGGCATTCACTTCACACGGCCCAGCGGAGCTACGGAAGAGACAGCGTGGAAAAGTTGCGTGTGTGGCATACAACTTGGAATGTGGGGGTCGCTTGCTTTTTGTCAAACGACGACAGCACTGAAAAATGGCAAGGTGGAACGAAAGATGACTGATGTCCGCACAGAATACTCGCTCCGACGCGCGGCGCTGTTGAATCATGAGCTGACTCGATAAAATTTTCACAGAATCTACTTCGAACAAAGGGCTTTCGGGACCGGTTGTGTTTGCTGTCAATGTAGTTCCTCGTCACGTGCGGTGACCCGGACGACGTGATGTCCACCAGCAAAGTCCTGCCGGTGGCCCCCGGCGACCTAGAAACCCTCGCGAAGCATTATGGCACTCCACTGCAGCTCTACGACGAGAAAACCATTCTCGACGCGATCAGTCGTCTCTACAGCGCATTTCGTTCTGCCGGGTTCAAGTGTTTTCGCAACTTTTACGCCGTGAAAGCACTTCCAAACCCAGCCATACTCTCCCTGGTGAAAGCGGCGGGCTGTGGGTTTGACTGCTCTTCGCGAACAGAATTGCAAATTGCTTCGCAGCTCGGCGCACGCGGCGATGATATCATGTACACGTCTAACTTTACCAGTGAGGCTGATTTGCGGTTGGCCTTGCAACTCAATGCAATAATCAACATTGACGATGTCAGTGTTCTCGACACGTTGCTGCGGGTGCGAGGCAAGCAGGGATGTCCATCTCTACTCTGCTTCCGACTTAATCCTGGTGTTGGGAAAACTGCATCCGACGGCACGCAGAGCAACGTGTTGGGTGGGCCTCAGTCAAAATTTGGAATGTCTTCTGACGTTATTGTTGAAGCGTTCAAGAGGGCACATGCCGCAGGTGCTCGGCGATTTGGGATCCATATGATGGTTCGAGATTTGTAACATGAAGCGCTCGATGCAATATTTTTTTTGAGACATGGGTGCATGTGTGTTGCAGGCTGGGAGCTGTGTTACCGACGGGGCTGTTGCATATTGGGCGGAGACGATGTCAGTGCTTGCAGGTGATTGCAATATTATGGGTGTTGGGGTTCTTGGGGCCACGCAAATCACATTCTCGGTGAAGTAGCTGATCACACGCGACCTGGTTGCAGGTGTATGCCGAAGAGTCATAGATGCCACTAAGACTGGATTCGCATTCGTCAATGTTGGTGGTGGTTTGGGCGTTCCGTACAAGGAAAATGAATCAGGAGCTCCAGTGGAGGCAGTCGCTTCCAAACTTCGTGAGATATTCGATGCTTCGATGCTGGACACTGGGCTCGAGAAAGGCGTGCCACCTGTTCTGTACATGGAGAACGGCCGGTTCCTAACTGGCCCAGCCGGGTACCTTGTTGCGCGTTGCCACGCGGTATGTTCTGTTCTCACTTGTGCCGGTGTAACGATGACATTTGAAGATGCAACATGATGTAATGTTTTCACTTCAATGGATACAGGCGAAACGTAACCACTTTGGAAACACGTTTTATGGTCTTGATGCCTGCATGGCACATCTCATGCGTCCGGGAATGTACAATAGTTATCATCATGTCACCGTACCGTGTCGTGATCACGGTGGCACCGAGAGCAATTTGGAGGTCGCCAATGTAGTTGGTTCGTGCGCAAGGCCCGCAACTCCCCCTTTGTTTCCTGGTCATTGTATTCATCACTGCGGGGCACATCGTAGGCACCCTTTGTGAAAACAACGACTGGTTTGCCCGTAATCGCCTTCTTCCGCGAGCTGAAGCTGGCGACCTCTTCGTCGTCCATGACACAGGAGCACACAGTACGTCGCGGAGCTGCTGTTATCTGTCATGCACGGGCTCACGTCGGGCACCTCACTCTAGGCCATTCCATGGGCTTCAATTACAATGGGGCCCTGCGTGCACCAGAAGTGCTCCTCCGCAAGACTTACTATCATCGAGAGAAGGAGGACTCTGTGCTCCGCCACGTGGATTTGATCCGGAAGCGGGAAACATTTCAGACTCTGTTTGGAAATACCATCATTCCGTCAGATCTGGCAACTGCAGGCGACGTTGAAGTCCACGGTGATGAATCTGCAGAATAGCGTACAATGACGCGGAACAAACAGGAACACTACAATAAACTAAAAAGGAATAAGTTATGCGTCGCCATTGTGTTCAGAGTCTGCAGGAGGAGTGGCGGCTTCAGACTCCACCTTCAGTACTAAAGCTCGCATCGATGGATCAATCAATTGGTCGTTGTCTAAGTCCACTCCCAACCGTCGCAGAGCGACGATCTTCTCAGCCACTTCTTTTCTAAACGCCTCTTTTTTCTCGCTGTCCTCGGGCCCAAGACTCCTGTATCTACGTGCCTTCGGTTCCAACTCTCGCAACTCTTGGACGGTGCGCATGGTGTCGTGCTTTTGCTTCCACTCTCTTCTGCACGAAATCCAAGTGAACATGGAGCTAGCGACGCCAATGGGGATCATCATGTTCAACGCGCTCCCGAAGCTCCGCGTGGAGTAGAATCGCAGCAAGAAAGCAGCACTACTGGTTCCGATGGTCCACAATCCCGTCCGGCGAAGACAAGGCACTTCCAGCGGGTTCTGGAAAATGTCGGGCTCGGCTCCTGGCACGGCATGCCGCTTGTTGGAACCACTCCCGTCCATGATTCAATGAAAAATCTCAACAATCCGTCACAATTTCAACGATTCATTGAATTGTCAATGAAAATCGTGCCAAATAATGGAGTCTGCGAGCCAGACGTCAGGGTCGTCTGCCCGGTCTTCTTGGCCGTGAGACTGTGGGAACGAAGGCAGCGTGCCCACATGTGCCCAAAATGTGTCAAGACATCCGCCTGTCCATTTCGTACAAGTCAGCGCGCACAGCCATACGTACTCGCACAGCTAGAACCACCCGCCTCCACAACGTGTAACACCAACACACCAACACACCAACACACCAACACACCACACCAACACACTCACGAGCCACGGAGCACAACCGCTTGCGACATTTCAAGTATGAGAGTGTGCGTGTGTACGATGGCGCGGTTGTTTATTCACCGTTTTGATATTCCACCTACCGTATTCACATCACCACCATCCCATCACCACCGCCGCCACCGCCACCACGAACAACGACGACGACGACGATGACGAAGCCAACGCCAACGCCAACGCCAACAAACAGCCAACAAACAACGAACAACGAACAACAAACAACAAACGAACAACGAACAACGAACAACGAACACTTTTGAACCCAAACACCCAAACGAACGAACGAACGAACGAACGAACGAACGAACGAATGAACGAACGAACATTCGGCCGACCGAACGCGCGGTCGCTATCTAATACAGGCTGCGCACGATGAACAACTGCGACACTGGCAGGCGGATACCGGTTGTTGTGTGGACTTATGTGCGCGCCGGCTGTGACGTCACACACACTGCGGTGACTGACTGACTGAGAGCGGAAAGTGTGTTGGAGTGAACTGTGAATTACCGATTATGGATATGTGGTCAATTCGCAAATGCACTGCACAGAGTTACCCTTAAAAGGGAATACCACAAAATCAGATTGAGATTGACACGACAGTGCAGTGGCAAAGGTTGACCGAAACTGTGAAATACTACTTCAGGATATGTTTTGGATTCCGTACAAAGCCGCAGCTCGTTATCCTTAAGTACGTATTACACTGAAATGGATGAATGCGCTCGGAAACGGTGCTTTGACTACAAACGTACCAATACTGAAAAAGGATACATATTGCACACGTAACCTCATTATGTATAGTTATCATGAATTGGGAATACGGCGATATGGTTGGTTGAGAGAGATGGGAAGGAGAATGTGTGGGGCGAGTCCGCAGTGTTGTTTGTTGAGTGGCGCCACTGCGACGATTTAGCGCGCAGGCGTATGCCAATAGTACAGTAACGAATTGGATTTATACACTGCATTAAACAGCACAAAGAAATAGCTGAATGTGTGATTCTCCAGGATGAAATAATAATAATAAGCACGAGTCGTCGTCGTCAACAACAACAACGACGACACCGCAACTCAGTGAGTGAGTGAGTGTGTGAGTGAGTGAGTGTGAGTGAGTGAGTGAGTGTGAGGGACTGTGAGTGAGTGTGAGCTGAGTGGCCTCTGTGTACTACGCAGTGCACTACAGCCTTCGTGCACTCACTCACTCACTCACTCACTGTCACTCACTCACAAGGCCACTCACAGTCACTCACTCACTCAGTCGTTCACTCACTCTCACTGTCACTCACTCTCAGTCAGTCACTCACTCACTCTCTGTCAGTCAGTCAGTCAGTCGTTCACTCACTCACTCACTCACTCTCAGTCAGTCAGTCGTTCACTCACTCACTCACTCTCAGTCACTGACAGTCAGTGTCCACGGAGTGCCAACAAAAGGTTTCCTTCCTTCGTTGTCAACGCAACGACGCAACGACGCAACGACGCAACGACGCAACGACAACGACGACAACGACGACGACGACGACGACAACGAACAACGACGACGACGACGACGACGACGACGACGACGACGACGACAAACGACGACGACGTAGCATTTTGCGTTGCGTTGCATTGCGTTGCTTTTTGCGTTGCGTTGTGTTACGTCGTTGCGTCGTCGTCGCCGCTGTTCGTTGTTGCCGTGGTTGGTTCCATTTGTTGTCTGTTGTTTGTTGCGGCAACGGCGGATAGAAAGAGGAATCAGCAACGTCGTCGTTGTTCTTGTCTGTTGCTTGCGGGGAATCAGTAGGTGAATGACGTGTGAGTTGGACGTGCGTGTTGTTAGTCTGTGCGCGTGCTTCACCTGTTGCTGTGCGCGTCATGTGTGTGTGTCCGTTGCGTTTTCGGTGTTGGTGTGTTCGAAGCGGGGCTGGCGAAACGCGGGCTGATTCGGTGGCGCGGCTGTTGTGACTGGCTCTTGTCGTCAAATGCCGCGGCTGTTGTTGGTAACGGCGTGTTTGTGTCTGCAGCCAGCTTGGCGTTAGTTGGGCGTGGTATTCGCGACAGCTACGATGGAGGGTATCACGCACATAAAATTGTCGAACAGTGTGAGTCGGGTCACAAGGCATTGCTTTGAAGAACGTCGTCCGCAACAGTCACCGTTGTTAGGACACAAATTAGGGTCTCCTGGCTTTTGGCGTTGCTTCGTGGCTTCGTTTTTTTGGTCCAGCCGTTTGACCTTGTTTCTATTTCTGAGATTGTGAGGGCGGACATTTATTACCCCTGATTCTTGCACCATGAAGATTTCCAACGTTGCTATGTTGTTTGGCACTTGCATTGCCTTCGCAACGCTCCCCTTCAACGCCATGGCCGAGCTCGAAGAAGTCGAGGAGGACGAGGACGAGGATGTGCACCCGCTCACGAACATGCCGCTGGCTTCCGAATTCGTGACCGTCAACGCTCGCTTTGACGAAGCACCAGGCAGTGGTTTGGTCATGGGCGAGCTCGTCGGCGTCACTGTTGGTGTCATTAACACCCACCCGACCAAGGACTTCAACGTCACTTCCGCCATGGGATCTCTCAACGCGCCGTCGGACTTCTCGTACTACGTCGCGAACTTCTCCCAGCAGATGTTCACTTCTAACGGTATCCCCGTCACCATTCCTCCGGGCCAAGAAGCATCATTCTCATACCACTTCTACAGCCCCGCTGCCTTGCAAGTGGATTTCCCGTACCAAATGGCGCTGTCTCTCTTCTACGAAGACGACGTAAGTCAATTCAGCGTCCTGCTTTGCGATTGCCTGCACGCGTCTGAAATGTCTCGGTCATGCTCACGTCTGTTCCGCCTGTTTTTCTCCACCCGTAGTATGAGTACTTCAGCGACACCTTCTTCAACGATTCGGTCACTTTCAGTGAACCTGATCTTGAGTGGGACACCAAGAGCATCGTCGAGACCACTGTCCTGTTCGGTGTCGCCATCTACTTCTACTTGTACAGCCGCCAGGCTTGGTCCCCACAGGTTCACGCCGCGAAAGCGATCAAGGTCGACAAAAATTGGGCCGGGGAAGCTATCAAGGAGCGTGGCCAGTCCCGCAAGGTCAAGCGGTAAATGCTTCCAGCAGCACATAGCATTTTCCCGACGCATGACGGCGTACCGCGCACAATGTGAGCTCGCGCACGTTCCGGGGAAACAACACAACATGCGTCGACACTGGCGCGCCGCTTAGGGTGCGTTTGTATCTCACAGAGATGCAAAGCATGATTATTGTATTAAACTTTCAAAAAATGACAAAACATGAACACATCGAGTTGCAAGACGATCTTTCGACAAGTGTGTGTAACATCGAAATGTGGGATTGGTCACTCCTGTGTTTTACCGCCAGATGACGCGGCGGCTTCCCCAACGTGCTTAGAATCCTTTTGGGCGTCAGGTTGAGATGTTTTCTTTCCATCTTGGCTGCTTTTGCGTTGGTCTGGCCAAGTTGATGTGAACGCGGCACTTGCCGGGTGAGACCACTCGCCGGTCTCGTGGAATCGCTGCACTGAGTCACCCTGGTTAGCACACGGCCAGATCAGCTACTTTCCACATTGATCGAGCAAAACAATGCCATCACCCTCACCTCATCGGCCGTCAACAACAAATCACTCCATGTGTCCCCGTTGAGTTTCCTGCAGCAGTGAACACAGCAACACATTGACCATAGTCGATGAATCAATGGTTGCGACGCGGCTTGGAGCTCTCGCTTACATGACACTCGCTGATGCGCAGCAGAAGCCGGCGTCATAGTTTCGGTGGATCAAGCCTGCAGGAGATGAGCGAGAGAGTAATGATGACACAAGCGCTGTGAACTCGTCTGTACTTGTAGAGCACGTACTTGGCAACATCGGGGCACGGTAGCAGCAGGGCTCTAGGGATACTACGGCTCTGCTTTCCGTGCTTTCGGTCAACTCGTCGGAATTGCGTCCTCCGGGCAGGCCAAAGTCGTACAAAATTTTATCAATTGGACGAATGGAGAAGGTTTTCTGGCGCTTGTTCCGCTTGTTCAGCAATGATCCTGGTAATCCGGCTTGCAGCTGACTAATAAAACGTGACAGAACTTGTGGGTGCACCCAGTAGGCAAAGCACCCCCACACCAACGGTGCGCCGCGACCTTGCACCGGTGTGTTGACAGGGATTTCTCCAGATTCGACGCTAGATTCTCCACCGGTGGCGTCAGCTTGTGATTTGCCTCGCCTTCGGAATTCGGAATTGGAAAACAAAAATTCGCAAAATGTTCCGGTGCTCGACATCTTGCTGCCCAGCGAATACAACTCCTCGATCACAGAATCCGGGCCACCAAATGCAAACAGCCGGGCGCGGGCATTGGGGGCTTGTCGCTGCAGGGACCGAATTCGCCTCGCTGATTCAAAAGGCTTCTTTAAAAACCGAACGTTGTCCTCCATCACTACATCCGCTCCGCCTGGAATTGCCGAGTGCGCAAATTTCAAAGCGCGTATGTGGGCGAAAAGACATCCTAGTACTGCTCGCTGACGATTGATGGATCTGCAATCCTTCCAAAAATCATCAAAAGTGTATTCAGGATTTACCACACTGACATTGGCGTCAGGTGCAGGTGCGGGCAGCCTGCGGCTTCCATCTTCTTCGAACAGCCCACACTCAACAGCTGCAGCAAGCAGGCCCGCCTTCGTTCGTAACGATCTTGAAGGTACCCCTGGCGACGTGTAGACTTCAAAACCACCAACTTTTTCGAGGTGTTCCCGGATGTATTTTTCTCGGTCCCCTCCTAGCGTGATGACGAGAACACGAATTGGTGGTTCGGCGGCGCCAGATGCGCTGCCTGCTTCTTGCATGGCGAAATTTGGGCGATCTCGCCAAGTTTTAGTCTTGGGAGACCACCGTGTGCGCTGCAATTGCCATAACTGCACAATTACTGCGAACAATAAATCCTCGTGGCTTAAATAGTCTCCTTCCTCGC
>ENA-OWNT01001857-OWNT01001857.1-seawater-metagenome-genome-assembly--contig:-NODE-1857-length-24116-cov-5.220392_pt1 | contig 24116 bp, 28 predicted proteins | sample MGYA00238136_ERZ651165 | MGnify/ENA primary metagenome ERZ651165 (study PRJEB26861, sample SAMN08777766) | seawater metagenome | isolation source: coastal seawater | place: USA: Florida | collected...
GACGAACGACGAACGACGAACGACGGTGCAGCCTGTACACATTCACAGTCAGTCAGCTGACCACGACGGTTGGCCGCTTGTGCAGATAATCATGCTTATGGTAGTTGAAATGTGGGGTATCACCGTGAAGAGGGAGCGTAACCATGGTTATGGACATAAACATGTATACTGGGGCTCGCTCACTCAGCTCACTCACTCACTCCCGCGGAGTTGAATCACGAGCGCCGCAGATGGAGTGAACATTCACCAACGAACGAGCGTTCGGTCGTTTGGTCGTTTGGTCGTTTGGTCGTTTGGTCGTTTGGTCGTTTGGTCGTTTGGTCGTTTGGTCGTTCGGTCGTTTGGTCGTTTGATCGTTTGGTCGTTTGGTTGTTTGTTGGTCGTTTGGTCGTTTGGTCGTTTGGTCGTTTGGTCGTTTGGTCGTTTGGTCGTTTGGTCCTTCCTTCCTTCCTTGCTTCCTTCCTCCCTTCCTTCCTTCCTTCCTTCCTTCGTTGTTCTGTTGGTTTGGTGATATTCACACTGTGACCTGCGAACGGTTCTGTGCTTTCATCTGCTGAGGACGGTTTCTTGGAGTAGTGTGTGTGCTGTGTGCGATGGTGGAAAGAAGCAAACGGTCGGCATGTCGACAGCTTAACAAGCCGCCGTGACAGGTGGGGGGCGTCTTTGTCGAAGTGGCAACGAGTGTGTTGTATCTGTTTGTGCACGTGGTCATGAGGTAGCAGTTGTGGTTGCGTGGTTGAAGCAGTGACGCTATTTTTTGCGGCCCGGAGAGGTAGACGCCGGGATTTCTTTGCTGGTTTTTGGGACACCTGCAAGGCATCACCTTTTACAACGGGAAGCGCTGGCTCTGAGACGACCGTGCGTGACTTCACTCCACCTTCACAATGGGTGATTCGGCAGATAACGATCCGGAACTCATCCGAAAATTCAAGGAGGAATTCAGTGTGGAGGAAGAAGGCATTTTTCGTGCAACGTCGTACGGACTGACGTCCGAAGTGAAATCCGGATTGCAGTTTGTTGATCTCGCTGACAAGGACTTTAACGGTTATGCTCCGATTCACTGGGCCTGCCGCAATGGCAAGGTGGACACTTTAGAGGTATTGGTGGAAGCCAAGGCGGACATTGAAGCGCCATCAAATAATGGCCTGCGGCCTTTGCACCTCGCATGCAACACAATCCGCGAGCTCGTCGTTAAGAAACTTGTCGAGTTGGGAGCCGACGTCAACGCCACTGACGACCAGGGCAACACACCCTTGCACTGGGCCGCGAGGCGGGGAGTGAATCTCACGCTGCGCCCGTTGCTGGATGCAAAAGCTGAGCTAGACGCAAGAAACGACGCAGGAATGACGGCGTTGGTACGATATTGCACATTCGCTGTTGTTGTTGTGTGTTTGCCGGAATTTGTTGTTGCTGCTGCTGCTACTTCTGCGAGTGTTGTTGGTGTTGGTGCTCGTTCGCTCCGTGACTTGGTTACTTACGAATGCCATCGTGTAATGACTCTTTTAGGCGGAGTCTTGCCGAGGAATGACGCCGTGCATTGTGACACTGATAAAGGCAAAAGCGGACATCGCAAACCAGGACAAAGATGGCAACACGCCGCTGCATTATGTTGCTTCCATGGACAATATCGAGGTGTGCAAGCTGCTACTTTCGTCAAAGGTTGACCCCACCACAGCAAATCGGAATGGACAACTTCCCCGCGAACTGATCAGCGCTACGAACCGCGACCTCGTGGAGTTGTTTGATGGCGCATCGGAGTAAGTGCTGCCTGTGCTCCTCCTTACTAATGCTTTGTTTGATGGCAGTGCCAATGCTCACTTGTGGCGCGGTGCCGTTACCTTTAGGGACAAGCAAGAAGATTGAAGCTGCCAGACAGTGAATGCGCTTACTCTTTATGTTTCAAATAGTTTACCATCCATTTTTCAGCAATCCTCAATCAAGCTCGTCGTAGTCATCATCGTCGTCGTCGTCGTCGTCGTCGTCGTTCAACACCCAGTATCCTTGCTTAAACGAGCACATGCTCATCAGCAAACCTTTGAAAATGTTTGGTGTGATTGCACTGCGAGTGGCACTCTCTGGACGGAATTCTCGTAAAACATCACGTGTTGGTGCCACTCCATTGCGGCGACGAAACCAGTGTCCCATCCGACGAAGCAGATCTTCAGCAGCATCAACTCTGGACTTACGCGAATACACGTTGCGCGCACTTGCGGTTTTCACGTTCGACGGCGACGTGGCGCGATCGATCGACCTTAAAGTGTCGTTGCGTTTTTTTATTTGGTCTAACAACGATCGAGCACCTGATAAAGCACTGTCGCCAAATTCGTCTGCGTCCGTGCCGGTTCGACCCGACGAACCCATCAATCCAGTCCACGTTGTGCGGTGCACAGGTCGAGCTTGTACCTGCAATGCCAAGTTGTTTGTCAGTAAGGCGAGGAACTACCTGCCTGATGCATCACGGCATTGAAATTCATGCACCTGTGCTCGAGAACGCTTCAACTGCAAAAGTGCCTGCCGGGCGATACGAGTAGCCTCCTGGTGTGTAACGTGCGACGCCTCAACGTTCGCAGAGCCTTCGGCCTTCAAATCGCACACAGGACCATTGCTCAGTCACACAAGAAAAGCAGATGAAGCGCTTGTTCCACTTGAGCGCACCTTAGCATGATTGAAAGTGCCCCGAATATCATCAGAACTCAACAGGGCCTTGACCAAAGACTTCTCTTCCATACTTTCACTTTCACTGCTTCCACTTCCGCCACCCCCGCCTGAAGACGCCCGCGTGTCACCGTCGGCGCGCAGGCCCGAACCCAACAAATCGCCGATCCCTTCGTCGCTTTCTGATTCTGAGTCGCTGCTGCTACCTGGTACAGCGCTGCTCCGACGCCTGCGAGCTTTTCGAAAGCGATCCTGCATAATCCATCAACATTATCAACATTACAAACGAGCGCTGCAACACAAACAGATGGTCGGTGAAGTCTACCTGGGCCTGCATGGCACCGGCAGCCTCTGCAAGAGACACGCCTTCAAACAAGCCCTCGGTTTCAGTTGTGGCCACCGGCTACAAAACACAACATCCGCAGAATGTAAGCAACGCACTCCATACGGAATGTCCACCAAAGCAACCGAACCTTCTCTAGTTGTTTCGCCAAGACCACGCTGGTCAAGCCCTCGCCACCCGATGCGCCGTTACGGCCTCGCGAGGCTGCTGGTGCACCTTTTGCGCTTTCTATCGCCTGCAACTGCGTTCTTGACGGCTGTCGATGTTGCCTCGACAAAGCGGTGTCTGTTTGCACAGATTGTGCCTGACACAGCAAGAAGGCAGTCCGGTGAAGGCAAACAAAACAGTCAGTCTTTCCGCTTGCTTTGTACACCTACCTCCCCGTCAACCTCGTCGATCTACAAAAAACAACCAATACATCATTGAGAGTCGCGGCATGATTGAGACAGATATTTGAGCACCAGAAGCAACGCACATCCAACACGAATAGGTTGCTCAGCTTTTGCTTGGTAAACAGTCGGTGCTGCGCCTTTCCGTTCAGAATTTTGTTGGACAAAAATAACTTGAAAATCTGCCAGCACGCAGTGTGTGTCCCGCATCCATCACATTAGTGAACAGCGAAGCAATGACACCGCGCCGGCAAAAACACTACGTACTTGTCGCTGGTATATTTTCTCCTCGATACAACCCGCAGTTATCAAACGATAAATGGTGACATTCTTGTCTTGGCCAATTCGCCAACACCTTTCTCGAGCCTAAGCGCACAAACATAGCAGTTGAGATTCCGCCACCGCGCCTGCCTATTAAAGGGCCGCGTACAAACCTGAATATCAGTGCTCGGATTCCAATCTGGTTCGAAAATAATCACCCGGTCAGCCCCTGTCAAGTTGATGCCGACGCCACCGACTTTTGTGGTCAAGAGAAAAGCAAACACGCTGCTGTCTGATTTGTTGAACTCCTACCATGCATGCAAGGTTCAGGCACGAGTCGTGCGGCATGGTGTGCGACACCACGGCATGAGAAAATCACCTCAATCAAGCCTGGTCGCTTGCCGACGGGCGTCGATCCATCCATTCGAAGATACCTGCAACGGGAATTAGGCGGTCATTTACGATACGCCCGTTAAATGACGGAGCCCACACGCATCACTCACGAGAATTGGTGTCGTCGAAGAACAATTTCAATAATGGACAGCATTGTCGTTGTTGAACTGAACAATAGGCACCTGTGGCCTGCAGATCACAGCAAGTTGGTCATCCATGTGGCCGCCAAACGAGCCCAGACATTGAGCATAGGAGACTCACCGGCTTGGCGCCAAAGCGGCAAAATGCGGTCGAGAACCATCAACTTCCCACTCTCCGAGACGGCACCATATTCGAAGTCACTGCTGGCAGAATCGGAGCCGGAAGCAGATCCCGCCGTGACAGGTGGGGACGGTTTTCCACGCCTGCTAGCGGTGTACTCAGCGCGCTTTTGCAGAGATTTATCGACGAGGCACGGGTGGTTACAGATTTTGCGAAGCATACTGATAACAGGGAACGCAGCGCTTGTTCGAGATCTCCCTCGTCGAGAAAACCTTGTGGTTTCGTTGAAACTAGACGAGCGGGTGCCGTGAAGGATGTCGGCGTTGTCTTTGAGAACGCTGCGATACCTACACCCGAAACACAGCACGCTGAATCACCAACTTTTGTCCCACGTAAGCGGGGAAGCAACGATCACGGACATTGCAACTTGTGTGGCTGTCAAACGGCAAAAGAGAACACGCTCCGTCTTCTCTACATTAGCCTGTGGATGGGAGATGTGGACGCAGTGAGCAAGAACCGGAATTCCAAACCACGTTACGCGCATCAATCAGCCACGGACCATTGACGTCTCACCGCCGACGGTCTCCTTCATTCGACGAAGAACTAGCGGCGCCAGAATCTCCCGAAGTGTCACAGCGCATCGATACGCAGCTTGAACCGCTAATGCCGAAGCACCTGGGACAATGATCGGTCAGCGCTGCCTCGGAAGTGCAACCATCATTGACAAGGAACAACCCACCAGCATATCCTCCCAACCTCAAGGGGGTTGCGAAACTCTCTTCAAATGACGGTAGTGTACCCAGCCGTCCCGGATGCACGAAGTCGATTAATGACCACAACTTTTATATTGGTTGCAAACGAGTGTCGATTAGCTTGTGCAACTCGGCAGCACACTTGCACGACAGTTTTTTTACCTCCTTCAAATTGTTTTGTACTGGTGCCCCAGTCAATATGATTCGGTGGCGACAACGAAGTCTTTTACAGATCTGCATATTAACATAGGATATTCGCACTTGATGCAAGCCACAAACACGTCGACAGGACAACACCAGCCATGCGCGCATAACCTGCGTGATCTGAGCATCTGGGTTCCTAATTCGATGGCCTTCGTCCAGAATTGTATAGTCCCTACCAGAATATTCGCTGTGACACTCCCGGTCATCATTGTCGAATGCGTGACATGTTATAACTTGCCAGTTAATATGTAACAGCTTGTAATCGTTCGATCTTAAGCCGGCGTAGGTGGCCAAGATAACTCCTATACATGAGCGGCGAAACCGACGTAAAATGATGCGCACCGACCTTGGAGTGTGCACGTTGGCATCGATCAAACCTGTGTGCTTCTCTGCTTTGTGAAGAAGACTGCGATGAGTTAATTGCCTCAAAGCCAATCCTTCTCCACTCGAGTGCATTATTAGTCTGCGGTGACACGAAGTGTTAAGCCAACAGCGAACAGCCAGCGTCCAATGACTCAATGAGGTGAACTCACACTCGAAATGGGGGATACCAGTGGTGGATCTCGTTGGCCCAGTGAGCGAGAACAGTGGCGGGGCACACGATGAGGATGGGCTTCGTCAACTTTTTCGAGTAATGAAGACTCGCAATAATGGAAATTGCTTGAGCAGTTTTGCCAAGGCCCATCTGTAGCATCAAAAGCAAAGAGAGTTTACACCAGTTTCATTCTCCGCGGAATGCATGGTGAGCATTGCGCACCTCATCAGCCAAGATTCCACCGGTATCAGCTAAGTGCAGCTCCCACAGCCACCTACGCAAAAAGCACATCTTAAATCCCAGCTCGACGCCGCAAATCACGCACCACGCACTCACTTTAAGGCTAGCCGCTGGTAATCGTACAGGCGGTTCCACAGCGAAAACGGGACAACAAGCCCGCCATCGAATTCTACGTCTGCATCGTCTTCTTGATCCAGCGACTGCACATACATGTTGTCCTGATTCCACTGTTCATTCCGCTTGCGAAACTTGACATCGCTCCAGTCATCAGCGATGTGTGATCCCGACTTCGACGGCCGAGCTGCCAATGAAGAAGCCGCAAGTGCGCCCCGTCTTTCCGATCTGGGTTTCTTGTGACTACGTCTGGAAGGTGAGCGAGAGTTACCACCGCTGCGGCGAACGGTTGGATCGCTATCATCATCAGCGCTCGACTCGGCCGGTCTCTTTCGTTCTGTGTGCCGTGACTGTCTGAGGCAGCGGTCAATGTGTCGGTTCACGGCAGTAGACTGGACACTTCCGCTGAACTCTCTTCCGCATATCGGGCATGTGGGCACGTTGCTTTCCTTGGTGCCGCGTTGCGGCGGTTCGTTGTGTGTGTGGCCGTCGGTGGTCAAAACCCGTGGGCCGTCATCGGTCTTGTGTGCCGGGCTATTGTCCACCTCCAAAATACGTGTTACGGGCCCATCTTTCCGCCGCTGCTTATTGACCGTTTTTCGAAGCGGCTTTGTTGAGACGGGTGGTGCTGACGGGCGAGCGACTCCTTGTGATATGAGCTGCATATGCGGCAAATGCACTCAGTAATTGTGAAACCCAGTGAGTTCGGAAGTACGGTGCAGTGCTCACCTGAGCCAGTGGGTCATCGTCGTCGTCGCTATTGCCATCGTCGTCATCTTTACTGCCACCATCCGTGGAGCTGGCAGCACGTGCTGCTGCTGTTGCCTAACAAAAATGCCAAGTTAGTCGCAGTACGGATGCCGCTTGTCATCATCACGTGATATGTACCCTTGAAAATCGAGTATTGGGTTCGGTTCGCTCTTGTTGACTGGACAGAACAAATTTGAGTGTTTTCTTTCCAGGAACAGAGCCGTTTGCTTTCTCCGACCGAGCCTTGACAGAAGAACTGCGCGAGCTTGTTGTGTCGGCAGTGTCTTGCTGTCCGTGGCCACGAATAGCAGCTCGGCGTTCCTTGCGAAAAGCCCGATGTGCAAGCAAAAATTGCTGCTGCAGCCGGAGGTTCTTCCAAACGTCATTTGCTTCGTCTTGGTCCTCCGGGCGAATATCCTCAAGCTGTTGCGTAATTTGCACCAAAGCCTGTCGCACGGCGCGAGATGAGTATCCAGGAACGTGCGCCAATTCAAGATGCTGCTTTTGAAGCAATTTTCGGAGTTTCGAGGAATTGCTGTTCGTGTCCGATGCACCACTTTGCGCCTGGTGCTCTTTCCGGGACGCAGCGACTGCCGCCTTTCGCCTTAACTTTTCGAGGCGCTGCTGCTCCAACAGGGGAGCAAGAACAGCGGCCTGCAGAGCACTCTCGCGCCACTCGACGACATTTTGCTCACTGAGAACATTCTCCAGCTCATTGTCGGGACCGGTGCAGTCAATGACGTTGGGTTGCTCACTGGACGCCATTGGCCCGTGGCGCTGCTAAGCTGGCCTCCCGCGAGTTCAAGCGAGGGTTACCCGACGCCGCACAGGCCCGTTTCACAACCGAACCTGCTCGTGGAAGCCACGCTAAAAATCCAACGAGATTCTTTTGTGCACAAATGCCCATCCGAGTGCCGTGGCGAAGAAGAACGCAACATACTGACCTCGACACACCTGAGTAAAGTCGACACCGCACTCATAAGCCGCAAGTCGTCACATCAAGACCAGACCAGAAGCGACGCGAAGCAACAAATTGGCTTCCGTCGCAACGTCACACCCACCTAAGCCATTCTGGCAGATATGTGTGTGGCCACGCACCACAAGCCATCACGTTTGCTCACTGCTCGGAGTGTTGCAGGGATTGCAGGGATGGCATGGACTGCAGGGATGGCCTGGATGGCACCAACTTCAACCGAACTAAACCAACCTGGACCGAACACAAACCAACACACCAACACAAACGCAAACACAAACACCACAACACAACACAACACAACACACAGCACACAGCACACCGAACCTTCAACGCCTTTGGCCGCCGTCGTCGGTCGTCCGTCGTCCGTCGTCTCCACGTCGCCGCGTCGCCGTTCTGAGATTTCTTTAAAGTCGGGGACACAGAACATACACAGTGCCACAGTGAGTGAGTGCACTGTGTGAGTGACGTGTGGTCGTTCGTTCGGTTGTTGGCGCGCGTCAAGGAGGAGGAAGGAGGAGCGTGTCGGCCAGCGCAGCGCCAACAACAACAACAACAGCAACAGCACCAACAACCGACAGACAACCCGGACTGCGCGCGTCTTATCCTTTTCTGACACTGAAGTCATTATCTGTATAAGCTTAGTACACGGATTCCGCGGAAGTCTCGGTTGTGGATACTTTTGTCGGTCGTGAGTCGTGAGGTGGTGTGACGTGCTGTACAGGCTTGTGTAGTAATGGGGGACATCGTTTGAGAAGGCATCCGCAATCGGGACTTTAGCGTGTTTGGTGAATGGAGTCATAGTGCGGAATACGATAAAGTGTTAATTATAGATATGTTGTGCTTGTGTACAGGTTGGCTGTTGGCTGGCTGATCGGGGTGTGACATACGTTTTGTGTTCGATGCCGCTGCTCTTCGTCGTCATCGTCGTCGTCGTCGTCGTCGTCGATGTTCGCTGGAGTTTGTTAGGGGCGGTCGGATGTGGGACGTGGGACGTGGGATACGACGAAGCAGAGTTGTCCGTCGTGGTGGTGACGCTGTACGTTGTGGTGGTAGTGTCTGGAAGGAACGAAGGAACGAAGGAAGGGTGAAATGACATGTTGTCTGATGTTTTTTTATCAACGAGAAAGAGCTGTCCATTCATTACGCATGATGCTTGCTTTGGAGCAGTGAGAATAAAAATAGAAGTGGATGTCATCACAAGTGGCTGCACGGAAAAGGACGGGCGTTTTAGAACAATCTGCGCTGGCGGTTGCCCAGGATGTGTGCAGGAGGGGATGCTTGATACCGCGGCATCATGGTTCCAAGAGGCGAGTTGTACGTCATCGGAGACGCACCAGCAAGGTGGTTCCTTGAAGCGTTCTGCCTCATACCGGAATACTGCTTGGTTGGAGTTCCTGCGGCGACGCCATGCAGTGGAGAAAGCTTACTCGCCAATGGAGACAGGTGATGAGCCGCATTCGTGGTACGGTCAGAGGCACGGGCAGCGCGACTCAGACTGGATGGCGACAAGGGTTCTAGCCCTGGATTGGCGGCAAACCGGCGGCCAGAACTTGCTATGGGCTTTTGTCGATTTAGATCCATGCCTATTCCACCGTGCGATCCCAGTGGTGGCAGTAGCCTTTGGCTTTCTTGGCCCACGCCTGCATTGTTGGCCTGAAACAACGAAAACGCTGTGTTAATGGTGTGCATTGATACAAACGAGTGAACCATTTCACGCTGATTTACTCACCTGACTCAATCGTCCGAGGAGTCGATCAATCTCCGCATCACGTTGCAGATGACTTGCTTGACCACTGAGTTTACTTGGAACAGGCTTCCTTTGCAAATTTACGCCGTTCAAATTCTCTCGGCGGGCGGCTCTCAACAAATCTTGTATGTTTTCCTGCGCAGAAGTCCCGATCGAAGTCCCAAACCCAGGCGCACGGCCTCCGGTACCATAGGTGTTGGGCGCAGGACTCCCGGTTAGCCCGAGGCCTGGGGGCTTCGCAAGCATGGCACCAGCATTAAGCGATGGAAGATTTCTGTTGCCCACCGTCAAGAGCGGATCTGACCCAAAAGTATTTTGATCAGGAACTAGCCTCCGATTCTTCGGAGAAATGTGTTGCCTCATCTGTTGCTTGCGGATATCTGATCTAAGCGCCGCCGACTGCACAGCTGTCAGCCCAGTTGGGGACTGCGCTGCATGGTTGGTGGAGGAAACCTGAGGCTGCTGAAACGGATTTGTGTTGATGTTTGCTCGACGTGCGTCAGTTGAAAATATCCCTGGAAGAGCCCCGACCGAAGACTGCGTCTGATTGGCTGTGGGCTGCTGCCGTTGACCTTTCTTCCGAATTTTCCGCCCAAATCGATCTCTAGCCGTCAGCGGCCTTTGGGACAAGCTCTCGCGAGCACCAGCCTTGCGCGGAGACTCGGAAGCTCCTGAAAAATACTGATTGAAAACAACGTAGTTGTTGTTCTGCTTCTCAAAGTCGGTAAGGTTGTAGTATTTCCTGAGGAATGCGATCAGCTTTGGCGATGGTCGATCGTAGGCTAACTTGCTAGGATGCGCAGAGTGTTGCTGCAGCATGTGCCGAAACAACTTTGAGCCCACCCCCATGCGCTGACAGCTTTCGTGGACATAAAAGTCCAACACGCAAAGTGGTACAATTTCCCGCAGCCGTCCGTGATGGTGAATGAACAATCGGCGCTTTCCTACTTTAATGAAGCCGAGAGCCTTGTTTCCGTCGTGTTGCATGTAGCAAACTTGATCAGACGACGAAATAACTTTCGAGAAACTTGTAATTGGAGCCTTCAGTTTTTGCGCTCGCGCTGAACGCTTCCCGAATACATCTAACACCTTTTTGGCATTTTCTTTCCCTTCCGGGCTGAGCTTTTGCAAAGATCGTGCAGAGACTGCGACGATTGGCCCACCGGCATGGTCGGGATTAAGATTTCGGGCGACCAGGAAAGGGTACTCCATCTCAGCACTTCAATGACCCTGCTTAGCAGGGCCAAACAAATCTGGTGTGCGCTCCCGGTCAGTGTTGGTGCTGTCTGCCGTTAATTGACACACTGAGACTGCTTTGACACAGAAAAGAGTACAGCAGAAAATCCAAGACGCAGACCATGCTCGTATAGTATTTAGGCTTTTTGCCCGATCTCAGAGTGGGACTTCACCCAACGTGTGCGTCTTGCCTCGCGTCAAATGGTTTCCTCGTCGTGATCAACAACACATCTGCCACAAGTCTGGCTAGTAGAAAGCCCAACCCTATCACCGGCTCAATGTTTATCAATCACCATCCCTTCCCAGTTCGTCCATCCGCCGCCTAGACGAGCAACGCTGTCCTTGCAGGTGGTGGCTTCCCTGTGTTGGACTTGCTTTGTTAGGTGAATGCGCTGTTGTCGTAAGGTCGAACGAGTAAATTCAGTCGCAGCGTTGCAGACGCAATAACGACAAGTCGACTGCCACAACGGGGAGTGACGAACGACAACGACGCAAAACGACGAACGACGACGAACGACGACCAACGACGACCAACGACGGCGAACAACGACGGCGAACAACGACGAACGACAACGACGAACGACGGTGAACGCCGAAGCCAAACAAACCAACGACCGTTTCTCGGAGACTTCCAACTTCACGAGCACTCGCTCGTTTATTATCCGCTTTTGATAGTGACTTAACGCTGTGACAGTGTACATTGACCGCGAAACAAATCAGCGTTCACTCACAGCCACTCACTTCATCGTCTAGAAACCGCTTTTCAATGGGAATATGCGCCGCGAGTGCGTACATTGACCGTGAAACTATTGATCTTCCCTGTCACTCACTCAGCAACGACGCACCGACGAAGTTGGCGCGGCACGGCGCCGACACGCTCGTGCGCGCCAACAAGCCGACAGACACGCGTGTCACGCGCGTGTCACGGCGCCAGCGGACACCTTCGTTGCTGTTCACTTCACTGTGGGCAGGTGAACTGTGGGAAAGACGACGACCATGCAGACGGTGGATGATGGCAGAATTGTCGAGTGGCGTGTTTGGCAGTTGACACGAGTGGCTGTTTCTGTGTTTGCCTGTTTTTTATTTGTTTGATGTGTTGGTTTTTGTTTTTTTTGCTCGTTGCTGTTTGCTTGAGGCGTCTGGGTCATGCTGCTCATTTGCTGCACCTTTTGATGAAAAGTGGATGCTTTTGCGGTTAACAGGCAAGCAACAATTCCTTGTGAGCGTGGAAAGGACTGTATGAACATTCGTTTTTGACAAGGCAGATGTCTGACGGCGGGAAATTGTGATTCCACCAAAGCGATCTTGTGCGAACAGTGACGTTGTCGTTTCATAATTGGCTGACAAAAGAACTGCGACCGCGAGTACCCTTCCAAAGCAAGTTTGCCGGACAGCTCCGTCATGGGCCGCCGCCACGGCACACGGTACATGGAAAAGTACCCCCCACTGGTGCTTGTACGCAAGTCGTGCTGCTCCACAAAAGCGTCGAAGTCCAAACTTGTACAATCATCGAAGCTGCAAAAGCGACCAGCCGACAATGAGCATGGTGCTGAACAATCGCGCTCCAAACCAAAAAGCTGCCGCCGAAATTCGAAGCGACCTGCGTCAGCGAAACGTAATCGATCTCAAGATTGTTCTCGTAGAGTTGAATGCAAGGAAAGCAGCTCTAACTCACCGGCCGTAGTTTCGTCGAAATATTTCTCGCCTGCCCAAGTCGCATCGGCGACTGACTCGAAGCCAACAGGTCCGCCAGTGGCCAGACAACTGTTCGCCATCGATGAGCAAGAATCACCGAAGAAAAAGTCCTTCAAATCTTCCCACTCCAATCCATCGCATGAATCAGAGAATATTCAAAAAGTTGGAATCGCAACAACAAAAGGCCATACGGCCACAACACCCAGTTTTGAACAGGGCAGCAAGGTGCCGAGTTCGAAATTACAAGGCCGGGTCTCACCGGGCAGCCGTGGTATCAAGACAGCTGGACAGGTGAGTCACTGCCAAACACGCGGACACGAAACCGGTTGACGCATCATGAGAAGCTGATTTGACTAATTACATGTTTTCGTGAATGACAGAGCCCCTCCACTCCCTCTGTCAGCAGGTCAAGAGTTGCGCAGCGAGGAACACCCCAAGAGGTCACAACCACTCCAGTAGCGAACGTATGCAGCCACCCTGTGAGTGTGGAGCTGACGTGCGCAAACCCCAGCATTATAGATTCTCTAGGAGCTATCGAGATGGAAGAAGGAGAAACATCAGATGACAGTATCGAATACTTCCAAAACCACGCCGTTCAAAATGTTGAAGAGGTCTCTCGTTGGTTCTGTTACTACGCGCTCCCCGCTGACGACGCTAAGCGACTGCACTGGCTCACATCGCCGATGAGGTTTAAGCATCCGGAAACAGTGTGTTGATTGTCAACGGCTTAATTTTTAGAAACCAAACCTCAGCCGCATCAATTTGTCTTCGAATCCATTCAACAACAAACACGTTGCAGTTGCATGTAGTCTAGTCACGTTCGGGCTGTTGGAGTCAAAACCCCACATTTGGCGAAGAGTTGATTCCGTGGGTTCAATTCCCCAAACCTACGCGAGAGAGCAATGCATTGCGAACGAAATCAGATCACTATCTACTTGTGTGCAACATTTGGATGATAAACAGCTCACCTGCAGCATGCCAGTTTGCAACATAACAACTATTCGATTGCTGTGCGCGTCTAAGTAACAGCACCTTGCCGTATCCTGCGTGACCACGCGGCAAAGTTGATTCACGTACACCGACGGATGGCGACTTGGTGGGGTTCGGGGCACGCGCGCACGCGCGCTCAGATCATCGGTGAAGGATTGCCAGGTGCAGTGTAATTCCTCGTGCAGCGGGCTAGGTCCAGACGGCGACGCAGCGCCACCACCTCCACTACCAGGTAGTTGGCTTTTTCTACCGGATTTAGCCGGAAGACTTGTGAACACCAGTTCGCCGAAAGACATGAAGCCTCCATGAAGTAGAATGAACCTCGTGCCGCTGATGGACAAACACGGCGGAATCTGCACACACATTGAAAAGACACATTCATTGACGTTGATCCAAACGGCCGTGCCGGCGCAAAGTTTGTGTTCATCTGTTAGCTCACCTGGGATGCGGTCTGGCGGATATTGGTGTGAGATAAGACAGTGCCGTGAATCAAGTCGACGAATAGAATTTGGAGCACCTCCAACGAACTGCACACACAAAGCAGAACTGGCGGACTATCTGGCGATTCTCCTCGCGTCGTCATCCCACAATGACAAAGCTGCCGTTCAAATTTGACCAAATGCCTGCAAACACCTTTCTCGACGTCCCAAACCCGCACTTCGTCCTCGGAAGTGGCACCCCAACACAGGGAGTCACCGTGGAAGTATTGTCTAAACTCGTCAAACAACTTTGTCGATGGTTGGCATTCAAAATATCCCACCTACCAGCAAAACGCAAAGACCCCAACCTCAGCGCCCACTCAGTAAAAAGGGGCAAAGCAGGCTTCCACAAGGCGTACTTGTTGCAGGGACCCAGAACCGCCACCAATAGTCTTCACACACTCCCATTGTCCACGCGCGGCTAGCTGCGCGATTCCAGAAACCATCCGCCACACCTTAATTGTGGGCCTGTCCAGAAAGAAAACCGATGCCGTCAGTGGCTGGTGAGCCGTGCACATAATCAAGCGTGGTACGTACCTGAACCCGCCTATTCCAGTGCCCTGAGCCATCCATGGCAAAAGGCCTGTGCCGGACACAACAATGCAAGGATCATCCTGCACAAACAATGCCGTCACGGCCGAGTCGTGTCTTTCTGAGAACGGCTCTGAAATGGCATCAGTGTCCACATCGCCAACTCGAATAGTTCCATCGAATGATCCGACAGCCACGAGATTGCCACACACAGCATACTGCTGTATGTGCATCTGAAATCGCATGGGCCCTTGCGACAACGGGCGGCCGGTGGTCCAATTTCGTTGACACTTCACGTATTCTGTGTAGAATAAGCGGTACTGGCTTTGCGAGGATGCCAGCGTACTTTCAGTGATGGCCCCAAATATCTGCCGCGCAACGTGGACAACAGTGAGCGTTTGCCGACACGCAGGTCGGCAACAAAAATCCCATTCGCTCACCTTGTGACCAAAGTCACGCTGCAGGAGGACAGCCCACAATCCCATACTTGAAGCGGTGTCCGAAAGGAAGTTCCGAGTGCGACGACAAGTGAACATGATGGACTAACCACAACAAGAACACCACACGCTTTAAACACGCGTTTTAGACTGGTCCCAACAACAACAAGCACGCACCATGACATCCGAAATGGGTAGAAATGCTAACACCTGTTGTGAGGATTTCATTGATGAACGACAGTCAACCCCATGCTCCATATCACATCAAAACACAGTTTCGGAGCAACCAACCTGAGCCAACGTGTGATCCATGGTTAGGTATTGTACTACCTTGTGCCGAGGAGTCAAGGCCTGCGATGGTTGCGGGACGTCGGCATCACCACTTGCAGCAGAGGCCTCGGCTGCATCTTCGGGCTCGCCCGTGGGTGGGTCCGCAGGGTCTGAGTTGGCACTAGGGCCAACCTCCTGCAACTCGATGCCCTCAACAAGTCTTGGAGATGACAGGCTTGCGACGAGTTGACGACCTGCGGCATTCTCGCCGTTCGCGGCCAAATTCGCAATTGCGAGGTTCTCTGCCTCGAGATTTTCAATAATGAAATTGGGATAAGCCATGCCATCAGCAAACTGAAAGTCCAGCCCGCTTTCTTCGAGTGTGGGCGCAGTACGCAACAGAGATGGCATTGCGTGCTTCAAAAAGCAAAAAATGATCAGCGCCAAAATCGTAGCCCACCTGTGATACAGTTCACATGCCGATACTGGAGCGTTCAGCACCAACTCATTGGCGACATCGACGACACACCACTTACACAATGATGAGGACGAGGCCCAAGATTTGAATTCCTAGACCATAAAAGTTGCCTGTGTAAACGAGCCCAGCGACTTCTTGTGGCACTAGATCGGGAGCTGCGAAGAATCCAGTCAGCAAGACACCTGTTCACACAAAATGCGCGGTGAGAGACATGATATGGCTTCCAATAGAGTGCAACGTTGCGACATCGCTCCGCACCAGCAGATCCAGCTCCGCCGTGCACTGCGAACGCGTCGACGGGATCATCAATGCGGTACTTGAGAGCCAGCACACTACACCAAGCAATGTTGTAGAACAATGAGGGTGGAAGCCACTGCACAAAATTGTGCGGCATCGTGGGCCGCACCTGACTCCATGTGCGACCAGCGCACCCAGGCATCCAATTACCATCGCCGCCCATGTATCAACGTATCCACAAGATGACGTAATGGCCTGCACCAGGCACGAGCGAATTGAGCTAGGGGTGTACACGACGCAAGGATGCCTGTTGAGCTCAACGAACCACAAGTGAAGCAAGAATTGAATTCATAACAATGGTCAAGCTGTGTTCGTTTCTCGCTAAGCAAATGAAAATCCCGGTCTACACCATAACCGCAACAAATTGTGCAGGGCTGAACGGATCGAAAGCCCACGACGTATTGCAACGAGTGACCAATCCGCACCAGTAGTCCACCTCCGAACACCAGAACAGTGTTGACAGCAGCGCGGCTTGACACGTAGAAGTTATCGAGAAGGGCCTCGTCAATCCGCGCGGCATTGAAAGAAATCCATCTGGAGGTCGGTTGGCGCATACAAGCAAGCACCAGGAAAGTGAGCGCGCAGTCGGCAACCAGGCATCCGCACGAAGCATGAACGCACCCAAAGAATAGAATCCAGACGCCAGTCACTGACAGCGACGACGAGTGCTTGCCGAAGTTGCGTACGGTGACGACGCCATCAGCGGTAATGCGAAATCGGTGCGCACGCGGTCCAATGACAGCTGCCCCGACAAGTGCACAAAATCCGCCTGCGTATAGAACAATACACAAGTAAGGATGAGAAACAGTTCACCGTGAGCGTGGAGCAGAGATCCGATTGAGAGCATGCTAGACGAGGCCAGGGAGTTAACAAGAGTTGCCGCACCTGTGGTATGCACCACGCCTGACCCAGCAAAATCGAGGAACTTCAGATTGTACATGAAGCCGGATGTGTCCCATACCCAGTAACTCAGGACAGGATAAATGACGATAGTCATGTAGCAAGAGAAGACAACGTAGCCGTATACTTCCATTCGCCCTAAGATCCCGCCGCTAACAATTGTGACGGCCGTGCTGCAAAATGCCAAGCTCGACAGGAACCATATGTTTTGTGATTGCCCCGATCGCAGGGAGAAAGCAATGTTGTCCACGTTGAGAGTGGCGATGGCGTACCCAAACAACCACCACGCGATCACAGTGATTCCAAAATCCATTAAATTTTTGAGCAGGACGGTCTTGACACTATTTGCTCGTGCAATACCAGCCTCGAGAAGCGCGAAGCCGGTCTGCATGAACAAAATGTTGAAGGTCGTGACGAGAATCCAGATCACCACCACGGGCTCATTCACGGTTGAATTGGTGAGCTCCGTGAAATTCTGTAGAGACACTAAATCGTCTTGCAGCAGAGACTGGCGGCAACGATGCACAAAAATAAACATGCACACACGACACATTAAGTAAGTTTTCGCATGCAAACAAGCAGCAAGCAATGTGAAGGTACTGCGCTTACCAGCGACGACGCTAGCGTTTGCAGGCTCTGTGACACACAAACGAGATCTGAACAATTGACTGACGCCATCAGTTGCAACAAATCTTCATTGCTCTCAGTGGTTGAGACCGCGGCAGTCGTGTTCGACATTTTGCGGGGACTTGCCAATCAACTTCACGCGAAGGAACGGAGTGAGCACGGCTTCAAAGCTTTGAATTGCGCGTCAGGCTGGCGACATGGCGCGATCGCGCTGCGGGTGAGCAACAGCGAAAAGTGACTCGATCATGATCACCTACGCACTCTTCAGCACCGCTGCCGCGCCGCTATTCGCCAGCAACAAAAAAACGTCGAACGGCGACCAAACGAAACAACTGTAGTGACTGAATTTTTCGTCTCTGCCACGGAAGTCAAGGTTGCGCCGACACCCTCTGGGTGTATGTGCCCATGCGTTCCAGTATCCTATCGATACGACACTCTACTGTCAAAGTGGACTTTGAAAGGCGTCCATGAGCTATGAACTCGCGGCCTTTCACCGGTGACGCTTTGCCTCCACTGCAGCTACAACTCAAAGACCATACGATAGCCACCTCCTCCACAACGACACGACAGCGACAGCGGCATGAAACTCTGTCATTACGTCACTCACTGTCACCACACGAACCTTGCTGGCTGGCTTCCTCGCTCACCATTGCACTTGTGTCTTGTGCTTCCACTCGCTTCAACAGGCACTGCTCTCACCGCCACGCTCACGGCTGCGGCCACCAGGAATCCAACTGACTTGTGGCACGGGCGTCAAGCGGTACAGCCTCGGAATCGACGTGCAGCCAAGTCGACCAACAGGGCATGTGTCGTCAATCAGTCAAGCAAGCCACGAACGACTTACAACCCCTCCTTGACAGCAACCGAGCAGCACTGCCGACACAGACAAAACGTCGCACCGCCCGCAGCTCCGTCTCTCCGTCTCCTCACTTCACGCGGTAAAACAAACCTCGCCGCAATACACAATATTTCACGTGACAGGACGGCGCAGCATCGACGGCATTAATAATTAACGCAGCTCACAACTAGTCTATCATAAACCAATGAACGAACTGCCGTGTGAACAACTAACTGAACAGCTATCTCGCGGACGGAACGACTGAACGACGGAACGACGGAACGACGGAACGACCGAACGACCGAACGACGGAACGACCGAACGACTGAACGACGAACGACGGAACGACGGAACGAACGACGAACGAACGACCGAACGACGAACGAACGAACGAACGACCGAACGACTAAACGACGAACAACGACCGAACGACGCCGAAAGTCATCACGCACTCACTGCGTACATTTCCTGTACTTCACGTCCGTACATTGCCTTAAACCACCGCTGAAAGAGACGTCCACCGCACTGTACATTTCCTGTACAGCGCTCCGTACATCGCGGTTCCAGCGTGCGGGTTCGTCTTCGGCTTGCAGTGTTGTGTAATCCGTTTATGGTAATCCACGTTTTCACGTGGAGCTATAGGCGGTAATGCGGTGTATTCCGGGAGTAGGATATAGTAAAGTGGATCTTCACTTGTGACCGACGTACCGTCAGTGAGTGGCCGCGCGCTGACTGATTGTTCGTCCGTCTGTTCGTCCGTCCGTCCGTCGGCAGGTAGGTATCCGTCGTTAGGAATGCGCGGGATCACGGCGTTGGAGCGGTGCAGTTACGCTGCAATCGTCCTCGTTTTATGTTTTGGTTGAGAGGCACTGTTCTGCGTGTTGTTTGGTTTTGGTTGTTTGGGTTTGGTTTTGGTTTTTGGTTGCTGCGGAACAAGAGAGGTGTGTGTCGTGTCGTGTCTGTGTGTGTTACACGGGTGTTGGTTGGTGTGTGTGTGTGTGTGTGTGTGTGTGTGTGTGTGTGTGTGCGTGTTTGGCGTGGGTTGGGAGTTGTGGTGGTGGTGTGTGTACAGTGGGGGCTCGCCCAATTGTCACCTTCCGGGGCGAGGCGTCTAAAGGTGACAAATAGTGTCCAAATGTACAGTAACTAATATTAGGTGCACGTTACGCTGCTGTGCGCCAAGTGAAACATATTATTTTGTGCGTCACATGGTGCAAAAATACAGTTGTTGCTGTGATAAAGGGCTATGTCACAAACCATACTGCAGTCACAAGTTGACGCTTACACACATACATAGACTTGGTCATGCAGAGATATTCAAGCCATCACGCCGCTTGAAGAAGCCGCCGATCTTGGTCTGTTTGCGTTTCCTACTCTGCAAAATGGCTTGGCGAAAGGCTTTGGCCGCACAACGAATCGCAGGCGAGATAGCCGTACTTGCGGAATTGTTGACAAATGACAGCGCCGGCGCGACCAGCTTCAGAAGAGACGATCGAACAACGGAGGATGAGACAGTCGACGAATTGGACTCGCCCTCACCCTCCAGGAGTTTGGCAGCGGCCTGTGCATCCACCATCAGCGACATCAACACATTGCTGCGATCGTGATCGTCATCGTCGCACGATTCAACGGCCGCTGATTCAAGGGTTGTGTCCGTGACCGTGCCCAGAAGTTCGTGCACTGTCATGTTGCCGATGTCCTCCGTCAGCATGTCGCACACAACGTCGTCACTGTCAGCAAAATTCTCCCACTGCTGCAACAACTTCTCAGCCGCTGAACTGTTCACCACACGTTTCGCTTCGGCGAGGGCTGCGCGCGCGTCACTGTTGATGTTCGCGGACTTAGCCTGCCGAGGTCAAGGCTTCGCAACTTGTGCACGACAGCCGCCATCTCGTCGACTGTGTCTTCTGCTGGCGGTTCTTCGACTGATTGGGCCACAGACACGGCGCTGGTATCGATGTCAGCTGAAGCAGTCAAATCCTCAACATCGGATGCAGAAGATGACGACGTTGACGAAGCCGTTGAGCAGCCAGTGTTGCGTTGCTTTGTGCGCAGTTGCTTCTCCCACACCAATGTTCACGGCGATGGTAGATGCGTTGCGCCGTTCGTTTCGATATTTCAAACTTGTCCACGACTTGGCTAAACAACATGCCTGCGTCTCGCTCAGCAATGAGCTGCTGCTTCTGAGCGACCGTGAGAAACACATGTTTGGGTGGTCGATGCTTGGTCTTGGCCTTGTTCGACAACCGGTCAACACGACGCTGGGTTCCTCCTCTTCGTTTCGAGGAAGAGGATGAAGTTGAGGAAAGGGAAGTGGACGCGGTATCCGTCATGGTAACAAACAAAAATCTGCTCTTGGCTTTTTGACAACTACACAAAAATCTGCTCTTAGCTTTTGACAACATGGTCGTTTTTGCAAGCCCATTTAGTGAAAGTCACAGTCTTCCGCGTGCAAACTACAACAACAGGCGGTGGCACACAAGCGGTTGCGCGTAGCTGGACTGCTGGACTGCCGTGGGTCACTGCTCATGTACCTACCAACATGGATTCGCCGACGACTGCCGACTCGGCGGCAGACAACAAACGTTCCACACGGCGAGGCATTGGGAGCCAGCCAGCAACACGGCGAGACAACCGAACGCGGCACCGTTCTTTTACACGCGCGGAAGTGAAGGTGAGGGTGGTGGGTGGTGGGCGTGGTGGGCGCGCGGGTGCGCACGGTGGATGCGAGGTGTGAGTGCGTGAGGTGACTTACTTCTTGAGTGAGTGTGAGTGGGTGGGGGTGGGTGGGGGAAGTGGGGTGACATTTGAATGTGTATGGAGTTTGGGCGGAGCCCGCGCTTGACCGCATGAAGGCTGACAATTTTAATGTTTGAAGGGTGACAATTGGGCGAGCCCCCACTGAAAAAAAGAATGGACACTTTTCGCGTCCGAAGGCTCCGGGCTGAGTGGTTTCCTTTCAGTCAATCACCAGAATACACCCACTGACCGCCCACAGTCATGACAACACGTGAGACGGAGAACGACGACAACAACGACGGCACCCTCTCCGTTTGTCCTCCCTACCTCTCTCTCTCTAACTCTTCGACGAACAGAGGCACGACTGCTCTGTTTGTTCTACATCCCTCAAAGAGTATCTGATGAACTCCTTTGGGTTTCAACAGATGCGTCACGCATTGCAAAATCGTGCTTTGAGATTTTTCTGATTTTCTTTTAAACAAACAAAATCCCCATCTACATTACCTTCCTCCCATTCTTCACCCTGTCAAAAGCTCTTTCTTGGCTTCTGACAGCCTTCCATACCACCAAACTCACCCTTTTTTCCACATTTTATATATAATTAATTTTTAAAAAAATGGTACTTGTGTAGCTCTGCCAAGTCGAAGAAACCAGAGAGCTACGTCGGCACGAGTGTCACCACTCACCAACTCGAAATGTACGACTTGCGCGTTGACTGTCAGTGTCAACCGTCCAACCTGCATCTTGCAACCTGGCCACGTAGCGGTCCTGTTTTGGTTTGGGAACCCATTTGCGCGCTTCTGAGTCCCAACTACAGTGCTGCTCCACAGCGAACTCCACATAAAGTCCGCACGATTTGCGAAGCCTATCACAGGCGGGTGTTGGGTCCACCTTCTGGAACAGGTACCTCTCCACGCGCTTGTCATCGGATCCGCGCCCGAACGCCAGATTCGGCTGCCTTTCTTTTTTGACAAGCGAAACATGCAAACCCGCTACCATGTCGAGCAGCTGCGTACCGCTACACTCCACGTGGCCACCTGGCACTTTCGTGGTAAGGCGCAGACTGACTATTTCGAAGTCACCAGAGACGACAGAGAGCACAACGTTTCTGATACGGTGTGGGTTGTGTGGGATTGGCTGGTAAGCGATGTACACCGAGATCTCATCAAGATTGAAATTCTTCCCCACTTCAAATGAGCCAGCGTCTTGAATCATTTTTTTGACGAGTGCTGGATCTGCTTTAATCTCTGTTGGGAGCACATCCTGCGACTTGGTCGGGGTAAACGCCTTCGTTTGCGGACTTTGTCGCAACAAGCGGTCTCTCTCTTGCTTGGCGAGTTGCGCAGGGCTGCCTCGGAAAACATTCGTTGCCTTGCGACGGTCGCCACCATACACACTCGCTGCTGCGACCCGCAAAGAGGAGGCACCCCTTCCTTGACCCAGAACGCCAGGAGATTTTGACGGAGTTGTTGCGGTTGTAGTTAAGCTGGTTTCGGTGTTGCCACTTCCTTTGTCCGTTTCGATATAGTTTTGTTCGATGACTTTGTAGTGCTCTTCCAGCGTAAGCGCGTCATCTTTTGAAACCCTTTGCGGCAAATGGTTTTCCATCGGCCTGGTTTTTTGAGTCCGTACTAAAGCATTGAGGGCAGACACCTGCTGCATGAGTGCTTGGTTTTGCTCTGCCAACGTCTTGAACTTGTTGTTGATGTCTGCAGGAACACCGACTGTGGCAGTGGTGGTGTTAGCCCAATTAGTCGTGTTCGGTTGCAGAGGGTTTGTTGTGTTTGTGTTTGTGTTGGTGAGCCAATTTGATGTAACACCACCAATTCCCGAAGTGTTTGCTGTAGGCTGTCCTGGCGTGAGTGGGAGCTTCTTTTTGACATGCAGTTCCATTACGTCGTCAAAGTCGTTGGTACCGCCCATAGTGTTCGTCAGGCCTCCGCCTCCGAAAGCACCGCCCAGATTATTCAAACCAAACGGGTCGGACATGATTTACGTGATCTACTTGATGAACAATCGCTCCCTGAATGGCGCTTCTGGGCGTGGTGCCCACTCGCTCCAGCTGTGCGTGCAGTACGCAAACTGGACGGGCAAAGATGACGTGGTCCTATCGGACAATGGAGCGAAAATTCCGCAGACTTCGAGGTGGGCTCATTGGACACTTTTTAGTGTGAACTTCTGACGAGGCCGTTTGGGTGCAGTGCAATATTCTGATACGGCTAAGCAGGACACACAAACACACCAAACTGTGCTGCTCCATGATATAAGTTTGTTCATCGTATTACCTGCAACGTCACGACCATGTCCACCACCCTGGTCGTCCTACCCGGCCACACCACAGACAAACGCACGAAGGAAACCTGCACACGCCTCGCGTCTCGTGCCTCGCAAGTGTCTATCCTATCCGACTTGCACACGAAACAGGCGTTTGTTACGGCATTCAGAACAATACCAACTCAAGCAAGAGTCGTCGTCGTCGTCGATGATCCCTCGACACAACCACGTACAGCCACAGCAAAACGACAAAGCGACAAAAAGTCAAACAAACGTACTCCCAAACGAAGAACGCCGGACAAACGCCGACCAGACAAACAAAAGAACAAACCACAACAACCACAACAACCACAACCCCAACCCAGACACACGGCCCAACCCACCAATTTACCCAACCCAACCGAACGACGCAACACGCAACACGCAACACGCAACCCAACTCACCCAACCAACCCAACCCAACCCAACCCAACACAACACACGTCGGTCGGACGGTCGGTCGGTCAAACAAACGATGAAGGGGAAAGAACGAAACAAAAGGTCGAACGAAGTCAAAACAAACGAACGAACGAAGGACGAAGGCACATTCACACAACTCATCACTCACTCACTCACACTCACTCACTCACACTCGCTCACACTCACTCACTCACTGAGTTGCGGTGTCGTCGTTGTTGTCGTTGACGACGACGACTCGTGCTTATT
>ENA-OWNT01001859-OWNT01001859.1-seawater-metagenome-genome-assembly--contig:-NODE-1859-length-24092-cov-4.109307_pt1 | contig 24092 bp, 26 predicted proteins | sample MGYA00238136_ERZ651165 | MGnify/ENA primary metagenome ERZ651165 (study PRJEB26861, sample SAMN08777766) | seawater metagenome | isolation source: coastal seawater | place: USA: Florida | collected...
GGCGACCCCGCCACCGGCAAGACCTCGATCATCAAGCGGTACGTGTATGGCGAGTTTTCCGAGGACCACAAGCCCACCATTGCCGTGGACTTCGCCTTGAAAGCGCTCACCTTCAACGGCCAGACCATCCGCATCCAGCTCTGGGACATCGCCGGACAAGACCGGTTTGGATCGCTCGTCCGCATTTTCTACAAGGATGCTCTGGGTACGTCCCGCGTTTCGTGCTTTGAAAACGGCGCGGAGCAGAATCATCTGCTGCCGTACCCGTGTGTCCCCCCCCCCCCCCCATTGTCGCCCTCGTCGATGTCAACCTCACGTCACCTCATCGTTTGATGCTCCGTTGACTATTTGTTCATTTGTTCGTTCATAGGTGCCATGCTCGTCTACGACATCACCAGGCCCGACACCCGTGACACCATTGCAAAGTGGAAGAAGGAGATTGAGGAGAAGGTGACGCTCCCGAACGGCCAACCACTCCCGACCATCTTGCTGGCGAACAAGGCTGACTTGAAAACCAAGGAACTCGACAAGCTCGAGATTGACGCTTTCTGCGCCTCCCTCCGTTTTGTTGGATTCCACGAGACCTCCGCCAAAGAAAACACAGGCATCAAAGAGGCAGTGGAGAACTTGATCAAAAACATTTTGTCCCACGAAGACATTCTCTCGCAGCAGGCTGGCCCCGAAGAGGGAACCGTCACAGCCGAGGACACTGGACGTGATACGCGGGAACACAAGTCGTGCGCTTGCTAAGGCCCACGCTGAGGTAGTTTACCATTCAAAAGTTGAACAAAAATCAAAAAAATACGAAAAAACAAGGAAAAAAGAACACTTTGGGCGCGACGACTCCGCCAAAGGGCAGGCAAACCAAAAAAAAAAGAGAAGCGGCATTGCAATGACTGAGACAGTTGTCACAAAGTGACTTTGTGGGAGCTGTCAACAGCGTCAAATGCCGCAGTCGTTCGCGAGGACGTGGCAAGTGGTCAACTTTGCGAACTTGTATGATATACCACCGGCGTGCCGTGCAACCTGTTTCGAAATTTTGTAAGCAGTGTAACGGCATCACAACTTATTTTAACTGTGCCTGTTTGTGCGGAAGCGCTTGTGATATGCACGTGCGTGCGTTTGTGCTTTGTAATCGACTGCTCGTTGACTTGCGGCTCACAGCAAGTACGGGTCCAAGATCGCCTTGATATCGCTGATGATGGTGTCCGTGCTAGGAATTTCGTTGATTTGTTTCCTGTCAAGAAATAGCCCATGCATCGGTGTCAGTGTTCACAGCCCCGAGAGCAACCCAGAAATTCACTTGAACTTACGTTCCCTTGTCACCTCCTCGTGCTTGAACTTGGGCGAGTGTTTCAGATCCCACTTTCGCCGAGATGCCGTCGCCGTCGAGGTAGATCGTGTTGTTGTACACTTGAGTTGTGTCCCATTGCACCCCCGATGGCGTCTTGCCCCAATCGTCTCGGTACGCAAAGTCGGAATGGTTGAGGTGAACCATGACATCGTCGTGCCTGAACAAACAGCCGAGTTCAAACACACAGTAGCCAGCGATCATCAATGACAAAGACATTCCAAATTGCTGCGAGCACCGCTGTACAAGGCCACGCACCATAAATTTGGGGCGTAAGTGTCATCACCTGGATTGCCATGAGTCGTGCACCCAGCGTCAAATTTGCCACCGATGTCGACGAATGCCTGGCAAAGCATATACATGAACATCAAGACGAGGGGTGTGGCAAGGAAAAAGCGTTGCCGTCTCCAGTACATTTCGTGTGCAAACCTTGTAGTTGTTCCATGACTCAATTCCACCGCATTTGAACTTTTGGCACCAACCATAAAGCATCGTGTTGTCGTGAACACGCCAAAAGAGGGAACCATCGTCATTGTCCACCTGAACGAGAGAGGATCGTTACAATGTGGGTCACTTCGATTCAGTCAGCGGTTGAAGTGCGAACAACTTCTCAACCAACCTGTTTGCCGCCCCCGTAATTTGCGACGATGAAATTATGGTAGACATTCCTCCACTCCATCAGGGTCGACGGAGTTCCATTGCGCACAGTCGTCACAAAAGGCTACGAAATCAACGAAGCAGACCGGCGTGCCATGAGGCGTGAGCAGTCAACAACATTGAATGCCAGTGCTACAAAAACCTGGCGATCCCAGCTGTTGATTGGGCCATGGTCAGACGATTCACGGCACGTGTTGAACAAGACGTTGGAGTTGACGTCGTCACCACCTGTTGAAATGGAATGCAAATCAATTGATCCGTGCGTCCGCATAGGAACATGCATGATGGCAGGCTAAACCTCCGAAGCCGTCATTGAAGTTGAACCCGGCGCGGCCAAGATTGAACACCACATTCTTTTGTAGCACACTCTGTGCCGTTTTGGCCTGTGAACATCGGCAACTTGGGCGTTGGTGTGGTCTTACAACAAACGGCTGTGACGCTGACGAGATTGTACCTGGAAAAAGGCGCTGCTCTGTTTCTCCCACACGCCAATCTCATGAAACAAATTTCCCTCCACCAGCGTGTATCGCGGGAAGTCGCCTGCCAGCACATCAAACGTTGATATACAAAGGTAGTAGCGCTCGCCCCGCAGAATAGCAAACCTGTCGTGCCATCAACGCCGTGAATACCGCCATCCGAGATTTCATCTGTGTAGCCCCACGCGGCGATCGCAGATCCACCTGCCAATCCATGCAAATGATCCATGAGGAGGAACGCCGGACACCATGCCTCGTGCAAATTGTGTCCACAAAATCCAACTCACCCATCCATGCAAACTCGGAGTTGGTGATACTGGCATTTTGGTTGTACGCCGACAGCATGATTCCATTGCCGCTCGCGCGCCACACCTGCGTATCGCACAGCGCAATGTCATACTGTCAGACGCGCCGTGTTGACGATCAATAGCAAACACCAACGCTGCTGCGAGCAAACCTTGCATGCGTCGACAGAGACGCCCTCCGAATTTTGGAAGAACAGTGCTCCGAAACGTTCCAGGGCCCAGTCACCGCCGGACGGAACACCATGTGGCTGAAGAGCAAACGAACCACCATCACGAGACGCGCAACATCCAGTACAGCAGGCATTTATTTCACACCTTCATGTAGGTGGGAGCCGTGTCACGGAAGCCAAGACCGCGCAGCGTGACGTCGGTGATCGGTTTGTCCATAGCAGATCCTTCTGCATGAATGAGGGTGTGCTGTTCCAAGCCTTCGTACGTGGCGTTGGCCGGCGGGTTTCCTGCACCGACAACCGACTCATTTGCCATTACGTACAGCATGTCCGCCGCGCGGTCGAAATAGAATTCCCGCGGTTCATCCAACTCCTGCAAGACGTTGGAAATGAACCAATCGCTGCCGGGACCTCCGCGGGCTCCCTGAAAGCCGCCGCGTCCAAACTTGATGATGTTCTTCTCAAGATCGATGTTCGCCACATCAAACATCCTAGCCGCGCCCGAAAACAAATCAGCACACACGCAGGCCAGGTTGAACCCAAGCGAAGCAATCCACGAAATAAGCACACGATGTCTTACCAATTGGCCCAATGAGCCTTCCTCCACGCGAAAAACTGAGCGTCAGTGACATTGGTGTACGTCGGGGCTCGTGGCAATGCGGACTTGTCGTAATGCATGCCGGATGGGATGTTCCATGTGAAGCATCCGCCACAGCCCTCAGAGAAGTTCGACTGGCACCAGTACGAGAAGGGTGGGTCATAAATAGCGCAGGTTCCGTTAATGCCGCCGCCATACTCGTTGAAGTAGTCGTCCCACAAACGGCTGTGTGCCGGGTCCGTGATTTTAACGATGGTCGCGGGGTTCGGGTCCGGTTGAATGGTCGGCGTCTGCCAGTCGCCCTTCGGTTCAAAGTCTTCCTGCGATGTCAGATATCCGATCGGCCAATACTGTGTTTCTGGGTCGGCATTAGGATAGCGAGCCGCCGCGTGGCGAGCGCCGTCGACTCTCAGCTCGGTGACAATGTCGTCCGAGCCCAAGGAACCGTGCGTGGTGGCCCTCCAAATCCCGGCATGTCCTGCCGTCTTTTGCGCCGCCGTGTGTCCGCTTTCGGACACTGGGTCCCAGACTCCATCCGTTCGAAGGCAGCACATGCTTGTCCACGGTGACGGGAGGGATGATGCGTGATACGTGTAGGAGGTGCAGTTGTCGGCGCTCAAACATGCGCTGGCGCACACGTCGGCGCTGGTCATGGTCTCGCAACCGCACTGGTCGGAGCCCGGCGGTTTAACGTGCCCATGGTCCCCACACGCATTTTCCGCGTTGTTGGTGTTTTCCTGAGGGTCAGACATGGACGTGTTGGTGCCTGGTTTCCACAGTTCCCACTCCAGTTCCTTGATCGGAGCCGCTCCAGACAACCACACCTCTTCCCCGTTGTAGTTCTGGATGGTCAAGCCCGAGTCAGCTTCGGTGAGGTGAAGTGGTGTCGTCATGTAGTATGTGCCGGCGCGCACTTCAACCGTCTTTGCGGGGGAGCCAGCGGCTGCATGGCGCGCAAGGCTGACGGCGGCGCCGATGGTTTTCAAAGGCTTTTCCACGGTGCCAGGGTTGGAGTCGTCGCCAGTGGAGCCGTCCACAACAAGAGCACCGTCGACGTGTGTTGTTTTCGGTGGGAACACCTTTGGCAGGTCTGACTCACTTGGACGGGGCACTGTCCCGTTGCAGTACTTCGTTAGCTCCAACGCGTCGTGTACCATGGCACCGGAATCCGGGCGCAGGTGCGAGCTGTACTCAAACGCGAGCTTGCGCCACTCGCAAAGAAAGTCGGCTGGGACACCATCGGGGTCGGGCCCATAGCCAGCATCTTGGGCTAAGGTGCCCAACAGAGTTGGGCCCGTTGTTGCCGCCAGTGTCAACACGGCCGCAGATAGCTTCATCGTGGCAGTCACTGCGATGACGCGGGGGTATTACTCAGAGGAAAACGTCAGTTGAGCTGCGAGACAAAATATGTTCAAATTTTTTCAAACGTTTGAAATAATGGTGTGCAGTGCAATCACCACACCACAACGTAGAAACGCATGTTGGCAACCTGCTTGTCATCATTGTCGCAACTACCGTTGGCTACGTCGGCTTCGTCAGTCGTTTGTCGCCGTCAACAAAGTCTTTGTTTCCGCAGCCGTCATCGTCGTCATCGTCGTCTTTGCTGTCATCGTCTGCGTCGTCACGAGCATCGTCATCACCACCACGTCCATCATCATCATCATCACACTGTCGCGGTCGCCATCAGCATGCCGGCCATCAGTGCCATCATTATCACCACCGTCGTCGTCGTAGTCACGCCGTAGTCATAATGGGCGTCGTCGTCGTCGTCGTCGTCGTTGTTGCAAGAGAGTCAGTTTCGAGAGAACCTAAAAGAAAGTTGTCTGCGTCGTCGTCATGATGATGGATGAAAATCATCACCGCCGTCACCATCATCACAGCTGTCGTCGTCGTCATCACTATCTCGGCCACCAGTGTCATCGTTGTCATCGCCACCGCCGCCGTCGCCGTCGTCGTCGTCATTGCAAGAAAGTCAGTAACGAACGAAGTTCCGTAACGCAACGAAAACGAACACGGAACGAAAACGAAAACGAAAACGAAAACGGAACGAAAGAACGAACGAACAACGAACGAACGAACGAACGAAGGAACAACGGACGAACGAAGGAACAAAAGTCAGCGCAGACATCCGTCAACTCGTGTGCGACGGTTTAACAATGAGTACGCTACATTACATGGATCATCACATTAACTAGGCGTTCATAGCCTCTATTCAAAACCAGACTTCACTAGGCAAAATTCGAAATTCGAAATAAGAAATGAATGTTTCGCTTTCGTTGTTGGCTGTTTCATCGACCGTTCCTTTGTTTGGTGCAAAGATACTCTCAGCAACGACGACGACGACGACAACGACGACAACAACGACGACGACAACGACGACGACGACGACGACGACAATGACAACGACAATAACAATGACAGCGGTGGCGGCGACGACGACGACGACGACGACGACGACGACAATGACAACGGCAATCGTAAGCACATGCGCAAGCACATATTACCAAGAACCACGAATACTGCGACGTTTGGGTTGTAACCTACAAACCATGGACAACACAGAGTACGGGGTGTCGTGCTGAGCATTTCAAAGCCAACGATGCACGGCCACCGTCGCAAGTCAGGACTTACAACGACGACACAGAGGCTTGCGCGCGGACAAGAAGTGAGAGTATTGAGTCAAGCATGCAAGACGAAGTGCTGAGGATGCCGAAGTTTTCCAACTTGGTGCACTGGCGACGTCACTAGTTTTCAAATTATTTCACTGTACGTCCAGCTGAAGTTTTATCTTCGGCGGACAACAGGACAACGTTGGTGACTTAGCCGCGCCAGCCGCAATGAATGGTAGCAGCAAGGCACCAAAGGCTTTGTCCCTCACCGCATCGCCGTCAATGAGTCTCTCTTCAAACGGTCGCGGCGACGACGAAGAACGAGAAAACGGTGCCCACCATGAACCTGGACAGTGTCCAAAGCCCTGCTGCGGCAATGGCAGCGTGTGTGGCAGAGTGGGGAAGTTGGTTTGCTTCTACCTCTCTGACTGGATTACGGCAGCCGTTGTCACACTGCTTGGATGGGCCATCCAGCCCATTTGTGGTGGACCTCTGTTTGAACGCGATTACTACCCGAAGCACACCGTCCTCACCGGTGGCGGCACCAGCGTAACTTTGGTTGACCCTTCGCTAGACAAGCCGTTGCTCGAGAGCATATTCCCAACTCTAATGCTGGGTGTCGTGGTTCGTCCTCAACCGTGTGTCGTGGCAACATTGCCGAGCTACCGTGCATGCAGACGATCTCCGGTTCTTGCGGCATGCCTTCGTGCTGACGGCGTGTGTGTTTTGTTCATGGTGTGTGCTCAAGGCTATTTTAATCCCCATCGTTTACGCATTACTGCTAAACATCATCCGGTGGAGATGCAGCGCCAAGTTCAGTCCTTTTGCGGCCGTAGACGACGTCCATCATTTTGTTCTGGTGCTCTTGATATCATTTGCATTCACGAACGTCTTCACTGGGGGGCTCAAGGTGACGGCGGGACGGTATCGCCCGGACTGGTATGCGCGTCAAGAGAGCAACGACACGGATGTATGTATGCTGTAGAATGTTGTAACGTTGCGCCATCGACCTGCTTTTGCTTCACCTGTCGATATTGGAACGGTTTTTGTGCAAAGTTGATCGAAGATGGCGGCCTGTCGTATCCAAGTGGACACTCTAGTTCTGCAATGTGTGGCTTGGTCCCTGTCACCTTGCACATCCTTGGCGTGTCGGGAGCTTTGAGCGGCAAAGGACCGCGTGGGATGTTCTGGAAGCTCTTCTTGTCGTGCTTGCCGTTGGCGCTGGCCGCAGCGGTGGCAATATCTCGAACGTTCGTCCTGTGTAGTGTGCTGCTGGTGTTGTTGCATTGTGGTGTGACCCAAAACGCGTGGCAGAATCGTGCGCCCCGCGTTGCAACCGGCCACCACACGTCTCACCACCTGTGTGCCCCGTGTTCGTCGTGATGATGCAGGATGGATTATCACCACAATTTCTCGGACATCAACGCTGGCATGGCCATCGGATTGATTTCTGCGACAGCAGCATACCACACGTGTTATCCTTCACTGTCGGATGATCGTGACAATGGCAACGGAGTCGGCGCTCCGCGTTTGCACGAGTCATTGTTGTGCGCATCGGGGCGTTCTGCACATTCCCAAAGTGCTGCTGAGAGAAACGTGTAACGGAGCCAAGCAGCACTACGTAGAGGTGGCATCGGCACCCATCCCATCCCATCCGTGTGCGATTGTCAAGCGCGGAGATTGATATTTTAGTTCGCGGCTGTGCCCGCTTCGATCCGTAACATTTGCGACAGTCCAAGTTACAATTGCACTCGCGTTGTTCGTGTCCTTCATTGGAGGAAAGCGTGTCTCAGCAAAGTCTGTCTGTCGTAATGCACCAAAGTAACACCGTCCGTGTCAATGTATCAAGGCGCGCACGTATGGACAAGTGCATCCCTGGCAATTGATGCACACAAGCATCTGCATCCCGTCAAATGCAACATGACTCTAATGCAGCCTCGACAACACGCAGCGTTGCAGCAACGAACTCACGCATCACGACCAGCGCACCAGTAGCCCCGTCAACACATACACTAACACACCACGGCCCCCGCATTCACCAAATAGGTTTACAATCGCCACGCATTTTAGTAACGCATCGCTGTGGCAAAGTGATAATGCGCCACAAACACCGATCGATGGTCGACGTTACTTACAGTCGGTAGTGTGGAGTTTGCGCCGAGCGGCCGCCGGCCGTTGTTGGCTGTTGTTGGCTGTTGGCCGCGACCGTCGATGGCCAACTTTGTCGTTGCTTGTCGCTCGTTGCTAACAACTTACGTGACGTGACGTGCGGCACCTCGTGGAGTCGCACCGGCTGACATAGTTGGTCAACGAACAGCTGGTGGTTGTACCTGCTGCCTGGAAAAGAATGTGGTTGTGTAGCATTTATTTGTGGTTGAGTCGCGAGTGTGTGGGGTCGCATGTGAAAGTGATGGTGGTGGTGATGTTGAGTGATTGGGACGGTAGCTCAACGGCTGGCTGGCTCCATTGTCTGTCTCTGTGTTGTTTATGCCTGGCCTATTTTCTTCGGGCAAACTTTTCGTGAACGATTGCCTTTTGCTTTTCGGTTTTACGGTAGGCTTGAGTTGAGTTGGGCTCTGCACGTACGTAGTGTTGACGGCGATCGGCTTGCCGACAGGACGATGTATACTAACGAGGAAGAGGCGCTGGGTTCTTGCGTGAGCCTGGGCGTCGTGAGAAAGAGCCGTAAAAAGAGCTCCCACGGCGGTGGCAAGGATTTCCTCGGCGGTGTTCCTGAGGTCTACGGACAGGAAATGCTGCAGCTTCTGCCGGTCACGTGTCCAATGTGCAATGAGCCGATGCCGATGGTGTGCCAGGTCAATACGCCTCTGGAGGGCTGGTTCCGCATGCTGTACTTGTTTTCATGCAATTCCACCGAGTGCCACTCCAACGACCCCAGCAAGGCGTGGCGAGCGCTTCGCTGGCAGCGACGCATTGCGCCAACGCCGCAACCGGCGCTTGAATCCAGCAAGACCAGTTCTGAAGGAGAAGCAAGTGCCTCGGCTCCCAAGAGTGACGAATCTGGCTGGGCGGCGGATGCCGCTGGTGACGGGTGGGAGAACATAGTTGATGCTGATGAAGACGACTGGGGAGCGGGCGGCGACGATGATGACTGGGGGCAAGTTGGAGAGGCGGACACCACCAGTGCGTCTGAAAAGAGTACGGCCGCATCGAAACGCGAACAAACTGAGACCAGTGCAGCAGCAGGCGGGTCCAACGCCGATGGCGTGGCGCCGGGAGCAGACGAAGCAGTCGCAGCATCAGGTGACGTCGACCTGCTTCCTGCAGACGTGGCAACAAAGTTGCCACGGCACCGCCAAACACGGCTGGATTTCGTGGACGAACCCTACGATGAAGGTAGCGACTACTACACCAGCAAAATTCCGAAAGCTGACCTCGAAGCGCTCTCTGCAGCCTCCAGCCAGCCGAACCAAGGCTCGACGAATTCCGGCGGAGGTGGCGGTGGCGCTGGGAAGGGTGGCGGATTTGCAGGAGAAGGCTACGAGTCCACTCCGGCAGCGTATAAGTATTTCATGAAATTCTCTCGAAGGCTAGATCGAGATCGGAGACAGTGCATTCGCTATGCGTTTGACGGCAGACCTCTGTGGTGCGTCCAACGTTGTTTGCGATGATCCCCCACGATCAACTTTGACTGGTGCCGTCTGTTCGTTCGTTGTGCGCGATTGTAGGCCTTGTGCTCCAAAGAAAATCAATGTGTCCAATTGCCCACACTGCAAGCAGCCGCGTCGTTTCGAGATGCAGCTTGTTCCAACTACGCTGCATCACCTGGGGATCAATGGCAAAGATTCACTTGACTGGGGATTGGTAGCCGTGTACTCTTGTGGAAGTTCCTGCGGTGGCAACGGAGTTTTCGATGAGTCCCTTCACGTCGAGGCGAGCTACTAGATGTATTGCACGACAATGTTGTTTTAAAGTTACTCTTGAAACTCTGTGCCGTCGAAACTAGTGAAACCGGCGAGCTTGAAAATTGGGTAAAACGGTTTTGTTTGCAGTTGCGAGCACCAATTCCAGGCAGACGTCAGACGACCATCGATGCATGACCTGTTTTGCGACCACACCAACACGAGCAACGGTGAGTCGATGCATGCTGTACGAGTGTCCCGATGCCCAACGTGCAGACGTACCCAGCATCGAAGAAGTTGTCAGCGCCGCCACCATCGAATCCATGCTTGAAGAAGTCACACAAAATGTCCTTGATGATCTTCTCAACGCCACCGAACTGTTCGTCGAAGAGTCTCTTCAACGACTCTCGTTTGTACAGCTGCGGGATCTGGAGGTAGAAGCATGCACATTAGTGTTTCACGAAACGCACGACATTCGATGTGAAGTGCATTTCACCAGCCATGTATCGCTCACCTGTACTATGCAGAGGACGATTGGGTTCAAAATACGAGACACTTGCGTATACTTGTCGATGAACATGAGCGCGTTAGGCACGTTCTTGTCTCCAAGATGAATCACTGACGATCCAATCCAAACGCCAACCTGCACAAACAAACCGTGGCGTTGAATTCATGGAAGGCCAGGGTGCGTCTGGTGCCGCAACAATGGTCACCTTTTGCTGGACGCCGTGCAAAATCTCACGCATTGCGGCGTGGACGCGCGGGCAGTTCTGAAGTCGGTTCAAACCTACAGAGACAAACGGCACTCGTCAGTACGCCGTACTGTCGTGATCTGGTCGCAACTGAACGATGATCAAACACGCACCCTGTCCCGTGTTGGTCAGAGAGTACGCGTTGCCTTTGCTCTGGTCAAGCAGATCTTGTTCGGCCAAAACCCACAGGCGGAACATATCGTGCGTGACTGCTCGCCAAAGCATGAGTGACTGCAGCACGAAATGGAACTGCCTTCCGTGTGAGTGCGTGAGACGCGGTCCTTTCTTCGCGGCACTGCCAGCGCCTCCGCCGGCGGCACTCGCTCCTCCGATGGCTAGCGAGTAGCCCTTTTCGATCTTGTCGGGGCTGAAGTACTTGGTAAGGAGGCGGATCATTGTGTCGATGGGTCGTCGGTTTCCTCCGAGGTAGCTGTGTCGTGAAACAGGGCCGCAGAACAGAGACAATCGTCACGTGCATTCGCAGATCGAGGTAGTTGTGCGTTGGTGAACAGCTTTTCTTACCTATCATTATCCCCAATCGAATATAAGCAGTTTTCGATGTCCGACTTGGACAAGTGGCGGCCGCGGTATTTCTGTATGAGCTTCTCCCGTGCCCGTTGCTTTCGTTTGAGCAGCTGTTGAATTTCATACCGACTCTTGGACTTATCGTCCGCGATTTCGGCAGTGGCATGACGCAGCAGGGTCTCGTTTTCGAACAACGCCAAGCCGTTTCGACCCTGGCATCATGAACATATGTTGCCTCAGTGCCAAGCATGGGCACACGAGTATGCGCGGAACGAGACATGACTCACCTCCAAGAATGTGTACACAGTGTGCATCGGCCCTGCGATCGGGAATTCGAGCGATTCTTGCACTTGGGGATGCAATGCATCTTGAAGCAGGAAGAGAAGCTTGCCGTAGCTGGATCGCATTTTTTCCGGGTTCATGATCTTGTGACGCCGAGCGATCTGCGGGCAACCCGACAACAAATTGTGGTGAGTACGAATCACAACGCAATCGCCCAAAGCAAAGCAAAATTGCATTCGCAGAAAGAGCACCACGAAACGAACCTCGATGACGTTCTGTATCGCCTTTTTGTACTTCGCAAAGTCTCGGTCCTCAACGAGCGCCTGGCCGGCTTTGTAGTCCAAGCACATGATGATACCCGTTAGCATGGAGCAAATTTCGTGCATCTGGGCGCGGAGACGAGTCATCTTCTTCTTGAACACGACGTCGATCTTGTCGGTGTATGTCGAGGCATTGAGCACCGCTTTGACGGTGCGAAGCAGCTTGCGCTCTTCCAAAGACAGGCGCAGTGGGATGTACTTGGCACGTTCGAGGAAGGTGTCGCGACTCGGTACTGCAGCTGGCGATGCCAAGTCCGACTCGGAGGGCAGAATGCACTTGAGAACCGCCGATGCCTCGCTGGCACCCCTGGCTGCGCGCTCTCGGCCACTTGCGTCGATTTCGAGTGGAAGCACCTCCAGCACGTCCCCAGGCATCAAGTACTCGACGGTGGTCACTTGGGCGCGATGCGAATCGAGGACCAAATCGATGGCAGCGACGTCCAGCGCGCTGCGGATGGCGGTGAGCAGATCGTCCCACGGCAGCGCTCGGAACACGGTCACGGGCTTTGGGGACTTCTTCGGGTCTGTCGTCAGGAACACTTGGATGTCGAACTTTTCCTTCATGTCAACTTTGCCAGCATCCCGACCGTCCTTGGAACGGCCGTCGGTGAGCCCGTCGGGCCGCTCCATCACCTCCGGCAGGACTGCCTTCTGGTGAATAGTTGGCTGCGCAGGCACGACGCGCTCCACGCTGTTGCCGCCGCCGCCATTACCGGCCGCGGCAGCGACTTGGGTGTCGACGTTCATCACAACTTCGGCGTGCACCACAATCGGATCCCTTTGCTCCAACAGTGCCGGGGGTTCAAGCCGCCAACGCGAGAGAAGTGGCCCAGTGAAGGTGCTTTCCTCGAAGATGCGCGCTCTGCGGACTGCCGCCGACGCTTTCTTTTGAAGAGACGTGGTGTGGACCTCCACGATCGGCACACTACCAACCGAGCTGTTTTGAGTCCGTACTGGTCGGCAAGACGGTGAAATACGAGTAAAAAACGTGTCACAGAGCAACAAAGCATAAAACAAAACTGCAGAGCTCAACGCAGCTGCTGGTTTGAGTCGATGCGCAAACGCCGAGCCGCCCCGATGAGCAGCACCAAGCACAAAACAAACCAAAAGCAGCAAGAACAAAAATATGAGCACTAACGAACTTCAAACCCTGCAGGACGGCTTCGACGAAACGTCGGACAACCACAAGCAATCAAAGACAACAACGATGCCTTCCTAACAACAAGCAACAACTGCGACAGAGGACAACGAACAATCGAACGCTAGGACGAAGAACATCGACGATGAAAGTGCGACAACAACCTCACAATCAAGCAGTCGAAGACGACAACAACGACGACGACGACGACGACGACGACGACGACGACGACGACAACAACAACAACAACAACGGTCGAACGACGAACGACGAACGACGAACGACGAACGATTGAACAACAAAAGAGAGAACCGACCGAACGAACGCCACCAACGCCACCAACCCAACCAACCAACCAACGAACGAACGAACTTCCAACAACGAAGTGAACAAACGAACTTCGAACAACGAACGAACTTCGAACAACGAACGAACAAACGAACGAACTTCGAACAACGAACGAACAAACGAACAAACGAACGGCGGCGGCGGCAATGGCTGGCTGACTGACTGACCGGCCACGCAACAGCTAGCTATTGGTCAATCATCAATAGTCAACTCAACTCTTATGAGTGGTCAAGCGAGTGGTCAACTAAACGACCATGCAAAAGGAAACAAACTCCAGTGGGTGATTGAGTGGTCAGTGGTCAATCAAGTGGTCAAAGTGAATGGGTAGCACAGTGGGTAGTGGTCAAAATGAGTGGACAATGGTAAAGTGAGTGGCGGTGTAATTACACATTGCAAACGTGTAATTACACGGTGTATGCGTGTAATTACAGGAAAAGTGAGTTTTTACACTGTAAAAAGTGTTGAAACGTGTAATTACATGTTTCCGAATTTTTTACAGATGTTTTTACGCAAAAAACGTGTAATTTTGTCGTTTCGCCGTTTTTTACACGAATTTCGTTCGTTCGTTTGTTCGTTCGTTCGTTTGTTTCCGTTCGTTCGTTCGTTGGTTGGTTCGTTCGTTCGTTTCCGTTCGTTCGTTCGTTCGTTCGTTCGTTCCTTCGTTTGTTTCCGTTCGTTCCTTCGTTTGAATGAATGAATGTTCGTTGCCGTTGTTGCTTCCCTTCCATCCTCTCATTGTGTCGCCACTCTCTATTATACGACAACGGCACCGTGTTGGTGACGACAGCGATTGGGTTCGGGTCGTCGAAGTACTGCCGTTGCTGCGGTTGCTGTTGTGGAGGTGCGGTCGACGCTGCCGTTGTCGTTGCAGTGCCGCTGTGCATCGATCGTTGCAGTCTAGGGTTCGTTACAGATGCGTTGTTTTTGAATCCACTTGGTGGCGCGAGCGAGCGGGTTGTGGAAGATGCAGACACCACGACCAGACAAAAACACAAGGTGATGGTATTCACTGCAGTTTGTAAGCGTGGAATGCAACGCGGAGGGGCAAACTGCACCTGGGAGAGCCGCGGGGACCTACGACAAGGCGCGCGAAGGTTGAGGTGTAAGGATACTCCGGGTTGCCGTTGAACAGTTGAAGTGACGCGTCAACTCACACGCTTGAGCTGCTGAAGCACAGAGAAACTTGCGGAACAGCCTCGGCAAGCACCACTTTATTTCTTGAAACTTAAAAGTACTTTGTCGCTTTGCGACGACAACCCCCGTGCAATGGAGCGACACGCGGCGTTCGGGGCGCCTGCCACGGATGCGAAACAACGCACAAAGCGGCGACGAACGCGCTGGACAGCGCACGCATAAACCCTTCGCGAACACGCGAACATGAGCGACAACATTGCGACGCTGGATGAGTTGCGCCGCGAGTTGACTCGCCTCAGTGGCATCGACTTCACTTCTCTAACTGCCGTCCGGCAGGAGCTGGAACGGCGTGGTGGCAACACCTCGACGCCCGGCATCCGCGGAGACGCTCGACGCGAGACACTGGAAGTGCGCCTCAAGACTTTGCTGGAGAAACAGGGCGTGCCGCTGTACATCCAGCCGAAAAATGTCGTCGTGGATGCTTCGAGCGACGCGAGCGCCAATACTGTCGGCCGCGCCGCGCAGGCCCAAGTTCAGCACGTTGACGCCGAAAGCGTCAACTGGAACAGCTTGATGTCCATCAAGACGGCATTGGAACGTCTTCAGAAAGGTACTCGGACTCCCGGTTTGAAGGGAGACCAGCGCCGCGATGCCCTTGCAGAAAGGCTCAAGTCTGCCATCTCTGTGCAGCAGGGCATGTTCGGACTTGGCGAACACAGCAGTCCAGAGTCGTCCCCCGTCGCCAGCCCAGCCAGTGCATCAACAAAGCGTCGAGAGAGCTCAGGCGGTACAACGTTAGGACCTCCGCGCGGCAGTGCGCATAGAATGAGCGCGGCAAGTGCAGTCGCAACTGGTGCTGGACTTGTTGCAGTTGAAGCTCCCAGCATCCCTAAACTGGACCTTGGATTGTTCAAGGTTCCGGTTGCGCCTTACCGTGGGCCAGGCTTCGGGCCCAAGCCACCGCCGCAAGGTCCATCCGTGCGACTGCTGCCTCCCTCATTGAAAAACAACAGTAGCGCGGGCACAAAGAAATCGAAGCCCACAAATCCGTTGACGAAGCACAAACAAAACGTGGCGGAGTTTGAAGAACGCGTGGAAAGGGCGAGAGAGCAAGTGAAAGAGCTCGTTGCGCGTCGAGAGGCTTGGCTGAACAATGAACTGACGGGGGATCCAACCAGCGACTTCACGCAAGCTTACAACCAATTGCGTGAAATGAAGTCCGAGCTCCACCGAACAAAACGCCACAAGCGACGCTTCATCGATTCATCCATGGTACGCTGGCTGTGGTGCCATGTTGTATCAACAACTTTATCCTGCCACTTGACCTGTTCTGTGACTTGCTTACTTTATTACACGTCTGTGTACTCCCGGTTGTCCTCGCTCTCGTTGACACCGCGCTGTAGTTGACGGGGGAAAAAAAGCGATACGCAACCACCGTCTTAGTGCACCGACTGAAGGAGCAAATTGAACCCCTCGAAGCCTATGTGAAAGAGCAGACCCGAATCATCCGTGAGGAAGCAGACGCCCACGAGGATGTTGGCCTCCAAGCAGAGCGGGTTCGTCGAACGACACTGATGATCCTACGTCAACACTCTCGCTATCGATGATTGGTGCTTGCTGTTGTCGCAGGTTCTTCGCGACGAAGTCGCTGACCTCATGGAACAGCTCGACGACTTGAAGGTGGGTGTAAGCTGTTTTGATCTCGTTATTTATCAAGAGTTGTCGTCACACGCGTGCGATTGCTCGCCATTGCTTCTCAGTCCAAGTACAGATTAGAAAACATCGCGCGGATCGTCGCCGGGCCACCCCAAGCATCGCTGGATGATGGCAACGCGAAAAAGGTGATCTGTCGAAATCCGTGACGCAGACGAATGGTATGATCGTGACATCCAGCTTGCTGTGTGACATATTAGGCTCCGCCCAAAGAACCGTCACCGTTCAAAAGATTCGATGCCACAGTCGAGCGCAATGCCCGCAACGAGTCACTGCCATCGGCAACAAACGTAGACGATTCCGATGAAGATGCCCAGAGTGCAACCCCACCCGAGAGCGCCGCAAAACCGAATGGCCTGTTTGCGCATGACAGTGCCACGTTTGGTTCTTTGACTGGCCAAAAGTATTTGTCAGCACCGACTGGCAGCAGAATTGTCGTTGTGCAAGCGGACCCCAACGCCGTGTCTGGTGCGGCGAAGCCAGCACCGCCACCGACTGCACCACCGCCAAGCACTGTCGACCTCGCTGGTTTCAATGCAATGTCGATGTACTTTCGAAAACGGCACACAGGTTGCGTTCGAGGAGGGTTGTTCACCACAACGGCGTCTGTTGTCACTTACGTGGTTTGCCCTTGTTTGTCTGTTTTTTCACAGAGGGCGCAGCAACGATGCTCGAGATCGTTCTGGACTCTGAGCCTTCTCATTGTCAAACTCTACGATGGCGCGGGGATCTCCATAGATATATGGCCGAAGACAAGGCCGCAATGGCGGTGTACAAGCGCGCCTCGGACGCCATGCAAGATGGCGGGTTGGTATTGCATGCGACGCTCGTGGTACCATGCGTGGCGACCGAGCAGTATTAATTGACGGCGTTGTAACCGTGCAATGTGTACAGTCCCAAAGGCTTGCGGACCGCCATCGATTTCGGGCTCGCAGAGGCCAGTGCAGCGTTGCGGGACCTGGATTCCGCGGCTGAATATTACCACAAAGTTGTGGATGCCGTTCCCGACCATTCGAAAGCTGTGGGTGCTCTCGCACAAACAGAATTCTTGCGACACAGCCGTTCCAGGTCCAATTCAAAGGGCAGCGCCGTCTCCAGACGTATTTTGAGCCTTGACAGTATCGAGAAATTATTTCTGCGGGCACTCGACTGCAATCCCGACGACACACAAAACCTGATCAACTTCGCTCAGTTCATGAAGACCGCTAGAAATAACTTAGAGGGCGCCAAGGGCCTACTGTACAAAGCAACGTTGCTGCAGCCCTGCAATGGTGGCATTCTCGGCAATTATGCTGCAGTTCTGTCCAAAAGCGGAGACTTGAAGCGCGCAGAGGTGTGGTGCCAGCATCCAGTGTCCCACGTATTTGCTGTCGTCCTCATCTAACCCTCAACGGATGTATCTCGTGTGCGCAGCTATATTACGAGCGGGGCACTGAGTTTGATCCAGCAAACGCAAACTGCATGGGAAACTTCGCCTCGTTTTGCTTCCGCGTCAAAAACGACGTGCAGAAGGCGAACGAGCTATTCACTCGCGCTCTCAAGCAGCAACCCGATCATGTGAACAACTTGTGCAAGTATGCCACGTTCTTAACGAAAAGCACAGCCAAAGCGAAGGAACACGCTCGCAAGTTTTTGCAGCAGCAGGAGGCACTTGGGTTAGTCATACCTGGACACAGTTCGGAGGCGAGCGCTGACGATGAACAAAGACAGATCCAAGATGCTGTTGAGGCTCTCTTAACCCGTGCTTGTGCTTTGCAGCCCACCAATGCCACGGCGCTGTCGGTGTGTATGCGCAGAGTGATTTGTTCCAATCCAATGTGGCCATTGCTCATCATCGTTGCATCGGGTCTGCACACTTGTAGAACTTTGCCAACTTTTTGAAAAAGACACGCCATGACTACGATCGTGCAAGGGAGTACTATGTCCGTGCTGTTCAGGCGGATCCCACACACAAAATGGTGAGCATGGCAACCGTAGTATCCGTAGTTGTTGCTCAAGCGACATGCTAATACATGCGCAATGTTGCACTCCTGCAGGCGCAGCGGAATTACGCAGTTTTCCTCCGTGACTTTCCGCAGCATCGACAAGGCAAACAGCGCGTTGTCGGCCTAACTCGTCGACCAACTGAGTCAGCTGCCATGTAGTGCGAAGCAAAGATGAACGAACGCGAAAGTGCAATCTACTTTCTTCAATCCCTGTGAATTTCGAGCGGTGCTTGTGAGGGTCGCCTCGCGATCGATGCAACCTGTCATTATCATTTTTCTTTTTATAAAAATCGTTACGGTCCGCGCACGAACATAATGTGCCTTCAAAAGTTCGACAACATCTTGTCCAGCGTTTCCAGCTCGGCTTTGCGGCTTTCGATCTGCGCTAGCATTTCGGCTTCTTTCTGGACATTTGCCACGCCCATTGCCTGCATACACGCATCATGACACACGAAGGTCATACACGACCAAGGCGAAGGGAAACACTGGCGCGCGGGCTGCCAACCCGAAGTCTGTTCATGTGCTTGGTGCGGTCTTCAATCTCACGGGAAATGTCTGCGAAAAGGGCCGAAGCTTCTTGCTGCTGCTTTTTGTGAATCGATTGAAGCCCAGATGACGCTGCTGCCGATTGCTGCATGCACAAGCAAGGTGTAATGCGCCGCTCTATGTGACCACAGCAACGCCAAGAGAACATCCACGTACCCGACGCGAACCGCGCGCCTTCGCAGCTCTCTTGACTCGCGGAGAGAGCGTCTTGGGTGACAGGCTCAGGCCCGCTGAGCCAGAACTCCCAGCTTTCACCGGACTTCGAGCTTTGGCGGCAACTAAATTGCGGTGCATGAGCTCCACCTTTGGTCGCATCGCGGAAACGGCCGCGTCGCCCAAGTAAGAATTCTGCAGCGACCACTTGCTCGCCTCGCGTTTGACGGCCTCGTTCGTTGCTCTTTGCGCGGCGACACGGAGGCCACCTCGGAAGTCAATGGGGTTCTTCTGGACCTAAATTAAACACACGTGTGCAGGGTAAAAATGGACCACAGCGATCACATGCAGGTGTAATGCAATGAACGGTAATGGTCACATTGCGCAGTGCGTCGCCAGCCAGCAAGCAAACGCACCTCCTTATCGATGGAATCTTTCAGCTTGATGCTTGGGCGGTGTCGCCTGCATGCGTGAAAGAAAAAGCACCACGAGGTTAACAGGATATCCCGACGAAATATCACTTTCGAGTCCAGCAAAAGCAGAACAACACGCACCCAGCCCGCATGCGATGCACTTGGTTGACGCGATCTTGGTACGGGAGGGTGTGCGCAGGGCGCTGCAACGCCATTGAAGGAGCAAAGCTGATGCGTCCAGGAGCAGACTGCAGCGTGTTTCTGCCGGCACTGGCTAAGCTTCCCAAAGCACGCATTTGATGACGGTTCAATTTGCTTTGTCGCGCCAGCTTCTCCACCAAGCGCTGAGTGCCGCGTGACAGTGTGCTGTTGTTGCCAAACATGGACGATTTCTTCTTCTTTTTGTCCTTGAGGCCGCGCGCGTGCAAGGTCTCAAACCCTGCGGTGAAACGGCTGCTCATGACGGAAGTTAGCAGGCCGTTGACACAGCGCTCTTGAACACGTCACTTGTTCAAGGACGTCTTCGACCAGATTTTAGCTGATAACTTCCATTCTCAATCAAGCAGCAATCAATAGTAGTCAAAGACGAAAAAACGTGAGTGGAATGTCTGTGCAGATCTAAAGTTTTCGAATTGCTGCATCAAAGAAAGTTCATTGGCACTCCGCCGGCAGTCGAGCCTGCTGTGCCCGCAACATTTTGTATCCACCCCATGTGCTTCTCAATCACGCCACCATCACCATGAGATAGTTACCTGTGGCTCTCTTGCGCGATCTCTTTCGCTCTTCTCGATGTATGTCCTCAACTTAGATGAACAGCTTGTGGTATTTTCAGACACCCCTTCATCGATCAACATCACGCATCCATGCCACTTCACTGTTCACACCTTTCCACCACCTCTCCCACCACCACCACCGCCACGCACGTTGTCACCCGTGTGCCCATGCACATCCCAGGGGTATCGCAGCAATGCAATGCCTGCAAGTTGTCCGTGTGTGTGCTGTCGAAGCAAAGCAGCGAAGTATTAGCGAAGAAGGTGCAATCGTTCGTTCGTTCGTTCGTTCAATCGTTCGTTCAATCGTTCGTTCAATCATTCGTTGTGCTGCGGCAGTTAGTTACCGTTACAGAGTGCGACTACAGAACGACGAAAGACGACAGATAATAGACGCAACTCGTCACCATACACCTTGCGTGCTAACGTCCAACAACATCATCGCACCTCCCTCGCTGGACAATCGAAACAAACAACAGAACGCGTTTGGAAGTCGACTCGAACTCGAAGTAGTTGCGGGACGTGATGCGGGGAGGAAGGAAGCAAGTGGCGGGAGGGCAGGGCGGGGGATGCGATGCGACAATGGCCAATGTTGATCTGGAATTCGAACTCGGTGCGGGGGTCGTTGGCGGCAACAGCTCATGCGACGGCCACTTGAATTGAAGCATTTGCTGCAGCTATTTGGCAGTGTACGGTGCGGGGCAAGAAGGAACCGAAGAAACTGAGGAGGTGGAGCATGTATGTGAGGAACGTGGTGATGGATGGCATTTGAAGAGCGGTTGAAAACGCCATCGTTTTGAAGCGAACAAAAAATGTGCTTGACAAAAATGCTCTGAGAACCGTGGTGTGGGGGCCCAGGGGGGCGAAACCTATCCGCTCCGACAATTCCCATCAATATGGCAACCTGGGCGTTCGTTGGGGTGCTGTTTGCGCTTCTTGGATCTGCCATTGCGGAACTGAGTGCCCGCACCATGAGCGCTCACGGTCTAATGGGTTGTGAGGATGCACCATACGTGGCGAGGCGTCTGCTGCGCAACAGCGACGACAACCGCCAGGCAATATCCCACTTAAGAAAAGTGCTCGCATTTGAAGAATCGTGTGAAAAGGCACATTTTGAGCTCGGCTTAATTCTCAAGGAGGCGGGGGATGTAGCTTCTGCGCATGAGCATTTAGAACGAGTGTATGTCCTGATGCGCAACAAGACAGCTGACGGTCCTGGAATTGATTGGTACGCGACTCCGTTAGAAATTCAAGAGATGGTGCCCGCGTACAAGAGCAGCAAGACCAAGATGCAACACGACGCGCAGCAGCTCGCGTTCTTGCTGCAACACGATTTATTGGGCCAAGGTGCGCATTGTGACGCATGAGTCATTGCTATCGCGGTGTTGGCGTCGTAACTGTTACTGTTGTGACAGATCTTCCGGCGGGCGAAGTGCGGAAGCTTCGCGAGACTGCAGAGATGTATTGGGAGATGGCTCAGTGAGTACTCGTTTAGTTGTCTTAAACGAGGCTCCGAGCGGAACTGCAGACAAGTCGTGGAAAAGCTGCTCACGCGATGTGTCCGTGGGCTGCGTGTGCGACAGGTACATGCCTGAAACAGGAGCAGTAACCATTCCGGATGACATGCTGCCAACGCTACCTTACCTTGGGTTGATGCTGCATCGAGAGCCCGGTCTCCGTAATGCGCCTGGAGAGGTACGACTCGGCAGCTCAAATTCTTCGTTGGTAGCTTCGTGTTCACCGCACTGACTTTGACCTCTAGCCCACAATCAACAAGGAGAAAATAATGACACCAGCTTTGATGCAGAACTTTGAAGCCAACGGTATCGCTGTTATTTCAAATGCATTAGCTCCCGCATCCATGTCTCGGCTTCATCGATGGATGACCGAATCGACAATCTGGCACTACGTGGACAGCCGAGGTTATTTGACAGCAAACTTCCTCCATGTAAGTGTCCATGCCCGTCTTTGACATTCGCACTTGGATATGTTGTGAGGCTGGTGTTGCATGTATGTACTTGTTTCACGATGCAGGGATTGTCCAGTCCGCTGCTAGTGCAGTTGATTGAAGAACTGCAGGAGGCATTGTCGCAAGCAATGCTGCCAAACTCAACCCAAAAGCTGCAATTCAGAGAAGCTTGGGCCAATCGGTGTGTATGTCTTGGAATGCTCACTCGCTTTCCAGACAGACAGCTTTCACTCATTGAAATGCGTGCTTGCCAAGATACGACTCGTCGCCGTACGCAGAAGGCGTGGCCCCCACCATTGAAACAGCCGACTTGAAGGTTTGTAATCCACGGCAAACTGCCGACGCGTTTCCATCAGCGCAATGAGCTTTCGATTTTTTCACCTGCGGTTGCGTTTCACTCGCAGGTTCTGATATGGCTCACTCCCAAAGTAAAGAACATGGACCAGCGAAGTGGTGGCGTCAAGATTTGGAACGAGGTACACTTGTGTTCAAAACATTGTGGTTGGGGACACAAGTACCATGAACACCGGTCCCTATATTGCAATGCAGGAAGTACCACGAGCATTTTTCACTACCAGCGGGCAACAGGTCGGCGACAAAACCGCAATTCGATTGCCTTTTGAGAAGTATCGAGGAGGCCGAGAGTCGTTCACGTCAGATCTCACGAAAGGTCGAATATCATCATGGCTGGCCTCACCGGTACGTGTTTCCAGCTCAAACAGCACTCCTGTGTGCCGAAGTACTGGTTTGTCTTGATGATCTGGACGGCTGAGTACACGTCTGTTCCGCACAACTAGGATCGACGCAAACCCCTCTCAATATCCTACAGGACAAACTCGCTCGTTATTGTGAATCCGCACTTCGTCCATGCCACCGACAAGTTTGTGCCGCACACAACGCCTGGCGCTCGTTGCTGTCGTTTGTACACACGTCCCGCCGTCTTACATACAAGGCACTGTTTGACAATAGGTATTTTTTCGAGCCAGATTTTCTGAGTCAGCGAATCAGCCTGGCAATTACATTCAATGTGGTCGAGGTTGTGTTCAGTTCAACATCGTCCCCACCATCACATGCAAATATTTTCTCATGGTTGCCATTTTTGTTAGGATCTGAAATCGTCATCAAAGGCCATTCCTCAACCCGTGGTGCCAAAGCCAAAAGAACTATAGCATGGGCATGGCAAGAATGTGCTTCCACATTCTGAATGCTGCCGCGAAATGGTGACCAACGGGGTCAGAGCTATGATTTCGAATGGACGTTGCGCCCAAACACCACGCATCACGCATGCACAACAAGCAAATACGTTTCTGAACGCAAATGAAGTTGAAAATAGTTCGAGCCTCGGTGGGTGGACATATAGCCATACAATGGTGTGTCGAAACGCGGACCGGCGTGCATGAACTTGACTTACTTGATCGCTGGAGTCGGTATGGCATAGATACCATAGTCGTTGCCCGCAACATTCATTCATCGTCGCAAAGTAACTGTGGATGGAGAATGTAATTGCAGCTTGCTTCGTAGCCCTCCGCAAACGTTTTTGTAGAGCGCTAAATATTAATTGCAACGGCCGCATCTTCCGACATTTTACGCACATTCTAAGTAAAGTCCGTGTAACGGTTTATAGTGCATTACTGCGTAAGAATAGTCAATTTTTGTCTTCAAGGTGCCTTGATATTCCCCAATTCTACGCCAAAATTGGGTGAATTTTGTGTCACGGTTTACAGTGCACAAACGCGTAGAAAACGGAGCGTTGGAAAACAGCGTCGTCCCGGATTCTACGCGTATACTCATTGAAATACAGATGCCGGGTTACAGTGAATGAACGTGAAGAAAGAGGACGTGGCCACTTGAGTACGGGGAGTGAGTGAATGAGTGAGTGAGTGAGTGAGTGAGTGAGTGAGTGAGTTGGCGTGAGTTGGCGTGAGTTGGCGTGACTTTGTTCGTTGGTTCGTTGGTTCGTTGGTTCGTTGGTTCGTTGGTTCGTTGGTTCGTTGGTTCGTTGGTTCGTTGGTTCG
>ENA-OWNT01001860-OWNT01001860.1-seawater-metagenome-genome-assembly--contig:-NODE-1860-length-24081-cov-4.306532_pt1 | contig 24081 bp, 19 predicted proteins | sample MGYA00238136_ERZ651165 | MGnify/ENA primary metagenome ERZ651165 (study PRJEB26861, sample SAMN08777766) | seawater metagenome | isolation source: coastal seawater | place: USA: Florida | collected...
ATTTTGACTGTTTTCTTGTAGGAGCAACACACAAAAGCAAGGGACACAGGGCGGCGCAGGTGCGTTCACGGATGGAGCCAGGATGCCACCACGGGGCTCGCAAACACTGGAATGATGCAGAGTCGTCCAAGCACACTCGCCACACGACGGTTGCCCGTACCGAATTAATTTTGGTCTACGACTACGACGCCGTTTCAACGCGTGACAGCAAAATTAGGAATCAAGGAGCACCGAAATGAAAGGATCGCAACGCGGTCACTACACTCATCAGTGAGCGTTTCGTTGCTGGCGTGTCGTCGCGTTGGTATTACGTGAGAGTCGTTGCGCATGACGTAGCAAAGCAACGTCACTGTCCACCGTACCACACTACACGACGCAGATTCAAAGTACAAGCCTGATTCCGCACCACAAGTCTGATTCCGCACCACGACCACGGCCACAAAACAACAACAACAACAACAGCCCTGGAACTGACGCCTACTTCGATTCCTCCCAAGAAGTCTTGCAGTGATCCGAGCACGCGAGGAACTGCCCATCAGTTGACATACACGGACGCATCAACGCAAAGCAACGCAAAGCGAGCAAGCAGCACAGCACAGCAAAACAACGTACAGCACAACGCAGCAAAGTCAGTCAGCACAGCACAGCACCGGAAGAAGGGACTATGATACAAAGAACACTATCACAGCAAAAGTCGTCGACAACAACACACAACGAACGAACAACAAACAACGAACGAATGAACGAACGAACGAACGAACGAACGACGAACGAACGAACGAACGAACGAACGAACGACAACAACGCAGCAGCGCAGGGAGTGAGTGAGTGAGTGAGTGAGTGAGCGTCGTCACTGCGTGACTGACTCACTCTCTCCCACTCCCACTCCCACTGACTGACTGACTCACTACCTTTCACCGCTCACTCACTCACAGTCACTCACAGTCACTCACTTAGATACAACCTCGGCTCGCTCGGCGGCCGTGAATTGTACGCTTGGATGTACACTCTGTACACCACACGTACACTTCGACTGATAACCCCCTTAATGCCCACTCAAGTGACTGATGTACATTTTATGTACACCATCTGTTCACGGACGGTGCAGGTGCGTGGCCCTTGGAGTGGAGTGCATGCACTACAACCACGACGTGTACGCTGCCTCAAGCTGTACACCTATTCAAAGCGTACATATACTGTAACTCGAACGCCTGTTAAAGGGAAAATCAGTCGATGTGCGAATACCGTACATAAACTGTACATTGCACTGTACAACACCGACGTGCGTTGTCCAACTCACCACTGACGTTCAGTCGTCGCGGACGCCCACTCGTTCACTCCCACGCACTAGCGATCAGTGGATGGTTGATGTCGAATGATTTTCAGTGTGTGGAAGGGAACGAGTGAGAAGAAGAGATCCACCAACTGCAGTCAGCCCCTCCGCCCGTAGTTGCGGTGGATCGACTGATTAATGGGCGTGAATGGGAATGAGTGGATTGACTGATTAGTGGGGCGTGGTAGGGGACGAGTGGATTAGTGAGTGGATGCAGAAGGTTTGGAAAGTATTCCATATATTGGAATTCACGTATTTGAGGGACGTTATAAGGGGAAAACAGTGTAATACCGAAATATGATATGTATCATGGGTTGTGCAGTGGTGTGGGGGCGAAGGCGCGGGAGGTCGTGGACGGATAAAACCCTTCGATAATGTCGGATGGCTAGATCGCGTTGACTTTTGTCGCATCCGTTCGTTTGTTCGTTCGTTCGTTCGTTCGTTCGTTCGTTCGTTCGTCGTTCGTTCGTTTGTTCGTTTGTTCGTTTGTTCGTTTGTTCGTTTGTTCGTTTGTTCGTTCGTTCGTTTGTTCGTTTGTTCGTTTGTTTGTTCGCTTCGTTCCAAAGTTCGTTCGTTCGATTCGTTCGATTCGTTCGATTCGTTTGTGCGTTCGATTGGTTTCTCCCTTCCTTGTATTAATCCAAACTCGCTTCGTTCGTTCGTTCGTTCAACCGTTCAATCGTTCGTTCCGTTTTGTTTGTTGGTTCGAGAGCGTCTGTGGTATGCAACGCACCGAAATGTACTGCGATGGCGTGGACGAAGGAGGTAGTGGCAGAAATGGCAGTGCATTGCGTGGGGTGCAGGAAGGAACTACGGGGCGGATGGGGAATGGGTTGAGAGGTGGTTGGTGGGGAGTACGGTCATGGGAAAAGTTGCAGAGCTCAGTGCTTACTGCTGAAACGAAGGCACCGGAACGCGGAGTGAGACGGTGGACCGAAGAGACTGTTGTCCGGTGCGCAAGCAGGACGAGGGGGTGGGTTGGATTGAAACAAAAAAAACGCAACTCAGGTGTAAAGCGCTTGAGAGGTGGTGACAAAAAGTTCGCGGAAATTGTCTCTGGTGGTGTGCCGACGCGGCAATATATTGTCCACGTTGTAGGGAACCATGTCCGCACCGGAGGTCGATAATGCCGACGACTATGACGGCGAAGAAGAGTATGAAATTCAGGATATTCAATCCTTTGTCGACGTATTGACCGTGCTTGCTGGCGGGATGGAATCGAAAGTGGAAGAGCACATTCGCACGCAGAAACAGATAAAGGCATTCTTGAAGCAAGTGAATACGTACGTGAATGGCAACGACCAAGATGCCGACGACGAAGAAGGCGAAGCCGAGCGTGCCTTTGCGGGGGCACTGAGGAGGCAGGCTTGCATGCAAGAATGGGTTGAACGTGTCAGTTCTGTGCTCGAGAGCGACACTGAAGAAACCAAGGAGCAAGTATTTGCTGAAAGACCACCCGCGGACGAGAAAGATGAACTTGACAGCAAGGTTAACCACGACGACAGCGCATCGCAGACTTTCCAAGACGCGACACCCGAGCAACAGGCTGAGATGCTCGAGACTCTCAGTTCCCTGCAAACAGAACTGCAAGCCATGCGCCAATTGCAGGACCAACTTGCAATGTTAGAGGGAGAAGAGGCCGAACAACAGCGTCAGCAGGCGGCAGCGGCTGAGGCTGTTGCCAACGCACAGCAGCAACAGCAGGCACAAGATGCGGGTGGAGATGATGACGACGAGCCACCAGGCTTAGGAGTACTGCAACCAAATTCGAGTGGGACACAGGTGGGTTCAGAAGGGGACGCCGAAGGGGAAGCTGAAGTTGCAGCACTGGAAGAGAAACTAAGACAGATGCAGCAGCTGCAGCAAATGCTCGAGTCATTGGACCCTCAAGCGTTCGCGGATGGCACTCAATTTGTCGACGAGCAAGATATCAAGCAAGACACTCAACCGGCGGAGCCGGAGCAAGTCAAGGTTTGTGCGTGTTGGTTGCGTTAATGAAATTGATGTCGATGACCAACACAAGAAACGCAGTCTCACATTTAAATCAATGCTTGTTGGAAATTAGCAGGCAGTGGATGACGGTACTGACAGCGAAGCAAACTTTAACAACATGGTGGACAGTTTGACGGAAGAGGAGGCACAAATTCTTCAGGTGAGTCGGCGCTTCTCATGGCGTGGATTACTTGGAACAACTGCGCTGAAGTGATCCTGGCATCGTCCGTAGGCCAAATTGTCTGAGTACGAGCAGGCACGCCGTGAAATGGAGGCCCAGCAGCAACTGCTGCAGCAGCTCCAAACAGAGTACGCGCAACTTCAGCAATTGGAACAGTTACAGCAAGAGCAACTGGCCGCCCAAGAGGATGAGGACAATCGAGCGTTGCATGCACACGACCAAGGACGTGAGGAGCAGTCGTATTCTAGCCCACAAGGTAGCCAAGAGCAACAAGTACAGAACGACAACGATTCCGCCGGCATTTCACCACAAGACGATATCGGGGGTGGCATGGCTGATCTTCATGATGTCGGTGAATCACGGGAGGAAGCAGAAGCCTTGCTTGACTATTTAACGCAACAGTACACGACTCTTATGGTGCAGCGGCGCCAGGTTCGTCTCCATCTCGATGCATCGACTACTTTGTGGCGCAACATACCGAAGTCATCGTTTTGCGTGTCTACCATTTTGCTGTAGCTTGAAGAAGTAATTGCCATCGAGTCTGAGCAACCGGGCGCTGAAGGCTCGGAGCAGCTCGCGAAAATGAAGGCAACACTCTCCAAAATTGAGGATTTGTGCAACAATGTGTCATTGTACCACACATTCATTTCCCAGAAGTTGGCGGCACAAGAGTCCGGGCAATGATGATGTCCCGTTTCTGCGGGATTACTGAATGAGCCCAGTGCCAACCTGTTATTTTCACGCAAGCAGCTCTCTGCCTTGCTGACTTACTGACTTGGGTTTCATCCTTATAAATTTTACTGTTGCTCATGAATTGTCCAATTCCCTGTTCGTGTTGGAGCGCAATGTTGTTGATCGACAAAAGGTTCGGACTGTGAAATGCTTTCACCTTGCACAACAAGGCTAGCTCGATGATGATTCTGCAAGCTGTCTCACGAAGTAGGTCACCACTCGCAAAATCTTCTCGTAGCACAAGAACATAAAAGCTGATCTACAAGTTCCAAAACACAAATCGAAAGTCACGCGACAGCTGGGCTGCAGTAACGCTTGTTGGATCGTGCACGTACGTCAATACCGTCATCACAAACTTGACTTTGAGTCCTGCGTACAGAGCAGACAAGCCGCCAGTTTCGAAGACTTTTGCGAGCACCCCAAATGTTGTTGTCGGCGGGCGATCTTCGGTGGAGCTTCGAGACGGCGTCTGGTTGCGGTGCCCGCGAAGAATTGTTTGAGCGACCTGCAGGGGGTAGGTCACCAATGTTGCGGCCGCTTTGGCTAGCGCGCCAAAGAGAAAGAACCTGGTATTTTTGTAGCAAAATTTTAGTGAAGAAAGCAACAGTGAGTAGAACCGGCAGATAAACCACACGCCCACGTACTCAATTCCGCTTAACTGAGATGCATCGACTCCGCGAACGTAAGCCTGCAATATTAGGGCCATATCGACGGGTGAACTGGTGTTGGAACATCGTGCGCTGAGTACGGACGCACCTGAGACTTCTTCAATTGTTCATATGCCGCAAACTGTATGGCTGGATTGGAAACTAAGACGAGGGATACTGCAACGCCTTTCCACAATCCAGCGATACCACGTTCACCGTAAATAGCGCGCAATGTTGCGAGCCTACACATCAAGTTAAGCAAGAGTTGGAGATATCGTCACAGCGTAATCGCAGCCACATAGACCGCAAGTTGTAGCAAAGTCTGGACGTACATTCCTCGTGCTGGTCCGGCATCGTGTTTTCGTGTTTTGATTTCAGTGGACGCCACCCATAGTGGGTTTGTTATCATTACCTACATTGCACACACCATGAAGTGAAGTGTTAGCGAACGCATTGAGTCAGTCACCAGGACGCTGTCACTCACGTTGATGCCCCCGGCGAGTGCCGCGATCAGCATGTCCCTCGTCCCAGCACCAGCTGCGGTATTCAGGGCGGGGAAGCGACGCTGAATGAAGCGAAAGGCGAAAAAATAAACAAAAAAAGAGACTGCTTGCGTGGAAATCGACGAAAGGAAACCCTTGTACATTTTGAGAACGCTGGACACTGAAGTTAGTTTGAACTCCTGCGAAGACTTCGACTGCGGACTATCTGAGGTACCATCAGGGTTCTTGTTCTTGGCAGCCTCCGCCTGGCGAATAGTTCGCAACAAATCGAGTGGGTACAACAACCCGAGAGCTGCGGTTGCTCCCAGGCAACCCGACACGGCGTGGACAAGAGCGTTGGAGTTGTCCGGCATGTTCACGACGTAGCCGCGAGGTACACTGTAAAACTGTGCGCGCGTGCTCGCTCACATCACACTATCGCCAGAGCAGAACTGTTCGCGGATCTGGTGCAATGCGGTCCCACTCGTCTCTAGCCTGGATTTCGCCCCGTTTTTGTATTCTTTCAAATTGTGTGTTCCTCTTTATGTCGAAAGTCACGTCACATCAACTGCTTTCAACATCTTTGCAAAATCACATTTTGCACTGCATCTCCTGCACTCATCCCAATTCGCGTCACACTCACCTGGATCGCAGGATTACCACGCGCCGCACGACGGTCGACGTCCACAGACCTTGACTAAACACGAGCGACGTGGGCCATGGACCGTAGACACCACGCAATAAACAGCAGACAAACGCACGCCGAGTTGGTTTGTTTAGGTGGTTGGTCAGTCATAGTAGTTGTCGTTGGTGCGAGTCGAGAAATTCAAACGGTTGTCGTGACCACCGACGACTCCACCGACCACCCTTCAACCGCATGGCGCTGTTGTGGCCGCACAGGCGCACACAGTCAGTCGTTTGCGTTTGCGTTTGCGTTCGCATTTGGTTGCTCTCCCACGTTCGTGTGGTGGTTGCGTGCGAAAGAATGTGTGCAAGTACGAAGTCAAACATTTGCTGTTCGTTGCGTGTACTTGGTGGCGTGGAAGAATGTAGGTGCATCAGGTACAGGCGGCGGAGCCGTTGCGGTGGGAGGCACGAATGCGAAGATGCTAGTTGTGAATGTGGATTTGGATGTCGTGGGTGTGAATCAGAGACCAGTACGACAAGCCTTTTTGGAGACCAATCACGGTTGCTATTTTCTGTGAATCTTCGTTTTTCGTGTGAGATAATTTGCTTGACACTTGTCTTTCAAGTATTGCTTGTTCAATATCGCTGGTCACAAAGTTTGGGAGCAAGGAGCGGCCCACCTCCCGTTTTCGGATCCAACTTTAGATGCTGCGGTCGCTTTCGCGCGCCATCCGGCCCTTGCGCCACCTCAGGCTCGAAAAGTGTTGCAATTCAAACCAGAAGTCTACATTTCGATCAGGCACAAATGTCGGCAACTGTGTGCGCGCGTTTACATCACAACCAGACCCTCAACTGGCAAATGCAACTCGTGGTATCAAAGAGGGAATCACGTTGTACAACACGGAGAACTTTACTGCTTCTGAAGGAGTCTTTAGAACAGTTTTGCAACATTTAACCAATGACAGCACAGGCCATTCACGTACAGAGAAGATCTTCGAAGTCGCTGCTAAGTTGAATTTGGCTAACTCTTTGCGGGAGCAATACAAAGTAAGTTGCTCTCCACATCAACGTGCTGGCGACAGCGTCGAAACGATTGGTCTGCTCTCGTGTTGTCACATGCGGCTTCAACATGCGTGCATTGAATACAGTTGGACGCAAAACCTGAGCTATTCACTGAAGCGAACTCCCTGTATGAAACAACTGTGAAGTCGATTGAAGCTATTTATGGGGAACATCACATCCGGCTCTCCAAAGCGCTTCGAGAACACGCGCTTCTTCTCCAGGTACCAACGACAACACTAACACTGGTCGCGCTCCTGCTCTTGCGTCGCAGATTTGGTGTTCAGGAATACCCTTGTTGAATTTAGGCGGTTGGGGACGTCGAATCGGTGGAAAAGGTGATCCGAGATGCCATCGCAGTCCACGTCATGTGGAGCAAGGTCAATGAAGGCAAGTTTTTCGCGGAACGATTTTTTTGTCCTCCTAGACCGAGATGTTGTTGATCGATCGTTTTGGGACAGGTCGTGATTCTGTTCAAGATGTGTCCGAAGAGCGTGAAGTACGAGTGATTGAGTGCCGAGAGCGTGTCGAGTTGCTAGTCATGCTCGCGAAGTCTCTTCAGGTGGCAATGTTGGCGAAATGACAGCATAACTCTTTGTCGCTCGTCCACCAACATGATGGATTTGTTGGCAGGCTCAGGGCAAGGCAACGGAAGTTGCACAATTAGAGGAACCAATATTCAAATGCATCGAGTACGTTAAATGCCAGCTCTGTAACCTTTTTGGTGTCAGATCATGGATGTGCACGGCTTTTATTGGCAATCCTATTTTTTATAGATATGTGGAGTTGTTGGACCCAACAGCACTGCCAAGGTGCGCTCCATTGCCGTGATTGATGTTTCGTTGAACGTCTGTATTTACTCTATCAATTGTTTCTGGGCTTGGGTAGTGTGCTGAACGAATTGGCCGTATTTCAAAAGGTATGACACAGCAAATTGGGCTCACGCAACCATGTGTACGTTCCGTCTCATATTTACATTTCGTCCGTCGAATGGAATGATAGGCTGCTGGCATGGACGATTCGAAGACGTTGGAGGCGATTGAAATGCTGAAGGCGGAAAAAATGTTCAACGAGAGCCAGGGGACGGACGAGCAATAAGCAACAGCAGGCGACGAATACCACTGTCAACAGAATGCGAAAACGAACAAAGCGCGTGGCCTCGCACATGCACAAAACTGAAATTGCAAACTTATTCATTTTTGATACTCTTGTTGTGACTAAAATTGCAACTAACTCCACTGTCACGCACTTCTTTTTTTGTTTCTCGCTATTTCACGTTCAAGGCCCCGTAGAACATCCCGTCCCGCAGCGCATTGTTGGACGTGTTGCTTTTGTGTCGTGCAACGCTGTCGAGCTGAGAGGTGTCATAGACTACTGACTACCGACTACTAATGGCTTTGTGCGTTAGTGTAAGTGACTTTCATTCCATGTCAGTGAGAATCTTCTCGACGATTTTGGAAACAAATGTCCTGCGCCAATTCTGTGCTGTGTCAAGCCCAGATATCATTGACAGTGCCATCTGTTTCTTTGCTATCGGTTTCTTTCAACTAGACGCCACCATTGGGTACTAGCACTCTGTACTTAAGGTGGCGAGCCACAAACCACATTTGCCTGCGACACTTGCTCCTGTGCACCTTTTTTGACTAAACTGTAACTGCCGAGGATCCACTGCACGCAATAGTTGTGCCGAAGTGTTGAGTTGTCCATCTCCTGTGAGTTGTCACCGCAACTGCCTCGGCTCACTGGCAGCGCCACCAATCGCTGAGTCGTCAACATACACAACGCTTTCGTGCGAGGATTCCCGAAATATCCTGCAACTCCACATTGCTGCAAAATTTGGAGCGCTGCTGGGATGTTGTCCAATTCGGTGAAAGTTGGAAATCCACTCGGGACTACCCACGTTGACGCGTCGCCAAGGCTCGCTGCGTGACTTGCATCTGCGTGAAGTTCGTCAGCTAGTTTCAGAACAAACTCCAGTGGCACCCGGTACAGCCGCAAAAATGTTTTCTCTACCTTCACTCTTCGTGTTGCCGATATACTATTCGAAGGAATCTTCAGTAGGAGCGACAACATGAAAAAGTCACCAGTGAACACGCAAAAATCGACTTCATCAATCTCCGAGTTTTTAGTGTTGGGGTCTTCGACGGCAATCGTGCGATCAAGACCGCACATCACACTTGTTGGAAAACAGACTTCACTGAGACAACGAGCTCCGCTCAAGAGGAGCAATTTGGCGATGCCATGATATGAGCGAAAGATGCTAATTTGCAGTGGGGTGAATCCAGGGCACAGTAACTCTTGCTGGACATCTGCTCGGTGTTCGAGGTCACATCCCGCATCCACCAAAACTTCGACAACGTTTTGGAAACCTCGCTTGATGGCGACGTGCAGCGAACTCAAGCCTCGGAAATGCTTTTTGGCCAAGGAGCAAAACTCGTCACCAGCGCATTTTTCACGGAACAATAATACAACCTCCACATTGTTGCTGGCGCATGCATTCCACAGCGCCGATCCATCGTCGTGAGATAGTCGCGCGCCATGTAAGAGTAGAAAACGACAGACATCGAGGTAATTTCGAACACTTACAACATCCCCGCAATGGCGTTGATGACTTTGTCCACAGCCTGCCGCAACTGCTAACGGTGACTCACCCGAATTGATCTCCGCAACTGTATCAATGAGGTGAACTTCCAAGTCCAACGCTTGAACCAATGCCTGCACGCAAACCAAATCTCCACGACCCGCTGCAATGTGAAGAGGAGATGTTTGACGGGTTTTGTCCACGCTGGCGGGGTTCGCCTTTGCCCGAAGCAACATTGAGACGACATCGTGCTTTCCAGCCCGTGTTGCGTGAATCAACGCAGTTTCGCCATTGTGATCTGTTGCATCTACATTTATTCGAACTTTGCTCGATGATTCCGCTCCCGCTGAGGGCATTTGCAGCAAGTCAGACAGGACAGAAGTGTTCCCAGATAAAGCTGCTTCGATTAGAGCACTGGAGGCGGCGGCCTCACGAAGCATTTCTGTTGAACGAACTTTCTCCATGAGCACGTCAACACCAGCTTCGCCATCCTGCGCAGAGGCTGTGGCAACGGACTCGTCACTCATCGCAGGGGGGAGACTCTCAAAGTACTCCAGCAACTCTCGGGCTTCATCCTGAACAGTTGCCGATTTTGCTGCATACTGAGCAAAATGAGCAGCTGTGACCATTCCACTACTGTCATTATTTCCTTGCGTGACGACGTACTCTTGCTGCTGTGGCCGCAACTGCTGGACAGGAACAGCAAAATGAATGTTGCATCCGCCCTCCTCGACTAAAATTTTGACCATTTCAAGGTTCATTGTCGCAGCGGCGCACATCAATGGAGATTGACCTGTTTGCGTGTTAACAGAGTCGACATTTGCTTTCAAGGACAGCAAGGTTCTCGCACATTCTGGAGCATTGCTGGCTACGGCGAGATGTAATGGACTTCTCCCACGATCATCAAGTGATGACACAGACACCCTGCGACGAGTTATCAGGTCTCGTACTGTTGAAGATTTGTCTGATTTTATCGCTGCGAACAGCGCACGGACGTTGCGTAAATCAGCACCCCGCACGTCAAAATCGGCTATGGTATTATTTGCAATTGCCAGTTCTGTCCTGCCTTTGTGGTCCGACATTGAATTGACACCACTATCCATCTGTGCTTTATGGGATACATTTGAGACGGTTCCGAGAGCAATCTTTGCTTGCTCCATCAATTGGTAGCTCTCAGCCACAAACAAGTCTTTTTCTTCGGCAACAGCCGTCACCTGCTGTGCCAATTGTGCTGCTTTGTTGGCGTTCAAATCAAATATGATATCAGGCAAAAATCGGTGGCAAGCATCATGAATCACATGAGCGGAGAAGCCATCAGCACGACTTCGCTGGTCAAGCCGGTGAAAAACGGCATCAATGAACGACAGGAGGTCGCCCTTTCGAGAATTATAACGGGAGCATATGGTCTGTGATTTTTCTAGCATCATCTTGACGTCGGCTCTGCGAACTTTCGTCGAACGACCGAACACCTCAAAGTACACGGTTTCTGCTCTTTCCTTTGCTTCCCGCCCGTAATGCGCAGAAGGCCCGAGCTCAGTAACCAGGCTTACCGTTGCAGAACTGCTCTTGATATCAGCGAGATCTAGAGTACGAACTTGTCGGGGACCACTCTCCAAACCACGAGCTCGAACCATTGCTTCATCGATGGACGCGTCATGGATGCGGTGAAGAAGGGCTTCAAGTGTTTCGCCATTGGGTCCAGAAGCGCTCAACTCCACTTCATGACTCGAGTCTAACAACCGTTTTAAAACATCAAAGTCGCCCATGAAGGCGGCAAAATACAGAGGCGAAAACTCAAGATATTTGCGGTATCCTTTTGCTTGTCGAGGCGCTCTGCGCTCACTAATTTCATCCACATCACGTCCATTCTGCTTGAAGTGCCACAACCTTGCTCCATTCGCAAGTAGGAGATCCACAATTGACGTTTGTCCAGCTTGACAGGCCCAAAATAAACAAGAATCACTGAAGCTGCTCGCGGCCAAGCCCATACTTTGTAAACGTGGTGTTCGTGAGAAACTTGCGTTGCCACCGCATGAGAGGAGCTTTTTGACGAGGCGTATATTTGCTGAGTGACAAGCCAGGTACAACGGCGTCACCCCAGAATTTGAACTGATGACGTTGACAATGCACGCATTGCATTTGAGTATCAAGTCTACAGCACGTTGTGCATTAGCTAAGACTGCCAAATGCAACGGAGCCAGACCACAACGTCCCGTGTGGTTCAACCCAGGACAATCTTCGATAGACAGTAATTCGATGTCAGACAGCAGTAGTTCCAAGATTTGTTGTTGCTTGTGACATCGAACTGCGGTGTGGAACGCATTATCGCATTTGTCATCAACGCCAGATTTTCCACTGCCTGAAAGTACCAGTTGGTCGTGTAGACCTGGTCTTTTTAGCAGGTAGCGAAGAGTTGTCACAGAATTGGCAAGAACCGCCTTCATCAACAAATCGTCACCGTCTATTGAGCGAACAAGTTCATTCGCACGCAAAGTCTCAATGAAGTGTTTGACAAGACTGACGTTGCCATTGCTAGCGGCCACCAATAACGGTGTTTCCTTACGTTCGTTTAAGCACTCGGCTGATACGTTTCGTCTGTTCATAAACTCAGCTACTTGGTTGATGGCAACATCGTCACGTGTGCTTCGAGATACTTTAGCGCGTGGAAATTGCTGGAGCATTGCGAAGAGTAACTGCTCATCTTCGCGCTGAATTCGCCGCTGGAATCGGTCGGCGACATCAAATCGACGCATGGCCTCGAACAAAACGTCGTTTACCTTCGAAAAGAAAGAGTGCGAGTGACGAAGTGTTACACGCACTTCATGCAAGATATTTTGCACAACGACGTCAACTATTTCATCGAAAGCTTCGATGCTTTTGTTCGCTTGAACACATCGATCGTGCAACGCCCCACGCGAAAGCCATGAGTGAACGGAATGTCGAAGACTCGCTAAAAATGCATTGACATGAAAGTCGGGCACCCCGAAATTATTTTTCACGTCTTGGGCGCTGCTGGTGGCGCCAACGATGTGGCCCTTCAAAAGAGGTGCAAAGTGGTGCTCAAACGCGGACTTGAAAGCTGGGTCATGATCGTCAACAACGCTTTCAACTCGAAATAAGTCCACGAGAAATAATCCATGCATGTTGATGAAAGCATTTTTGAATGGCACCACCGTTGGCGCGATAGTGCCCTCCTCCGAGAGAGCAGGGAACTGGCATCTAAACTGTGAAAAAGAAAGTTCGGACGAGCAAAGCGGAGCGATAAAAGTGAACAATAAGAGCTGCGTGAGTTGAAAGTCGCACACGCGGATTGCGTGCAGAACACATTCGTGCAACACTGTAGAGTCGACAGGCAACTGCTTCCGTGAGCCGAAAAATAAGATCGCCCTGCGCACTGCGCTATTGCAGCTGAATTGGACACACTGCGGCAGTAGCCACGAAAAGTGCTTTGTCAACACGGAGGGCTGCTCGCGTATTACAAAACTGACAACTTCCTGGCAGTCGTGGCGAAGGGATTGCAAGAGAACGAATGGTGAAATGCATGGATCTACCAACTTGGACTGAATGAATGTCGTAAACACGATGTCGGCAGCCTGTATGTGATGGAAGCGCATTGCTTGTCCCATTGCAGCGAGAACACATGGCTCACTTGCAGTGGTAGTACGCGATGTGATGCTGGACGGATGCTTGCTGTGCTGAGCCACATGAGTGCATATCACAGCTTCCCGAGAATTTACGTTGCTAGCGATGTACTTGAGAAGAGCATCGTTACCACTCGCCGCGGCCTTCACAAGCGCCCAGCTCACCTCCGCAGCAGACGCACCTTCGAGGAGATACCCGAAAATGTCACCAACAACTAGCGGCACTTCGGCGAAGCAAGCACGTGGGAGAGCAGTCAGGAGGGATAGGGTGGTTCCGGAAGCAGCGTGCATTTTCAGTAGTTCTCGACATGGATCCCATCGGCCTGCCTGCGCCGCGAGGGCAACCACTGTGTTTCCAAACGGATCACAGTAGTCATTGATGCCAAGGCGTTGCGCACACCGAACAATTTTCTGTGACACGTCCTTGGAGGAATCACGCGCGAGCCACAAAGCGTCGAAAAGTGTAGATTCAGATCTGTGGAATTCCAAAATGTGCCAACATTGCTCCAATATTGCGAGCTTGATTACAACGCGAAGCATAGCAGCCGTTGGAATGGAACCGTCGCTCTCAGTCGAATTTGACCGATCGACAGGCGATTTGTGCATGATTGTCGACTCGTGACGAAGAAGTTGGTTCAAAGAAAATTCCAGAGCAACATCAGAGACACCAACCCCAGTAGTGGTCCACGAAAACGGTTCCACCTGCTTGGTTTTGGTCACAGTTGTCAGGGCCAGCGCCCGGGCCTCTCCCAAAGCCAAAGATGCTTTGTCAGAAGCAACACCATGAGCGGTAAAGGCTGCGTCAAGGGCAATGCGGCATTGCTGTTCGAGGGCCGAAATTGTATCATTCGAGAGGAGTGCGGAAGAGCGACTAGTGCCGATATGTTTCACTTTCACTCCGCGAGAACACCAATTTCGTGCCGCATTTGGCGAGGACAAATCGTTGGCATCGGAATGGCCGTGCGGTACAATTGGACATGAAAGATGAGGGAGCGTAATGTTGTTCAATCGACCCTGAATACCGTCCACCAATGAATCCACGTATGCCTCTATGTCGCGATGAGGAAAGCGAACTGAAACCATCATCATGACCGAGAACGGGCCATCATCATCTGTCGATGTACAGGTGTGCCGAAAAATTGAGGTCCACTGCTGCAACTCATTCTTTGAGCCCACAGGAGCTCGATCAGTGCAGTCATGACTTCCCCGAAGCAGGAAAGAACTACAGGTAACAACATGAGACACTGTCACATTCTTCTCATCACGTCTCTCACCCAATCCATCTCCAACGGCACACTGTATGCATTCGTGCACTTTCGAAGCGATGGCATTAAGTGGAGCAGCTCCAAAGCGGTGAATTAGAAACTGAACCCAGGCGTCGATGAGGAAGTTCACTTCGATGTTCAAACTACTTCCACATTGACCTAACGCCTCCACTTCTTCTAATTTGACGCAGTAATTTCGAAATAATGTCGCGGAGGCTTCCACAAAATCGGATTCACCGATGTCATCGTTACTCAGATCCTCATTAACGTCGACCTGACTGTGAGACGCGAAGTCAACAAGGAGTTTGATCATGCTAATATCGCCCGATCGGCACGCATACATCAATGGGGAAACTGGGACATCTTTTGCGAAACGCGCAACGAATCGATTGGGCATCCAACGACTCACATGTGCCTTACGAGTCAACAACGAGCGAGTGAGCGCGGTCATACTTGTGGCAATACTCGCCTGCACGGGGGTGATATACTCGCGGGTACTCAACCCGTTTGCGACATTGACACCGCCCAAGTCGAGCAGCAGTTGCGCACACTGTTCGTGACCACTCCGAATGGCCACATACAGTGGCGTTTCCTTCATGGATGACAACGAAGCCAGCATTTTGTTAACACACTTGTGTTTCGCCGCCAACTGGCATATTTTCTTCACGCACTGCAAGTCGCCGACTTCCGCGGCGACGTGGATCAATCTGGTACCGTGAGCATCTGTCTCGAGGTTGGTACCACTGGAATCTACAGGGCATAACAACAGTTGCTTGGCATGCGAAAAGTTGCATCCAGCAACGAACTTGCAAGCTTGCTCAAAGTTGTTGTCTCGAAGGGAAGCACAAACACGCAAGGCCATCGCTGCACCAGGAGACGGATGCTGTGAAACTTGTGGTGAACTCAGCGTTGAGTCCTCATGCCCACTCGAACTATCATGATCGTTGCTTTCTACACTAGTAAGGGCTGTGAGTGTCTGCGTGTATTTGGCAACGATATCACGCTGGCGAGTCCGAAGACGTGAGCAAACTTCAAGCAATGGGAATAGGGCATCACTAAACGATTCGCCAGAAAGATTTTCACTCTGCAACGCTGCGATTGTGTCTGAGGTCATCCTTGCTTCAATTCTTCGGAATGACTTTTCAACAGCATCAGCACTGCGAAGAACAGCACGCAACTCTTTGAAGAGCTCGAGCTTCGCAAAGTGATGGAACTGCAAACGCATCTCCGCCGCAGACAGTTTGTGAACGACCGCAGATTCCAGAGCCGTGCGATCCGCGGCTTCAAAATGGCGATGCAAACTCCGAGAATTATACTCAGAAGGAATTGTCAACGATGCTAGATCTTCTTGGTCATGTTCCTTGGAGCAAGCGTTCGTCTCAAGTTTGGTGTTGGAGTCCTCGAGCTCAGAAGGCCGCTGTGACGCTCGTAGTCGACGGACACGGAGTCGGGCAAGAAATCCCCGGCCGATTCGAATGACCCGCATAATTGCGAGCCACTTTACCAATTTTTCCTGGCGTTGACGTTGAAATTCAAGAACTGCATCTAAGTGCCCATCTTGCGACAATTTTCGTACAGCGGTGGGAAGCTTTTGTGGCTCTTCGGCGGCAAGGTGTTGAAGCTCATCAGCAAGCTGCTGTGTCAAGCGGTCGCTCACGCCACCATTTAGTGCGTCTATGTCATGATCGGTTTCATCGTCAGACTTGGACTCAACACCGATTGCGTGGGAATCAACAACACTTCCGGCAGCGGGATTCTTGTGGGACAGGTCCCCAAAACCAGCTGTCAAATGGCGCTGCAAAATTCCGAACCGCTGTGCCACCTGAGACGCACGTGATGTATCATCATCACAACATTCACAAAAGTAAACGATGGGTAACCATTGGATGTTCACTCACCTCCTTTCGCAGCAGGGTCACATCCTCAAGGCAGTCTGCTTCTCGTCGCGCAACTTGAGAGCGTACGTCGTCGTTGGAGTTCCGTAAGTCGAATATTTGGCGGAGACCGTCTTCTAACTGACTCTTTGCCTCGTCTAGTGCACCAATTCGCGCCTACGAATTTACGAGTAGTATTGTTGAGGTCCGCTGACGCACTTATTGACTGATGATTCAGGTTACGACCAAGACCTACCGCTCGTTGCTGTTGGGAATCAAGGATACCACCGTTGAAACATGTTGCACGAGAGCACACAACCGTTAAAATATGTGTGCATGACAAGCGCAAGTGCACTTTTTCGCCCGATCACGTGCGGAAGTCGTACCCGTTTCTCAAGAGCCATCTCTTGTTCATGTTGATACCGTGCCTTCGATGCCAATTGCTCTTCTCGTTGCTTTGCAAGTTTGGAGAGAGCCTCTTCACGCTCAGCTTCTTCAGCAAGCTTTTTCGCGATTGCTTTTGCGGCTTCGGCCTGCTGCACTTGCTGTAGTTGCTGACGTGCCACAAACTCCTTTCGCTGCCGGGCATTCTTCCTAGCAAGCATTCCTCTCCCCCTGGCCTGCAACAGAAGCGCAGCTGATGTACGCTCTCGCTCATGCAGCTGCAGTTTTCTTTCTTTTTCTGCCTCTTGCGCTTCAATCATTGCAAGAAGGCGTTGCTCGCCTTCCTCGACAGCCATTTTAATGCGTTCTTGGTTCTGTAGCTCTGCCTCTCGCATGGCAGCCTCTGCCATTATTCTTTTCTGAATTTGTTGTTGCTGCTCTACGACTCTAGCAGCTCTTTCCGAGGCTGCCAACCTCAGAAGGCTCTTCTGTCGAAGTGCGGTGGAAACAATGTCGTCAACAACACTCAGTCTCTGGAACATTGCCAGCACATAACGTGGGACAGGAGTTCCGGTATCTGCCTTCCGTCGTTTCCTCCCAGCCTTGGTACTCAGAGTTTCTTCGTGTTGAGCCTGACGCAGAGTTGCCTGCACACACGAAGGGCTTTCATTTCAGCAAAGTACACTGCAATTTATCATGACCATGCACAACTTGCGGTGCAAAACTTACGAGATTGTCAACACGATATTGTCGACACACAGTGAGGGCCCGAACTAATTCCAGTTGCAGGATAAAGAAGAACTCGTCCCTGTGTAGAAATGTGCCACAAAATCCCTTTCTGCCTGTTAACGTTGACCGGTAGACAAAGCAAATTGCTCTTTTGATTAAAACAACCGACACCACAACATGGATGCTGGAAGTTTTGGGCACCAAGTCGCTCCAATCTACATCGACGGCCTCCAAAAGAACAGAGCGAGCAAAAGCGACAGTTCTTCCTGCGAATACGTCTTCCTTCGACACGACATCCACTTCTTGTGATGCATGGGGTGTCATGATGATGGATCTAATCACGGATTCTGACAAAGGGCAGACATCTCCGGAGATAATATCATCACGATGCATTGCAACTATTCGCCGCACATGGCTAAGGGACTGAACGCCAAAAAGTCGACGCAACATGTGTTCCACATCCTCATTGTCAGCGTTTCTAGCATCGCCGATGCTACGTTCAAAGCTGGAATTCGACATTGACCTCCGCAATTCATCGAAAGTGTCCCAATCTTGGAGGAAGGCAGCAATCATGAATTCCGAGTAAGAACCGTCTCGCCACGGACACCGTGTGATTTTAGCGCGCCGTGTTACAAGGAGTCTGATTATCTGCCGCTCGCCGCACACCACGGCAATTTGCAACGGAGTCCATTCATGCTTGCCACGAACGTTTACTTTGGTTGACGTGTTACGGACGAGGGCATCGATGCAATTGCGTGCCAGCAACGACGGCCGTGATGCGGAATATGCCAACGCAAACATGATCGGTAGTTCTTCTGAGTGACAGAACTGCCACTGCTGTCCTGTGTTGGAATCACGGGGTGCTTGACCAAGGGTCAAACACTTGACATTGGGATCTGCCTTTGCGGACAGCATTGTTCGCAAAAATGCGGAATCCCTGTGAAAGATTGCGTCAATCAAAATCTTTTGGGAACATTCTCGACGTAAAGTGGCTTTCGCCGCAAGAAGGCTGCTGAGCATCGCTTTGCGCGACTGCCAAGGAATTCGTTGAGGACCGTCATCTTGAGCTTCACACAATATTTGGGTTGGCGTTTTGCCAACATTGTCCTCGTTGTCAATGTCGTGAAACAACTTGGCGCGCAAGAGGGCTACAAGCGCACTGCGATTGCCACTGTAACAGGCAATATGAACAGGGTTTGTACTGGCATGGGATATACCGGGCTCTGATGTACGGAAAGAATTCCGTGCGCGTGGGCCAAGGCTTCCAGCACGCTTTCTATCGCGCTCATTCCCAGCAGTGATTGACTTCTGATGAGAGATCAGCCGAAGCAAAATTTTCGAGTGGCATTGGACATGAGCTGCCGCGTGAAAACAAGTTCCCCTAAACCGTGCTTTATTTTCACGCACAATACCACCAATAGAAACCTCATTCAGTCCCACATGCAGGCTCCCACTTGGCAGATCGAATTGCATCCAGCATTGCATATCCACTGGTCTGCGCGAATATGCCTTTTTGAGCAGCATGTCCAGACATTGTGTGGAATTCGACAGAACCGCAAGCATCAATGGTGTCCGTCCTACTTTGTCACGGACGGTACAATCCGCTCGCGCAGACAGAAGTCTCCGAAGGCTATCAAACTTCTCATGGCGGACAGCATAACTTAAAGCCGTCATTCCAGAGTGCGCAAGTTGAATGTTTAGGAGGTCGTGGTGGAATTCACAGATTTGAGAAAGTTTGGGATCTTCTGCATCTATGAGGACCAAAACTTGTCGTTGGCGCTCTATGTTCTCGCGCTGAACAGACAGCCTGTGGAACCAATGTTGTATTCGGGCAGCCCCGCGTTTCTGTTGGCGGCGTCGGAGTTGATGACTACGAAAGGCATCACTGGTACGACGCGCCTCCTCTGCCTTCGCGGCCCTGGCTTTTTCAGCCACACGAATAAAGGCCCACAACGCAGTCGCTGCAACTTTTGATCGGCAGTGCTTTACGAACTGCTGAATCATGGTGGCTGCCTCCAATCGAGAACGACTGCGCTCGGAAAGAACTTTGCGAAGCATCGCAAATTGCGCTTTCTCCAATGACGACGCGATATCCTTCATGCATATATCAGCCAAGACATAAACTCGAAAAGTCATACAAACATCTCTCTCGGTGCCAGATTGCAGGTAACTGTGACGATATTTGACGAGCAATCGAAGGAAATTGACGATGGTGCCCAGGGCCCGCAACTTTAGCACAAGCCGACGAGCCATGCGTCCTCGGACAGCTGCTTGGAAGTACTTCAAGCCGGTGACTCGATCAGCAAATACGACATTGCTTTGAGCTGATATCTCAGACCAATTGACCATAGATGCGGCGTCTACCTTCAGGCTATCACTGCTATCGCGGAGTGGAGCGTCTCGATTGATCGCGGAGTTGTCGCGATTGTTGAGATTTGGGCGACTCTTGACTTCGCGAATCAATTTCTCAACGTCGTCTGAGTACGTGGATTTCCCTGGCAATTCACGTGAGGGTGCGTCGCTCCCATGAGACTGGCCACTTGATATTGTGCCGTGTGGGTTTGTTTGAACGGGAGTTGGCGGTTTGTCGATGCTCTTCAGCTTAATGTGCCTCGAAAACGACTTGTTTCGTGTTGGTTTTCGCTGCTTGACTCGAGCATCTTGCCTACTCTCGGAATGACGGGCCAATGAACTTGCTGGTAGAGCGGGGTTGCCTGCCGACTTAGGAGCAGGAATACGGCGCGACTCAGATTGCAGCGGTGGCAAGTGCCAATCATTTTCGCTTGCCGCCATTGTGGACTACCCGCTGTGCAGTGTCAGCGTCTGCGATACAAGTCATCAAACCGGCTCATCAAGGTTCCCACCAATCGGTGGCTCACGCCATTAGGAGTGAGGGAACCACAGAACTTGACAATAAAATCCAAACGTCACTTTTCGGACGCCTCTCCTATCTCAGGACACTTCTTTTGTCGAGGAGCTACCCCTCCTTGATGCTGTCTTCTTTCGCCTTTCTACCTTCGAACTCCCTTGGTGGAGCGAACTTGGACAATTCGCAAATCTGCTGAATACACCTTCTACTGCGGCGGGATGCCACAGGCCGCCAGCCCCGACGGATACGACGACAATGAAACATGAACGGATACAACTCAACAACACCGCCGCCGCCACACCGCCGCCGCCACAACGCCACCTCCGACGCCAACGCCACCTCCGACGCCAACGCCACAACCGCTGCCGACGACGACAACGCCACATCCGCTGCCGACGACGACGCCGCCGACGACGACAGACAGACAGCAACAGCAACAGCAACAGCAACAGTAACAGAAACAACAACAACAACAACAGCAACACGCTCGTCCAACACGCTTGCGTCAAGTTGGCGCCGCTGCGCCGCTGCAGTGAGGTGAGCCCGCGCCACCACCGTAACGCCACGCGGACGTCGTAGTGTCTCAGCGTCGCAGCCGTCGTTGCTGCTGGGCGCGGGCGACGAAGGCGAACTCTGAGACGGACTCCATCAATCACATGAATAGTAGTACTGAGTACTGAGATAGAATACCTAAAGTATACTTTTTGCGGAATTTTGTGATGTGCGCCCGCGCGTCAGCGCAGTCAGCCCGTCAGCGTGTCAGCTGTCAGTCGATCAGCCGTCAGCGTGTCAGCGACGACGAACTGACAACGAACGACGACGACGACGACGACGACGACGACGACGATGACGACGATGACGGACGACGACGGCTCCATGACGCACGACGACAAATTAATTAAACGAATGAGCAGCACGGCGACAGCCAGACACACGCCGACAAGACGGTGTAGTCTTATGTTGCTTGTGCTTTGGTGTGGTTGGTAGCTTGACACTGCTGTGCACCAAATACTGAGAGGAACATACGCTGACGGCCGCTCATCCTGAACGCGTGGTGCCACAGATGCTGCCACAGCCGACTCAAGTCCGAGAAAGTCAGATTAGCAGAACATTCTGTGGTGTCAACCACTTGTTGACAGCAGATTCGGGTCATCAAAGCAAAACTATGTTGCCATCAGAAAACTCGTGGCCGCTTTGGACAATGGTTGTCATTTTTATGATTGATTCCTTCCCAAGTCATGCGTCGCATTGAGTGAACTTGTGTTCTTTGGGACGAAGCTGTGGCCAGCTCCAAGGCGAAAAGAGCAGGCAATGCCGAACAACGACGAAAGTCACAATGTTGAGCGAGAATCCGGGAAAGAACCCCAAGTCGAGCACAGTTTCTTCGCGCAAAAACTGAATTCGCTGAGAGATTGGATCGATGAGCGATTTGTGCCGTTGCGGTTCTCCCTTCAACTGACCGGCGCTGTGGCAGCAGTTCTAGTCTTGCGTCGTTTCCAATTCTGGAACCCCATTCGCAACACCGCTGCTTCCACAAGCAAACTCGTTGACAAACAACAAAATATTCGTGTGCGCTGCGCGGCAGTGTGTCCACTCGACGACACCCGTATTGTTCTACGATGCCAACACGTTCCAATTCTGAGAAGTGGATTCTTTGAGTTGGACCCGGTGCTGTACCGCGGCCCAAGATTGCACGACTTTTCAAAGCTCGACACCGAGTTACTGGATTTTGAGTTGTTTGGTGTTCGATGCAATACTTTGGAGCAAACTACACGTGTTGCGGAGATGTTAGAAGAACTATTGGCGCAGGAGCAACCGCCAATTTTAAAGGCACGCTGCCTCGCTCACAGTTCAATTCGTTCCCAAACGAGTGATGTGGAATCAGAGTTGCCCAAATTTCCGATCCAAGCAACGTTGAAAGGACCATTGTTCCCACTCAAAGAACGGAGTGGCAAGAGTGCGCATAGACTCTTAACTCAACGCGAATGCGCGGAAGATGAGCTGCAAAATGCAGCCGACCTCGGTCTAACCTTTGTGCAAAGGCTTCGTCTACGGGTGTTCGGCAAGATCTTGAACAGAGAGGGATTGCTTCCCAAATGGATGCTTAGGTTGCTGTCAGAAGATCTTGGTTCTGCTCTCGTGCGCGACGGTCATGCGCGCACGCTGTCGTCTGATGATATCGCATTTGAGGCTTCGCACCTGGACGCTGGGCACAAACTCCCGGTCGATCCGTCGGTGTCCCGACACGTCGGCTCCATTATGCGGCATCTAGAAGATCTGCAGACAGTTTCCCGGACTTGTGGTCGTGGAATGTGGCGCGACGAGCACATTGAGCGCCGCAGCCAGCAACACAGTAAATTTTCGGCTGGGACATTAGCTGCAAACGTCGTCTCTAGAAGTGTCTCCAAAACTCAGGAGATGATGTCATCAGCCAGGCAGAAAGCTCATGATTTTCAGATCAAACGATCTCAGGAGACAAATCCACGCGACACAGACACCACTGGCGATGACAAAAAGCCGGCGTGGCGGAAAAAGCTGTCAAATTCAGTGTCGGCAGTACGGTCCAAAGTTCCTTGGGGACAGTAGCCTGTTTTCGATGTTCGCCACGACATCTGTAGTGGGAGGGAGTTTTCAAAACGCCTGAACTAAAATATTACGCTGCAACATACATCTTGCAAAATCTAACACCATCCTTATTTCTTCTTTTTCTTCTTCTTTCTCTCCTTCTTTGGACGATCTTTCCTTGGGATAGCTGTTTCCACTGACAAAGGGTGGACGAACTCCGGTAAAATGCCGGCGTGACCAAGGATGCGCTTGACGGTGTCTGATGGCTGTGCGCCCACTGACAACCAATACTGTAGAAAGCAACCAAAGCACGCACAGTGACCAATAACACGTGAGTTGGCGATCACAACATAAATCCAGTGGTTCAACATACCTCAATCCGTTCACGGTCAAGTCTGACTTGCTTCATGTTGTCTTTCTTGGACGGTAATGGGTCGTAAGTGCCCACGTTTTCGAGAAATTTACCGTCCCGTTTGGACCGCGAATCGGCTACACGAATGCGATAAAAGGGCCTGTGCTTGCGACCAAATCTCGCGAGGCGAATGCGAACTGACATTTGGCGAACCGCTTGCTTGGAACCAGCAACCGACGCGCCGTGTACGGCGAGTGCACGTGCCGCAAACATTGCCGCTTTGCGGAGCAAAATCGAACCTCAATTCACTACGGGGACACTGCCACGGTGAAACAGTTGCAAACCGCTCTTGAAACTGTGGCTTTCAAACATGGAATCGAGAATTTTTTTAAAGCACAACTCGCTTTCGGCACCCGACCTCAACACAAGGAGAACAAAGAGACGTTGTCACAGTGTCCCAATACCTCTCTCCTCGGCTTCAATTTTGTCCTCAAGCGCGCAACTTCGGCGGCGGCTGCCCGTATGTATGTCTACTCTAAACCAAGGCACGAATCAAGCAGAAGTTCAAGGTCAACAGATCACCATGTCCAGACACGGTGTTCACGTGTCACTTTTTGTGTGCGTGCTGTTGATCCGTCCGTATGTTGGCTGTGTCGAGAACTTCATCGTCGTTGTCGTCGTCGTCGTCGTTTGTCGTCGTCGTCGTCGTTTGTCGTCGTCGTCGTCGTCGTCGTCGTCGTTTGTCGTCGTCGTCGTCGTCGTTTTGTG
>ENA-OWNT01001861-OWNT01001861.1-seawater-metagenome-genome-assembly--contig:-NODE-1861-length-24081-cov-4.257790_pt1 | contig 24081 bp, 30 predicted proteins | sample MGYA00238136_ERZ651165 | MGnify/ENA primary metagenome ERZ651165 (study PRJEB26861, sample SAMN08777766) | seawater metagenome | isolation source: coastal seawater | place: USA: Florida | collected...
GTAATTGCTGCTTGGTTTTGCCGTGTCCCTTTTGGTCAGCGGCATGGTGTCCGGTGGCGCCACAACAAAAAGAATTGAATCCGGAGCTACAACCGCAAATTGTCTCTTGCTTTCTTTCTGGTATTTGCTGAGCGACTCGTTCCCAGACATCAACGCTTGGGGTGAACAATTGCGGAAGGACTGGACACTACAAAAGTAGCTTGAAAATAGTAAGCAGCTCGCGCCCCGCATCCCGCATCCCACCGTGTTCCATCCGTTGCGATGTTGTCTGAGACGCATTTGAATGTGTTCAGTTTGTTCTACGACTCACCCACCTGCTTTGTTGCTTGTTTCAGTGGGCCGCATCGGGGGTGGATTCCGCGCCGGTCGCGCTGGCCACTTCCGCCGTGGTTTTGCCCACCGTCGGATTGGGCGTATGCGCGGGTTTCATCGGGTTGGTTTCTTCGCACGTGTGCGACACCGCCGCACCCACCGCCATTTGCTCTTCCGCAACTATTTTCGAGGTACTCTCGGGCCTTGCTTCGCGGGTCGCTCTACATGCATGGCACTAAACTTTGCTTTGTGGCATAGGACGACGAATCCGATGGCACTGGGGTCCACGACTCGGCTACTATCCTTTGCCATGGTGGGAGACTGCGGAGTTTCAAACGGGTGCGACTCAGGGCACTCCCCAAGTGCAGAGCCGCCAGTGGCAGGTCACGCTCGTCCCGTACGCGGCCACCACGGTCCATCTTCCTCCTGGCGTTGGCCCTGGAGGCATTTTCCAATTCAGCCACCCTGGCTCCACTCAGCGATATCTCGTTGCTGGCCCTGCGAATGCGGCTCCTAATCTACCCGTGGAGTTGATGATTCCACCGGCACATATCCCCAACGCAAGCGATCGCGTGGACGTGCTGACGAATTTGACTGGTACTGACAACACACCTGCAGCGAATAGCATCGACACCAACGGTGACGGCATCCCTGACGCAGCTCCTTTCATTCCCGGACAAGACGGCTACGTTACAGTGTTGCAGGAGCAAGGCAGCTCCGACCGCTTGACAGTGTACGTGCCTGCAACATCGCTCCTGACCCTTAAGCATGTTGTGGACGCCATCGATTCGTGGGGCGAGACGTCAATGTCGACCCGCTACGACTCCAACACGTTGATCATTGACACGGTGAGTCACGCGAACCTGCGCAGTTGGCCTTGTCATGACGACCACGCATTGGCTATGGCTCACAATTCACGCGTCTGTTTTTGCTTTCTCTTGCATTTTGCGTTTTGGCACCACACGTCGCTGACGCAATACTCATCAGGACTTCAGCGTGGACCTTGTCCAGTTTGGCGAGCAAGGTGTTGGACCCCGTTGGGAGCATGAGACATTCGTGCAGTCTCAAGTTCCCGTCGCCCCCCGCGTTGTGTCGGTGGCGGTGCCGCCCGGATGCTCCCCGGGGTCCATCTTCACCGTCGGAACCGACATCACCGGTGGCACTGAACCTCTGCAAGTTCGCGTCCCTGCCGGCGTGCAGCCCGGCCAACCGCTCGAGATTGTCGTTCCCGAAGCCGCAACTGTCCCGCTTGCACAGCAGCGCGTGTCCAACAGCGATGCCCCAAACCCTAACGCATGGCAGATTCCTGCTGGAATGGACTTCTACGCCGAAGCCCAACAGCAGAACTTCCAATTGACCGTTGGTGTGCTTGAGGTGACCGTGCGTGCACCAGCTGGTGGCGGCGGTGGCGGTTCCGGTCGTCGTGTTGGGGGCATTGTCTTTTGTGCAGTCTTCGTGGTTATTTTGATCATCGGTCTTTCCGTTGGGCTCACTGTTGGACTCAGTGGCAGCCGCGACTATATATCCGGATACAGTGATGGAGAGGCATGTTCTTCGTTCTATGGCCTCACCCCGTATTGTCAAGAATGCCCTACGTCCCCGACCGGGGATGCTAGCTCCTACTGCTGGGAGGACACGTCGTGGAGTTCCATGTCAGCGGCCGTGCAAGGTTACTGGACAACCCTCGGGTACACGGAAACCTCGTGGACGAACCACGAGCTGCCTTCCTCAGCGGACGACTGCTGGTTCGATCTGACATCCAGCGAACGAACTGCAGCAACGAATTTGGGGTACACCCGGCTGCTCTGGAACTACCCGTACCGCTGTTAATTTGTGGTTGTGCAACCGAATCATGTTGGGTTTTCGTGTGTGCATATTTCGAAGTCTCCAATGGTGACAGATAACATTAGTTTTTAAAAGGTCACCCCTTTCTCGACGAGCTCGCGCTTGCGCCGCTGGTGGTTCACAGCAGCCGTTAGGTGACTTTGCAGTACACTCGGATTCAACCTGCAATCCTTGGAGCCATACACTCTGGCTTGCAGTCCCAGGATCAGCTTCGAGATTTCGCGAGCCGACAGCCCTGATGCAAAACAACAGCGCAATACGAATAAACTGACCGCAGTTTCAAAGAGCGTAATCAGTCAACAAAAATAACACCGCACCGTCCATGGAATCGGCGGCAGATTGCAGCAGCACGTCCGTGATGCCTTCCACTCGAATGCGCGACCTGGCACGGACTCCGCACCCAAAAAGACCGCAACAGCTAACCAGCGGGTTGAGGAATGATGCGCGCGCACTGCTCCAATCAAAAGATAGAATTGATTTGGTGCTCGAATGAAGGAAAAGTTGATCAAAAAAAGGCTGAGAGAGCAGCAAGAACGCACCTTTGTTTTGTAATGTACTTGTCGTAATACAGATTGACTAAGCGACGGCGCTCCAGCTGCCCGGGAAGGCCAAACTCCACCGCTTCATCAATACGGTCCACGACAGCGGAATCCAGATCACCAGGACGATTTGTGGCAAGAATCAGCATGAAATTTGTCTAGACGCCACACGCAGTTAGATCAGGTTCGTTCAACTCCACGACCGCCAACACGTTTGTGTAGTTTCGCCCACCTGCTGCGTTCCCGTATGAAACAATATCGCAGAGATGGCATTCCGCACATTCTCACTAAGACCGCGATTGTTGCGGCTGCCAACAAACGCCTCCGCTTCATCAATGAATAAGATGAGACCTTCGGACGCCTATGGACGCCGAAGTGACGACGTTACGCGGTGGCAGTGAAAAATAGATTGCGATCAACAGGATGATGAACTCACTCTGTTCGCCCAATCAAATATTTCGTGCAGCTTGGTGACGCCGTCAGCGCCGAGCGGAGCAATGTCTCCGCCACTCATGACAGCGTAGTTCATACCGGAATGATAAGCAAGACGCTTGGCCTAACAGGAAGCCGATTCAGAACCACGCCACAGAGAGAATATGAGAATGACAAAGAGGAACAGGGACGACAAAATGGAGCAATCGCAGCTGCGCGTCATGAAGGCGGTGACGCACCAGCATGGTTTTGCCTGTTCCTGGTGGTCCGTAGAAGAGCATGTGGCGCATCGGAGCACGGTTGGCACGTGTATTGCGGATGGACGAAGCGTAAAACTGAAGCTGTTCCTCCAGCGGTGTGTCCAGAACAACCCCTTCAAAAGTCTTTTTCATACTTGAAGATCGTCCGTGGCCACAACAGCAGCACACGAAGCGGCGGAAGAACGATGACACAGCGCTGCCACCCATTGAACTTTCACGAATCAGAGGTGGCTGAGAAAGCCGTCGCGTTGCCTGAAAGAACAATATCACGATACAATTCAAAAGCTTGTGCTACAACCAATGCGTTGTATTAACGACCAACGTACCTCTGCACTTGCAATTCGCATTGCAGCACGGATGGAGAACACGGCGAAAGCAAGTCCTGCCACCGCCAACACCAACGACAACACGCTGCTGGGCGTTTTCAAAAACTCAGAAATGCCATTACCAATCAAAGAGAGTGACGCCAACGCCGCTTCGCGGACCTGTGCAGCGGGAGACAAAGGTTGGTCAGTGACCCACGGAGTGCAATGCCGAACGGTAATTCTGCAGCGAAACTCACTTTTTCCTTGTCGGCTTCCCACTGAGCCTGCAACTTTCGAGTCTGCACGTCTTCATTTTCGCGCTCTTGGCGGATGCGAGCCTCAGCCTCGATCTTGGCCGTTTCGACGGCCGCATCACGTTCGATCTCAGCCTTGGCAGTCTCGATGGACAGTTCGTGCTCAATTCGAAGGTCCTCCTGAAAACACACAAGGCACCAAAACCATGAGCAAGCGCGACATCAAGCATAATGAGCAGGCACTACGCGAGCACCTGGCGTCGTTGGGCCTCCTCCTGCAGCCGTACGAGCTCAATGTTTCTGTCCCTGGCGCGCTCATGCTCCAAGTTAGCGCGTTCCTCTGCGGCGGCATTCTCCAACTCCAAGCGTCCGCGCGTGAGGTCATCAACGAATTTCGCATTTTCTTGTTCTAATTCGGCCTGTGCCTTAATCGCTGCCATGCTAGAATTCGCACGCAGTGCTTCAAGTTCTCTCTCCTTCTCGAGTTGAGTCCTAGCCTTGGCTTCTTCCAGTTCAGCTTCCTTCGCTAGCTTTTCGACTTCGGCCTCCGCAATTTTCCGCTTCTCTGCCAATTCTGCGGCTACTTCATCGCCAATTCTGTGCTCCATTTCAGCCAGCTGCGAGGTTAAATTCGCTTGGACTTGGCGAAGAAGCCGGTTCTCCTTGATGAGTTGCTGCGTGACTCCGACATTCATGGTATAAATCACGTCAGTGTCAATGACATGAAAGTTTGTTATTTCGGCAGCTTCATCTGCGTACGCGCCGGGTTGGAGGCGGATTTTGTCAACAGTAGTCACACTCTCGGGCACAACAGTTTTGAGTTCCTGTGCAATGAATCCGATCTGCGTACCATTGAAGCGGCGGTTGCTTCGGAAATGGTCTGACACGTAGTCGTAGGAGTGGAGTTGGATTCTCTCGAGCTGGTCAACGAAGCTCGATGAGTCAATGTCCTTGACATTCACCTTGACTCGCTCATCGCTGATCACAATACGTCCGTGTGAGCCATCTTTCAGCCGCTGCAAGTCGTCGTGTCCGCAGGCACTGTGGGACAGTTCTGCGGCCAACAGCACAGTCAGGCCACATCGCACTAGCGACGTCATGGCGTACGCAGTGCACTGCGGTGTGAAGCGTGCGAGCTTCCTCGAGGAGTTACGCGATTTCCAACGAAAGTTTCCCGCACCGAAGCCACTGGTTCAGTCAAAATTGAGTCGATCTCAAGGTTCGTGCGGCCATGCATTGCGACCTACAGACCACACAAAACTGTGCACTGCTCTTGACACAACACAACCGCCAACTGCCAACCATCAACCACCGTCGCCACCATCATCGCTACCTCCACTACTACTCTGCAAACGACGCCGAAGGCCACGGCCTGGTTTCAAGTTGTACGAACGGGTGTGTTGTGTTTGACCAATGAAACTTCGCTGTCGCTCGTCGTTCATCGTTCGTCGTCCGTCGTCAACATCGTCGTCAACATCATCGTCGTCAACACCATCGTCGTCAACATCATCGTCGTCATCGTCGTCGTCAACATCGTCGTCGTCCGTCGTTCGTCGTTCGTCGTTCGTCGACATCGTCGTCGTCAACATCGTCGTCGTTCGTCGTTCGTCGACATCGTCGTCGTCAACATCGTCGTCGTTCGTCGTTCGTCGTTCGTAATTCGTCGTTCGTCGTTCGTCGTTCGTCGTCGTCGTCTTTGTTGGCAACGAAAGACGATTCGCGAGTATACTCATTCCTATTCATGGGTATGTTTTATGTGCGTTTGTGCCCAATGGTAATATTATCCTGAACCGCCATTCCACGGTTTCGTGAGTTCCGTTGTCGTTCGTCGTCCGGCCGTCCGTCGTTCTCGTCCGCCGTCGTTCAAAAACACGAACAACCAACCTCGTGTAAAAAAACCACCATTTCTGTGTAATTACACGTTTGTACATGTATTTACACATTATAAACGTGTAATTACACGTTTACTCGTTCCACATCACAGCCTGTGGAAGCAGCGATCTTCGTCAAGGATACGTAGAGTACTATATAAGGAAACCGTCAATGTATAGAGTATTGAAGGGATGGCTATCGTGTTATAGGAATTCCACGGTTTTAAGGCGCAGCCGTTTCGTTTTGCGTTTGCGTTTGCGTTTGCGTTTGCGTTTGCGTTTGCGTTTGCAACGTTGCAACGTCGTCGTTGTTGCGTCGTTGCGTCGTTGCTTCGAACGTCGCGACGTCGAACGAACAGTCGAACGTCAAAGTCAAAGTTGAAGTCGACGTTGTCGACACTGAGGTCGTCGTCGTTGAAGTCGTCGTCGTCGAAGTCGTCGTCGTAGAAGTCGTGGAGGTGGACGGGAAAATTGACGCGTAGAAGTGGAAGTGGAGCGTGTCGATGACGACGGTGACGTTCGATGGCAGTTCGCATAACTTTGGTTTGCATAGCAGTCCCCGGCCGTTGGCTCGCCCTTGCCCTGCACTGCCGGTTTTGTTTTTGGATTCGATCAGTGTTCTAGCGGGACACACGCTTGAACACTTATGTGTGGAGCAGTCGGTGGTCGAGAATTCAGGATGCAGCATGATAAAGAGAGGCGCAGTGATTTTTTACGTCAACTTTTAAACGGCATGGCGCCACGCTGAGACCGAGTTGGTCGTGGTGCCAAGCAGCCGCGAAACCCACACGAAATATTGCTTCAAAATGTAGTGATGTTTTTGCGCCAGCGATGCATGCTGCTACCTTCTGTCACAGCGGGCTGGTGAAATAGCTTTGAAGAAGCTTGTGCAGCGCGATGCAGACGAAGGCAGAAAATGCGCGCAAGCGCTCCTTGTTCGCGGGTGGTGCATCTGCTCTGGCGCTCGCAACTGGCGGCGTCCGCGTCACAAAAAACTCCAGAAATGTCGCATCCAGCTCCACGTCGCGCGGCTCGAAAAAGAACATGTCGCAGTTGCTGCACGGTTCGGTTGCGAACATGAGCGCCGAAGAGAAGAAGCGCCGCAACAAGGTAACCCTTGAAGTTCTGTATATGTTTTCGCACCGTGCGCCTAAGTTCTTGCTGGACCTTGCTTTCATTTCCATGTAGCTCCTTGCATCTATTAACACGTTGAAAAACGTCGTGGAAGCCGGAAAGAAATGGCAAGGTGAACGCTCATTCACACAGTACAAAAAAGAAGCCGACCTGCATGAAGGCGACCGAGTGCGTGCCCCGACCGGCATTTTATCACAAGTGGTCGAGCAAGCTGAGAAGACGTCGCAAACACTCGTCACACGCGATGAGGAACCTGTTGCTGCAGAGGTTGATAGGGCATCCCGCAGCGAGACCAGTGCCGTGAAAACTGGCGACGACGCCCAGTTCCCACAGCATGCTCCACGTTCCGGGGCGCTGTCCGTTGCGGCTGCTTCATCTGCTCAAGAAGGCGCTCTCAAGCCGCGACCTAATGAGAGCGATTTCATGGGATTTGGCCGTAATGGTGGTTTGGGCGAAGACTACATTCCGGCGCAGCCTGGGCATAGAGGGTACGTTACTCATTCCCAGCATCAATTGCCAAGTATTGCGCATTGTTGATGGCTTTTCGCTTTGCTACGTTGGCGTGTCGATGTTAGGTACAGTGAACGTGCGAATCTTGGTAGCGGAAAGCTCCACATTCCCGAGAAAGACAAGCTTGATGCAATGGGGTTGTCCTTGCTCGCTGCTGCACAACAGGGCAAGTATCGTTTGATCGCAACAAAAGTGCGGTTGGATGAGGATGTTAATGTCAAAGAGCCGGACGAGGGATTTACTGCTTTGATGTACGCTGCAAGTTACGACGACACGGCCGTGATCCAAGCCCTTTTACGATCCCCAACTTTGGATCTGAATGCCGCCAATCGTTTCGGGCTCACTGCATTAATGATCGCCCTCCAAGCCAACGCAATCGACGCGGCCCAAATGCTAGTTCAACAAGGTGGCACGCTCCTCAATATTCCAGCACTCAACAATCTTACGGCTTTCCGCATTGCGTTGAAGAAGAACAACGAACGCGCTCTAGAAATTCTGCTGCGCGAAAGAAGGTACAATTCGGAGCCTACTGACATCCATACCAGCACCAGTGTTCAATTTCGCTTGTGTGTTGCTTGCTGTGCTCGAAGACTGTTGCCGACGCCGGCCGATTACCGAAAAGCTGTGCGCATCGCGCTCCGCGAAAAGTACTGCGGTGTTCTCTGCGAGCTTCTTCGGAGAAGACTTTGCCAAATTTCGGATGAAGACCGACGATCTGTCCGTATCAACTTGTTCTCGACTTTTGCAACTCACAACGGACTTGAAACTTGATCTTTTTGCGCGTGTGATTCAGGCGTTAGGAATTGCTCTAGAGATGAAGCAGACCGCGCTTCTTGAACAAGTTCTACTGCGTGAGGACATGATGGTCAAAGCCATCGCAAACGCTTTGGTTTGCCGCTTTGCTGTTTTGCTGAGATATCCTGCACTCCATTATTTGATAAAAATGCGGAAATTTGTGCAGGACAATGACCATCGGCGTCTCAAAACTCGGCCAAAGTCCAGAAAAGTGGTCCCTGCAGCTACAGATCTCGACAAATCCCTTGAAGATGACGCGGCTGGTGGCGGCAGTTCCGACAATGATGAAGAAGACGATGAAGACGGTGCACTGGGTAGTGATAGCGACGACGAGCAGCCGGACAGCGACGATGAGCAAACCGCCGACTGGGACGAAGATGAGTTGCGGTCCCGTTTCGCAACCGCTTTTGAGCATGAAACCTTTCATCAGGTGAATGGCGCTCCGAATGAAAATATCTGTATGTGTACCCTCGCATGGCTGCAAATGTGCCTAATATGCATCTGGATCTAGGCATCAATCATTGCCTACCGCAAACGGTCGACTTCTCTCATGACCCGGCTCCTCAAACGCAATGATTTTGCTGTTCCTGTTCCAACATTGCGACGAGTTTTATTTTGGGCACTGGATGTGAGTTTATCAAATCGCGAACCACACACCAATAAATCTGCTCGTGTCGTAACATGTTGCGTGGCGGCGTCGGTGTTTACCCTGCAATAGGCGAACGAGAACAAACTGCGCAATCAAATACTGAGGCGAGTTGACGGAGTTATTTTACGCGCTTTGTTGTAAGTTGAATTGTCGTTGGCACCGCATTGGCTGTTCTCCGAAATAACAACAGCAGGTGTGAATCTCAACGCAGGTACAACGCTAAGGAGCTCCCAGGCCAACCCCTGCCAAGAGCTGATCCACGCTCGAAGATGACCGAGCTGAAATTGTGCCTTCTTGTATGATTGAGTAGTGTTGTGTATTTGTTGCTGAATTTGTGGACACTGTACCTTCACGATCAAAATCTATTGTCCACTTTACACACAGGCAATGACAACAATGCCGAACAAAATGTACCAATCGCGACGAAGCAAACGGACACAGGCACGCCAACAAGCACAATTAAATGGACAATCACCTGGCAATATCGAATCGGACGCGGACGCGGACGCGGATGCGGAGGATGGGGAAGCCCAGCCGGATGAGACGCAAACGTCATCACGTTTCACGTGGGATTCGCCAGAGTTCACAAATCATCAAATGATGGCAATTGAGCCGGTCCGTGAATTGCATTGTGCGTGTTGAACCGTGTTTCTCTTTTCATTTTCACCGCACGTCCTGCAATGCATTTTAAACAGATCGACGTTTTTATCGCGCTGCGGCGAAGTTTGATGGATCACTACGCTTCCCCAAAACGCCTACGACGTGTGTTACTTGAGTATGCCACTCTACCGATCATCAATGAGGTTTGCCCGCTCGTTCCAACAACGCTCACACATGGTGACGTAACTTCATAACTCCTGAACTCCTCTCGCGCTAGGCCATTGTTCAATCGCGCCAAGAAACCCTCGAGTTACCGCCAACTTTGGAGCCCGAGGTTAGAATGCGAAAGGAAAGGCAATTCGAGCATCGAAACGAAAAGGTAGTGCAGTTTTTGCAAACTGCTGGCGCCGACATTGTTGAGGGGACAGGGTTGATGTACGAAGCTTTCAAGGTTCGTTCGTAGTGCAGCTCGCAGCAGAACACGTTCAACAACTTGTTCAGCTTTAACTGTACGCGCATAGATTCGACTCAACTCCAAACGGCCCATCACAGTGTCTCAAAGATGTGGGTTGTGGTGGACTGTCATACTTTGGAGCATCGACTTGTTCTTGCAGCTCCTTGTCACGGTCATGCTATTCAAAGCTCAATTGTACACGTGGGGCGCGCTAGTACTCTTGGCCGTCATACTGGTATGTAGCGTGGTGCTCGTCGTTGTCAGCAACATTTACGTTTCTGAACTTTGTTTCGCTTTCGACAGTCTTCGCTCCCAAATTTGTGCGATGAGCGGAACGGCATCCATCCCGCATTGTACGTGTCTCATATGAACTTGCAACTCCGCGTTTTTTGTTGTTCTTCTCACTCCGCGTGAATTATCGTTGTGGGCGGTACCACAGGTTTTGGACATCAAAGATTTTGACGTTTTTCTGCCTTCGTGTACCATGGGAGGCGATTCTCAAGCTTGATAGGGGTCAAGGTGGAGCGTATCGCAATTTCAACATGCTCCTCATCATGCGCGCGATGTTATCGTGCATCCCCATTCTGGTACGTCATCTGTCCTTCGCCATGGTATCCTCAGCCCGTATCGCGGCTGATTCAGCATTCTCTAGGTTATCTACGCCCACATGACCATATTTTGGATGGCGTGCACGTATCCTGATGCCGAGCAATTGTTCAACTTTACCATTTCCAATGCTGCTGCAGCGAACGTGGACGCCACGATCACGTGCGTTCAGTGTAGCAGTTGCCCCGTGTTCGCCACCTACCGACCACAGCCTAATTCTTTCTGGTGCAATTCATGACATTGTTTCACGCCACCTTTTCGGAACAGCAATGTCAATGTCTCGAGTGGCCAACCTGAAAATGTTTCTGTTCCTAGCGTACAACAAGTACGTTTTGCCCCACATCACGTTTTCCGGTCAGTGACCTGCGAGTAATTGTTTTGTTTTTCTCGTATATAGGTGGATGATCTCTCGTTTTCTGCTTGTCCACGCCTTCTGGAACTACCTTTCGACGTGTTGCAGTGGTTTGCCGTCAGCACACCCGCTCCAACGTGGACCGGCAATTTGTCCTCGGCCGACTTGGACAGCCTTTTCACGGCAGAAAACGTAGCTTTCAGTTATCAGGACCTTGAGATTCGTTTATTGGGTGGAGTGATTGTAATGTGCTTGTCAGGCGTGGCGAGTCTCATGATCGTAGTACTGGCCTTAACGTCGTTCTGGGACATGAAAGCTATCAAACGGTTGGTGCTTATGTTGTTGTTGCGGTCGTTGTCATCTTGCTGATGCCTTAGCCTTTGTTTTAGGAAATATGAGACACCTCCCATTTTTCCTGTGCCAAACTCAAGAGTGTCGGTGCTGTTTCCGCAACCGGAAGGTGCCCCTCTTCTTGCGGGCTCGTCCAAACGACGCAGCGGAGACGTGTGCGAACCGTGCTGCCTCGTGTGCTGCCGATCTCGGTACCGTCTTCGTGATGGCCCCTTACAAAACGCTAACGAGAGCGCAAGGGTGACCGACGTCGACTTTGCGAAAGAGCTTGTGTACGTAGCTAGACGCGGTGCCATTTCAGCTCCATTGCGGCTTCGTGCTGACGACTTGTCTTACCCATGTAGATATGTTGACTCTGGACCATTTGCTGGAGCTGGCAATACCTCTGGTCACCGAGTGATTCGTGTCCAAGATCGAGAATGGGTTTATGCGCTTGATGAAGTCGCCAACGCCCCCATGGTGCGTGCTGCTGTGCTGGTGTAGCACACGGGACAGGGTTTCATTCGTGCACTTTTCAATAGGTTCGGCAGAGGTTAGAAAGCGTTGCTCTCCCAAAGGTTGGGGAAGCTGTCACCGTCAGAAAGGTGGGACCGCGTGCGAGGCAGACGATGGCGTTGGTGTGCGAATCTTTGACACGCCAGCTTGTCTTGTTTGAAACAGGCTGCGCGATGCTGCACGTGCATCTATCGAATCACTCGGTGCTCGCGGAAGCCAAGCGCAAACTCGGCCCACAAGTCGCCACTCGTCGCAACTAGTTCATCTCCCGAAGCGTGGGGCTCTTCAAACACTTCCGCAGTCGACAACAGCTCTACTCAACCCGAACAGCACCATAAAGGTCGAGCTGCGACCAGTTCTGTTGCCGAATGGTTCGATGGATTGAGGTCAGTCGCAACCGGCCCCATTCAAACAACTGACGTCGTCGGAAAATGGGTTGCTGTTTCAGTTGATTTGTCCCGCGAGACTGTTGTCGTTCAGAGTGCGCTTGGACATCAACTCAGTAAGCAGACAGCGAATCGCCGATGGGCACGGGCCGCTACGAAAATCAAGGCAGCTCTGTCGTTGAGCAAACCTGGACTGAAGGGGTTAGTTCAGAAACTCAAACGTCCACAGGACGACGCCAACGGTGCAAACTTTGGAAAGCAATCCACTTCAGGTGGTGAAGAGTTATCCAGTGAGGAATCCAGTGGAAACTTTCTGACTGACAATGCAAGTAGCAGGTTGACGAGTGAGCTTTTGTTGTCGCGCGAAGAAGAGGATCGCCGGCGTATTCTTGCACAAAAGGTTTTTGAAGCTCCCAGTGCAAAGTCCGTGGCGCAACGAGGAAGTGGTCCGCGGCAGCAGCATTCCATGGAGGCTGGGGCCACAATCGAGCATCCACCAACCTACAAATTCACTTACCCTGCGTCCGTTCTCACGAACTCTCGGTTACACAAGCAGCGACATGCAGCCTGTTTGAAGTCCTCCGAATTGATGGTTGCGCATCTCATGGGCATCGTTCTTTACCATTCTTGCGAAATTATCCTCCGCGTCTTGACGCTAGCTCTAGTGTCGTCAATGTTTCGGCTCATGTATGTTCGCCGGGTCTTGACTTTGGCACTCCGCCGCGACGTCTTATGTGGCCATGTTGTGTGGTGTTGCAGGGTTGTGGCGCTGATGGTTGTATCAACAGCAGTAAGATCTATTGTTATGCTGCTGCGACGAAACCAACGAGATAAACTGCACCATGAGGATCGACACATTTCCTTTGCACGTGTCGTGAGCGGTGTCTTTTTGGATAGTGTGTGGGACTTCCCATCACAAACTGACATGATGTGGGTCACACTCGCCGAGGCGGTACTGACTGTGTACGTATGACTACTGTGCGACGACACGGCTCTTTCTGCTTGGCTGACCGTGTTGGACGTTGTAGGTACCTGTTTGGGTCCTACCAAGAAGGCTTGGTTCCATACGTATATGAAAGCGAAGTCGAATTTGCCATGTCGCTTATGACTAACTTCACGGTCGATCCAAGCTACTGTATTACGGGCCATGCAGAGGAGGGCGCGTACATGAATAAGAGCTTGGTTGAGTGCTGGGAGTTATGCGCTTCTAGTTTCGACTGCCACTCCTTTGATTATCGGAGCTTGAGTCTGGGCGATAACGTCTCCAACTGCGAGCTAACTCATCTGCGCGCAGAGGACGTTGCTGGGGAGGACTACCGCAATTGCTCCGCATTTCCATCAGATGTTGAGTTTCAGTACTACGAGAAAAATCCGGAGTGCGTTCCTTACACTGCGGAAGTCTCTGTCGATGTTGGCAAGAACGTTGGCGAAGGCGGAAGTAGAACTGTAGCAGTCGAAGACAATCTGTTTGGCAAGGTACTTTGAGCTGTTTGCATTATTGACGCTTGTTGACGTCAACTTTTTTATAAAAATGTGTATTTCAATGAATAGGCGACTTCCGCAGGACTATGCTTCTCCGGTGGCTTGGTGGCACCCGATTGCTGTTTTGACTCCCATAATTCGAGCACATGCCACCAATACGTTCGCAATGATGAAGGTTATTCGCCCTTTGGCCGCGCCAATATTACACAGCACTGTGACTGGACACCCTCCATCGGCGTTGTTGAAAATTCCCTTGATTCGACTCTGTCCATGACTGTCATCGTTGTGGGTGTGGTTAAGTTGGTACGTAATCTGAAAAGAAATGGTTTTAAATGTACCAGCATTACGTAACACACCGGCTCTTTGTTCAGGTCCTTCATTTTGCGGTGTACATCCCATTGCATCATCATTTGGAAATTGTGGAGACGATCAAGAAGTTCCTGGCTGTGAAGTCCGTGCCTTGGATGCAAGCTATTGCAACGGATCTTCTCCGCGCCGCACTTCCATCGTTCATTAGGTGTGTTCCACAACTCGCCCTCAAGTTTTTGTTTTCTGATTGCCACTCATTGTTTGGTTGCAATCGCTTCAGTGATCAACAAGACATGGAGGAAACGGTCGCGTTTTTACAAGATGTTAACATTGACTTTTGAAGCTGGACATTGGCTACGTCACAAATCTAGAATAATATTTGATTGATATCGCATGTGTCGCGTCAGTGTCATGTAATTTTGACGCCACGTCCCCGTGAAGGTGTGATCGCCACTTCCGTCCCAGCTTGCGATCCTGGAAACAGCATACATCATCAATGCTGCGCACGTGTACATGACGCCAACTTGCAGACAGGTACTTACTTCTTCGAGCATAATCCGGAACCATTTCTATCAGCCATGCTGTGTCAACCACCGAGACGCAACGAACGTATGGCCTTGACGTCATAACCATCTGCACACGCAGGCATCACACAGTTAGGGACGAGAATTCCGCCCGCAACAATGAGCTGCCGCTGTCTGCACATTGCAAAAGAGTCAACCGCACCTCCGAGTAAACGACACTTTCCGGCTGCGGTTTGCGACCGAATAATATGGACGAGGGGTGGATGGAAACCTGATGGAACAACAACTTGCAACTCAGCACGCGGGCCGCACACACGATCAATGCGGTCTCTATTCTCCGAACAACAAACCTCTTGCCCTGACAGCAATGTTTTGTATTTGCGGCGTGCAAACGTTCTTTTTTGACGCTTTGCTCGAGCTGCAATTCGGATGACAAACAGGCTTGATGTCGGGAAGCCAATCATAAGATCATACTTGAGGTGACTGACCTTCGAGGTTGTCATCATCCAAACCAGAGACGGCCGGCAAAATTTGAGCGGAGTTCAGAAAACAGGCGCTCACAAGACATTTGCGGACAGCCTCATCGTCATCTAGCTGTTGTGGTGCAGAATCAATCTTCAGCAACAACACGACAAAGTGAGACTGTGAATCTGACACGAACAAAGTTCTTCAAGGCAGCGCGCGTACGTGTAACTTTTCACATAATTCATCCAATTGAGCCCTGATTTTGGTTGCCTGTTACATCATGCGTAATGAACATGCGATCGACACCGCACATAGAAGGCCTGCGAGCAAACAAACCTTGACCAATGTTCTACGATTGACGAAGTATTCCTTGCACCATGCCGCGTTGTGTTTCCTGTGCAGAAGAAGTACCACAGAGCGGCACATCAGCAACAATTTCAAACAAATGCGACAACAACTGACCACGACCACGGACATGTCCACGAAACGGTTGTAGATCGTGATAAGGGTCTCGTGATCACCGTAGTATGACTGAAGACGCCGCCGAGCAGCATCAGCCTTCAACATAGCACACAGCACAATGAACAAAGGGATGGGGAGGCGAGGAACCGACGCATAACCATACCTTTTGTTGCTGTCCTGGAGGTACATAAAATATGGAGTCGACCGACAGCATAGCTACGAGTGACAGAACCTGTGCCAACATTTTCTTGAAAGTGAGGTGGTTACGTTGGTAATATGCGGTTCAAGCAAACAGAAACAACCTCGGCTACGCAATGAAATTTGTTGGCATCAAGGAGAAGTCGGGCGTACATCGGCTCGAGGGGAAGACTAGCAATTTTCTTTCCAAGATCACTTAAAGATCCATCGCTGGGACGCAACGCTCCGAGCAGAACAAGCTGCTGCATTGCTGAGCGCATGGCCGGTATGGAAGGAGGTTGAATGAAATCAAATTCCATTGGATTGTCCACACCAATAACCTTCAGCTGCAGGATTACGTTCGCCAAATTCGATCTGCATATTTCCGGCAGTACAGAGTCTCGGAGTTCCTTGTAGGCAACCTCTCTGTAGAGGCGATAGCATTTCCCTGCTGAGTCACGACCTGCGCGACCGCTGCGTTGTTGAGCTTGTTGCTTTGAGATCGGCACAACAACCAGGCATTCCATGCCTGACGTGGCCTTGTAGCCCCTCATTTTTGCGAGACCCGTGTCGACAACATACTTTACCCCAGGGATGGTGATCGAAGATTCTGCGATATTCGTCGCCAGTATAACTTTTCGCATGCCGGGCGGAGTTGGTGCAAAGACTTCATATTGCTTCGCATTGTCCAACGCAGAGAATATCGGACACACCAACAGTTTCTGCACTTCTGCTGGGAGAAGTCTGGCGCGCTTCGTCATTAGCGCCTCTGCGCCTTCGATCTCTTCTTGCCCCGTCAAAAATACTAAAATATCTCCAGGTGCCTCGTCGAGGTGGATTTGGAACGCAGTTGTCAACGCAGCCTCCACATAATCTTGGCACGGCTCGTAGGTGTAATATATCTGGACAGGATGCTGGCGTCCTGGCACCGACAGTGATTGTGACCCATCGAAGTAGCGGACGAACATGTCCATTTCTAGCGTGGCAGACATGATAATGACTGTGACATCCGTCTCTCGCTTTGATAGTAAGTCTTTCAAAATGCCGAACAATATGTCCGAGTGCAGTGTCCTCTCGTGTGCTTCATCAATGACGATGACGGAGTAGCGCTTCAATGAAGGATCGATCATCGCCTCACGAAGTAGGATACCATCGGTCATATATTTGATCTTGGTTGCGCGGCAGGTACAATTGTCAAAGCGCACCGCGTAGCCTACTCTTTGGCCGAGAGGTGTCTTCAGCTCAGACGCCACTCGCTTGGCCACGGTCACCGCTGCGACTCGGCGTGGCTGCGTAATACCGACCATCGTTCCGTGGGGGAGGAGCTTTGCTTGAAGGAGGAATTTGGGCAGTTGGGTACTCTTGCCACTTCCTGTGGCGCCGCAGATTACTAGCACTCGGTTCTTCTTGAACAGCTTCAAGAATTTCGCTCGCACCTTGAACACTGGAAGGTTTTGGATTGAGAAATCCATCGATGCAACGGCGGAGCCATCAGCACCTGCTTGTGCGACTGGACCGGGCGCCATTGCGCAGGCGGGGACTAAAACGCTGTTTCACAGAACAGTGCGAGCAAAGAAACCACGAAGTAGTTGGGCGACGAGCAGAAAATGTGTTATTTCTTTGATACCATTCCAACTCACGCAGAAAATGTTGGAGAGCTCGCCGCCACATGCATCGCGCGCAGGCTTCAAAACTAATTTGACCACCTCAGTCAACACTCAGGTGCATTTGTTTGGACATTCCCACCAGTCTTGTGAATAACTTGTCGCCTATGGATATCGAGCGAATGAGTTTCGTGACTGTATAGTTTCGTTCAATAGCAACACCGCTCACCGTCGAAGATCTTCGACACACAATGCCAAGATGGCATCACGATCATCACCGCCACCACCATTACACGACACGAACACCACAACGCGCCCGTCCCTCCCCTCCCCTCCCTCCCTTCCTCCAAGGACACAGGCGTGTGATGTGAACAACCGAGCTAGCGTCAAATAGATCGCATCACTTACGTTGCAGTGTGTGTGTGCGGCCCGCCGGCCCGCCGGTTTTGTTTTTGTCGGCCACAACGGCCAACGAACGAACTTTGCACAGAGACGGAAGCTCCGCCGGCCGCCGCCGGCCGCCGGCCCGACTGCGTTCGTTGTTCGTTGTTCGTTGTTCGTTGTTCGTTGGCGCGCTGACACGCTGGCGGGCGTGTTGTTGCCGATACTCGACAACATTCTTTCGTGGCGTGGCGTGGCTTCTGGAGACGATGATGTAGCTGTTGCACTGTTGGCATGACGTGTTGGTTGGTATTATGTACTCGTAGTAGACACAAGTGTGCGGTTGGTCAGTCACTGCGCCGTTGTGTGTGTGTGGGGGGGGGGGGGGGGGGGGGGGAGGGTATGGATGGATGTGGGTGTGTCGTGGGGATGTCGAATTGTTGCGTGGCGGATGACAGGGATGATAAAGATACGTGACCTAACAGGATGCAAGTTGCGCGTTGAGTGAGGCGGAGAAAGAATCAATAAACGACCAGCGCAATACTTGCGGGCTTAGACGAACGGAAAAGATAATTTTCTTTCTAAAGTCCATGAGCGGGGTATCAGACAGAACCCGCGATCGTGAATAGAATCGTCCGTTGCTCAAGATCAACATTTGAATTGCCTATTCGGCGGTCGTCTCGCGCGTTCTTCCAGTAAACAGCCATGGCACTGGTATTGCCTCGGCGAATGCTGACTTACTGGCTCAAAGCTTCTGCCGTGCAGCAACAAGACGGCACTGTCCAGCTGTTTGACCGTATGTACATTGCTGTTACGAACAAAAGCCTAGGACGCAGCCTCATTGAACAAAGAGGACCTGGCTTCGAAATGCCTGCGCAGTCTGGGTTCGGGGCAGTATGCGAGACGCTGTCCCAAATGGCAAACGCAGGGGAGTCTGTAACAGCTACAGACATCCAAGAGCAAGTTGAGTACGCCTTCGCCAGCCAAAGGATTCGAGTTGACAGCATGGAATCCGAAGATATTAGCTTTGGCGGTCCAGGAGACGCCATTACAGAACTCGACACAATCGTAGAAGCCTGTCAGCAAATTAAACAGTCCAGACATGGTCAGGGCTTTCGGTTGCTGACTAGCGGTCTAGTTCCACCAGCTGAGACTGAGTTGGTTGTCGGAAAGTTGCAGGTAACCGCTCTGCGTGCACTGTTGATATTCTCCACGTGTCGACCACTGAATTGTTGATGGACACTGCTACACAAGGATGCGGGCATTGATCGCGTAACCGTGCACCTCGCCGCAGCGAATCCGAAAAAGTTCAATGAGTTGGTGGCACCAACCAATGGGTGTTCTTTTAACGATGTGTGCACATTTGTGGCGTCCGTGGCAGATTCTGGCATCGAGGTGAGTTGTCTGAAAGCTGTTCTTAGCCTGTTCCATGCCGCGGGCGAGCACTGTGTGCCAGTCTTCATTTGGTACGTGCGTTCGATGCGTTGCAGGTGGAGTGCACCGCCGTCAAGGCACCTGGACTACGAGCGCGAGAAGTGTCCGCCCTAGCAACGTCGTTGGGAGCATCAAGTTTTAAAACTCGTTCATTCCATCCGTAGACTTACTTACTCGTTATCTGGGAAAATGATAACGGGGTGAGCTTGCACCAGCAAGCGTTGACTCCATGACGGCATGTCAATTCCGTGAGAATCGCGAAAGCAATCAATAATTTTAAAGTGCGAAAGTATACAACTTGAATTTGATCAACGTGTGGTGTTTAGCGTGCAGTGTCCGAGGCGGTGAAGCTGAACGAGCCTGATTCCACGGACACAGCGAGAACATCGCCGGCCATTGTCGTTTTCGGTGCTGCTGCGACCACACCACTGACTCCCGGGACAAAAGCCCCATTCTCCTATGTTAAACATCCGTATATCAGTAGGATCTTGCACGAAATAGAGCAGGCAAAAGATTGGACGTACCCACACTGTGCCGAATTGGTCATCGATCACGGTGATGGAAGAAGGGAGTCGCTCGGCGCTCGATCCGTGGCGTCGAATCTGATCGTTCAGCAAAGGAATGTCCACTGTTGCAGCCGCACCGTAAGGCACCGACACATCTATCTTGAAGAAAACCCCGCCACTGCAGGAAGCTTCGATGACCAACTGTTTCGGCATTCCAGGACACGGGTCAGTTGTGCCAAAAGTTTCCGGGTCGGCATTAACGCTGCAATTTTGGCGGCCTTCACACAACTTCTTCACGACTTCTAAGCTCGTTGCTGCCGAGCAATTCACGGTCCAGTTGCCGCAAGAACCGCCGGGCATAGTCAAGCCATAACTTGCGAAGGAAATGTTGGAAATAGTGCCACCCGGGCCACAGTCAATGGCAGCAGGTGAAACACTCTTGTCATCCAACTCCTCCCCAATGCCACAGAGCCGTGAGTTTCCACCCGCTGTCCAATCAACAGTGATCGGTCCCCGAAGTGTGTGGACTGTGGCAGAGACACTGGCGAGGTCGTTGGCCACCGTCGGTGCAATGAGAATTGAGTCCCAAGCCCAGCCTTTGTTTTGGATTCCTGCCAAGTTTCCGAAAAGGAAGGGGCCATCAAAGCCACCCATCATGATGTGGTTTCTTGAACCTTGACCCGTGTGCAGATCACCCTGACACGAATGATCGATCAAAAAAGACAAGACGCGAACTTCAACACAGGATGGGAGCGAAATTAAATCTACCACGAACAACACAACGCACTTTCCATTGCTCCCACAAAGACCCCTGTCCTTGCCCTGTTGTTCGTACAAAAAAAAACACGTAGACAGTGAGAGAGAGCAACAACACAGTGGTCGCCACTTGCAAGTCACGGCCAACAGCGTACCAAGAGGATGAACTGTTGGTGGCAGCATTCTGCCCCAGGATGGGTACTCCATTGCAGTGGCAATTTCCATGGCTAGATCCGGACGTCCAGTGGCAACCAGAGCTGGAAGAACGTATTTCGTGCCCACGAGCCCGGTGTCTGTCCGATTCGTGAAGTTGTTTCCGGTGACGGCATTTGCCAACGCCGCGCCAACAGCTTTCCATTGTGTTTCATTCGACGGCAAGCCCAAGGTAATTGGCAGCGACTGTAGTGTCTGTGCGCTCAAAGGTCCATCAATCGAGGGCTCGTAGCATGGTTTGGATTGCCGATCGCCTGGAGTGGCACAAACGACATCAGAATACCCCGTCTCGACATTGGCAAGGTAGAGTTCGTTGAACTGGGCTCGTCCCCGCTTGTACACGTCATCCCATGTTGCTGCAGCATCTGGTTTGTTTAGATAGTCACTGAGTGACGCAGCGATCCCAGCACCTTTAAGCCAGAAGAATCCGTTGATGATGTTACTGGTGTGCCGGCTTCCGTAGGGCTCCACGGCTGCACACCAATCGCCATAGATAGTGGGATGCGTCAGGTCCAGCAGAGCATTGTTTGGAGTTGGAGATGCATGGACAGACGCATTCAAAAACTCCAAATATGCTAAAGCATTTTCATAATGAAATGAAGCCAATTGGTGATCGGCATAGTATCGGTGCACCCAGTCCAAAACGTTCACGTATCCTGAACCCCACGCAACGTCGCCGCCCCCAGTACAGTACTGACCGTTTGCGAACAGCATGGGTGCCATGTCAGGCACGTTCTGGCCGTCTCCGGGCTGCCGACAGAATGGTCCTTCTGAAGCAGGACATTGCGATCGATTGTTATTGCACTGCTGGGCTTGTGCGATATCACCCAACCACTTTGGATATGCGGCGGACATGTCAAAGTTGTAAATAAGAGTTTCCGCAGCAGTTTGACCGTCTCCGGTCCAACCACGTTTTTCACGAGATGGGCAGTCTGTAGGAATCGTCATGAAATTGGAAAGGGCGGAGCGAATGACGATGTCATGGATTCCTTCCAATATGGAAGCAGAATCGGTGGTGGTTTGCGTGTCAATATCACGCGTGACGAATGAAATTGAACTTTGGGATTGTAGCGCGGAATGTACAAAGTAACACGTCATCGAGTCTGGGGTTGGTTGGGACCCAGCAGGCCACCCCACAATTTCCACAAACCTGGCTCCGAAGTACCTGCAGAATCGGCGATGCAACAACTTGAGCTTTCGTGTCGTACAAACAGGGAACAATGAAGTCAAATCAAGCGGTACTTACGAAAATACTGTGTTAAACGTTTGGACTCCGGCGGAGCCGTCCAAAATGAAAGTTGTCTGATCCGCCACTCCACCGAGATCATTGGAAATTACCACCTCACCATCAATGCCAACCTGCTCATCGTGCAACAGGTGCAACACAATCTCTCCAGGCTGCTGTGAACCATCCGTTTCAATTCGCAGTTCACACTGCATCGCTTGATTGACCTCAAAGTCCAGAACGAACGTGGTGGAATTTATCTGTTGAATGGCAACAGGTGACCGTGGTTCATGCCGACGAATGAGTGGTATTGCGAAGGAGTGCATCTCTCCGATAGGTGCAAACCCAGGCGACGCAACTTGGGCCAAGTTCCATCCAGAGTCATCAAACGACTGCTGCTGCCATCCTGCGGTCGCCTTGGTTTTGTCGATTGTTGGGCCGAGGAACAAGTGATCTCGGACAAGTTCACCTGCTCCAACCCGCCAAGGCCACTGCGGGGATCCAGTGCCGAGAACAGTGGTGTCACCGGTGGCAAAAGTGATTCGGCAGAGCACTCGCAACGTGCGGTTTCCAAGCTGCTCCCACCCAAGGACCGCGGTGAAATCATCACGAGGAAGAGCATACCAACCACGTCCAACCTCGACGGCCAGAGTGTTGTTGCCAGTGCTCAGCTGTGACGTGACGTCGTAAGTTTGATACGGAACGCGTCGTTGGAACTGGGCCATTGGTCCCAACACTTCCGGTTCGGCCTCTGACAGCTCGCCATTCGTGGTTAAAGGCTGTCCGTTCAACCATGACCGCTGGTAACCCAGTCCGGACACAAAACAAGTCGCTCGTGCAATAGGTCCAGTATCCGACGGTATCGTGATTGTGGATCGCAATTGATTGTCAGGGATGTCATCTCGCAGATTCAGCCATTCTGAAGGCCCCCACTCCGTCTGTCGAGAAAAGGACCGAATATGACATACAACAGGACATGTTTGAAGATGAAATGGAGCGCGAGGCAAACACGGACACGTTTCGTCGATATAGCAACCGCACCTGATCCAGCAACGCAGTGGTGAAAGTAGCCGTCGATGGCGGGGCTGACACCCCGTTGCTGTCAGTCCAGACCACGGACACCTCGTAAGCTGTGTCACTCTGCAGTGCGGTGCCACATTGCACTCCAATAGTGCTGTTGGACGAGACGGTGCCAGAGTCCCACACTATTAGAGTCGTTCCATTCGTGAGCGAGGTTGTTGAGACTGTAACTTTGTAGCTGGTTTGGAAAGCACCACGCTGCGTATGGGCCAACGTCCAACTAAATCGAGGGGTCTTCACCCCGATGGCGTATACGGGGCACGGCATCGACTCTACGCGTAGATCTGTGGCTGCGAGGGGCCCTGAATTCGGTGTCACGGCCGACGAAGCACCAACCAGTGCCATCAGAAGCCACAAGCACAAGCCCCATCTTGACCACATCGTGCGAGAGTGTGCAACGCAACAAAGGTGTGCTGGGATACCGATCTGCGTGAGAGAACACACTGTCGCTAAAATTCAGCCGTGGCCGTAAAACATCCGAAAAAGTCAAAACTCCTCGACATACTCAACACCAAAGTTGAGCAGCTCAATTAGTGGCCTATCTACTATAAAAAAACGCCAACACAGCAGCAACATTCCAACTCCCAGCGACACCATCACCAACTTTTGCCCCGCGCCACCAATGACGACAACAACAAAGGCATCCCAGCGGCTTTGGTGGCGACGACGACAACGGCACGAACAAGCAACAAGGAGACGACGAAGGACGAACCAACGGACGACGACGGACGACGACGACGAAGGACGATGGAATTGACGACGAAGGGCGACCGATGACGACAACGAAGGACGACGCAAGACGATGAAGGACAACGACGAAGGACGACTGATGACGACAACGAAGGACGACCGATGACGACAACGAAGGACGACGAAGGACGACGACGAAGGACAACGACGAAGGACGTCGAAGGACAACGAAGGACGACCAATGGCGACCAATGGCGACAACGAAGAACGATGGAAACGACGACGAAGGACGACGACGAAGAACGACGAAGGACGACGAAGGACGACGACGACACCAACAACGATGCAACAACGCATCGTCACAGCGTCACCGTTCCACAACACAGAACTGAAATCTCGAAATCTCGAAGTCTCGAACTCTCAAAATTCTGCGACGATCTCCTCAGGAAAATCTGAATCTTTACTAAGTGACTAAACAGTACCTTAATTACTAAATTCAGTACTGTCATCTGTCATCACAAAAAACTCATCAAGAGAGTCGTGTCAGGAAAGCCTGTACAATCCACCACCGCCACCACCACCACCAACCGACACTCTGACCGTCCAACGGCGGCGGCGGCGGC
>ENA-OWNT01001862-OWNT01001862.1-seawater-metagenome-genome-assembly--contig:-NODE-1862-length-24068-cov-5.024926_pt1 | contig 24068 bp, 16 predicted proteins | sample MGYA00238136_ERZ651165 | MGnify/ENA primary metagenome ERZ651165 (study PRJEB26861, sample SAMN08777766) | seawater metagenome | isolation source: coastal seawater | place: USA: Florida | collected...
TACACAGTCCTAAGCTTCGACGACGCTTGTCGGCACAACCTAAGCGGCAACATAAACAGCACCAGCAACGTCGATGCTGCAACTGTAATCTGAACGGAAGCTTTGAATCAAGTGGATGAAACACAGTCACGCATGCACTTCAGCAATAGAGCGTGGGAATTCTCAACTTGGAGGAGAAGCACCTCGACACGTAAGTGACAAGTCCTGGCAAGTGACAACGGTTCCAAACGAGCAGTGCATGATCGACTTGCCGTGCGAACAGGCGAACAGAGACGATCTTAACGAGGATTGTGGCACCAACACCAACAACCACATCAACAACGACCAACCACAACCTCCAAACTCCGACAGCGTTGCCATCACAACGACAACGACAACGACAACGGCGACAACGGCGACAACGGCGACGGCGATGCTCAGCGGCAACGAACAACCAACGACGAACAACGAACGATGAACAGCAAAATGACCAACGAACGAACGAACGAACGAACAAACGAACGACAACGACAACGACAACGACCAACGATCGATCGATCCACCGTTGGCAACGAACGCAACGACCGACGTGTACACTGTACAATCGCGCACTGCGTACAATTCACTCCCAGCAGTTGACAATGTACGTTTAGTACATCGTACAGTTTATGTACACGAAGAGCGTACAATGAACTTTCAACGACCATTCGTTCGTTCGTTCGTTCGTTCGTTCGTTCACTCACTGACTGTCGCTCCCTTCAAGCAGCCAGCGCTCAGCTGCCTCCGCTTTCCCCCGCACTGAGTCACATTAAATTTGAGACCTTTTGATGAAATATTGATTTGCTAATAGTTGTTTATCTACGGTTAAATGGTCAATTTTATTCCTCACTTTTACGTACTATAACAAACCGTATATTGACATCGACGCACTTTGGTGTGTACATACGCTCATCACAAACGTCGTCCGTTCATACGCTTCCCCACTCCACCCCTCACAGTATCGCCCGTAATGTGATAGATACTACACTGTAACGCACTGCAATCATATTGATTTAAACGCGCTGGAATGTGAGTACATTGTATGTAAGTGCGTTCGGTGGCTACTCTCTATAAAATACAACAAAGTGGGCGATACAGTTTCTGTAGCCAACGTGAAAACTCGCAGTCAGTCAGTCAGTCAGTCAGTCAGTGTGATTGCTGCTGGTGGTTCATTTTGGTTGGTTGGTTGGTTGGCGACGACGACAACGACGAACGACGAACGATGACGACGACGACACCGACGACGAACGATGAACGATGAACGATGAACGACGACGACGACCTACCAATCAATCACCCAATTCCTGGGCGTCGCTTCTCTTGGGAGACAGGCGTGCGGCCTGTTTGCATCAGAACTGAGTCCCAGGATGAATATTGAAGTCAAGGGGAACGCGATGGGTTGAGGTGAATACATTGCCATTCGGAGGGCGTGTGAGCAGATGCCATGTTGAACATTAAACGTTGAGTCGCGGCGTGAGCAGCAACTGTTGGACACACCGGCCACCGGCCTCACGATCCGGAGGGAAAGGGTATTGGCGAAGAGATGATTGAGTCTTCATGCACGTGTCTTGAAGACTCAACCGTCTCTATTTCTCCGGATCCTCGTGCAAAGGTCAATAGTTTTCTTTTGAAGAACTGCGTGGCACGACCGTCACGTCGCACGTCTCCATGGAACGATTGACTTCCTGATATTAATTGCACAGTGGCAGTTCAAGCCACACGATCACTGTTGAAATGAAATTCACGGTATACGTGTGGGCATGTGTTGTGTACCTTGTCCAAGGCTGGATGGGCTCGGAGCAGAACAGCATTTTGCCCGAGCCACGCGGCGACGTGGTGCAGATGTTGCACGACTTTTTCCCGATGGACATCCGTGACTTCTTTCAGAACTACTACGACACAGAAATGATTTTGCTGAAGCAGAACGAAACGAAATGGGACCCTGACAAACTTTGGAAGGTGTCTGAGTTCGAAAAAGTGTACGAAAGCTTCACGAAAACCGGGCAGCACACCAGTCAAATCACAGTGCACCCACGCCGAGACGAGCACGGAAATAGGCAACAGAAGACTAAACTCCAGTCCGATTCGTCCTTTTCTGACCTCGAAAACTTACTGCACGGCGGAGCGTCTTTTGTGCTTCGATACGAACATCTTCCAGAGAAGAATCGCCCGATGTTCGAACTTGAAACGGCGCTGAATGCAATGTCTGGTATCCCGACTAGCATTCACCTCTACGTGTCGTCGCCGGGAGCGAAGGTGTTGGAAGCGCACACTGATCCGTATGACGTGCTGGTTTTTCAAGTTAAGGGCTCCAAGAACTGGACAGCTTGTGTTCCTGTTGAAGAGGTTGGTCTGCGGTGTTTGTGTGTTGTGGATGCGAGTAAGTGTTGTACAACTACACCTTCTAGTCGTCACTTCTTTGTTCTCGTTCTCCAGTTGGCATCGCTCAAGTATCAACTTCGCCGGAAAGATATTTCTCAAGCGCAGCTGTGTATGCTGCAAGAACTGATGATTGGTAAAATAGAAGGTTGCAACGTATACTCGGCCGAGGACACCGAGGATCTCAGGGTATGATTATATGCTCTGTTGCCATGGCAAGTGAAGATTCGACACTGCAAATGACGTGCTTGTGAATTTTGGCTTTGCAGTGCATCAATTTCGTGCTGTCTCGTGGCGACGTTTTGTACATGCCGAAGGGCGTCATTCATTACGCTCTGACCAATGATGAGTCGTTCCATTTCACCGTCGGGTGGCACCGCATCGTACGTTTGGATCTTATTGCTTCGGTAATTGGCAACATCATGCAACATCGACTCTGGCACATGCTTCACAGAATATGCAATGGTTCGACGTTCTAATGGACGTGGTGGACTTTTTAGATCCTGGCTTGGGATACTCGTTCATCGCGGTGCGTGTTTGCTGTCATCGTGGTTTTGGGGTTTGGGGGCTGGGTTCTCGCTTTTGGAGCATGCAAGACAGCTGACCTCCGATCTTTGTGATTGTAGTATTTTTCACAGACTGCAGAAGGTGTACACTTGCAAGAGACCGTTCAAGGCTGGCTGTTGGAGTGCTTTGGTCGCAGCAAGTGCAATGCTGACAAGTTCGACGCGTATGCACGCCAGCTGCGCCTTTTGTGAGTGACATTGCACAAGTCACACATTGGCGAGACCCGCTGCACAAAGAATGTCACTCTGATGGTAATCTGTTTCACAGGTATTTGGAACACCTTCAGAGCTTCGGGCAGTGGTTGTGGAATCTCGGTATCTATTGTGGTTTGATATTGTGGTCCGCAGCGTCTACACGGCTGACTGGGTGACTGGGTGAACAGGCCCCGGTGGCGCGTTGGAGGAGGAGTTGGACCCGTTTACCTTACGGAAGCAAATAGCCCTTCTCGATCAAATGGCCAACAACATTTCCGCCATTCACTATGCGTTTGAGAAATCAGCCGCTGTCCGAAAGTACGTACACCCACCTGCAACAGTGTGCTGCCCACGCGTGCTGAAGTTCAGTTGGTGCTCTGTCATTAGGCACTCTGACACAACTACAAAGCGGCACAAAGCGCCGGACAAGTATTCGCTGCGTCGCTACGGCGAAGATCGGCCAGCAGGGAGTCCTCCAACACTCTGTGATAGCACGGAAGATTGGTGAGTTGCAAGCATGCTAGGTGTTTTCGAAGTGCTCCATAGAAGTATCGTCGCTGACGCGAAGTATGGTAATTGGGCTCAGGTCGGTGGAGTGTAAATCAAGTACCATGACCACATGTGTCAGTTTCATTTCGCCATCACCCAAGACGGACTGTGCATCGTACTGCGCATCACAAGGACTACGGTGCACCGCTGGCTACGACGACAAAAAAGACTCGTGCGTGTCGTGCTTTTCATACCCAGCAAGACAATCGAAATGCCAATTTGTTTGTGCATTGCGCTCTTGTTGTAGGTGCACACCGTCCAACCCGGACCGCGCACGCACGTTGGCGGGATCTGGTATGTGTTGTGGTGTGCATATTGCGGATTTTCTATCTGAACGCTGTTGACCTTCACCTTTCGGAACTATGGCTGCCAGGGCTCGGTTGCGAGCGCGAAATGTTCTCGATGATATGCGAATGCAGTTTGCACGCCAACGGTTCACAAATCCCCAAATCACAGCGACGTGCAATCGGAAAGTCAGCATCCACCGCCACATCCAATAGTGGTGCCTCCAAGGATGCAGATAGTGTAGGGCACGACGGAGTGTGGCGTACACCGCCGCGGTTGCCCGGCACAATTATGAGACCACCCATCTCGACGCGCACTAGAGGTCGAGGCGACCCCCTCCCACAAGGTGCTTCGAGCTTGTGCGACAACATTGACAGTGGATGGAAGTACGAGTGTCGTGGTAGCAACGAGTCTTTATGCTACGCGTTTTTTGGACTGCCACGCAAGTCCTGTAATGAGTGGTGCGGCGATGCCGGGCTGACGTGCATTGCGGGAAGTGACGACAATCCCAAGGTGAGCACTCCCACTTCTACATGCTGTAATGTTCACAGCACTAAGTGAGTTGTGATATGTGAATTGCGTGCAGATCTCCTGCAATCCGTCGGTTCGATCTTCTGCAAGTTGTGACAAGGTCCTTGGATCGCATCTCTGTGTTTGCACGACGAAATCCTTTGCTGTTGGATTCGGTGACACCGTTCACAAACATGCCACAATTTCGTCACACGCCGACGATTTGGACCAAGAGCCCTACCTTGTGTTGCGTCCATCAGCTGAGCCTCGCGAGCTCCATAATCGGGTTGAAGGCTTCCAATACGTGTGCAACTTGTCCCAACACCCACGTTTCGCGAAAGCAGACTCCAGTAAGAGCTCGCAAAGCGTGTGCGAGGTACGGGCCCACTTGAATTTTGCTGAGTGATGGACCGATTGTGAACTGAATCTGTCGACTTGTTCTGCAGGTCCAAATTCATCCAGAAGGCGAAGAGGGTGGTCGTGCCGTAAGTGAGACAGTTTGATTTCTATTTGACAACACCAGACTCACGTAACCTTGACATGTGAATCCAGGTTTCCTGCCAAGAATTTTGTACACGGAACGGTTTGATTAACACGGCCGCTTTCACGGCGGAGAAAGATAGACCCTGCTTTCCAGTCGACTTTGTGCATGACCTCGACGACAGTTGTGCCAATGACACAACCCCAACAGCAGTCATTTGCCGATGCGAGATCGACGAAAGCGTCGAGTGGTTCCTGTAACCGTGCTGCAATTGACGACATCAGACGGCAACATACTTCATTGCTGTATTTGTCATCTTATTTATTCGGTCACCTTTTTATCATCGACGACCACACACAATGACGGCGAATACCAACGATTAGAGTTCCTTCAGCGCACGCTTTTTCTGTTTCTTGGTTTTCTTCTTTTTTTTCTTCGATTTTTTCTCGGCCTTGTGACGCTTGCGCTTGGTTTTCTCTATTCTCGCAGCGTTTTCGGTCTCAGGAACTTTGCGCTTGTGTTGTTGGTCTATCGTGGTACTATCCTCCAGATCGTTGGCTGTTTTTGACTTGGACTTGCGCTCCTTTTGTTTCTTTTTGCGCTTGGTTTTCTCGGTGCTTTTGTTCGCTGTTGTCGCAGCTGGGGATGCTTTCTGAGTCGGTGAATTTGCAGGCTTGTCCGTTCCTTCGGAGCGCATCCACTTGCCACGCTGAACACCGTGGTTTCGCTGTCCGATGCGTCTCCCCTTGCACGCAATGTACAATTCGTTGTAAATACTATTGGTCGTGGCGTTTGCCCCAGTTGTGCTAACCATCTGTTCAGAGTCCGAAGAATCGCTTGAACTATCCGAGTCATCGTCCTCGTCGCTGCTACCACATCGGATGTTGACTTTAACAGAATCAAAAGTCTGTGCCCAATGCTCAATACTGCACTGCGGGTTGTTCAACACATCAATATCGACGGCTCCTAATCCGTCGTTGTTGTCTTTCTTGTCTACCTTGATGTGTTTCACAATCCCGTCCTCCTTTTTCCCAATCCCTTTGCCTTCTGTCCATCCCATTTTCTTCATCATGTTTTTGGCCCATTCACCGGGTCCCTGGGCGAAAGCCTCTGTGCCTTTGCCTGACGACAACTTGTGCATTAGCGCCCGATTGGCGCCCTTCATGAGGTCCATGGTTGCGTAACAAACCGTTCTGTGTGGCCAGAGTGACAAACCGTGTGCTGTTGGCTGAGTTCTGGATAGGTCGAGCGCTTCAACGCCACGGCACAGAAAGCAGCGCACGATCCTCGGCAGTGAACCCGCAGTCTGCTGTTTTCGCACGCAGAATAGTCTTCTTTTCTTTCAGAATTTGTTTGAAGCCACGGATTCCGCGCCGACTCTGGCAACTGCTCGGCTCTCACCGCATTGCTGTCTGAAAGCAGTACCGACAGCACGGTGGCGAGACGCTACGTTCTGGGAGAGAGAGAGAGAGAGAGCGAGCGAGCGAGCGAGAGAGAGAGAGAGAGAGAGAGAGAGAGAGAGAGAGAGAGAGAGAGAGAGAGAGAGAGAGAGAGTTAGGGCGCAGGTGTTGGGAAGTTGGACATTCCTTGCGCGTCCGTCCGTCCGTTCGTCCGTCTTGGTCGCACGGGCGGACGGGCGTATGGGATGGATGGCCAACGACACAATACGACGACGACAACGGCGAACGACGACGGACGACGGACGACGGACGACGAACGACGACGACGAACGAACTTTGTCGTCGTCGTCGTCGTCGTCGTCGTCGTCGTCGTCGTCGTCGTCGTCATCGTCGGCCAAAGGCCAAAGGCCAAACAACAGCGGTCGTCAAAGCAACGACAACGTGAGTGCGGGAGTGAGTGAAGTAACTGCGGCGGGCCGCGAATGGCCAGCCAGCCACACACCCACCCACACTGCAACATGCATTCATGTATGTATTCCATATTCACAGTACTGATTTGACCGTTTAGTACTGCGAGTACCGGTACCACTTCATTCAGTATTATTACATACCATATTTTGCGCGCACGTCATTCATCATTCCGTCCACAGCCGACACCGTTGTGTGTGCTGGCTATGGTCGGCTCGATTTGGTCGATTTGGTCGATTTGGCCCAAAAGTCAAAAGTCAAAAGTCAAAAGTCAAAAATAGATCTTTTGATCTTTTCCACTCACACGCAGGATTTACTTTCGCAGTTACTCAGTTACTCAGTTTGTGTTGTATAGTGTTTTTTGACGTGACAGTACTCGTTTTGGTGAAATTGGTGGCGTTGTTGGAAATTCCGCGCCAACCCCGCGCCACCGCCTGTCCGGTGCGTGTGGCGGCGGAGCGCAGCGACACCGCGTGGTATACCACGGCGCAGTTGCAAGAAACAGCGCGCCGGGGGCACGTTGGCGGCCACCTTTTCGTTTTTGTCTGCAACTAAGGGCAGTTTTGCCGGCACGCAGTGCCGGCTTCGCAACATGGCAAGAAAAATCGGCAAAAACGAAGCTCTTTTCGAATTTTGCGAACGATGATGCACATCGGCGTCTTCGCAACATGGCAAGAAAAATCGGCCAAAACGAAGCTCTTTTCGAATTTTGCGAACGATGATGCACATCGGCGTCTTCAGCTGCGTTCGGACTCCCGTCGTAGTCTGACCTTCTCCGGGCTTTCCTCTCTTCCGCAGTCTTCTGCGTTCACTGATGTCCGCATTCGGGTCTGTTGGAACAACACTAGTCCAACTCCTCCTGCTCCTCCTGCTCCTACTACTCCTACTACTCCTACTCCTACTCCTACTCCTACTCCATGCCATAAAACCATTACCACCACCACAACAACAACTACCACAACAACCACAACCACATATAAAAAATGTGTAATTGTGATGCATGAGACTGCTGTGTACTCGAGTATTGTAGCAGCATGGGTTCCGAATACTCTTCCGGTATCTGACAGGCAAAGAGAGCAGCGCTTGAAAGATAAATGGGACATCGGTTGAGGCAGTGGTGATGTGTAATCACACAATGTACTCCTGTGTATTGTAACATCATGGGTTCCGAACACTCTATCTGAGAGGCAAACAGGGCAGCACTTGAGACGGAGAACGGCGTTGCATGTTGCTGGGAGATAAATGGGACATCGGTTGAGGCAGTGATAATGTGTAATCACACAATATACACCTGTGTTTTTGATGAGGGAACGGATCATGTCGTGCACTTTACTTGAAGTTACAAACTTCGATTGCACACAGTAGATTTGGATGCATGCAGTGACGGTTGTCGGTCGTGAGGGAGGGGCGTCGGAAACGCTTGGTACTTTGTACAGTCCGTCATTCGTGTCCGTTGGCTGGTGTAGCGACACGTGTACCGGTCGCTGGTGTTTAGCAACCGAGCGGCATCGTTGAAGAACTACATTTCCGTTCAGTATCCGAAGTCAGATGACTCAGTGTGTTGCCTGGATGGGGTCCGTGGTCGTCAGATGCTGCGCAAACTTTTAAAACATGTTGGCATTGGAGAAGACCAACTGCCGTTGTACATCGGTGCACATCGCGCATACAGAGGCAGGTCGCAGCTTTCGGACTTTCTGGTCGGCGACATCCTTCCTGAATCCATCCAGCCACTCCGAGGTCGTTTTCGCGAGACGTCCACCAGAATTATGCATATTGCTTATTATCAATGAAACAGAAAAAAAACACCCCATTGCGAAACCCGAATTCGAAACTCTACGTGCGTGTACTACAGTCCTCCTCGTTAACGCTGTGCACGACCAGGCCCTTGCTTTCTCATGACAAATAGGTGTATGACTGCGTGATTCACACAATGATACAGTTACTTATTGTTCCTTTCTCGTCCACCAACCGACAAGGTCGCCCTCACCAAGTGCGCTCTACCACCTTTTTCACATGGTATTGATCCATCAGATTCGGATTTGGCAGTTACGCTGTTGACGATGAAGACACACAAACAACACCTTGGACTGCTTGTAATTAGATTATGAAGATTAGTTTGGACGAGTCGACCGGTGCGGGTTTCGCCCGGAACTCGGTTGCCGTTGCTGTTCGTGAGATCCTTGGCGTGGCTTCTCGTGACCGTTTCGATCCATTTCGGCTCGACTCTTTTGGATTGCGATACCTAGAAGCGCCTGCTGCCGCTTTTTCGATCGCGGAGACAACATTGCTGCGTCAGCACCAAGCAAGTCATCTCCACCAACCACCATTTGTCCACCTTCAAACGTGTGAGCAGCATCGAACGAGGTATCAGGCACCAATTTAAAGGTGTTGACACCGTACTTGTCCTCATCGTGTCCACCCGCCGCTGCTTCATCGCGCAAGCGTTGACGTAGCTTGTGTTGCTGGTATTCCAATGTCTGTCCACCGCCGACCTTCTTGCCAGCGCTTTTCGTCCAATCTAGACGGTCAGCATCGCGCTGCAATTGACTCATGAACGCCCAGAACTTGGCATCGTGCTCGCCGTGGAACTGGTGTGTCAGTTCGTGAAACAATACTTCGCGAATGCTGAGATACTTTCGGAAGCCGCGCAGATCATCTGTGCGGATGCGGAGGCAAATTTTTTCACCCTTGTTGACGTTCAAGCCCATCAGACACGAGGCGCTCCGTCCGACCTGGCCTTTCGGGTACAACTCGGTCAAGCACTCGATCGAGATCTTGTGTAGTTTCATTACTGCTACCACACCTGGGTCACTTGCTAACTTGTGGAGGATTTTTGTTGCCCTCTCCAAGTCCGGCAGCCCCGGCAGAGGCTCTATTTTGCGAAACCCATACGGCAGCGACGCCGACGAAACACCAGATAGTGTTGGCACGAGTTTCCAGCGACGCGGGGGTCTGGAAGACTGTTGCTGCTCGGCTGCACGCTGTTGTGCATCAGCCACCGCCGCTTGAGTCTGTTGGACAGCTTTCAATTTGGTCCCCACAACTTTCAATTTGATCGGCCCTGTGCTTTTGGCCGCCGCAAGGAATAGTTGGTGCTCGCACAACACGTCATTTGCGGACAGGACTTTTTCAAGTCGTTTTCCCCGCAGAAATATTTTCTGCTGTGAGGGCTCAATGTCTGACCGCTCCGTGATAATTGACTGCAGCTCTTCGAACGTGGTGGTGTCAGCGAGTTCGATCTCGCATTTCGTTTTGTTGATGGTCAATGCAACAAGCATCGTGCCGGTGGCGCACTGGTTCAGTGCGCCGCTGTTTCGAAAATAAGCTGACGTGACTGTTCGTTTTTATTTGTTTTGTTTGTGTCAGTCATCATTTTCCATGCATGTTGGTTTGCGCTACTGTCGGTGCGTCAGGTGGCGTGGACGACGTGTGCGTGTTCGGTACTTTTCCACGAGCTGCGAGTCTTCTTCCGGCTCCAATCCGCCGACCAGGCCCGCAACACTGCCATTGAAACAGTCCGTCGCCGGGTTGGAAGCACACTGGCTTTGGAACACACTGCACCACCAGTCACACGACAACACACTACGCGAGTAACCTTTGAACTAACTAACTACCCGCGTAAGGAACTGCCAAGCGAACAACGAACAAACTGAACGAACGAGTGAACGAGCAAACAGACGGACAGACGAACGAACGGACGGACGGACGGGCGAACGAACGAACGGACGGACGGGTGGACGGACGAACGAACGAACTGGCTCCGATCCCCGCTCGCCGTTCCTTCAACAACAATCAACAAACAAACGGACGGACGGCGGGCGAACGAACGGACGGACGGACGGACGAACGAACGAACGAACTGGCTCCGATGCTCCGATCCCCGCTCGCCGTTCCTTCAACGACAATCAACAAACAAACGAACCAACCTTCGAACGAATTCTTTCATTCTTTCTGCTTCCCTCATCGAATTCGATGAGACTCTCTCTGAACTGACACTCATGCATGAACATGTACATAACTCGTACACACTATGTACAAGCACACAAACACACCATACTTAGCTAGGAGTGTACACTGATTAGTGTGCGTACATAAAATGTACATTCTGCAGTGCCACTTCGCCCGATCATTGCGGCTCACTCAGACACTCGCTGTGCCATAACACTCGCAAGCTCTGTACTGGGTACCATAGTTTGTAGTACACGGTATTGATGATACCGGTATTTTAGATGCATGGAGGTGTGTGAATGAGAAATCCGAAATCCGCAATCCGAAATCCGAAATCCGAAATCCTGAGACTGGAATGCAATGGAACGAGCTGGAATGAAATGCAATGGAACGAGCTGGAATGAAATGCAATGGAACGAGCAGAGCTCTAACTAAATAACTATGCCATCATAAAAGCGCGGACGCCGACTCGACCCGATGATATGAAATGTAAATGCGGTGCGCAGCACCCACAGCACAGGTCTAAGCCCACGGCCACAGTCCCGTGCAGATAATGGTGGCTGGTGGGTGACAACGGTCAATGACTGATGAATGGTGAAAGGTGAATGGTGATTGGTGTACGATTACTCAATGATGACTGATGACCGACGATTGGTGACTGGTGACTGGTTCATGACTGACAGATGACTGATCAATGATCACTGATGATCACTGATGAGAGATCACTGATGACTGATTAATGATATTGACTGATGATGTTCCTCCACCACAATGGGCTGGTCGACCACGACGATGGTTCGCTGTTCAAGCACACCTTGTCGTGAGAACGAGCAGTAACCGCCAGCGACACGCACCACATTGCAATACGGACAATTGGTGTTGAACAAAATATAATTGGCGTTTACACTAGCACTCCAGCACCGTGAGGTTGGGTAGCTGGCTGACCTCAGCTGGGACGGTCCCTAGCACAACATCGACACTAAGTCTTCAAGACCACACGACCGGCCCGCGGGAACTGGTCAAAGCGTAACGCACCACTGATCTGGTTGTTGTTCAGCCCCAGTTGTCGGAGTAGACGCAGCCGGCCGATGTCGGATGGAACGGCACCTTGCAGGGGCAAACACGAATCCGCATGTACATTGCGTCTTAACGTCATTGTTAAGCGCGTGTACACGAGCGGTGTGGTGGTGGCAAACAACAAATAAATACCCACCAGTCAGCGCATTGTCGTTCAGCCTCAGAAATCGGAGTTCTCTTAGCTCGCCGACCTCAGCTGGGATGCGACCTGACATACAACATCCCTGGTGTTGGTGTGCGCTCTGCACACACAGGCATTCGAGCGCCGCAGGTTACACCCAATCGTGGCAACGCACCTGTAAGCCCATTGCTGCTCAAGATTAAGCGTGTGAGTCCGCGCAGGAGGCCGACGTCCGTGGGGATATTGCCTGAATTTCGACAAAACGGTGGCGTTGGCGATTGATCAATTTCGGCGCCGATTGGGGGCCATAGCACGTCTGACCACAGGCAGAACGAACCACTGAGTTCATTGTTGCACAAATCCAGCCTTGTGAGCACAGATAGCTGCCCAACCTCCGTCGGGATTGCACCTTTGACACACATACACTGCTGTGAGGGTGCGTTTCACAACGAGTTGGTGCTTAGCGACAATCAAGAACGCGCACCACACCTATCAGATCGTTGTTGTCCAACGCGAGTGCTTGGAGCATACTTAGGTGGCCGATCTCGGTGGGGATTGTGCCTGCACCACGGACACGCAGTCGTCAGGGAACACTTTTCTTTGCACGAAATACGAGCGCGGTTGCACACGGTGCGTCGACTCAGGCTGGCCATGCCGCTACAAAGAACGCACCACTGAGCGCATTGTGGCTAAGTAGTAGCTTTGTGAGCAAACGGAGCAGGCCGACCTCCGTTGGGATGCATCCTAGAGATCGCAGGGACAAAATCACACGTGTACCAACCACGCCGGCACAAAGGGCGTGTACGTGGCCCAAGAACGCACGCACCAGTGAGCTGGTTTGTGTGAACATGCAGATCGGTCAACGCCGTGAGCAGCCCAATCTCCGTCGGCAAACGTCCTACAGAACGACGCACATGGAATACACACAGAGCCCAACAAAGACATACTTGTTGAGAGGACGTGCTCGGTCGACTCGTTTCACAAGGGCCAACTGCTTGTTCAGGCATGAGGGTCAAATGTGTGTACGCACCGACGAATGCGTTGCACGACAGGTGCAGCTGCGTCAGCGCGCTCAAATGCCCGATCTCAGTTGGGATTAATCCTGAAGTAGGAGGATACATATACAGGCACCGACAACGACAAACTGGTTCAAAAACTCCTCTGTGAAACATTGCCGTTGACGACTCAATGCAGTTAAATGGCCATTGGGGGACACGCGGGCCAGGCGTTGCTGCACGCACCATTGAGCTTGTTGTTGTGCAACGTCAGAACTGTGAGCATGCGCAGCTGACCTATTTCAGTCGGAACAGGGCCTGCCGAACAAATACAAAGTTGAATGTGTGCCCTGTGCATTTTGATGGGTCAGGCACTGTGTCACAATACCGATAAGCGCATTTCCGTCAAGATACATTGACTGTGCATGACTGAGAAGGCCGAGCTCGGTCGGCAGTCCTCCTGTCCACAGCCACATTATTATTGCGTTGTTGCGGCACTCTGCCAAGAGACACAACGAACCTTTTAAGCCTGAACAGCTCACGTTAACGTCGCCGACACGGCCGTCGCTGCCGACTAGCCTGGCAGCGTGGTGGTCATCGCAGAGTCCGCATACAACCAGCACGTCTTGGTCGCGCCCTGTCATCACCCATGCACAAGTGCAAACATGTTTACAAAAGAACATCGTGCTTGGTAACTTGCACGGCTGATTGAGCACTGCATAATATACTGGTGGCGCAACGTACACGACACAGGAAATACCACCACAGGCTTGCTGCCCCCTTCGGCTGCGAGGGCAGTGTCGATGACGCGTGGCGAGTCGTCCACCAACTCTGTGCCTCCGTGACCAACGAACAGCCGGACCGTGCGCGTTTGTGGTGGTAATTCGACGTCAGTAAGCACAAGCTTCCGAAAATCCCCGACGGGCATATTCAAAGGGATGGCTAGACCTTCATGCAGCAGGAGGCCGCTGCCAAACGCTTCTAATTGCACGTGGATGTCATTGGCAACGGTCTCCGTGTTGAGTTCTTCATGACCAGGCTCCTGGACATCATCGCTCCCGGTGGCGGCGGTATCGTGAATATTCCTCGCTGCCGAGCCGCGGTGATCATTGGAGGATGACCGTGCGTCACTGTTGGCGTCAGCTAGTAACTCGTCGTTTGTGCTGTCCGAGAGCGCACGGCCCTCGAACGCATCACTGCTTTGCTGTGAAATGTTGCTGTTGTCCGACATGGAGAGGCACGTTACGTGAAGCTGTCGGTTTTCCGAAGTGCAGGACTGCAAGAGGGCGGTCACAACAAGTGGCCAACAATAAGAGGCAAGTTGATAGATCACAAGTAAAAACGATGAAAGAGGCATATCCAATCCACAAGTAAAACCTGGCGGGTTGGCAGTGCCACCTGACGGACCAACGTACAACAAAGCATACAAGGCGCCAACACCGCCACCGCCACACAACGTCGTCAGCGCCGGCCCCCTCCCGACACAACGAACGACAACTGCCGAAGATGCAGGCGAAGACGAAGACGAAGACGAAGACGAAGACGAAGACGAAGCGGATGAAGACGACGACGAAGCGGATGAAGACGAAGACGAAGCATTTGGGCGCCGCATCCACCACCTCGAGCGGTGACAAGGCCGTCGAACGAATGAAGAAACGAACGAGCGAGCGAACGGACTTCTGACTGACTGCTTCCTTGTTGCAGGTTCGCAGGAAGACTGATTGACGAACGCAGGCAGGCAGAACTTCCAACTTACAGTGTACTCACTTACGAAGCAACTCTTGTGGGTGACTGACTGCTGTCTCGAAGGTTCGCAGACAGGCACCACGCAGACTGACTGATTGACAACGAACGAACGAACGAACGAACGAACGCAGGAAGGAAGGAAGGAAGGAAGGAAGGAAGGAGTCGAGTGGCCGTTCGTCCGTCCGTCTGTCCGTCCGTCCGTCCATTTGTCCGCTTCTGCGTCTGCGTCTGCGTCTCTGTGTTCTGCGTCTGCATGACTCTGTGTCTCCATGAATAGTGAAAATCATAGTCAGTCGATCAAGCACAGTCAGTGCACAGTCACAGCACCAGCGGAGAAAGTCAATGTACAGTACGAGTACTGAATGGGCATTGCTTCATCACTGTCGTGTGCGCGCTACGTACGCCGCTACTGTAACTGAATTCCGCGACCACAGCGCAGTCAAGTCAAGCCAAGTCAAGTCAAGTCATGTCATGTCATGTCATGTCATGTCATGTCATGTCAAGCCGAGTCAAGTCAAGTCGAGCCATAATGTCAAGTCGAGTCAGGCCAAGTCATGTCATGTCAAGTCATGTCATGTCATGTCAAGTCAAGTCAAGTCAAGCCAAGCCGAGTCAAGTCCATGAAGTCAAGTCATTACGTCAAGTCAAGTCATAACGTCAAGTCAAAGTCATAATGTCCAGTCAAGTCATGATGTCACGTCAAGTCATGTCAAGTCAAGTCAAGCCATCCCTCTCTATCTTCTAAAATTAGCGCTGCTGTCGTCCATTGTTGTGATGTCGTGTCGCAGCTTGCCAAGTCAAGTCATGTCAAGTCAAGTCATGTCAAGTCATGTCAAGTCAAGTCATGTCAAGTCATGTCAAGTCATGTCAACTCAAGCCGAGTCGAATCAAGTCAAGTCAAGTCAAGTCATGTCATGTCATGTCATGCCATGTCATGTCATGTCATGTCAAGCCAAGTCGAGTCGAGTCAAGTCAAGCCATTTCTCTCTATCTTCTAAAATTAGCGCCGTTTTCGTCCATTGTTCAGACGTTGTAGTCTCGCAGCTGGCCTTTACTTGTTGCCGATGATACAGAATGTTCTTATCAATAGCATAGTACTTCGAGATTTTCTGATGTTGTTATTTTTGGTATTGGGTTTTTTCAATTTTAACACGCCAAAGTTATCATCATCCCCTGCCCCTGTACGCATGGAACGCGACTTGTGGCAGAAGCAAACCCCGCACAACCCTTTTGTGCCACAATGTACAACGCAATTCAATAACCGTCGCATCGGATGCTGAGATTGACCTACCAAAAACGACAATCAGGGCAACACGGGGACCATCTGCATCCGAGAGACTCCAAGAACGCAAACTACAGAGCAACACTTTGAACAACGCTTGAATCCAAACACAAAAAGCAAAACGCAAACGGCAAACAGGAAAACGCGAACAATAGATGTGGTGGTGACACGGCCCCTGGGCGGTATAGTGAGAGCAAGGTGATTGACTTTACATGTTTTTTTTATAAAGAAAAAAGCATTGAGCTTCGACGTTCTGCTCTGTGAACGAGAGTGCAAGGCTTTGCAAGCAACGACACAGGCTTTGCAGCTCTGTCACGAGACAACAAGATCCATCCATTCACCTAGGATTTGATTCGACTTGGGTTTTGACTGATTGGAAATGACTGGCGCACGACTGGAGTCCTTGCCACTGGCTCCCTGTGGCAGTAGAACAACTTCCGGAATGTTTGTAGCTAGCGGCAGAGGCCCCGAATTGCTTGTCGATCCCGAAACGAAGTTCCTTAAGTGTGCGGCCCCCTCCGCCGATGCCGTTCAAACGTTGGTTGTTCCACTGGGCACATTTCGTAGTGCACGACGGTGATCGGAATGAGTAAGTGACGTCGACCGTGCAATACGTAACAGAAGGCCAGAACTTCCCCCACATTTGGGACAGTCCAGGGCTATTCGCCAGGCATCGACAGCACTTGGAACCTCCTTTGAACTTCCATTCACTTTCTGATTCTGCTTCAGAGGCTTCCAGAGAGTGGTGGTGATGCCGTACAGCCTTCGCCTCGACTTGTGCCAAGGTAGCGACACTCAGCAAGCAGAAAATGGCCACACCTCGCATGTTGGAAAATTGAGCAGGAAAATAGACTGAGACGAACTAATCAGGACCTCAAACCAAAGGAATAATAATATGAAATCACGCCGACATCAAACACGCATGCATGTTACAGTTGCGCACAGCAATGGGCGCGAGCACGACGACCACCGTCGCTTCGTCCCAGCGGCCCGGTGCCAACTGACTCATCCAGCTACACGCTCGCTCGCGGCGACGCGGACCCACGCACGAGAGGGTGGTGGTCACATAGCTCGACAAAGAGAGAAGACAGACTGGCAACCACGCACGCACAGAGCGAGACAGACAGACACCCGGAAACGCATAAACGCTGCACATACATCCCGAATGCCTCAAGCCCTCGCATTTGGACTGAGGAAACATCTTCAAACATGAGCTTGCCAAACGCATCGAACAAACGTATGCCATAGCACAATTCCCACACCGCGAACCCGACGCCGGCCGCACTGCCTTGAATCACTGCATACATACACAATACATACACAGGACAAAGGCAGCTCGCGCCGTGCCGAACCAACGCCGATTGAACACACGCCTTTGAACAAGCACACGAACGCACGAACAAAAACGAAGCCCACAGAGCTTCATTGCCTGTGCAGGAAGGGGGCACTGGGAGCGAGCTTCAAGAAGTAGAGAGCGACGGCAGCGAGAATGGCGAATGCACTGGGGCTGGGGGTGGCAGTGCAAGAGCCGTCGATTCGCTGGGGCGGAGGAGCACCATGGACATGGGGAAGGGGTGGGGAAAAGTGGGAAGAGAGCGCGGAAGGAAGGAGTGAGAGTGAGCGAGTGGCGGACGTCAGTGGGAATGGCAGTGAAGTAAAAATAAGTCAGTCGCGGGAGTGGTCAGTCGCAGTCGCATACGTGAGATCGAGGGCGAGTGGATGGATACTCGAGTAGGATGCTGTTTGATTGTGCGACGACGGTGAATGACTGGGAGCTCTGCCGTATCCATCATCTGTCTGCATCTATCTGTGTCACAAAACCACGTATTATTACCGGATCGAGATTGGTTTCGATAGTTGACACAGTGCCTAAGTGAGTGAGTAGTCGCCTTCAAGATGCTTCCACATTGAGCAAACGCCGTGCATTGAGGCTGCAGTGGGTATTGGAGGGAGGATTGGGAGGATAGATCTGTCTGATGGATCGATCCCGTCAAGGCTTACACACCATTCTCGCCCTGCAAGAGCGGTTGCACCGACGTAGTGCACAAACTCCCGACGAATGAATGAACGAATGAACAGGTCGATGGTGCTTCGCGTTTTTGAAAACGAAAATTCGAAAATGCCCCTTCGTGAGCACGCCTGATTCAATCACCGCTTGCATTGAGCACACTTCGTTGTAAAACAGCAACTGGACTCTTTGTCGATGTACGTTAACATTTTCACTTTTTGGTGACATCGACGTATTGTTCATTCATCGTTCACTCTCTCGCAGTGATTGCTCACTCACACGCACTGGTTTGTCGATCAGTCCGAATCTAAGCTACGCGGATGGATCGTCTTGATTGAGGCCACAGAATTGACGAATTGACACCCCTGCTCACAGTTCGTGCCACAGTCAGTCGATAAAGAAAGAAGAAAGAGGTCTTTGGCTCCTTCACTCAATCCGCCGCTGCCAGAGTGACCAAAACCCGGTGCAGTGTTTACCGTGCGTGTTGCTGTTCTCGTCGGCTCGCTGTGTGCATATTATCCATATTCACGCTGGCCCTCTGCACTCACCAGCCACTTAGAAGTCGTACTGTTCACGCCAATCTATCATCCGTCCTCCATTCTCCATTCTCCATCCTCCATCCTCCATCCTCCATCCTCCATCCTCCCCCCTCTCCAGTTCCATTTTGAGAACACAAAACACTAAAACACGAAAACACAAACACGAAAACAGAAAACAGAAAACAGCTTTCAGGAATTCAGAGTATGGTCATAATCATAAGTAAAACAGCCTCACTCAGCGTATTATAAATAAAGTGTTACTCTGTTACTCTCACACTCATTCTACTCGAGTATGGCTATACAGTACTGAGTATGATACAGTAGCACATTACAGTTATCGTAGTGTACAGTACAGTATTCCAACACACGATCAATCTGCCTGACGTAAAGGACAGACACAAATAAATAGGGAGCCATCAGATGGGCACAGATGCGGCAGTCAGTGGGTGCGTGCGCGGTCAGTGAGTCGCAACAGCAGCCAGTGAGTGAGAGTGAGTGAGAGCACAGGCAAACGAAAAAGAAAAGCGGTCGGTCGGCGGCGTGAAAAGCGGTCAGCGGCGTGGGTGGGGTTAACGGGAAAACGGTCGTCGGGCCTCATAGAAATTTGACCTCTTGCAAAGAAACAAAGAAACAACGAAACGATGAATCACGAAACATCATGCAGCACCCATGACGTAAGTATGACCTGTACGGTATGCGGATTGTCGGTGCACCAAGGGACCGGTGGACGGACCAAGTGAGTGTAGGACTGAATGTAGAATGTACCCGGGTATGTATGTATGTATGTAATGAATGTAGAATGTAGTGCACCGAAGGCGCGACGCTGACGAAAAAGCCGTTCTGGGGTGGGGCATGGCAAAGTATACGTACGTCCAGACGTCATCGTCATCACCGTGGTTGTTGGAGGTCGTTGTGGTGTCTTGAGTTAGTTATGCCATAGTTGCCGTCCACGATTAACAATGATACGCGTGTCTGCCACAACGATGCACTGGTGGTGCAGTAGTGCACTGGTGCAATGCCGCACACCTCCCTGACTCTTTGCTTGCTTGCTTGCTGGGAGACCCTTGCTCTGACATAACACCGGGTGTGAAATCACACGTATTGTTTCAGCCGACTTTCACTATTCTCCCAGTCACAGACAAGACCTCCTGCACCGAGTGCTGCTATTCGGGCGTTTTTAGATGTGGTATGAAGCAACTTTTTCTTGTTTGACATGAACACAGAGGTTCCCCCACTCTCGCCAAGCACCTGAAAGGCAAGGTTCGCGTCTGCGAAACGTATTGCCGAGGGACTGTCCACAGCGCCCTCCGCTTCCGTGTGCTCAAGCCAGAGAATGCAGTCACGGAGACCATCTTGTGGACTGCTCCTTCTCACGGCTACACCTCAACAAATACATGTTGTTTGTATTTCTCTATTTATAAACAGACCACACCTTCATCCTTCCGCTTTGTCACAAAAAGTTGTACAGTACTCGAGTACCAGGGCATTGACCGGCAACGCCACACCACACAATCCACTGTTTCGCAAAGCATGGCCACTGAAGTAACGTCACTTGCGCAACTCCGTCACACTCCTTTGGGTCGTTGCGGGAGACACAAATTATAGGGTGACTTTGGGTTGAATGCATCTGTACCACGCCAACTGCAAGCCTTTGCTTTGTAACCTTCCATCGCGACAGAGCGATTTTGGATCAAGTCCAAGTCGTCGGGGCTGCAACAAACCGGCAAGTAGAACCAAAGGGTGACACGGTTGTGCAAATCATAAGATGAGTCGACACTGCTGTCATCAGCTTCGAAGGAACGTACCCGACGTAGTGAGGATCAAGAATAAGAAAATTGGCCTCCCCAGATTGGCTGTCGTACTCTACGCCCAGTATTGTGTAAGCAAGCTGGCCTCCACCACACATAACCTTCGATCCATCATACAAAGTGAACATTTTTTTCCTCTGTGAACAGCACATGTCAAACAAAACAGAAAAACGAACCGGTGTGCCTTGATCGTTGAAGTGGTCTTGCAGCTCTTTGGCCTTCAAGGCAACTTCCGATCCGCTTCCAAGCACCAGGTACCGTGACTCCACGCCCAAAAGATGCTCCAACACGTAGCCCACCTATGCCGCCAAGAGATTAGTTTCGCATTACTGCAGAACAACAACAACCAATATATGGCTAATGCTAATTACCTCTTGAGAACCTATCCACTGTGAAGAGTGAAGGAAGCTGGCCTGCACAGTTGAGACAGCAAAAAATCGATGACGCAGACCGCGCTTGACCATGGCATTGGCGAAGAGTGCTGTACCGGCTTGTCCTGAAGCGCGATCAGTGCAGCCTGGATTTCATGGTGCGTCGGCACTGATTTGGTCGTAAACCTGCACCGCCATCACGTGCAGTGCATCAGAAAGAATCGGTGGTGGCGTGCGCCGTAGCGAGGCCACCGACTTACTGGTTCAGCCGGAACCAAGAAAATATTGTTTGCAGCGACCGATAAGCGCAACCCCAGCCTTTGTCTTGAAATCCTTCCTGGAAGATCGTAACACGGAAAAAGCAGTCAGCAACACAAAAAAGAACAGCGCGTCATGGCAATGGATTGCCACTGCCTTGCCTGTAAGTAGTGGTAGTACTCGTAGCTCCCCCGAACAAGCGCCACAGATGTTGAGTCCGGCGCCTGACGTCAGACAGACGGCCAAGTGCACGGTCAGACAGGGTACGTAGTAAAAACAACATTCAACAACAAACGAACCGAGAGGCCACGTCCTGGGATACCTACATGCACGTCTCGGGGACGACGGCATGCCTCGTGTTTTGACGCGTCGGCCGCATCTGATGGCGCGGAGGCATTAGATGCGCTGGCGCTATATCTTTTTCGTACAAATGCAAACAGTGAACACACAGCAGCACATAAAACACAGGTGCCAGGCACCGTGCGACATAGCGCATCAATTCGACGATGCAACATACTGCGACCGAAACTGCGGGAGTTGTACGACTCCGCGGGCCCGGAAAAGTGGGCGAAGGACTGGTAGCCCGAAAAGGTCATGTAGGCGCCGACGGCTACTTCGACAAATCTCCTAAGAAACGACACACGTGCATTTTTCAGCTTTCTTCGGCGAGTTGCCAGAAAATCTCTGCCTGCCACAACATGCACTGTCAAGCGGCAGCACCGCAAATTGTGGACCAACTTCTTACATGGAACTTGCGCTGCGTGCGAAAATGCTTGACAAGAAACGCCGGCACACCCACAATACCAGTGCCACCAGGTGCACGGTAATGATCGATGGCAGTAGCCTTTTGCTGTACGAGATTGGACTCCGCGCTCACCGCAGCGCTCGCAAGCAAGCGACCAGCCTCATTGATGCTCAGGCTTTGATGAACGTAGCATGCAATATCCACCTGCGTTGGCGCAACCACGCACCGTCACGGATCCCATTGCACCATGACAGTTGCAAGGCGAAGAAAACTTACTTTGAGATCGACCACGCTGGTCCAGTCTACATCATGCCAAATCTGTACTTGTTTGGAGGTTGCGCGTGCAGGCGCCGCCGATGCGTTGGTCAGCAACTGGACAGGGTACACTTCACACCCGACACTCCCGTCACAATCCGGGTCGTCGTCCACAGCGTTGTTTGGTTGAACCGTCAGCGTGGCACTCGCCGTCTTGTTGCCGCCACCTCCTTTCTTTTTCTTGCCTTTACCCTTCCCACCGCCGCTCCTACCTCCGGTCCTGCTTTGCGTCGCCACGGTGAATTGAAGCGGAGAAGTCAGCATTTGCACAAATGATCCCAGTCCATATACAAGAGGCGCTGCGTCCAGTTCTGCATCACTGTCGGTACCATCCTTTGTTGTCGGTCGACCAGCCCACACACGCCCGTCCTGAAGTCTGAACGAGAACTCCCTCGATACACTGCAGTCTCCACTGTTCGCGAGTGCCCAGGATCCATCGGACTGGCATGCAACACTGAGTGGCAGGCGGAAAGACACCAGAAAACATTCTGTGTCCAGGAACTTCCGACTGCTAGTTCCAGTGCGTAGCACTGCCTCAGGCTCAACTCCGCCCGAATCGAGGGTGACGTCAAAGCACCTCACTTTGCCCACATCACCCTCGTTGGACAGCTCCACTGTCATGTACTTGCCATTGCGCCCTTTGCAGAATCGCTTTACAAACGCGGGGTCACTGTTTTCTTCGTCACCTTCTGCAACGAGCTTGCCGACCACCTCAACACCGGCAGGAAGTCGGTGCAACACCTCTTCGTCGCGAAGAGCACAGTCAATCAAGGTGACTGTATTAGTTTGCGGGGCGTGGTAGACTCCCAACACAACAATCGCCGTGTTCGATACGTGCTCTGGCTCGAAACGTGCTGCCCGCGCGGCAAAATCGGATGCAACGTGAACGTTCATGCCGACAAAGGGTGGGAGAATGGCGATCGCTCGTTTTTGCTGCGAAATTCGGTGCGTTAAAAAATCAATTGAGTGCGAACGAGCACACAAAAAAGCCTCAAGAAAGCTGGGCCGCTCGCCGCAAATCGCCGCAGTTCGGTGAAGGCAATGTTTTTCGGTGCAGTAGATTCCTCTCAACAGCTCGTATCGGGGCAACGATTGGGACTGTGGTAGATGCATCGTTCAACGGACGCACTGGGTACAGACACACATGGAGTCAACCGTCCGCGTCCGTGCCCTCTTGACCCCTAAACGAATGTGGTGCTTGTGACATCAGCTGTCAAGCGTTGACGCAGGACGACACGCCTGAGTATCATCACTACATGGCCACATAGCACACCCCGACGGGTAAGCATCCGACATTCTGGCCGGCCGATGGCTGTGTATTGCCGTCGGTGGTGCGATCCACTTGCTTGATGGAAAACTACATTGTTCTACTGCCGCTCCTTCGGTGACTGACCTCGCCGCAACAGGCAACAACAGTGGTCACAACACAGTTCTCGAGCATAGCACGATGGCCGCGGCCACATCAGATCAAAAGCGATGATTGTCGTGGTGAACATCATCGTGACAACGACGACGACGACGACGACGACTGCCGCCACCACCACCACCACCACCACCACCACCACTACGATGACAACAATCACAATGATGACAAGACCGGCGAACGGTGAAAAATGACGACAATAAACGACGAACAACGAACGACGGACGACGAACGACGAACGACGAACGACGAACGACGAACGACGACGGACGACAACGGACGACGACGAACGACGAACGACGAACGACGAACGACGAACGACGACAAACGACGAATGGACAAAGCGAGTGGACAACACCAAACCAATGGACAACCAATGGATAACTGACTGACTGAAATGAATGGATAACTACCATGGTAACACACTGGCAGTTGATCAGGCAGTGGATGGCCAATGGTCACAATGCACAAATCAGTGGATACGCACGAGTGGACAAGACAGTGGACATCCAACAGTATCTTTCTTTCGTTGTCGTCGTCGTTCGTTCGTCGTTCGTCGTCGTCGTCGTCGTCGTCGTCGT
>ENA-OWNT01001863-OWNT01001863.1-seawater-metagenome-genome-assembly--contig:-NODE-1863-length-24064-cov-4.494226_pt1 | contig 24064 bp, 27 predicted proteins | sample MGYA00238136_ERZ651165 | MGnify/ENA primary metagenome ERZ651165 (study PRJEB26861, sample SAMN08777766) | seawater metagenome | isolation source: coastal seawater | place: USA: Florida | collected...
AACTCAGTGTCGAAAACTTCCTGGAAGATGTCCTTGAAGCGGCCGTCATAGGCTTTGAGGATGGTGTTCTTGGTGGACAGGTAGACAGGCCATTTCAGATCCAGCCCATAGTTTAACGAGGCGCGGGCGAAATCGCGGATCGACTCGTCAAGGTTGTACATCGCCATGGTGACGCCGGCGCCGGGGGCGTCATAGACCTCGCGTTCGATCACCTCGCCATCCTCGCCTTCGAATTTGATAGTGATCTTGCCTTTGCCCGGAAAGCGGAAATCGGTGGCGCGGTACTGGTCGCCAAAGGCGTGGCGGCCCACGACGATAGGTTGCGTCCAGCCCGGCACCAGGCGCGGCACGTTGCGGCAGATGATTGGCTTGCGGAAGACGACACCGCCCAGGATGTTGCGGATCGTGCCATTGGGGCTGCGATACATGCGTTTGAGGCCAAACTCCTCAACCCGTTGTTCATCGGGGGTGATGGTCGCGCATTTTACGGCGACGCCAACCTCTTTGGTTTTTTCCGCTGCGTCCACGGTGATCTGGTCATCGGTCGCGTCCCGGCTTTCAATGCCCAGATCATAGTAGAGCAGATCGATGTCCAAGTAGGGCAGGATCAGCTTGTCCTTGATGAAGGCCCATATGATGCGGGTCATCTCGTCGCCATCCATCTCGACGATGGGATTGTCTACCTTGATCTTGGTCATCGGAAACCTCGGGAAAGGGGGAATCGTATTGCTGTATTCTTAGGGGAAATAGGGTCGAAAGGGAAGAATGGTATGCAAGTGTATACCGAATTTGGTGAAGTTTACCGTAAGAAGAATTTTCCAGAAAATTCTTCCATCGTCAAAAATCTTCAGGAAGATTTTTCAGATCTCAAAATTCTTGTCCAAGAATTTTGTGGCGCTACCGGGGGCGAAACCAGAGTGTCAGGCGCGGGCTGAGCCAGTCCCACAAACCCGGTGCGCCTTTCGTCACCTTCGGCCCGACGCGGGTGCGGATCTGATCCTCGGTCACATTGTATTCGGGCCAGCTGCCACCATCGGCATGAAGGTTCAGCACCGGTGGCTGAAAGCGGTCGAGCGATTTCGCAAAGATCGCATCAGGGCTTTCGGCGGCTTCAAACTCGTCCCAGAGCGCGCGAAACCCGCGCGCGAGATCATCGGGCAGCAGGCCGAAGATGCGGTCCGCGGCGGCCTGTTCTTCAATGGCCAGGGCGGCTGCGTCGTGCTGCCCGTGGATGGGCGCGTCGCCCGCATCGATTTCCACCAGATCATGCAGAATCAACATGCGGATCACCCGGTCGATCTGGACGCCTTCAGGCGCTTGATCGGCGAGGGTCAGGGCGAACAGCGTCAGATGCCAGCTATGCTCGGCACTGTTTTCGCGCCGCAGATGCCCGGTGATCCAACTGGCGCGGTCGATCCGCTTCAGCCGGTCGGCCTCGATCAGAAACGCCAGTTGCCGGTCGAGCCGGTCGCTCATTCCGCCGCTTTCGCCTGTTTGGCCTTGGCGATCCGCTGTTCCAGCCAGATGCGCCCGCGCTTTTCGGCGCGGCGGATGCGGACGGAGGTCATGAACGCCTCTTGCAGGGTTTGCGACGCCGCGCCGATGGTGGTCGAGAGCTGTTCGATCAGGCGCTCGTCGTCGTAATCTTCCTCGGCTTTCAGGGCATCAAGCGCCAACTTGTCGCCCAGTTCGGAAATAAAGTCGCCCCCGCCGGACATCAGCGGCTGCTTTCCGTCAGGCGACGCTTCACATATGTCTGCACCGAGTCGATCATCGGATCCATATAGGGGTCTTCGAAGAAATGGCCCGCGCCTTCCATCTCTTGATGGGTGATGGTGATGCCCTTTTGTTCATGCAGCTTATCGACCAGAATGCGGGTGTCCTGCGGTTTGGCCACACGGTCAGCCGATCCGTTGATGATCAGGCCCGAGGACGGGCAGGGGGCGAGGAAGCTGAAATCATACATATTGGCGGGCGGCGAGACCGAGATGAACCCGGTGATTTCGGGCCGGCGCATTAGCAATTGCATCCCGATCCAGGCGCCGAAGCTGAAGCCCGCGACCCAGCAATGCTTGGAGTTCTGGTTCATCGACTGAAGATAGTCGAGCGCCGAGGCAGCATCGCTCAGCTCGCCGATGCCCTGATCGTATTCACCCTGGCTGCGGCCCACGCCGCGAAAGTTGAAGCGCAGGACCGTGAAGCCGATCTTGTGAAAGGCATAGTGCAGGTTATAGACCACGCGATTGTTCATCGTGCCGCCAAACTGCGGGTGCGGATGCAGGATGATCGCGATCGGGGCGTCCTTGGCTTTCTGGGGGTGGTAGCGGCCTTCCAGTCGGCCCTCCGGTCCAGGGAAAATCACCTCGGGCATCGCGGCTCCTTCAACTTTTGCTCTTGCTGGGGCGTCTGGCGCGGCGGGGTGGTCATTGACGGCCCTGCGCGACGCTCCCTAGAATATCGGATCAGCCCCCGTTCGGCTTGAACAGGGGGGTGGATCGCAGTTAAGCCTCCTTGCGGGAAAGGTCAATGTTCATAGGCCTGTGAACGCTGCGCCAAAAGGGAAAAACCGATGAAACTGAGTACCAAAGGTCGCTACGCGATGGTCGCGCTGGCCGATCTGGCCCTGCAGGGGACCGAGGGGCTGACCTCGCTTGCGGAAATTTCGAAGCGGCAGGATATCTCGCTGCCCTATCTGGAACAGCTTTTCGTCAAGCTGCGACGGGCGGGGCTGGTTGAGTCGGTGCGGGGCCCTGGCGGCGGTTACCGGCTGGCGCGGCCGACCTCTGAGATCCGGGTGTCGGACGTTTTGGGTGCGGTGGATGAAACGGTCAGCGCGCTGCATACCGGGGCGGGGGCCTCGGGCGCGATGTCGGGCAGCCGGGCGCAGAGCATGACCAATCGGCTGTGGGAGGGGCTGAGTGCCCATGTCTATGTGTTCCTGCATCAGACGCGGCTGTCGGATGTGGTGCAGAATGACCTGACCCCATGCCCGGCGGTGCCGAACCTGTTTCATGTGGTGGATGAAGAGTGAGACGGGCGGTGCGTCCTTTCTGGCCAGCCCATGCGAGGAAAGGGCGGGATGCCTCCGGCGGGGATATTTGGTGAACAATGAAGGGTGGCTTTGTGGAGGTGCGGACGGGCGCGTTAAGGTTAATGCGGGCGTTAAGGTTAATAAGGGTGTGGTCGGAATCGGGTAACCTTAATGCCGGGATGGGGTGTTATGGGCGCGGCGGGCGCGGATTGCCGAGAGGGGAACGGTGATGGCGATGCGGGCCTATCTGGATTGGAACGCAACGGCCCCTGTACGGGCTGAAGCGCGCGCGGCGATGATCGCGGCGATGGATCTTGTGGGTAATCCATCGTCCGTTCATGCGGAAGGTCGGGCGGCGACGGCGGTGATTGAGAAGGCGCGGGCGCAGGTGGCCGAGGCGTTTGGCGCACAGGCGAGCGATATCGTCTTTACCTCGGGCGCGACCGAGGCTGCGGCGCTGGCGCTGGCCGGGCGGGGGCTGCATGGATCGGGCGTGGAACATGATGCGGTGCGGGCCTGGGTAACGGAGGATCTGCCGGTCGACAGGCAAGGGCAGGTGACGGTTACCGATCCCTCACGTTCGGCGCTGCAACTGGCCAATTCCGAAACAGGTATTTTGCAGGAACTGCCCCCGGGGCTGGCGGTCAGCGATTTCACCCAAGGGTTCGGCAAACTGCCTGTGGCGTTCGACTGGTCGGGCGTCGATATGGGGCTGATTTCGGCGCACAAGCTGGGTGGTCCGCGGGGAATCGGGGCGTTGGTTCTGCGCCGGGGTCTGGATGTGGAGGCGCGGATCAAGGGCGGCGGGCAGGAAATGGGCCGCCGCTCGGGCACCGAGAACCTGATCGGCATTGCTGGATTTGGGGCAGCGGCGCAGGCCGCGACACAAGATCTGGTGAATGGAGTTTGGGAAGAGGTTTCTCAACTTAGAAATATTCTAGAAAACTCTCTGGACCTCGACGGAAATGTAACTATTTTGGTCGGGAAAGATGCGACGCGCCTGCCGAATACCACCTGCCTGGTTACGCCGGGCTGGAAGGGCGAGACGCAGGTGATGCAGATGGATCTTGCAGGCTTTGCCGTTTCGGCCGGGTCCGCCTGTTCCAGCGGCAAGGTGACATCCAGCGCGGTTCTGCGCGCCATGGGCTTTAACGAGCGGGAGGCCGGAAGCGCGATCCGCATCTCGATCGGGCCCGCGACGACAAGGGAAGAGGTCTTGCGCTTTAGCGAGGCCTGGCGAGCGGCACGGGCCAGACACCTGCTGCGCGCCAAGTGATGAACAGGGGCGTCCCGCAAGGGCGCGAGGATACGCAGGGCCAGACCGGCCCGAGACAGAGGAATATATTATGGCCGTTGCCGAAACAGACGTGCGCGAAGGCGTTGACCGCGAAACCGTGGAAACCGTTCAGGCCATGGGCGGCAAGTACAAATACGGCTGGGAAACCGAGATCGAGATGGAATACGCCCCCAAGGGCGTGAACGAAAGCATCGTTCGCCTGATCTCGGAAAAGAACAATGAGCCGGAATGGATGCTTGATTGGCGTCTGCAAGCCTTCAAGCGCTGGAAGCTGATGGAAGAGCCGGAATGGTCGATGCTGCACTATGACAAGATCGACTATCAGGACCAGTATTACTACGCCAAGCCCAAGTCGATGGCCGAGAAGCCCAAATCGCTGGATGAGGTCGACCCCAAGCTGCTGGCGACCTATGCGAAGCTGGGGATCCCGCTGAAGGAACAGATGATCCTTGCCGGGGTCGAGGGGGCCGAGGACGCGCCCGCCGAGGGCCGCAAGGTGGCTGTGGATGCGGTGTTCGATTCGGTGTCCGTCGGCACCACCTTTCAGAAGGAACTGGAGGCGGCGGGCGTCATCTTCTGTTCTATCTCCGAGGCCATTCAGAAACACCCGGATCTGGTCAAGAAATACCTCGGCTCGGTCGTGCCGATCACCGACAATTTCTTTGCGACGCTGAACAGCGCTGTCTTCTCGGACGGGTCGTTCGTCTATGTGCCGCCGGGCGTGCGCTGCCCGATGGAGCTGTCCACCTATTTCCGTATCAACGCGGAAAATACCGGCCAGTTCGAACGCACGCTGATCATCGCCGATAAGGGCAGCTACGTGTCCTATCTGGAAGGCTGCACCGCGCCGCAGCGCGACACCCACCAATTGCACGCGGCGGTGGTGGAACTGGTGCTGCTGGAAGATGCCGAGATCAAGTATTCGACCGTTCAGAACTGGTATCCGGGCGATGAAGAGGGCAAGGGCGGCATCTATAACTTCGTCACCAAGCGCGCCGACTGCCGGGGCGACCGGTCCAAGGTGATGTGGACGCAGGTGGAAACCGGGTCCGCGATTACGTGGAAATATCCGTCCTGCATCCTGCGCGGTGATGACAGCCAGGGCGAGTTTTATTCCATCGCCATCGCCAACAACATGCAGCAGGCCGATACCGGCACCAAGATGATCCATCTGGGCAAGAACACCAAGTCGCGGATCGTGTCCAAGGGCATCAGCGCAGGTAAGGCGCAGAACACCTATCGGGGGCTTGTGTCCATGCACCCCAGGGCCAAGAACGGGCGGAATTACACCCAATGCGACAGCCTGCTGATCGGCGATGAATGCGGGGCGCACACGGTGCCTTACATCGAAGTCAAGAACAACTCTGCCCGGGTCGAGCATGAGGCGACCACATCCAAGGTTGATGACGACCAACTGTTCTATTGCCGCCAGCGCGGCATGGACGAAGAAGAGGCCGTGGCGCTTGTGGTGAACGGGTTCTGTAAGGAAGTGCTGCAAGCGCTGCCGATGGAATTTGCTATGGAAGCACAACAGCTTGTGGCCATCAGCCTGGAAGGATCGGTAGGCTGACATGCTATTCGGTGAACGCAACCGATTGGGTTGGATGGCCCCGTCCAACAATATCACTGACGTCGCAACCGTTCGCACGCTTGGCGGCGCCGGTGTGGCCGCGATTGTCATTGGTTTTGTGGCGGGTTTGTTCTTCGGGTGGTTGGCTATTCTGATTTGGCCAATGCCAGATCATTCTGTGAAGATCGGCATCGCGGCAACAGTGGGGGCGGTCCTTGCGGGCAGCTTTTCCTATCGTTGGCTCAATCGGCGGGATCGGGAACGCACGAGCGCTGTTCACAGCGCATTGGCCGCGGAACGTGAGGCCGAGGTGCAACGTCAGATAGCAGAGATGAAGCGAGCGCAGGAGGCGACCCGGACGTGACCGCCCTTCGCAGTTTCCTGATCCCTGCGCTTCTGACAGCCTTCTTCTGCGCCTGTTTCGCGCTTGTCATTGACGCGATTCTGTCGATGGCCAGCCAGATCCAGGTGGCCGGGCTGGCGGCGATCTCGGGCTTCTTGGGATCTATCTTTTCCCGTCTTGTTCTGGGCTGGAGAGGCCGGAAAGGAACGGACTGAATGGCCAGCCATGCAGATAAACGGCGCGCGGCGCTGACCGAGGTGTTGCAGCCCTCTCGCCCCATGCGCATCTGCGATGTGGGCGCCAGTCGCCTGTCGACGCCGCCCTATCAAGGGCTGCTGGATGACGGGCTGGCGCATGTCTATGGGTTTGAACCGAACGAGGCGCAATTCGCCAAGCTGGTCGAGGCCCCGTCCGAACATGAAACCTATTTCTGCGAGGCCGTGGGCCTGCCGGGTAATCGCACGCTTTATATCCATCCGACGGCGGGGTTCACCTCGCTTTATCCGCTGGATGAACGGGCGGTGCGGGCCATTGGCAAGGAAAAGTGGCTGTCTGACGGGATCGAGCCTGTGCCGCTGACCCCAGTGACGCTGGACACACTGGCAGAGCTACCGCAGATTGACCTGTTGAAGATGGATCTTCAGGGTGGCGAATTGGAGGTTCTGCGTGGTGGAATTGCCAAGCTTTCCAATGCGGTGGCGGTCGTAAGTGAAGTCCGGTTTCACCGGATTTACGACGGCGAACCACTGTTCGGGGACCTGGATGCGGAACTGCGCGCGCAAGGCTTTAAGCTGCACAAGTTCATGTTCACCAAATCGGTGATGATGCCGCATAAGCATGAAGATCAGGTGGTGCGCCCGAAACTGACCAGCCAGCTGCTGGACGGCGACGCGGTCTATATCCGGGACGAGGAAACCGCGGGTCTCAGCGACGATCAGTTGATGCACCTGGCACTGGCCGCCGACACGGTGTTCGACAGCGCCGACCTGGCGTTGCACTGCATTGACCACCTGATCGCGCGCGGCGCGGCCCCGGCGGATCTGCCCGCCAGCTACATCGCCCGGTTCCGCCACCATCAGCGCCGCGACCAGAAGGAGGGCTGAGGTATGATCGTCACCACCACCCCGTCGGTCGAAGGCTATCAGATCGCCGAATATCACGGCATCGTCGTGGGCGAGGCGATTCTGGGCGCCAATGTCTTCCGCGACCTGTTTGCCGGGATTACCGATATCATCGGCGGTCGGTCCGGTGCCTATGAGCAGGAACTGGGCAAGGCCCGCAAGACCGCGCTGGACGAGATGGAAGCACATGCCGCCGCGCGTGGGGCCAATGCGGTTGTGGGCGTCGATCTGGATTATGAGGTCATCAACAACATGCTGATGGTGTCTGCCAGCGGCACGGCGGTGAGGATCGGTTAAAAATGGTCCACAGCCTTCCCGAAATACGCCACATTCGCCGGGTTACCTGCGAGCATGAGCAGTTCTGGCAACACCCTTGTAGATCCCCGCTTTTCCGAGCGGATTGCCCGGATCGAAGCGCGCCGGGCCAAGGCCCCGGACACCCCCAAACGCAAGCCGCGCGGGGATGGGGTGGTCTATGCGCTGTCGCTGATGGCGGCCTTTCTGGTGGGGATTCTGGTCGTCGTGGCGGCGCGCTATGCGCGGTTTCACCTGACCGGCGTCACGCCGGGATCTGCCGGCCTGAACAGTTCCAATCTTGCGGTGGATATGGGGCTGGCCTTTCTGGCGGGTTTTATCCTGCAACAGATTTTCCAGTTCAAACGCCCCGAACACACGGGTGCCAAGACCTTTGGCATGTTCGTCGCGGCCTTTACCATGCATATGGCCGTGCACGCCTTTCCGGGCGCGTTCGAGCTGTTGTTTTCCGACACCTGGGTACGCCAGGTGATCCGATTGACCGATCCCACGAAACTGGCGCTCTTCTGAGCTGCCCTGACATGACCACGGGCCACCCGCTGCGCAACCCGCAGACGGGGCGTGCCGCTATGTGAAAGAGGTTTTCATGCTTGAGATCAAGAACCTGCACGTTTCTCTGGAAGAAGAGGACAAGCAAATCCTGAAAGGCGTCGATCTGACGGTTGAGGCTGGCAAGGTCCATGCGATCATGGGGCCTAATGGCTCTGGCAAATCGACGCTGTCTTACGTTCTGTCAGGGCGCGACGGCTATGAGGTGACGGAAGGCGAGGCGCTGCTCAATGGCGAGGACCTGCTGGAGATGGAGCCCGAGGAACGCGCCGCTGCCGGTGTTTTTCTGGCGTTTCAGTACCCCGTGGAAATTCCCGGTGTCGGCAACATGACCTTCCTGCGCACCGCCGTGAATTCGCAGCGCAAGGCGCGCGGCGAAGAGGAAATGTCGGCGGCCGAGTTCCTGAAGGTCGTGCGCGAAAAGGCCAAGACGCTGAAGATCGACGCCGATATGTTGAAACGCCCCGTCAATGTGGGGTTCTCGGGCGGTGAGAAAAAGCGCAACGAGATCCTGCAAATGGCGATGCTGGAACCCAAGATGTGCATCCTGGACGAAACCGATTCCGGCCTTGACGTCGATGCGATGAAACTGGTGGCCGAGGGCGTGAATGCCCTGCGCAGCCCTGATCGTGGCTTCCTGGTGATCACCCATTATCAGCGCCTGCTGGACCACATCAAACCCGATGTCGTGCATATCATGGCGAACGGCCGCATCGTGAAGACCGGCGGGCCGGAATTGGCGCTTGAGGTCGAACAGAACGGCTATGCCGATATCCTGGCGGAGGTCGCGTAATGGCGAACCCGGCTGAGAAACAGGATCCCTTGCAGGCACGCGTTGACGGCCTGTCGCGGACCGGCGGCGCGGCCTGGGCCGGTGCCGCGCAGGATCAGGCGATGCAGCGTCTGGCCAGCATGGGGATGCCCAAGAAGCGTGACGAATACTGGCGCTATACCGATCCCACCACGTTGACCCAGCCCGCCGCGCCGCGCGCCGAGCTGTTCCAGACCGACGAGGTGATGCCCTTTTCGGATGTGGACCGTCTGAAGATCGTCTTTGTCGATGGCGTGTTCGATGCCGAGGCGTCCGACGATTTGAGCCTTGAAGGTGTCGAGATCGAGCGGCTGGCCGATGTGCTGAGCACCGATATCCACTGGGCCAAGGATCTATATGGCGTGCTGGAGGAACGGGGTCAAACCCCGGTGCCGCGCCCGCTGGCGGCGCTGAACACCGCCTATGCAAGCGATGGCGTGGTGATCCGCGCGACCGCTAAGGCGGCCAAACCCATCAGCCTGATCTACCTGCATAAATCTGAAACGTCTGACGCGGTCCTGCACCATCTGGTGAAGGTCGAACAAGGCGCTTCGGTCACGGTTCTGGAAAATGGTCCGGCGGCGGCCCGGTTTTCCAAGGTGATGGAGGTCGAGGTGGCCGATGGCGGCGCCTTCCACCATGTCCGCACACAAGGGCGCGACCACAAGCGCCGGGCCAACACGCATATGTTCACACGGATTGGCGAAGGCTCTGTCTACAAATCCTTCACCCTTACCGTGAACGGGATTCTGACCCGCAATGAACAGGTGGTCGAGATCACCGGCGACAACGCCATTGCCCATATCGCGGGCGCGGCGCTTGGCGACGGGGCCACGGGTGCGTTCCATCACGATGACACCGTCTTTGTGACCCATGACGCGGTGGATTGCGAAAGCCGGCAGGTGTTCAAGAAGGTTCTGCGCAACGGCGCCGAGGGCGTGTTCCAGGGTAAGATCCTGGTGAAACCCGACGCGCAGAAAACCGACGGCTACCAGCTGAGCCAGGCTTTGCTGCTGGACGAGGATTCCAGCTTTCAGGCCAAGCCGGAGCTGGAGATCTACGCCGATGACGTGCAATGTTCGCACGGCTCCACCACCGGGGCGATCGACGAAGAGGCGCTGTTCTATCTGCGCTCGCGCGGGGTTAGCCATGGCGAGGCGATCGACCTGCTGGTTCTGGCCTTTCTGGCCGAAGCCATCGACGAGATCGAGGACGAAACCCTGCGCGATGATATCCTGACCCGGCTGCAAGGCTGGCTGGATCGGCACAGGGGGTAGGCGCTTGTCGGTCACCAGGGAAATCCTGCGCAGCTACAGGCGCCCGCGTCAGGTGATGCGGGCGCTGATCGAGGGCAACCGCGCCAGCGACCGACCCGAGGCGCGTGGGTTCATTTACCTGGTGGTTGGCCTTCTGATCATCTTCCTCAGCCAGATCCCGGATCTGACCGGGGCGGGCCTTGCATCACTTGATATGCCCGATCGGCTGGCGGGCGAAGACGGCCCCGCACCGCTGGATGCCCGGCTGGCGATCACGCTGTTCGCGTGGATCTTTGTCTGGCCTCTGATCCTGTACCTTTTCGGCGGGCTGATCCATGTTCTGGCCGGGCTGCTTGGCGGGCAGGGGCGCGGGGTCGATTCCCGAATGGCGCTGTTCTGGGCGATCCTTGCGGTGTCGCCGCTGTTCCTGCTGCGCGGGATGGCCAGTGTCAGCCAATCCGTTGCTGCTGTCACGGTGCTGAACTACGCCATCGCGGCGGGGTTTTTCTGGATCTGGCTGTCTGCGTTGTTTGAGGCCGAAGGCGGTCAGGGGCAGGATCCGTCATGACCGATCTGCTGCATCTTCCCACCCTGCTGCGCCTTGCCCGGCAGACCCTGGCCGACCCGAGGGAGGGGGCCCGCTTTGTCATGGGGCTGTCCCTGCCGCGCGGCATCCTGATGCAGTTCTACCTGCTGGAACTGGTGCTGTCGGCGATGTCCTCGATCCTGTTTTTGTCGTTGGCTCCGGTGCCTGACGGCATGGCGATCGCGCCGGGCACCGCCATCACCTATACGGTTTTTGAGGGCGTCATCGGCCTGATCATCGCCTTTGGGGCGTTCCGGATCGGGCAGGGGTTCGGCGGCAAAGGCAGCTTCGAACAGGCCTTTGCGCTGGTCATCTGGGCGCAGTTCATCCTGCTGTGTTTCAGCCTGATCCAAATCGGCGCCTTGGTGATCCTGCCACCGCTAAGCGACGTTATCAGCATCGCGGCGCTGGCGCTGTTCTTTTGGCTGATGGTGAATTTCGTGGCCGAGCTTCATGGCTTTACCTCGCTTGGGCTGGTCTTTGCCGGCATCATCGTGTCGATGATCGGGCTGGCCATCGTGCTTTCCATATTGTTTTCGGCCATGGGCCTGACGCTCGTGTAAGGACAAGACACCATGTACGACATCGACAAAATTCGCGCCGACTTTCCAATCCTGTCGCGGCAGGTGAATGGCAAGCCGCTGGTCTATCTGGACAACGGCGCCTCGGCCCAGAAACCGCAGGCGGTGATCGACGCGGTGACGCGCGGCTATGCCGAGGAATATGCCAATGTCCATCGCGGCCTGCATTTCCTGTCCAATCTGGCGACCGAGAAATACGAGGCCGTGCGGGGAACCGTCGCGCGCTTTCTGGGCGCGAAGGATGAAGATGAGATCGTCTTTACCAGCGGCACCACGGAAGGGATCAATCTGGTGGCCTATTCCTGGGCGATGCCGCGCATGGAAGCAGGCGATGAGATTGTCCTGTCCGTCGCCGAACACCACGCCAATATCGTGCCCTGGCACTTCCTGCGCGAACGCCAGGGGGTGGTGCTGAAATGGGTTGATGTGGATGCAAATGGCGACCTGGACCCGGCCGCCGTTCTGGCCGCGATCACGCCCCGCACCAAACTGGTGGCGGTGACCCATATGTCGAACGTTCTTGGCACCGTGGTGGATGTGAAATCCATCGTCGCGGGCGCGCATGAAAAGGGTGTTCCGGTGCTGATCGACGGGTCGCAGGCCGCCGTGCATATGCCGGTAAATGTCGAAGATATCGGCGCGGATTTCTATGCCATTACCGGCCACAAGCTCTATGGTCCCTCGGGGTCGGGCGCGATTCATATCCGCAAATCCCGCATGGCCGAGATGCGCCCCTTTATGGGGGGCGGCGACATGATCCGCGAGGTTGGCCGCGACGTGGTCACCTATAACGATCCGCCAATGAAGTTCGAGGCCGGAACGCCGGGCATCGTGCAGCAGATCGGCATGGGCGTGGCGCTGGACTATATGATGGGCATTGGCATGGACCACATTGCCGCCCACGAAAAGCGGCTCTGCGCCTATGCGCGGCAGCGGCTGGATGGGTTGAACTGGCTGAACGTGCAGGGAACGTCCGCCACAAAAGGCGCGATCTTCAGCTTCACGCTGGACGGTGCCGCCCACGCCCATGACATTTCCACGGTACTGGACAAGAAGGGCGTGGCAGTGCGGGCCGGGCATCATTGCGCGCAGCCGTTGATGGAACATCTGGGCGTGACCGCGACCTGCCGCGCGAGCTTTGGGATGTATAACACTGAGGCCGAAGTGGATGCGCTGATCGACGCGCTGGAGCTTTGTCACGATCTTTTCGCCTGAATTTTCAGCAATGCCTGCGGTCTGAATGCGACATGCCCGTGTCGCATGTGGTCCTTCCGCGACCTGCCTGATATAGCCGCTGCATTGCCAACATATTCAGGAGGATCGCATGGGCGCGCTCACCACGGCCGACCAGATTTCCGAGATTGCATTCGGATTTATGGGGTCGAAAGCCCTTTTCGCTGCCCTTGAACACAAGGTGTTCAACGCGCTTTCCGATGGCTCTTTGGCGGCGGAGGAACTGGCTGCGCGCAGCGAGTTGGATACCGAACGCGCCCGAACGCTTCTGACCGCGCTCACCGGGCTTGGCCTCGTGGTGCCGGAAGGCGAGGGCGGCTATGCCAATTCCCCTGCGGCCGAGGCGTTTTTGGTCAAGGGCGCGAAATACGATTTTGGGGATTACCTGCGGCTTCAGGTGGGGCGCCAGATGTACGGGCTGCTTGACCAGATCGATGAGGCGTTAACCGGCAGTCTGCCAGAGGAGGCGACGGCCTCCTACGCGGAATGGTTTTCCGACCCTGAGGAAGCACGGCTTTATTCCGAAAGCCAGCATTCCGGGTCGCTTGGGCCCGCGCGGCAACTGGCCAGGCGGCTTGATCTCTCGGGCGCGCGGCACTTGCTGGACGTGGGCGGCGGCACAGGGGCGTTCGCAATCACGTTGTGCAAGGGAAACCCGGAGCTGACCGCCACCATCGTCGATTTCCCCAATGTCGCGGCCCTGGGGCGGAGTTATGTGGAAAAGGCGGGCCTGTCTGACCGCATCCGCTATATCGAGGGCAACGCGCTGGAAACCGATTGGCCGGGCGGACAGGATATCGTGTTGATGTCCTACCTGATGTCGGGTGTGCCGGGCGTCACGCATTCCGGCCTGATCCGCGCAGCGGCGGACCGGCTTAGCCCCGGTGGCCTGCTTCTGATCCATGATTTCGTGGTGCGCGCCGACCGCACGGGGCCGAAACTTGCCGCGCTTTGGCAATTGCAGCACACGGCCTTTACCCCACGCGCCCGGTCGCTGGATGAAACAGGGTTGGCGCAATCCTTGACGGGGGCCGGGTTCACCGATGTCACGGTTTCAGAGATGATCCCGGAAATGACCATGCTGGCCGAGGCGCGCAAGCCGGGCTGACCGGCCTAGTCAGGGCGACCGATAAGCCTGTCAATGGGGGCGTAATCGTCGGTCAGGATCTGGCCGCGTACTTCGGCGATGCGGGTCACGAAGCGGTCGCCCAATGCGCCGAAGGTCATGCGAAAGGGCATCGGGGCAGAGAATTCGTCGAAGGACGATGGGGTGTTGCCTGCGGCGATGACGAAGACCATGCGGCTGCCGGGATCGGGTTGCGTGGCCTGGGTCCAGACCTCGACGCTTGGGAAGACCTCTTGCAAGGTCAGTACGATAGAGCCGAGCGCCTGCAGCCGGTCTTCGTAGTCGATCACATTCATCAGGAACGTGCCGTCCTCGGTCAGCCTGTCGCGGGTCAGTTCGAAAAATTCCTGCGTGACGAGATGGACAGGCACAACCACATCGGTGAACGCGTCGCCGATGATCATGTCATAGCGTTGATCGGGCCGGGTCAGCAGCGCCCGGCGGGCATCCTCGTGCAGGATGGTGACGGTGTCGGGATCGAACCAGAAATCGCGTTCCGCCAGGGCGCTGACGGCCGGGTCGATCTCGGCCACCACCATTGGCCCGGTGCCGTGCTCGGTGAAGGCACGGGGGATCGAATAGCTGCCACCACCGATGAAGAAGCTGGTGAAATCGGCGCGCGGCGCGCGGCGGCGGGCCAGTTCATCCAGCATCGCGGCATGTTCGGTGAACATTACGGTGGGGACGTCGCGGGCGCTCATCCCGTGGCCCAGGTGGTCGATCACCATCAGATGCACGGGGCTGTCGGGGTCGGCTGACATATCGACGGTGCGGATGCAGAAATAGCGGCTTTCCACCGTGCAGGGGCTGGGGGTGGCCAACGCCACACCGGCCAGGGCAAGCGCCGCCAGCCCGGCCATGCCCGCAACGGCCAGCGCGCGGGACCGGGCCAGCCAGAACATCAGCAGCCCGCCGATGACATAGGTCACGGTCACCACCGCTAGCGTCGCTGCCGTACCAAGCCACGAGATGAACAGAAACCCGGCCAGAAGCGTACCCGCAATGGCACCGATGGCCCCGGCGGCGAACATCGACCCAAGCGCACGGCCCTGCTGGTCCGGTGGGGCCTGCATGACCGAGACATGGGCAAGAACCGGGGCAGGGACACCGGCGAAGAACGAGGGCAGGAAAAATACTGCCATGGTGATCGTGGCAATGCCCCAGACGGGATGCCCCACGGCTTCCAGCAACGGACCGGCGACCAGGCGCAGCAGGTTCACGGCCCCCGCGGTGGTCAACGCTGCGGCCAGCAGCGCGCCGCCGGTCCAGGCCAGCGCCGCCGGGGCCGCCCGTTCCGCCAGCCGCCCACCCCACCAATGCCCGGCGGAAAACCCCGCCAGCACCACCGCGATGATCGAAGTCCAGGTATAAAGCGACATGCCCACATGCGGGGCCAGCATCCGGCCCGCGACGATCTCGACCACCAGCGAGGCCGCTGAAACAGCGGTCTGCAGCGCAAGGAGAAGCCAGAGAGGCGTGGGGCGGGGCATGGGCAAGATCCTTGAAACGGTTATGCAATAGTGACCAGCAAGCCGTCCGAAGCAAGGGGGGCAGAGCACAAGATTTGCAATTGCGGTGGCAGGCGGGATGCCCTATACGCGGCGGCGCGGCACCCGTAGCTCAGCTGGATAGAGCGCTGCCCTCCGAAGGCAGAGGCCATAGGTTCGAATCCTATCGGGTGCGCCAACTCTTTCAAAAAAGGACCGCGAAGTTCCACCATAGAGAATGGTGGCGACGCAGTACTGACGTACTAATTGGAACTCGCGGCCTGCATCTCGCGGTGATGACGCGGTGTTACCCCAAATTTATCTTTGAATGCGATTCTGAAAGCAGAGGGTGAGAGAAATCCAACCCGGTTGCCAGCTACGGTCACGGCTTCGCCAGCCTCAATTAACACTCTGGCATGATCGAGTCGGAGGTTCTCGAGAAACCTGCCAGGGGGCATCGCGAAAAGAGCTGAAAATTCCCGGTGGAAACTTCGTTCGCTCATACCAACGAAGGACGCCATGTCGCCCACTTTTGTTGGCTTGTCGAGGCGGGTCATCAGCCAATCAACGAGCCCCGCATAATGTTCGTCCACACGGATTTGTGCAGCGAGGACATCACTGAACTGCGCTTGATGCCCAGGGCGGTGAGCGTAGACGACAAGCTGTTTCGCGACCTTTGCCTTAATGGCCGAACCATGATCCGCTTCCAACATCGCTAGGGCCATGTCGATACCTGTTGTCACGCCAGCAGAGGTCCACAAACGACCGTCATGAACGTAGAGTGCATCGGGATTGACAGCGCTGTCGGCTGCAAATTTCTCCATACGCGTCTTCGCAGCCCAGTGTGTGGCTAAGGATTTCCCCTCGAGCAATCCTGCTGCCGCAAGCACGAACCCGCCAGTGCAAACTGACCCGTAGCGCTCGCAGGTTCTTGCCGCGCGTCGGACGGCCTTCTGAATGCGCTCGTTGTTCATTGCACATAGGAGTGGACGCTGGAGCGCTCCAACGACCAGAAACGTATCCGTTCTTCGAAAGCGGATCTCCGAAATCAGCTTCGTATCAATACCTATTCCGCAGCTATGCTGGACCAAACCTCCATCAACACTGGCCGTGAGGCATTCGTATGATGCCGCTGGTTCAATTTGCGCGGCTGTGGCGAACACTGTCGCCGGGCCAGAGATATCAAGGAGTTCAGCGCCATCATACGTCAGGAAGACTATTCGTTTTGCGAGTGACATTGGCGAAATATAGACGATTAATGTCATTTTCGCCAAGCCTAAAGCGGTCTACGGTTTCACGAGAAGGAGATCGAAGATGACTAAAACGATTGATATTGGATTCCTGATCTACCCAGGGGTTACGCAGCTTGATGCAACCGGCCCCGCGCAGATTCTTAGCCGCGTACCGGGCACGCGTATTCACTTGGCTTGGAAAGACACCAATCCCGTCGATACCGATGCTGGGTTCTCGATCAATCCCACTACATCGCTTGACGCGTGTCCCGATCTTGACGTGATCTGCGTTCCGGGGGGTATGGGGCAACTGCCTCTAATGGAAGATCAGGATGTCCTCGCTTTCCTCAGACGCCAAGGCGAGCGGGCGACCTATGTGACTTCAGTTTGCAGCGGAGCTTTGTTGTTGGGCGCGGCAGGACTTCTAAAGGGCTATAAGTCGGGATGCCATTGGGCGTTTCGCGCGATGTTGCCAACTTTCGGTGCGATCCCTGTCGCCGAACGCATCGTGAAAGACCGAAATCGCATATCGGGTGGTGGCGTTACAGCGGGCATTGATTTCGGGCTGGCTCTTGCCGCAGAGCTTGCTGGCGAAGACACAGCAAAGGAAATTCAGCTGTTTGTCGAGTATGATCCGATGCCGCCTTTCGACTCGGGGACGCCGGAAAAGGCAGGCCCAGAGCTAGAAGCCAAAGTCCGCGCCGCCTTTGCCGACGCGAACATAGGTTAAGGCGATGGCGAAACTCGGCACTCTAGAATGAGTGGAAAAGAAGCACCGCAAACCGCACCGCATCAGCGCGGAATTCGTCCGTCCGTTTCAGCCCCATAGCTTACCTCCTTTGCTGCAATGAATGCGATCAAAGGAGCGGCATCAAGCCGCGACACATCCAAGACCAAGCTTTCGCCAATCGTACCGCCGCTAGAAGTGTACTTCCAAGGGCAGCCACTCGCTCTTCTACATTGGCGCAAGCAAAACCCACAACGCTGTATGACCGCAAGGATTGTCGCGGGTACCAGTCAGCCAAGGCGCCACCAATAGGTTTTCTGTTGCCAGGCAGGATAATCCGCCATATTGCGGGAACTGCAATGGTTTCCCCCGAACCCGAAGGTTCGAAGGATGAAAAGGGAACACGGTGCGGTGTAGCCATCAGGCGCCAAATCCGTGACTGCCCCCGCAACTGTAAGCGGCGAGCGTTTTGCGACATGCCACTGGGGTTCGCTGCCCCCGGGAAGGCCGCAAAAACGTCCAGACCCGCGAAGCCAGGAGACCTGCCATTGCCTGATCTTACCGTAACCCGGGCGGGGTGTCCGGAAAAGGAGTCTGGCAATGACATGTTCGGCCTTAGCCGTCGGCACATCTGGTTCCCATCTGCCCCCGCTTCATCGCGGAGGGCGATATGTCTCGGACATCCACACATCGCATTACCATTTGCACATCCTGCAAACACAAGGGCAGCACCTGCCGCCCGGGCTATGAGCTGATCGACAAGCTGCGCCGCGCGATGGATGCGGCGGGAGGCGCGATCTCGGAGAGTTTCGAGATCTCTGGTGTCGCCTGCATGGCGGGCTGCGATCAGCCCTGCACCGTGGCCTATCATGGCACGCGCAAGGCAACCTATCTCTTCGGTGATATCGACCCCGCCGATGATATTGTCGATCTGGTGGAATTCGCCCGCCAATACGCGGGGCTGAACGATGGTTGGTGTTCTTCGGTCGACCGTCCGGCCAAACTGCGCCGAACCACGCTGGCGCGCGTGCCTGCGGCCATAACCGTCCTCGAAGAGGTTGTGGAGACCGCCCAATGAGCGCCTCGGATTTGATCGCCGAGGATGTTTCCTGGGCTCCGAACCGCCGCGCGGCGCTGGTGCTTCACCCCACCAGCTTTGCGGTGAGGGCCGGGCGCGTCATGGGCATTGTCGGACCCAACGGGGCCGGAAAATCGACGCTTCTTAGGATAATCTATCGGTTCAACATGCCCCTGACAGGGCGTGTTTTGGTTGGTGGAGAGGACCTGTGGGCCACGTCCCCCCGCGCGGCAGCCCGCAAAGTGGCGGCGGTTTTGCAGGAACAGCCCACCGATTTCGCCCTGACCGTGGCCGAGATTGTGGCCTTGGGGCGGGTGCCGCATCGCCAGGGCCTACACACCGGCGGTGCGCATGAGCGCGAGATCATTGATGCCGCCATGATGCGGCTCGACGTCGAGCGGCTGGCGAGGCGGCCCTTTGGTACGCTTTCGGGCGGTGAACGTCAGCGGGTCATGGTGGCCCGTGCCTTGGCGCAGGAACCGCAGGTGCTAATCTTGGATGAGCCCACCAACCATCTCGATATTCGCCATCAGTTGGAAGTGCTCGACCTCATTCGCCATCTCGGGCTGACCGTGGTGACCAGTCTGCATGACCTGAACCTGGCTGCCGATATGTGTGATGACATCCTGGTCCTGGAGCAAGGCCGTCCACAGGCTTTTGGACCACCTGCCCAGATTCTCGACGAAGATTTGGTTGCCCGCGCCTTTGGCGTCGAAGCCCGCCAGGATTGGCTAACACGCGCCGCCACCCATCATTTCACCTTCCATCTGCAACGCGAAAGGGCTGCACTGCAATGAAATCTCTGACCCTATCCCTCGGCCTGATCCTGACTGGATCTGCGGCCTTGGCCCAAGCCACCGTCGAAAGCTGTGGCCGCGAAGTCACCTTCGACAGCGTGCCCCAGGCCGCCATTTCCAACGATGTGAACCTGACCGAGATGATGCTGGTTCTGGGCCTGACCGACCACATGATCGGCTATACCGGCATCTCGGGCTGGAACAAGCTGGAGCCGGAAATCCGTGAAGGGGTTGCCGAATTGCCGGAACTATCCGAACGTTATCCGTCCCTCGAAGTCCTGGCCGGTGCGGATGCCGATTTCTTCTTCGCAGGTTGGAATTACGGTATGCGGGTTGGCGGCGAAGTAACGCCTGAAAGCCTGGAGCGCTTTGGCATCGACGTCTATGAGCTGTCCGAGAGCTGCATCCATGTTGGTATGGAGCAAGAAGTCACCATGGAGCTCATGTATAACGACCTGCGCAATCTGGGGACTATTTTTGGTGTCCAAGACCGCGCGGCCGAGCTGATTGCGGGCTATCAGGCCGAATTGAACGATATCCTTGCTGGATTGGAAGCCGATGGCGAAGCACCGCGTGTGTTTGTCTATGACAGCGGCGAGGATACGCCATTTACCGCCGGGCATTTTGCCATGCCCACCGCGCTGATCGAGGCTGCGGGGGGCACCAACATCATGGATGATTTCCGCGAAAGCTGGGGCACTGTCAGCTGGGAGGCCGTAGTCGAACGTGACCCCGAAGTGATAATCATCGTCAACTATGGCGAGGTCACGGCCGAGCAGAAGATGGACTTCATGCGCAACAATCCCGCGCTGTCGGGCATCAGCGCCGTGCAGAATGGCCGCTTTGTCGTACTGGAGTACGTCGAAGCCACCCCGGGTCCGCGCAATATCGGCGCGGTGGCCCGCCTGGCCGAAGCTTTCTGGAGCGAATGAGCATGGCCCGCCCCAATCCCACCAGGATCGCCCCGCGTGGGCTTATATATCTCCTGCTGATTGGGGCGGGTGTTTTGATGCTGTCGATCAGTGTTGCTGTATCCGTGGGGGCAACCTCGGTCCCATTGCGCACCGTCTGGGGCATCATGGCGGAACAACTAGGTCTGGGGCTAATCACGCCGGACTGGTCCCAAGGCCGGGCCGCCGTAGTTTGGGAAATTCGGTTTCCCCGCGCGCTCCTGGCTGCCATTGTCGGCGCGGGTCTGGCCATTGTTGGGGCCAGCCTGCAGGCCGTGACACGCAACCCGCTGGCCGATCCGCATCTTCTCGGGATCTCCTCGGGTGGCGCGATGGGCGCTATTCTGGCGCTTTTGCATACCGGTCTTTTCCTGGGACTTCTGACAGTGCCGGTGATGGCCTTTTTGGGCGCATTGCTCGCCACCGGCGCGGTTCTGGGTGTCGCGCGCTTTGCCGGGGCAGGCAGTGCCGACCGGCTGGTGCTGACAGGGGTCGCGGTTTCCTTTGTAATCATGGCGACCGCCAATCTGCTGATTTTCCTGGGTGATCCCAGGGCCGCACATACGGTGATCTTCTGGATGCTCGGCGGGCTTGGCTTGGCGCAATGGGGACACCTGATCTATCCGCTGGCGGTGCTTCTGCCTTGTGCGATCTGGCTCTGGTTCAAAGCCGCTGACCTCAACGCCATGACCATCGGGGATGAAACCGCCACCTCGCTCGGCATCCCGGTCGTGGCTTTCCGACGCAAGGTCTTTGTCAGCGGTGCGCTGATCACCGGCGTGATGGTCGCCTTTTCCGGCATGATTGGCTTTGTTGGGTTGATGATCCCGCATATCGTCCGACTGGTTGTGGGCGGCGACTACACACGCGTTCTGCCCTGTGCAGCTATCGCGGGCGCGATCTTCCTCCTTTGGGCTGACATCTTCGCCCGCACTGTCATGGCCCCTGAAGACATGCCCATCGGCATCGTTACCGGCCTGATCGGCGGGGTGTTTTTCGTGTTGCTTCTACGGCGGCAGGTTTAAGCCTTCAGCTCTTGGGTCTATATCGCGTGACCAGAGCGGGAAGCGGTCGTTTGCCATGGAAACATCACGCCCGACCTACGCCGCAAAGGCGGTCTCAGCTGGTGTGAAGATCGGCGCGCTCCCTATAAGGGGTAGCCAATACCGCTCCTAGTGTGTGCTAACCGTCGCTGGATGGAACAGCGGCGCGGTTGCCGGGGCGGGGCGAGACAGGTCGATCTTGCAGCCATAAGCATCGGACAGTGGTTCGTTCGCGATCACCTCGACGGGTGTGCCCGTTTTGACGATGCGGCCGTTCTTCATCAGGATCACCTTGTCCGAGAACATCGCTGTGAGGTTGAGATCGTGCATCACCATGATCACACCGCCACCGCCTTCTGCGAACGCGCGTGCGATCTGCATCACCTGGAGTTGGTGGGCGATGTCCAAGCTGGACACGGGTTCGTCCAGGAACAGCCAGCGCGATTGGCCATCGAGGGTTGGTTCCCAGACCTGGCACAGGACCCGGGCGAGTTGCACGCGTTGCTGTTCACCACCCGAAAGCTCCTGGTAGAAGCAGTTTTCGTAGCCCGTCAGATCGACCTGCGCGAGCGCCTGTTCTGGCAGATGATTCCGGCCCGCGCTGACGCCCGCCATCAACCCCATCCGAACGACTTCGATGACCGTGAAGGGGAAGGCAAGCGGTGTCGCCTGGGGCAAGACACCCCGCAACGACGCCAGTTGCCAGGCCTGCATTCCGGTTACATCCCGATCGTTGAGAGCGATCTGACCGCCATGAGCAATATCCCCGGTCAGCGCTCGGAGGAGTGTGGTCTTTCCCGATCCGTTCGGACCGACGATCGCGGTCACCTCGCCGGCTGCGGCGGTGCAGGTGATCCCATGCAGGACGGGCTTGGATCCCAGGGATACGGTGATGTCTTTGGCGTAGAGCATGGGACCTCTCACAAATCAAGAACGCCACGCCGGCGCAGCAGGATCCACAGAAAGACCGGGGAGCCCAGAACCGCCGTAACGATCCCGATGGGAAGCTCGGCCGGTGCAATGATGACACGGCTGATCATGTCCGCGACTATAAGCAGGATCGCCCCGAGGAGGGCCGCGTTCGGCAGCAGGTAGCGGTTGTCCGGCCCTGTCGCGAGGCGCAGCAGATGCGGTACGACGATGCCGATGAAGCCGATCCCCCCCGTCATCGCCACAGCTGCACCGGTCGAGGCCGCAACCGAGAGGATCGCGATCCGCTTGACCAGTTGGATGTTGATCCCAAGATGCCCCGCCGTCGCCTCACCAAGTGCGAGGGCGTTCAGACCCTTTGCCAGAAAGGGGGCGGCTGCCATCCCCAGGATGATGATCGGGGTGGCGGTGAAGACCTTTGACCAGCTCGCCCCGGCCAAGGATCCCATCGACCAGAAGGTCAGGTCGCGCAACTGGTTGTCGTCCGCCCGGTAAACGAGAATACCGGAAATCGCGGCCGCGAAGGCGGCGAGTGCAATCCCTGCCAGAAGCATGGTCGCGACAGAGGTGCGCCCTTTCCGCGTTGCAACGCGATAGAGCAGGAGAGTCGTCCCCCATCCCCCAAGAAAGGCCGCGAACGGAACGAGATAGTGGCCGAGGAGGCTTACGAACGCAACGGGCAGGAGCGGGCCAAGAACGATGGCGGTAATCGCACCAAGCCCCGCGCCGGAGCTGATACCGACAATGCCGGGATCTGCCAGCGGATTGCGGAAGAGACCCTGCATCAGCGCGCCTGACACCGCGAGAGATGCCCCGACCAACACGCCCATCATCAACCGGGGCAGCCTGATATCCAGCAGGACAACCCGGTCGCGCAGGCTGACTTCGCCCCCTGTGATCCAGGTCGCCAGTGCTTGCGCGGCAGAGGTGCCGGCCGCACCTGTCGTCAGGCTGTAGAGGCTGACGATGACCAGCAGGATGATCAGAAAAACGCTGACTCTGCGCGCCAGGACGGCGCGGTCCGTTCCCCTGATCGCGCCGCGCGCCAACGTGTCGGAAAGGGCAACCATCTCAGCCTCCGTGCAGGTGCGCTGCCAAGGTGGCCACAGCGTCTGCAGTGCGGGGCCCGAAGCTCAGCAGAAAGGCGCCATCCATGCGGATCACGGCGCGGTTTTCGGCAGCAGGCGTCAGGGCGATGGCGGGATGCGACCAAAGCTCTTCGTCCGCTGTGGCATGATCACCGCCGCCGGACCGGTCCATCATCAAGATGAAGTCCGGGGCAGCGGTGATGATCGCCTCGTCCGACAGGATGCGATACTGGCTGAACTCCGGCAGGGCGTTTTCACCACCAGCCATGCGGATGATGCCATCGGCGCGCGTGTCGATGCCCGAGGCGTTGATACGCCCGCCCGGCATGGAAAGGATGAACATCACCCGTGGCCGGTTGCCGCCAGAAAGCGCCTCTGCCTCTGCTTCGGCGGCATCCAGTTCCGCCCTGATCTCTTCCGCAAGGGCCGCCCCCTCGTCTTCGACACCAAGTGCCGCAGCAACGGACGTGACACGATTCACGATTCCCTCGGCACTGTAGTCGCCCGGCACCTGAACCAAGCCCACATGCGCTTCGGCAAGAATGTCGAGCGTTTCTGCCGGGCCTGAACCGGGTTCCGTCAGGATAAGGTCCGGGTTGACGGACAGAACGCCTTCCGGGCTAAGCCTGCGCATATAGCCGACATCGGGCAAATTTAGGGCCGCGGATGGATAAAGCGCCGTCTGGTCGCGGGCGACCAGGCGATTGTCTTCGTCCAGCGCAAAAATGATCTCGGTCAGCGACCCGCCGATGGAGACCAGCCGGGAGCTATCGGCAAAAGGGTGCAGATCCTGGCCAGCGACCGGCAGACAGGTCAGGGCAAGAGCGGCGACGAACCAGCCGGCGTGGCGGAATTTTGGCATCATCATCGCCTCACGCTGCGTTGGTTTGCGCATAGAGCGGCAGCGCCTCGA
>ENA-OWNT01001864-OWNT01001864.1-seawater-metagenome-genome-assembly--contig:-NODE-1864-length-24060-cov-7.545261_pt1 | contig 24060 bp, 18 predicted proteins | sample MGYA00238136_ERZ651165 | MGnify/ENA primary metagenome ERZ651165 (study PRJEB26861, sample SAMN08777766) | seawater metagenome | isolation source: coastal seawater | place: USA: Florida | collected...
CGCTGCGCGATGCTGCCGCCGCCCGCCCCGGTGGGGCGTTCGGGATGACCGGGTCGGATTCTCCGCCGCGGTCATCTAGTCTGTGGCCGAGCCCGGAGGTCCTCCATGCGCCCGCTTCGACTCCTCGCCCTGGTCAGCCCTCTCGCCATCGCCTGCACCACCGCGGGCAAGTCCGGCGAAGGCGACCTGCACACCGGCGATCCCGGCGACACAGATGCGGGCGGCGACACGGGGGACACCGACGACGGTCTGCGCACCTTGTCGGGCACCGTGGACTGCGACGGCTGCAGCAACGTGGTCATCGCCGTCTTCGACGAGACCGGCGAAGGTCCGCTCACCGACACCGTCATCGAGGTCCCCGACCCCTTCTCGGTCTCCGTGGCCGACGACACCCCGCCAGTCTGGCTCATCGCCTTCGCCGACGACAACGGCAACCACGCCCCCGACCCGGGCGAGGCCTTCACCGAACAGGGTCCCTACACCGAGGACACCGAAGACATCGTGCTCACGCTCGAAGGCGGCTCCGGAGGCGGCGGGGACACCGTCCAGATCTCCGGCACGCTGTCCTGCTTCGAGGGCTGCCACCCGCCCTTCGTGCTCGGCATCCTCAGCGAGGGCGACACCGACTGGACGCCCGTGGGCATCGTCGAGGAGACGGGCGACTACACCGTCGAAGTCCCCGCAGATCTCGGCGTGGTCGACCTCTTCGCCGTCGAGGACCTCAACGGCACCATGGACTACGAGCCGCCAGAGGAGCTCGGCGGCATCGAAGGCATCGTGGTCGCCGGCGACGACCTCACGGGCATCGACATCGACATCGCCCTCGACGAGACCCTCTTCGAGAGCCCCGGCGTGGAGGACGATCTGGGCCTGCCCGTCGCCGTGCACGAGCTCATCGTCTACCTGGACGAGGGCGAGTCGGTGGACGGCATCGCGGCCGACCTCGGCGGCGCTGTGGTCGAGGAGATCGAGGGGGTGGGCTTCGTGCTGTCCACCGGCATCACGGAGTCCGACAGCGACCCCCTGGCCGAGCTGGCCGAGCTCGAGGCCCTGGCCGCCAGCACCGACGGGGTGTCCGGCACCCTGCGCAGCGCCTACGTGGCCATCGGCAGCAGTCGGGAGGTCGACGACAACCTGCTGCTGTCCGGCGCCGACAACTGGGCCTTTCTCACCCTTCGCGTGGCCGACGCCAAGGACCTCTTCCACGACTGCGCCATCCACCTCGATGCCTCGGGAAGGTCCCTCGACGTCGAGGTGGGCATCGTCGACTTCGACCTGCAGGGTGTGCGCGACAGCAGCGAGTTCACCGGCGTGGTGGGCAGCTTCACCGACCACCACACCGCCCGTTCCTCCGACCTCGAGACCCACGGCGCCCACGGCAGCCAGGTGGCCGCGCAGATCGGCGCAATCAACGGAAACGGCGGATTCAACGGTGTTCTCGCGGGCTTCACCGGAAGCGCCGCCGACGGCAGTGCCTACGGCCTCGACTACTCGCTGCACCTGCACAACATCGGCCACCAGTCCCGAGAACCCAACGACTCGGGTGTGCTCGTGCAGCGCACCACCACCACCAGCGGCGCCCTGCTCTCCGCCATCGGTGCGGCCCTGTCGGGGGACAGCGAGGTGGTCAACGTGAGCATCGGCACCTTCGCCGGCTCAATGGGACACCTCCGCTACATCCAGGGCCTGCGCGGCGGCATCGGCAAGGTGCTCGACGCCCACCCCACGAAGATCCTCGTGTTCGCCGCGGGCAACGACAACCGAGACCTCGGCAACGGACTGCACCTCACCTCCATGGACAAGCCCAACCTCGTGGTGGTGGGCGCGACCAACCGCACCGACGCCCGGGCCTCCTTTTCCAACCACGGCCGCTACGTCGACGTGGCCGCACCGGGCGACGGCATCTGGGGCTTCACCCAGAAGGTGGACCACGAGGGCACCTCCACCACCCTCGGCGACAGCTCCTACGGGTCGATGTCGGGCACGAGCTTCGCGGCACCCATCACCACCGCCACCCTCGCCGCCATGCGGGCCTTCGACGGCAGCGCCTCGGTGTCCAGCCTGCTCACCCGCCTGGAGCGCGGCGCAGACCCCATCACCTCGGACCTCGGTGGCCTGCGGGTCCACACCCGTCGCGCGGTCCAGTTCGAGCTTGAGCAGCAGCTCAACACCACCACCCGGTGGTTGCTCGACTTCGACGCCGAGCTCACGGCCATCACCGGCACCGGCTGTGCCGCCGAGCTCGACATCTTCAACGCGACCGCCTGCATGCCGATGGTTCCATCCGGCGGCGACTACGTCCTGGCCACCGGCATCACCGACGTGCTGGGCAACAGCCAGACCATCGACCTCTCCCTCGCCGGCACCGCCTCAGGGGCGGCCGTGCAGATGACCATCGACGGCGACGGCACCAGCTTCGGCGTGGGCCCGGCCACCACGGTCTACACCGGCTCCGTGGGCACCGATCCCCACGATCCAGCGCCTGTGCCGGGCGACGTCTACGTGAGCGGCACTTTCAGCGGAAACACCGACGGCCACCCCGATCTCGACTGCGAGTACGAGGGCGAGTGGGAAGGCTGGCTGCGCAGCTCGACCCCCTGAAACAGCGACGCCCGCTGAAGGGCTCGGCGGGCGCACACAGGGGGTGGGGACTCAGAGGTTGACGTCGTAGTCCACCGCGAAGGTGACGGCGGCTTCGATCACCTGAGTGGCCTGCTCCGGCGTGGAGAAGGCACCCGCGCACACCGCAGCGGGCGTGGAGGTGAAGATGTCGCACGCGCTGCCGGAGCTCGCGGTGGCATCCCAGTCGTCCATGCACTCCATCGCCGAGTAGCGGGCGAGGTTGTAGTCGATTGGCAGGAAGGAGTCGTAGCGACCCGAGCTGATGCAGGTGTCGGTGATGCCACCGAAGACCCGGTCGACGCACGCATCGATGATGGTGTCCTGGGTGGAGGCGTCAACGCCGGTGCCCGCCTTGTCTTCCAGGCAGTCATACATGTAGCCGCACATGGACTCCTCGAAGCGCTCACACACCTCCGAACCCGTCTCCATCACGGCGTTCCGAGCCACGTTGTAGGTCATGTAGACCTGGACATCCATGAGCTCGACCGCCCCGTCGGGGAGGTTCGACAGCGCGGAGACGATGGCATCGGAGCCACCGCCGTAGCCGGCGATGCAGGTGAGCGCGGGCGGGTGGGCACCCATGACCTGGGCTTCGCTGCCGATGAGGCCGTCGCAGGACTGGGCCTTCTGGTCGGCGGTGCACTCGTTGAGGAGGGCCGCATCTTCGAGTGCGATGCCATCTTCGGCGCCGCCACAGCCGGGGTCGGCTGCCTCGGTCTCTTCGATGCAGCGCGCCATCATCTCGTCTGCGGTGAGGTCGCTGGTGCCGTCTGCACAGGCCACCGCCCAGTCACAGACCGCCTCGCAGTAGGACTCGTTCTCGCCGTCGGCGGCGTCCTTGATCTTGTCGACCAGCTTGCAGCCCGACGCGAGCAGGGTGACGCCGGCCAGAGCCAGTCCCATTTTTCCGATCTTCATTGGTTCCTCCGGAGGCAGGTCTGGATTCGGACCAGGCGGACTCAGCGGTGCGCTGAACCTCGCTCAAGGGTCGGTCCGTGTGTGGGTTACTCGTGCCGGTCCGCGTTGTACCGCAGAGCCGAGCCGACAGCCTACCACGCAGCCCTTCCACCCCTCGGCGGGCACGGGCCGTGGCACACTCCGGCGACCGTGTCGGCTGGCGAAGGTCAGGAATGGAGGCGACTTCACGGCGAAGGGGACCGCAGCTCGATCCGGGCCCGCTTGCCGGGCGGCTCGTCGACCGCCTCGATGTCGATCAGGAAGACCTCGCACCGGGCATCGCACGCCTCCTCGAGGGCCTGGAGCACGATCGCGACATCGGCGTTGGCGGGCTGGACGGTGGTGAAGCGACAGCCGGCGTCGTCGGTGCACGACAGGGAGAGTGCATCGCCCAACGGATCGGGCAGACCCGCGTGCACCTCTCGGGCGAGCGCCACCGCCACAGTGCCCCCCAAGCGGCGGGGCTCTGGGGCGGCGTCGGGCGCACCGGGCCGCACCTCGATGCGCGCGGTCCTGCCACTGTCGGGCCGGGCTTCGAGGGTGAGGAGGTGGACGGCACAGTCGTCGCCGCAGGTGGCCTGGAGGTCGGACAACAGGGCGGCGAGGGTGAGGTTGTCGGGACCGTTCACCGTGAAGCTGCAGACCAGCTCGCCGCCGGGGCAGTCCATCGACACGACCTCGAGTCCCTGCGCCGGATCGACCAGGTGGGTGCGGTCCAACAGCGGGATGGCGTCGAAGGCGAGGCTGGCAGCCAGCAGGACGGACACGGTCGACATGGCACCTCCGGGGACGGCACCCGAGTCTGCCGGAAGCGGCCTGTCTCACAGCATTCTCGGGGACAAGCGTGGCGATTTCTCACATTCGGTGACCACCCGCGACATCCCGGGCCTCGGTGCAGACCGCCCACAAGGCCACCAGCCGGCGGGGCAGGTGGAGGGGACGGTCGAGGGAGGGAGGAGGGGGCTCGCGGCCTTGTGCAGCTGCGACAATGACGTCGAGGACAGGCTTTGCGGCCTCGGCCCCGGGCCCGGACAGGCGAGACCGGGCGACCTCTGCGGCATGCACTGCGCCGGCATCGTCCCGGAGGGCCAGGCAGGCGAGCGCGAGGCGGGCGGAGGCAGCAGCCGAAAAGGCCGGGTCTCCGAGGTCGAGCAGCCGTGCGCGCGCGGCGGCCGCAAGCTGCCGGGCCGATGCGAAGTCGCGGGACACCATGGCGAGCTCGGCCCGCACCAGGGTCGCAAAGGCCGACAGGCGTCGGTCTCCCACCTGACGAAGCACAGCCGCACCGGCATCGAGCGGGGTCCGGGCATCCTGGGGATGGGCGGTCTCCAGCAGGGCCAGTGCGAGGTGGACGCTGGAGATGGCAGCCCGGCGCCGGTCGCCAAGCCGGGTGAGCGCGGTGTGGGCCTCGCTGTAGCGGTGGATGGCGCCGTCGATGTCACCCACCTCCAGGGCGATGTGGCCGAGGTGCAGCCAGGCGGTGGCCGCGTCGGTGTCGTGGCCGAGGACCCGCCAGGCCCGGAGCGCCGCCCGAGCGTGTTGCTCCGCGGTGGACCAGTCGCCCTCGTCGATGCGCAGGATGGCGAGCTGGTGGACCAGAGCCGCCGCGAGCCGACCCCCGGGCTCCGCGCTGGACAGGCCGGCTTGCAGGTGTCGGGCAGCGGCCGGAAAGTCCCGCCGGGCCCGTCGAATGCGGCCAAGCAACAGCGCGCGGGCCGGGGTGGCGGTGTCCTCGGCGCGGTCCAGCACGGCCTCGGCGCCCACGGCGTCTCCAATCGCCAGCAGCCGCCAGGCCTCGAGGCGCTCGGCGACGGGCCCCTGCCGGCGGACCGATGCGGTGAGTCGGGCCCACAGCTCCGGGGGACCCTCCGACTCCAGCACAAGCGCCAGGGCCTCGACCAGCTCGAGGTCCGCCAGACCCTGGGACACCGAGTGGCGCCAGGCGGACAGCAGGTTGTCCCGCTCCAGCGACAGGCGACGCCGGGCCTCAGGTGATCGACCCACCTCGGTGGACCAGACCGCGGATGCACGTCGAAAATACTGATGGTGACGTCGTTTTCCGTCCTCAAAGACCGCCGCATCCGCGTCGAGCGCGTAGGCGCGGATGCTCTCCAACAGCCCGAAGCGCCGCCCACCCCCGTCGGTCGACCGGGCCACCACGAGCGAGGCGTCCACCAGCACGGAGAGGTCCTCGAGGGCGCGGTCTCCCAGCACCGCCTCCGCGGCATCCAGGCTCGCCCCCCCCTCGAAGACCGACAGGCGCACCAGGCTGTGCCGCTGGGCCTCGGTGAGCAGGTCCCACGACCAGGCGATGGCGGCGGACAAGGTGGCGTGGCGGGTGGGTCCGTGGGTGCGGCGACCCAGGGCGGTGAAGCGGCGGTCCAGGCGCGGCAGCAGCAAGCGCTGCAACAGATCGGCCGGACCGAGGACCCGGGCGCGGGCGGCCGCCAGCTCCAACGCGAGGGGCAGCCGATCGAGGCGGTCCACCACCTGGACCAGAGTGGGCGAGTCGTCGACGGTCACGCCGAAACCCGCCGCGATCTGCCGAAACAGGGCCACGGCATCGGCGGCGGGCAGCCCATCGAGGGAGACCACGCCGCCCGGCAGATCGAGGCGCACCCGGCTCGTGACCACCACGCGGGGACCCCGGTGGATCCACGGCAAGAGCCAGTCGGAGAGGCCCGAAGCCACCTGCTCGGCATTGTCGAGAACAAGCTCCCGCACACTGTCTTCAAGCACAGAGGACAGCCGCCGGACCGGCACGCCCAGCGCCCGGGCCACCGCCACGGACACCTCCGCTTCCGAGGTCGCCGACGACAGGTCGACAAAGCGCGCGGTCTCCGGCATCCACTCCCGCACGAGCCGGGTCTTGCCCACGCCGCCAGGGCCGAGCACCTGCACGATGCGATGCAGCGCGGTCGCATCGGCCAGGGCCTGCAACTCCGCCGACCGGCCGATGAAGCCGCCATCCGAACGTGGGTGGACCGGGGCCGCCATCGGAACGAAGCGATACCCGACGCCGTGTACGGTCAGCAGGTGCTGGGGGTCGGAGGGACGGGCCTCCACCTTGGCGCGCAGGCGCCGCATGGTGTGGTCGACCGCGCGGGACAGCGAGTCGGGATGGTGGCCCCACACCTCGGAGAGCAGGGTCTCCCGCGGGATGTCCCCGTGGGGATGCCTGGCGAGAAAGTCGAGCAGCGCGGTCTCTCGGGTGGTGAGCTTGCGCTGTCCCCCGTCCGCCAGCATCACCAGGCCCCGGACCAGGTCCACCTCGCCCACCGCAAGCCGAAGCATGCGCCTACAGCTCCGCCGCGGACCAGTCGGCCACCATCAGCTCGGGACCATTGGACCGCCGGTCGTTGAGCTTCGTGCTCACCTCGACGAGCCGGAGCACGCCGTCGTCGGGGGCACCCATCATGGCCAGCACGTCGTCCCAAGGGGTGTCGGGGTCGAGCCAGCGGTCGCGGTCATCGGGGGAGATGACCACGGGGCAGCGGTCGTGCACAGGTGCGACCTCGGCGGGCGGCGGGGCGGTGAGGATGGCCATGCAGGGCCAGTCTTGCTTGTCGGGGTCGTCGCCCCAGGCGAAGGAGGCCCACACACCCCCGAGGGTGAGCAGGGAGCCCTCGGTCTCGTCGTCTGGGCGGGCGATGTGGAAGGGGTACAGCGCCTTGCGCCCCCGGCGGATCCACTCGTAGAAGCCGGTGGTGGGCACCAGGCAGCGCTGAGTGCGGACGGCAGCCTTCCAGGTGCGTTTGTCGGGCGCGGTCTCGGCGCGGGCGTTGACAAGGGGGGGCGCGTTGAAGGGGTCCTTGCCCTGTCGCCTGACCCACTGCGGCGGAAAGCCCCAGCGCATGGTTCGGGCGGTGCGTTCGCCGTCGTGAAGGTGGATGACCGGGACGCTCTGGCGTGGGGCGACGTTGTGGTTGGGCCACTTGTAGGGCCGTCCCCAGGCCTCGCGCTGGACAGCGTAGAGGCGGGCAAGCTCCTCGGGAGGCAGGAGCTGCTGGTAGCGGCCGCACATGGGGCACCTCGGGGTCGGGTGGGGAGTGTACCGGCGAGACGAGCCGACAGCTTCACCGGTCCACCCCTTCCAGGGCCCGTCGACGAGGGTGTTGCGTAGGCGGCGCGGGGTGCAGGCGATAGTCGGGGCCCATGTCCACCGATCCCCGCTTCGCGCAGCTCAGTGCCTGCCTCCGTGCCCGAAAGGGGCGCCAGGCGGTCTCCCTCGCCGAGGCCCTGGTGGCCGACCACCCCCGCTCGCCCATCGCCTGGAGCGGACTCGCCGACGCCTGGATGGTCTCGGGCCGCGCCGACATCGCCGCTCAGGGGCGCATTCAGGCTCTGAGCCTCAAGCCCGACAGCCTCACCCTCCAATACAACCTCGGCACCACCCTGCTGTCGGCCGGCCGAAAGGCCGAAGCTGTCAATGTTCTCGAAAGGCTCACCCGCCTGGCTCCCCGGCAGCCCCTCCCACGCATGAACCTCGGCATCGCCCTGCGCGACCTCGGCCAGCTCCCCCGCGCCGCCGCCGAGCTGAGCCAGGCCCTCACCTGGGCCGACAAGGACAGCGCCGTAGCGGCCGAAGTGGAGTGGAACCTCGCCCTCGTGTGGCTGATGGGCGGCGATCTCGCCCAGGGTCTACGGGCCTATGAAGCGCGCAGAAGGCTGCCTCGCTTCAGCATGATGCGCCCGAAGGGACTGCCAGAGTGGCGTGGTGGACGCTGTGATGGCGGACTGCTCGTGGTCGTGGAGCAAGGTCTGGGCGACACACTGCAGTACACCCGCTGGATCCGTCGCCTCCGCCCGCAGGTGTCCGGCCGCCTGGTGCTTGCGGTGCAGAAGCCTCTGGTGCCCCTGCTGTCGGCCGGTCTCGAAGGCCTGCGAGAGGGGGACGAGGTGGTCCCGCTCTCCGGCAAGATGGTCATGGCCGGCGTGCGCGCCTGGGCACCTCTGCTGTCCCTTCCCTTCCTGCTGGGGGCGATGGACAAAGGCGCCCACATGGAGTCTGGCAGCTGGCTGTCCGCCGATCCGGTCCTCCGAACAAGCTGGCGCCAGCGCCTGTCTGAGATGCCGGGACGCCTCAAGGTGGGCGTCGTCTGGCAGGGCAACCCGTCCTACAAAGACGACCAGAACCGCTCCTGGCCCCTCCGGTCCCTCGGCCCCCTCGCTGCAGTCGAGGGCGTCACCCTCGTGTCCCTCCAAAAGCGGCACGGTCGGGGTCAGATGGCCACGGCAGGATTCGACATCATCGACGTAGACGCTGTTCTCGATGAAGACACCGGTCCCTTCCTCGACACGGCCGCAGCGATGTCCGAGCTCGACCTGGTCGTCACCAGCGACACCTCCACCCTTCACCTCGCCGGGGCCCTCGGCGCGCGCACCTGGGCCGCCATCGCCCACATCCCCGACTGGCGCTTCGGGCTGAGGGGCGACCAGCTGCCCGAGTACCCGAGGGTGCAGCTGGTTCGGCAGGTGCGTCCGGGAGACTGGGACTCCGTGGCCCAGCGGATGGCGAGCTGGCTGGCGCGAGAGGTTTCAGACCGACTCTGAGCACCGCCTCATGTCCCCATGTCCCAAGCGGACTTGGAGCCCTACCGACGGGGGCTACACCTGCTGCATCGAACCGCAGGAGCAGCCATGACCGCATCCTTTCCGTCCCGTTGGACCCCCAAGCACCCCGACCGTCTGCAGCTGTATTCACTGCCCACCCCCAACGGGCAGAAGGCCGGCATCGTGCTCGAGGAGCTCGGCCTGCCCTACGAGGCCCACCGCATCAACATCATGGAGGGCGACCAGTTCGACGCCGAGTACGTGGAGGTCAACCCCAACTCCAAGATTCCCGCGCTCATCGACCCCACCGGCGACGACGGCCAGCCCCTCGCCATCATGGAGTCGGGCGCCATCCTGCTCCACCTCGCCCAGAAGACCGGCCGGTTGCTGGGACGGACCGCCCGCGAGCGCAGCGAGGTGGTCCAGTGGCTGTTCTTCCAGGTGGGCAGCGTCGGCCCCATGTTCGGGCAGTTCGGCCACTTCTACAAGTTCGCCAAGGGCAAGACAGACACCTATGGCGAGCTGCGCTACACCAAGGAAACCACCCGCCTGCTGGGCGTTCTCGACAAGCGCCTGGCCGACCGGGAGTGGATTGCCGGCCCCTTTTCCGTCGCCGACATCGCGCTCGCGCCCTGGGTGATGGCCCTCGACTTCTACGAGGGCAAGGAGGCCGTCGACTACGACCGCTTCACGAATGTGCACGCCTGGGTGGAGCGCTTCAAGGCCCGTCCCGCCGTGCAGCGGGGCTTGAAGGTGGCTGGCTGAGAACGACGACGCGGCGCCCCTGGGTGGAGCGCCCCTGAATCGACGAAGACCTGCTACTGGAGGCTGTTCACATGCGTCCTCTGAGCATGCCGTTCCAGTACATCTCCGGCAGCGCGTAGGCCTTCAGAGCGTACATGGAGTAGCGCTCCTGGCCCTGGTCGAAGGGGAAGGACTCCATCGGCTGCTTGTTGTAGTCGAACTCGGCGAGGATGAGCTTGCCGAAGCCAGTGACGAGGGGGCAGCTCGTGTAGCCGTCGTAGGCCTGGTCCATCGACTGGCCGTTGATGACGGCGAGCAGGTTCTCGGCGGCGACGGGGGCCTGCTTGCGGATGGCGGCGCCGGTCTTCGAGGTGGGGATGCTCGAGCAGTCGCCCAGCGAGAAGACGTTGGGGTAGCGGACGTGCTGCAGGGTGTCCTTGTCGACCTCGCACCAGCCGCCGGCGTTGCCGAGGCTCGAGTTCTTCAGGACGTCGGGGGCGCTCATCGGCGGGGTGACGTGGATGACGTCGTACTGCATCGTCTGGGTCTCGCCGGTCTCCATGTGGGTGAAGACGGCCTCCTTCTTCTCGGGACGCAGCTCGGACAGGTAGGTCTTCCACACGCGGTCGATGCCCTTGCGGTCGGCGACGCGGGTGAGGGAGGCGGCGTACTTCTTCACCGCGAAGATGCCCGGACCGCCCTTCACGAAGGTCATGCGGCTGCCGTCGCGCACGCCGTTGCGGCGGAAGATCTCGTCGGCCAGGAACATGATCTTCATGGGCGCCCCACCGCACTTGATGGGGGTGTTGGGGTGCGTGAAGATGGCGTGGCCGCCCTTCTTGAACTTCTCGAGCTCTTTGACCGTCTGGTTGACGGTGTCGTAGCTGTAGTTGCTGACCACGCCGGTGCCGGGCTTGCCCACGCTCTCCTTGAGGCCGGGAATCTTGTCCCAGTCGACCTGGATGCCGAGGGCCACCACCATGTAGTCGTAGGTGACCGTGTCGCCGTTGGTCAGGGTGACGGCGTTGTTGTCGGCGTCGAAGGCACTCACGCCGGCCTGGATCCAGGTGCAGCCCTCGGGGATGAAGTCGGCCTGGTCACGCTCGGAGATGGAGCGGTCGAAGACGCCGCCACCCACGAGGGTCCAGATGGGCTGGTAGTAGTGCTTGGCGCTGGGGTCGACGATGGCGACATCGAGCGATGGGTCGGCGTTCTTCAGGCGGGCGGCGACGGAGATGCCAGCGGAGCCGCCGCCGGCGATGAGGACCTTGTGGTGGGCCATGGAGTACCTCGGGGTGCAGGGTGGAGAGCGAAAGGGGACTGGGCCGGGGGGCACGTCGGCCGCCCATCGAGCGGCCGGGAAGTGGAAGGGTCAGGCGCGCCGGGCTTCGAGCTTGCGACCGAAGATCTGCGCGAAGTGGATGGCGAAGCCCAGGGAGCGCTGGACGTCCTTGTCGAAGATGCTGAAGGCCGCGCCAAAGGCACCGACGGGCGCGGGGTTGGCACCACGGGTCTCGACCACGGCCAGGCCGGTGGAGCCCACGAGGTCGACCGCCTTTTCGTCGAAGACGCCCGACTCGAAGAGGGTGTCGACGAGGCGGGTGAGCTCGGGCCCCTTGTCGAGAACGGCCTGCAGCAGGTTGATGATGACAGGGTCGGTGAGCGACTCGGCCGCACGGACGAGCAGGCCGAGGCGCTCGTCCAGGTCGATGCCACGGGCGGACACCTGAGCGGCGAGGCTGTCGAAGGTGTCCATCGCTCCCGCCACCATGCCCGGGAGCTGCTCGGCCATGTCGAGGGCCTGCTTCAGGTCGTCGGTGCGGCCGGCGAGCTGGGTGAGGGTGGCGAGCACGGCGGGGTCGGTGAGTGCTTCCGTGGCTTCGAGGACAGCGTGGAGGCGGGCATCCACGTCGATGCCCGATGCGTGCAGGCGTCCCATCAGGCCGTCGAAGGTGTCGATGGCACCCGCCACCATGCCGGGTCCGTGCTCGGCGAGGTCGGCAAGCTGGTGCAGGGCCTCGGGCTTGGACAGCAAGCGGTCCAGCGCGGCCATCGCCTCGGGCCTGGTGGCGGTCTCTGTGAGTGCGAGAACACCCTTCAGGCGGGCATCCAGGTCGACACCGGTGGACTGCAGCTGCGCCACGAGGCCATCGACGGTGTCCATCGCGCCGGCGGCCATGCCGGGGAGCTGCTCCGCGATGGCGACCGCCTCTTCCAGCTGCGGGGCCTTGTCGGCGAGGGTGGTGAGCGAGGCGAGCACGGCGGGGTCGGTGAGGCGCTCGGTGGCGGCGACCACCGCCTGGAGACGGGCGTCGACGTCGATGCCGGAGGCTGCCATCCGGGCGATGGTGAGGTCGACGGTGTCCACCGCGCCCGCGATCATGCCGGGGGCCTGGGACAAGGCGGCGGTGGCCTCGGCGAGCTGCGGCGCATGCTCGGTGACCTGGAGGAGCGCTTCGACCGTGGTGGGGTCGGTGAGGCGCTCGGCGAGTGCGAGAGAGGCACGCAGCCGGGCGTCGATGTCGATGCCGGACTCGGAGGCGGCCAGGATGAGCCGGTCGACGGTGTCCACCGCGCCCGCAGCCATGTCGGGGAGCTGCTCGGCCACCGCGAGAGACTGCTCGATGAGGTCCATCCGGTCGAGCATGCGCGACACCGTCGCCACTGTGGCGGGCTCGGTGAGGGCTTCCACGAGCTGCACGCTGGAGCGCACATGGGCGTCCACGTCCACGCCACGCTCGGCGGCGGCTGCGATGTGGTGGTCCACCGTGTCGGTGACGCCAGCGACAAAGGCGGGGGCGAGCTGGGTGGTGTGGGTCAGCTCAGCGACCTGGCCCTCCAGTCGGGACATACGGCCGTCCATCGACTCCAGCAGGTCGAGGATGCGGTTGAGACGGGGATCTCCGTCGGCAACGGCGCCGGGTTCGAGTTCGTGGAAGGGCATGCGGGGCTCCGGTGGCAGGCGGCGGGAGCAGACGGGCCAGGTGGGGTGGCCTCCGCCGCGAACGCCAGGCGTCCATCCGGGGAAGCTCCCACGCAAAAACGGGGAGGGACCTCCCAAAGAGGCCTCCGACGCGGCACCATGCAGGAACCGATCCAGCCGTCACCTTGCCGTCACCACCCCTGCGACATTTCGAGACACGCCAACACCACGTCGCTTTCGACGAGCGACTGCTTCAGGGCCTGGCGAACGGGTGGCCGGTTGTTCCGTGCTGATCGCATTTCACGCATCTCTCAGCGAAACAGCCGAACCATGTGTCACGTCAGCTCGGATGTTTCATCCGCCGGCGGGCTTCGCCGGTGGGGGAGCGGGTGCCGGGGCCGGGGACTCCGCACGGGCCTTGGCCTTGTCGAGGCTGTCCAGGCGCCGCTTCGAGCGGTCGAGCTTCGAGACCTTCCAGCTCTCCTTGTAGGCGGCCTCGGCCTGGTCCCACTGCTGCAGCCTCTGGTGGGACACGCCCTTGTAGTAGAGCGCCACGCCACGGTCCCTCTTGTCGAGACCACTGAAGGCCAGGTAGCTGTCGAGGGATGCGATGGCCTTCGCCGGCTTCTTCCAGCGCAGGTAGAGGCGCGCCAGGTAGTAGTGCGACCGCCGGTTCTTCGGATCGGTGGCCTGCACATGCTTCAGCATCTTCTCGGAGTCTGCGAAGCGGTTGTTGTACATCAACACCCGCGCCAGCACGAGGTTGTTGATGATGTTGTTCGGGTAGCGCTTCGCGTTGCGCTGGGCGGTCTTGAGGGCCTCGGCCTTCTGTCCTTCTTCGATCCAGGTGAAGGTGAGGGCCAAGGTGGCCGCCGGGGCGAGGAAGATGCCCTGGCTCTCCACCCGCCGCATGTCGGCCACGCCGTCGCCGCGCTTGTCCCCCATGTCGGGGATGGCCTTGGTGGACTTGGACACCACCGTGACCCAGTAGTTGAACAGGCCGTCGCCCACGCGAATGTCGGCGAAGTCGGGCGCCAGCTCCTTCACCTTGGCCACCATCTTCATGGCCTCGTAGCCACGGGACAGCGCCTTCATCCACTCCTCGTGCCGCATGGTGTGGATGGAGTCGATGCCAAGGACGCCCGCCATCAAGAAGAACTCCCAGGCGTCGTTGCCGGGAAGCTCCATGGCGGCCTGCAGCTCGGCCTGGGACTTGCGCAGAGCGGTCTGGTACTGCACCTCGAAGCGGAAGTCGAAGTTCTCCAGCATCAGCGCCTGCCAGACCAGCACCTCGCCCACGGGACCGATGCCCCAGCCCGGGTAGTTCTGGCCGAGGTCGAAGAACTGCGCCCGCGCGCCCTTGTAGTCGCGCAGGTAGATGAGGTGCAGCCCATTGCGGGCATCGTGGGTGAACTTCGGGTCGAGGCCGATGACCTGCTGGGCGATGTAGGCCTCGGGCTCGTACTCGCGGCCCTGGTGCTCGGCGAGCATGGCCTCGTAGGCGGCCTGTCCCGGGGGTGGACCGGTGGGAATGGCCAGCTTGGGGAGCTTCTTCACCTTCTTCGACACGACGGAGTCGGCCTTGACGTCGTCGTCGGCGAGGGCAGGCGAGGCGAACAGGGCGCCGGCCAGCAGGGCGGGGAACAGGGGCTTGAGGAACATCAGCGGTTCTCCGGTTGCTGGGCGCGGTGCCGGGCCAGTCGTTCGACGACCGCATCGGTCAGGGTGCGCTCGAGCTGGGTGCCCATCAGCCGGTTGATCTCTTGGATGCCGGTGGGGCTGGTGACGTTGATCTCGGTGAGGTGGTCGCCGATCATGTCGATGCCGACGAACAGCAGGCCCATCTTCCGCAGCACGGGGCCGAGGGCATCGCAGACTTCTTTGTCCCGGTCGGTGAGCGCGCAGGCCACCACCGAGGCACCCACATGCATGTTGCCGCGGTGGTCGTCTTCACCGGGCACCCGCAGCATCCAGCCCACGGGCTCACCGTCGATGAGGATGATGCGCTTGTCGCCATCCTTGATCTCGGGGATGTAGTGCTGGGCGATCACGTAGGCGCGGCCTTCTGCGGTGAGGATCTCGGCCATGGACCGCAGGTTGGCGTCGCCATGGCGGCTCACCAGGACCCCCCGGCCGCCGTTTCCGTCCCACGGCTTGAGCACGACGCGGCCAGGTGCTTGTGCAGCGAACCTCAGCACCCGCTCCACCTCACGCGTGATGAGCGTCTCGGTGATGAACTGCGGGAACTGCAGGGTGAACATCTTCTCGCTGGCGTTGCGGATGGACCGGGGGTCGTTGAGAACGAGCGTGGTGGGGGGCACGGCGTCGAGGATGTAGGTGGAGAAGACGTAGTCCATGTCGAAGGGCGGGTCTTTGCGCATCCACACGACGTCGAAGCGGTCGAGGCCGACATCTTCGGCGGGCTCGGAAACGAAGTGGGGCGCCTCGGTGGACACGGTCACCCGCGTGGCCTTCGCGTGGGCCAGCCCGCCCCTGGTGTAGAGGTCGCCGGGCACGCACATCCAGACGGGAAAGCCGCGCCGCTGGGCCTCCAGCATCATCATGTAGGTGGAGTCGCCGTCGACGTGGATGCGGTCGAGGGGGTCCATCACGAACAGGGTGGCGCAGGTGTCTGAAGCGGTGGACACGCGAAACTCCGGGGGGACGGGCCCCGGCACGGTATCCCGGCGCGCAACGCTTGGGTGTCGGTCACCCTCGCTGCGGACAGGCGCGTGTCAGAGGCCGCATCACTTGCCGATGCAGAAGCGGGCGAAGAGACGGTCGAGCACGTCTTCTCTTACATCGTGGCCGCGCATTGCTCCGAGTCGCTCCAGCGCGGCGGTCACCGACTCGGCGGCAACCACGGGCCCGATGGGCGACAGCAGCAGCTCGGCCGCCTCTCGGGCGTGCTCGGCCATCTTGAGCAACAGGTCGGCCTGGCGCTGGCTTCCGACGACAGCGGCTCCGGCAGGATCATGGGTGGACAGCCAGGCATCGAGGGCGTCGCGCAGCGCGCCGAGGCCAATCTCAGTGGTGTTGCTCACGAAGAAGTCGGCTGTGACGCTGTCTTGGTGGACATCGGCGTGGGTGGCGATGGTCCAGGTGGGCGCGGGCAGTGGGGTGTCTTCGGAGGACTGCCCGGGTCGGTACAAGCGGAGGCGGAGGTCCGCTTCGGTGGCGAGCTGCGTGCCCAGCGCGATGCCGGCAGCTTCGATGGCCCCGGCGCCCGAGCGCAGCCCGGCCGTGTCGACAAAGGTGACCGCCACGCCACCCCAGTCGACCGTTCGCTCGACGGCATCCCGGGTGGTGCCGGGCTCGGCGCTCACGAGGGCACGCCGGCTGCCCACCAGGTGGTTGAACAAGCTCGACTTGCCCGCATTGACGGGTCCGACCAGGGCCACGGTGGCCCCCTCGATCCGCCGCTCGACACTCGACCAGGTGCCCGCCAGCCGCTCACAGTCGGCGCCGATGTTGTTCAAGACATCGGCCAACTCAGCATCTTCGAGCTCTCCAAGCTCCTCACCGGGGTGGTCAAGGCGGGCCTCCAGCTCGGCACCTGCATCCAGGAGCCGGTCGCGAAGGCCGCGAAGGGTCTCGTCGAGAACACCGTCGACACCGGCCCTCGCCGCCCGCACACCCGCCATCGTGCGCGCCCGGATGAGCCCATCGATGGCCTCGGCCTGGACGAGGTCGAGGCGTCCATGCACCACAGCCCGTCGGGTGAACTCCCCGGGCCTCGCAGGCCGCGCTCCCAGGACCACGCAGCGGGCGAGCACGGCATCCACCAGCGCGGGGTTGCCGTGGCAGGACAGCTCCACAACGTCTTCGCCGGTGTAGGTGTGAGGCCCGGGCATCCAGGTGACGAGGGCATCGTCGAGCACGCCGTCCTCTGCATCCCGCACCAGACGCAGAGATGCCCGGCGAGCCACCCAGCTGGGGGCTCCCGGGCACAAGTCCTTCGCAAGCGACAGCACTGCCGGTCCGCTGAGGCGCACGACGGCGAGGGCGCCATGTCCAGACGGTGTGGACCGGGCGACGATGACGTCGGAGTCGAGCGCAGTCATCGGTCCCGGCCCGGTCCGACCTACTCTTCGCCCACGGGGACGATGATGATCTTCTTCATCGAGCCGTCGCCCGTGGACTCGGTCTCGACCCCCTCGAAGTCGGCCAGCTCGAGGTGCACCACCCGGCGCTCGAAGGAGTTGAGCTCCTTGCGCATGGTGATGGTCTCCCCGGACTTCACGGCCTTGGAGGCCAGGCGGCGGGCGAGCTTCTTGAGGCGGTCGATGTCGCGGTCGGAGCGGCGGTCATCGCGCCCACGGCCACGGCCACGGTCGTCGCGGTCGTCGCGGTCACGGCCACGGCGGTCGTCGCGGTCACGCCCACGCCGGTCATCGCGGTCACGGCCGCGCCCACGGCGGTCGTCGCGATCACGGCCACGCCGGTCATCGCGGTCACGGCGCTCTTCACGGCGACCACCCTCGATGTTGAGCTCGATGTTCCACTCGCCGAAGTCGGCGGCCAGGGCAGCCTCCATCAGGCGACGGATGGAGCGAAGGGTGGCGCCACGGCGGCCCACGAGGTGGCGGGCAGCGGGGGAGTCGATGTTGACCTCGCCGCTGTTCTCGCCGAGCACGCGGCCCGTGACGGTGCCTTCGAGCTGCATCAGGCCGAGCAGCTTGACGACCCACTCGACAGCGGCGTCGACGCCCTCACCGTCGGGCAGCTCCTGCACCTCGGCGAAGATGCGAACGGTGTCCATGGGGCGCACGCGGCCGTCGGGGGTGCGGAAGTGGCTGGTGTCCAGCTTCCAGGCGATGGCTTCCTTGGCCACGCCATGGTGCTCGGCGGCCTTGGCGACGGCCTCGGCCACGGTGCGGCCTTCGAAGGTGAGGGTCTCGGTCTCGGACATGTCGGGTCTCCACGAAGGAGGGTGAAGGCCACCGCAGGGACACCGTGTCCCCAACCGTCGGCCGCCGGCACAGCGCTGAAGACACTGATGCTGACGCCGTTCCCGATCTCAGGCGGCGGCGGGCGCGGCGTCGGACTCCCTGCGGAGACGGCGCCGGATGATGATCTGCTGGATGATGGTCAGCAGCATGTTGATGCAGAAGTAGAGCACGAGGCCGGACGGGAAGCTGAACATGATGAACGCGAAGAACAGCGGCATCATCTTCATCATCTTGGCCTGGGTGGGATCCATGTTCGCGGTGGGCATGAGGGCCTGCTGGCCGATCATGAGCAGCGCGTACAGCGTGGGGATCACACCGTAGGGGTCGGTGGCGGTGAGGTCCTGCAGGTAGAGGAACTCGGCGTCGTAGAGCTCCACGCTATAGTACATGACCGTATACAGGGCGAAGAAGACGGGCATCTGCACCAGCATGGGCAGGCAGCCGCCGAGCGGGCTCACGCCGTGCTTCTGCCAGAGCTTCATCATCTCCTGGCTCTGCAGCTGCTGGTCGTCCTTGTACTTTTCCTTGAGCGCCTCGATCTCGGGCTGCAGCTTCTTCATCTTCTCGCCGCTGGCGAGGGCCTTTTCGTTGAGGCGGAAGAACAGCAGCTTGATGGTGAGGGTGAGCAGGATGATGGCCACGCCCCAGTTGCCCACACCCGCGTGGAAGAACTCGAGGGCCAGCAGCAGAATCTTGCTGAAGAAGCCGAACCAGCCGTACTCGACGGACTGGTCGAGGTCGGGGCCGGCCTCGCGCAGCAGCTCGAAGCTCTTGGGACCGACGTAGGCGGTGAAGCTCATGGTGCGCGAAGCACCGGCGTCGAGCGCGGTCTCGTCGAGGTAGAACGAACCGATGCGCCCGCCGGGGACCGCATCCATCACCACCACACCCTCGGGCGTGCCTTCGGGAATGATGGCGGCCAGGAAGTAGCGGTCGGCCACACCGAGCCAGCTCACGGGGCCTTCGAAGCGCTCCACCTCGGGCCCGGCCACGTCGTCGGGGGCCATCACCGCCTCGAGGCCGTCGATGTAGGCCTGGGGGTGGGTGACGTTGGCGGAGCGGTCGAACATGCTGCCGGCGCTGCCGATCATGCGCTGGGTGACGCCCACCCAGAGCGGGCCCACCGTGGAGCCCGTGCCGTTTTCGAGCGTGACCTCGACCTTGGCGGTGTAGGGCAGCTCACCAGGCTGGTAGGTCTTCGTGATCTTCAGGCCATCGGCCCGGGTGCGCGTGGCCACCACGGCGTCGCCCGACTTGCGCACGGTGTAGGCGCTGGGACCGTCGGGCGCACCGGCACCGTCGTCGTCGAGAGCGCCCACGCCGGCCAGCACGAGGGCGGCGTCGGCGTCGATGACCTGACGTGCGGAGTCTCCGCCGGCGTAAGGCACCCAGTCACCGTCAGAGTCGCCGGTCACGCTGTTCCACAGGTGCGTCCAGATGGGGTTGACCTCGACCATCGCCTCGAAGCTGTCGAGGGTGACCGAGCGCAGGCCGCCGTTTTCGCTGCTGATCGAGCCGGTGCCACCGTCGATGGCCAGGCTCTCGCTGTGGGCCGCGATGGTGCGCGTGGCCACAGGGGCGGCAGCGGGGGTGGGTGCGGCCGAGGGTGCAGCTGCGGTGGCCGGGACATCGGTGGCGGCACCGGGGGCATCGGCGTCGGTACCGTCGGAGCCGTCGCCTTCTTCGGCCACAGGGGGCTCGGGCGGCGGAAAGAACCACTGCCACGACATCAACACGAACACGCTGAGCGCGATGGCGAGGATGACCCGCCGTTCCTGGTCAGACTTCACCAGCGCCTCCGGCGCAATTTCGACTGTCGGTGGATGCTTCGGGGGCCGTCTCCAGCGCAGCGTCTGCTTCGGCGCGAGGGGGGACGGGGTCGAAGCCACCGGGAAAGAAGGGATTGCAGCGCCCGATCCGGTTCGCGGCCAGCAAGGAACCCCGCCAGGCGCCATGCACCTGCAGAGCCTCGACCGCGTAGTGGCTGCACGAGGGATGAAAGCGGCACACGGGGGGCGTGAACCGGGAGATGAGCTTCTGGTAGCCCCGGATGGTCCAGATCAACGGGTCGGACGCCTGCATCGAGGCCTCTGCTGTCGGGACCCTCGAAAGGGACGGGGCGTACACGGCGACTCCGGCAGGCCGGGGACTCAGCGGTCGTCCGGCAGCGTTTCGGGGGCACCCTTGTCCGGGGACCCCGAGCGGGCTTGGGCGGTTGGAGCGCCGTGGGAAGAAGAAGGGGAAGAGGAGTTGCGCGAGCGGGAGGGCCCCCGGCGACGGGAGCCCCCCTTGCGGCGGCGGGTGCGGCCGGTGGCGATGTCGCGGAATGCACCACGAACCTCGGCCCGCAAGGCCTCCGCGCCCGCCTCGGCAGCGCGCGGATGAGCGATGATCACCACATCCACCGGCTGGGTGAGCCGATGGAGCTCGTGGCGCGTCGCTTCTCGCAGCCACCGCTTGACGCGGTTTCGCGCGACCGCATTGCCCACCTTTCGACTGACTGTCAACCCCACCCGACAGGATGGGGCCCCCCGGCGGGGCAGCCAGACCACCAAGAGCGAGGGGCGCCGGACCTTGTGGCCGCGCCCCTGGACCCTCCGGAAGTCTGACGACCGGAGCAGATGCAGCGAGCGCGGGAAGGTGAGACCCTCCCGCGCTTCGATCGGTGCCATCGTAGGAGCCCGAGTTTCCGTGGATGCCGCTGAGCGGGCCCTCGTCTCGGCCAGATGGCCGAAGGCCCCACGACATGCGTGGGGCCGTCAGACGAGGAGGGCGCTCAGTTGTGCTTGGTGCGCACGGTGGGCACCAGGCGCTTGCGGCCCTTGGCGCGCCGACGCTTGAGCACGTTGCGGCCGCCCGAGGTGGCCATGCGGGCACGGAAGCCGTGGGAACGCTTCCGCTTGATGTTGCTGGGCTGGTACGTCCGCTTCATCGGAGCCTCCAGGATGCTGTGGGGTGGGTCGGACCGGACGAGGCCAGGACTCGACGACACCGGGGTTCGTCAGGATTTCAGCGACTGTCCGAACCACGGGAGGGACGGACGGAGCGAAGGGTGAACTCGAAGGTGCGACGGGCGGTGACTCACAACACCCACCCACCTCGAAGGGCCCCGGCCCGTATGCCATCCCGACTGCAACGGCAAGCGATGGACAGCGCGGCTTCACCGGTGACAGGTCCGCAGCAGGCCAGTGTCGGGCCCCGGGCAACGGTCCACTCGACCACCCCGTCCACAGGACCCGGATCCCCGTTCCACGACCCTGTGGATTCGCGTTCCACGCACTTGCGCCCGGGACATGTCCCCAGTAGCGCGGAGCGGCGATCCCCCCCGATCTTTGCCGAGAGTCCCCAGAAAAGCCTTGATTCACCGGTAGATGGCTACCCTGTGGACAGAATTTCCCCAGCTGGGGAGCCGTCCTTCTCCAGGATATCCCCGCAATCCGGGCGGTTCTCCACAGGGGGGGGGATCCACCGGTGTCGCTCCCGTGACGACCCCGTGCGGACGCCCCTTCTGAGCCGATGGCCCGGGTGACGGGCAGCGGGCGCCTTGTCGCGTGTGGAACGGCCTGCTACCCTCGTCCGGGTCGGAAAGCGGCCCGTCAGACTTCATCGAGAATGCGCACCAGCACGGCGAAAACACTGCATCGACGCGGTGCGACGTCCCCGGCTCGCACCTTCGTGGCGTCCAGGAGCGAGAGCTCCGATTTCTGTTGTCTGCACGGCACGGTCCATCCCCATCTCCATGCCGCCACCTCCGGCTACCCGCCCCGTCTGTCTGGGTCCCACCCCCCACCGAATCCACAGGACAACCGAGCATGCCCACCGCCTGGGAAGAGACCCGACGCGAGCTGCGTGCCGAGCTCGGTGCGATGTTCGACATCTGGGTGGACCCCCTGCACCTGCATGGCGTCGAGCGCCCCGGCGATGCCAGCGGCGTCGTCCACCTGGTGGCCCCCAACGAGGTCTACGTCTCCTGGCTGGAGTCCCAGTACCTCGACGCCATCTGCACCAGTCTTAGACGCCACTACGGCAACCCTGCGCTGACTGCCCGCCTGTGGGTCGATGGCGCCCCCTTGCCAGACCTGACCGGCGCGTCCGCACCCACCGACACCCCGCCAGACGAGGCGTCCACCGACCCCACGCCCGTGGTCGGCGTGCCCGCTGCCTTGTTCCCCGAGCTCGAGCCCCTGCCAGCCGAAGCGACCGCTCCCCCTCGGCGCAGCCCTGCGCTGTCCGCCCTTCCACAGGCCGCACGCCGCTACCAGGCTCCCGACACCGTCCCGGCCCGTCCTGCACGCGCCCCTGAGCCCCCGCCCCAGCCGTCCCTCTTCGACCGGGTCCAGCCCGCTGCCATGCCGGCGCCGCCCGTGTCCTCCGTGCGGCTGCCCGAAGACAAGACCTTCGACCGCTTTGTCGTGGGAGGCTGCAACCAGTTCGCCCACGCTGCCGCCCTGGCCGTCGGCGATGGTCCCACCGGTGCACGCTACAACCCGCTGTTCATCTACGGTGGCACCGGTCTCGGCAAGACCCACCTGATGGTCGCTGTCGGCCACCGTCGCCTCGAGCGCGACCCCGGTGCCCGCGTGCTCTACGTCACCGGCGAGCAGTTCACCAACGAGCTCATCGAGGCCCTGCGCTTCAAGCGCATGCTGGAGTTCCGCGACAAGTACCGGCACAACGTCGACCTGCTCCTCATGGACGACGTGCAGTTCATCAGCGGCAAGGAACGCACCCAGGAGGAGCTGTTCCACACCTTCCAGTGGCTTCGCGAGCGCGGCCGCCAGATCGTGTTCACCGCCGATGTGCTGCCCCGCGACATCGCTGGCTTCGAGCCCCGCCTGCGCACCCGCTTCGAGAGCGGCATGCTCGCCGACATGCAGCCGCCCGACCACGAGACCCTCGTGGCCATCCTCCACGACAAGGCCTCCAGCGCCTCGGTCGACCTCAGCCATGAGGTCGCCCGCTGGATCGCCGCCCGGGTGCGCGGCTCCATTCGCGAGATTGAAGGTGTGGTCCACCGCCTCGCCGCCTTGTGCGACCTGTACCGCGAGCGGGCCAGCGTGGGCTTCGTGCGGGCCCACCTCGGCAACGTGCTTCCCGAGGGTCCCCCCAGTCCCGAGGCCGACGACATCCTCAAGGAGGTCGCCAACGCCTTCGACGTACAGCGCAGCGAGCTGCTGGGCCGTCAGCGGGTCCGGCGCCTGGTGCTGCCTCGGCATGTCGCCATGTTCCTCGTCCGCAAGCACACCGGCGACTCCTTCCCCGAGATCGGTCGTCGCTTCGGGCGCGACCACACCACCGTCCAGCACGCCTGCCGCAAGATCGAACGTGCCCTGCAGACCGATGTAGAGCTGCGTCAACAGGTGCATGTCGTCGAGCGCACCCTCGGCTGCTGAGCCCTTCCCACCTCGTGGATGGACCCCCCAAGGCCCCGTGCCCTGGGGGGTCTTCTTCGTAGAGAGGACGGGTCCCCGCGCCCCGCACGAAGTTGTGGACAGAGCTGGGGAGCAGCGGGCCCAGACTGGGGAGGACTGGGGACGAAGTGGGGCCCCCAGCACAGACTTCCACTTCATCCCCAGCCGTCCCCAGGCAATCCCCGGCCAGTCCCACGGTGAGTCCACAGCCAGACCCCCATCAAGACGTCGTGGTATTGAGCATTCTCGACACTCTCCCCAGTGTCCCCAGCCCTCTATCGATCGATGACTACGATCAATTCAAGAATCCAGATTCAAAAATCAATCCCATCGATCATCGTCCATCGTCCCCCCGCTCCCAACCTCCTGGGCCACCACCGCTGGCGAGGACACCACCCAGCGTGGTAGTCCCCCGCCCTCCCCGTCCCTTCGTTGCACCCCTCCCTATCGATGCCTGAAGGCTGTCTGGCCCTCGGCATCGTGGCCGCCCGCCGCGCCCAGGCCGCGGTGACTGGAGCTTCCATGGACCTCTACGTCGAACGCGACCAGCTCATCCGCGGACTCGCCCGGGTGCAGGGTGTCGTCGAGCGCCGCACCACCAACCCGGTGCTGGCCCATGTGCTGCTCAGCGCACAGGGCGACACGCTGCAGCTCACGGCCACCGACAGCGCGCTCACCCTCGTCGCCGACTACGCCGCGAACGTCGAGGTTCCCGGCGAGCTGTCGGTCGATGCCCAGCGCCTCTTTCAGATTGCGCGCACACTCACCGACCCCACCGTCCACCTCACGCTCACCAAGGCCAACCGCCTGCGCATCGCCTGTGGCCGCGCCGAGTTCAACGTGGTGGGCTCGAGCCCCGACGACTACCCGCCCGTCCCCACCCGCGATGAGCGCGCCC
>ENA-OWNT01001865-OWNT01001865.1-seawater-metagenome-genome-assembly--contig:-NODE-1865-length-24032-cov-4.107660_pt1 | contig 24032 bp, 24 predicted proteins | sample MGYA00238136_ERZ651165 | MGnify/ENA primary metagenome ERZ651165 (study PRJEB26861, sample SAMN08777766) | seawater metagenome | isolation source: coastal seawater | place: USA: Florida | collected...
CCAGCATGGAGGACGTGCTGAACGGCGCCAATGCCGCCGCCGTGGGCGATGGCAACGGTGCCAACTGGGAGGTGATCCAGTTCGCCGACGCCACGCTGGTCGGCGAGGATCTGTGGGACATCTCACTGCGGTTGCGGGGGCAGGCGGGGTCCGATGGGATCATGCCGGATGACTGGCCTGCGGGATCGTTTTTTGTGCTGCTCGATGGGCGGCCGGGGCAGATTGATCTGCCACCATCGGCGCGGGGACTGGAACGGCACTATCGGGTTGGTCCAGCGGGAAAGCCCTATGACCACCCGGTTTACGCACATGAGGCAATCGCCTTCGACGGGGCGGGGCTGCGCCCCTATGCCCCCGCGCATCTGCGTGCGCCCAAGGTCGGGCCGGACCGCCAGATCAGCTGGGTTCGGCGAACGCGGATCGACGGGGACAGCTGGCAAGGCACCGAGGTGCCGCTGGGCGAGGATAGCGAACTGTACCTTTTGCGTATCCGCGACGCGGGCGGGGTGAAACGCGAGGCCGAGCTGAGCGCGCCCACCTTCACCTATAGCGACGCCATGCAGGCCTCTGACGCCGTCACCCTGCCATACACGATTGAAATCGCGCAGGTTTCTGCGCGGTTCGGACCCGGACCCTTTGCAAGGATCGAGATCAATGACTGACACGACCAACCTGACCCTGCCTTTGCTGGCCGCCAGCCAGGCGCAGAAACATGTGACCGTGAACGAGGCGCTGACGCGGCTCGATGGCGTGGTGCAACTGCGCCTGCGGTCGCGCAGCCTGACGGTGCCGCCGGTGACGGTGCTGGAGGGCGAGTGCTTTGGCGTGCCGTCTGGCGCGGTGAACGATTGGGCGGGCCATGAGGGCGAAGTGGCCCAATTCGCGGGCGGCGGCTGGACCTTTTTCGCCCCGCAGCGCGGCTGGCGCGCCTTTGTCGAGGATGCGGGCAGCTGCGACCTGCATGATGGCAGTGACTGGCGTGCGGGTGGCGTGACCCTGTCACCGGGCGGCGGTGGTGTTGCGGTTCGAAGCGTTGAGGCCGACGTGGTGATCGGGGCGGGGGCGACGTTGGCCTCTGGCCTGCTGTTCCCGGCGCGGTCCATCGTTCTGGGTGTCACGGGCCGGGTGACCGATGCCATCACCGGGGCGCTGACCGATTGGCGGTTGGGCGATGCGACCTCGGATGATCGCTATGGCAATGGGTTGGGAAAGGCGCTCAATTCCTGGGTCAGCGGGCCTGCAAACCCCTTTGTCGTCTGGGTCGATACCGAGCTGACCCTGACCGGAAACGGCGGCGATTTCGCGGGCGGGACCGTGAAACTGGTGGCGCATTTCATCAGTTTGGACATTCCCGACGCGGCATAACAAATCGTGATCCGGGAGATCAGGGGTTTCAACTTGGACGAGAGGGCCTATCTGCGGTAGAAAGGGGAACGTGACCGCAGGAGGCCTTTCATGGCGAAGACCCGCACCCAACTGGCCGAGCTCGACCCGGTCTGGAGCCGTATCAACCGCGAAGCCGAGGAGGCCGTGCGCGACGAACCGCTGTTGGGCGGGCTGGTGCATGGTTGTATCCTGCACCACGCCACGCTGGAGGCGGCGCTGGCCTATCGTATGGCGCAGAAGCTGGCCTCGGGCGAGATGTCGGAGCAGCTGATCCGCGAGATTGCGGATGAGGCCTATCGCACCGATCCTGCACTGGGCGCGGCTGCGCGGGCTGATATCGTGGCGGTCTTTGACCGCGACCCGGCGTGCCACCGATTTATCCAGCCGCTGCTGTTCTTCAAAGGATTTCAAGCGGTTCAGGCCTATCGCGTCGGCCATTGGCTGTGGCAACAGGGCCGCATCGACCTGGCCTATATGATCCAGATGCGGATCAGCGAGATGTTCGGGATCGACATTCATCCCGCCGCGCGGATCGGGAAGGGCATCATGATCGACCACGCCCACTCCATCGTGATTGGCGAAACCGCGGTGGTGGGCGACAATGTCTCGATGCTGCATTCGGTGACGCTTGGCGGCACCGGCAAGGAAGAGGAAGACCGACACCCCAAGATCGGCGATGGCGTTCTGATCGGGGCCGGGGCCAAGGTTCTGGGCAACATCAAGGTGGGCTGTTGCAGCCGTATCGCGGCAGGGTCCGTGGTGCTGCACGAGGTGCCGCCCGCGACCACGGTGGCCGGTGTGCCCGCAAAGATTGTGGGCGAGGCGGGCTGCGATCAGCCGTCCCTGTCGATGGACCAGATGGTGCAGGGCTGTGGCGGCGGCAAGGACTGACCGCCGCCGCCTTGTCCTGCCGCAATCAGGCGGTCAGCTGATCGTAAGCTTCCAACGCCTTGACGCCATACATGAAGGACGGTCCGCCGCCCATCAGGACGCAGACATTGACGGTTTCCTCAATTTCCCTGCGCGTGGCCCCCGCCGCCACTGCGGCCTTGACGTGAAACCCGATGCAATCCACGCATTGCTTGGCGATCCCGATGGCCAGCGCCATCAGTTCCTTGGTCTTGGCACTGATCTCTCCTTCGGACATGGCGGCGTGGTGAAGGGTTGAAAACCCACGCGCGGTGTCCGGTTGTACGGAACGGTACGCGTCGAGATTGGTGTTGGCATTGCTGAGTTCGGACGTCCAATCCATTTGCGGGATCCCCTTGTTGTGATGTGGCACTGATGGTGCCTCTAACGTGTAACAGCGTCATGTCCAGAACCCCATGCGCCAAAAAAACGCCCGTGAAACCAAGGGCTTCACGGGCAGGTCAACAGGGAGGGACAGGAATGGTCAGATTTGGGCGCGCAGGCGGTGTTCGGCGGAGGCGCTTTCAACCGGGACGGGTACCGGCGCGGGGGCGGGGGATTGGCGCAGGATGACGGCGCCGGTGGCAATGGCGATATAGAAGATCTGGATCAGGGCCGAGCTGAGGTTGAAATCGACCACGAGACTGATCAGCACGAAGGCAGAAGCGACCAGTTTCAGCAGGAAATATGTGGTGCCCTGGCTGTCGATGCGGCCAGCGCTGAGGCAGATGAACCCGTAGACATGCAGGGCAAAGCCGGCCATGCCGATGGCCTGGTAGAAGATCTTATAGTCGGAAGTGATGCCGTCGAAGAATGTCATTGGTCGCCGCCCTGATTTATGGTCTGAATATCTGTCGGTTGGTGCTATGAAGTCGTTCAATATTATGTATGTGTAAAATGAACACTTACATAAGTCAAGCCACATTTCCCATCAGATCAGTGCGATCCCATGAAAAAGGGCGGCCAGTTGGCCGCCCGTCTTTCTGGTATCGATCCGCTGGTTCAGGCCAGCATGGTCAGTGGGTTCTCCAGATTGTCGACGATCGCCTGCAAAAGCTCTGCCCCAAGCGCCCCGTCGATGACCCGGTGATCTACCGACATGGTGACCGACATCACGGTCGCCACGGTCAGTTCGCCATCCTCGCCCACGACAGGCTTTTTCACGCCCGTGCCAACGGCCAGGATACCTGCGTGCGGTGGGTTCACGATGGCGTCGAAATTGTCGATGCCGAACATGCCGAGGTTCGAGATCGCGAAGGTGCCGCCCTGGTATTCGGTCGGGGCCAGCTTGCGTTCGCGGGCGCGTTTGGCGAGGTCTTTCATCTCAGCCGACAGGGCCGAGAGCGACTTCATGTCTGCGTCTTTCAGCACCGGCGTGAACAGCCCGCCCTCGATCGCGACTGCGACGGCCACATCCGATGGCTTCAGTTGCAGAACGCGATCCCCTGCCCAAACTGCGTTGCAGGCGGGCACCTGTTGCAGGGCGTTGGCGACGGCCTTGATGATGAAGTCGTTCACCGACAGCTTCACCCCTCGCGGTTCCAGCTGCTTGTTCAGCTGGCTGCGGAATTTCAGCAGCGCGTCGAGCTTGATGTCGCGGCGCAGGTAGAAATGCGGGATGGTCTGCTTGGCCTCGGAAAGCCGCGCGGCGATGGTCTTGCGCATCCCGTCGAGCTTGATTTCCTCGTACTCGCGGCCTTCGTACATCTTGGCGACCATGTCCGCGGAGGGACCGGCAGGCGCGGCGGCGGCAGCCGCGGGAGCAGGAGCCGCGGCAACAGGTGCGGCGGCAGCAACCGGCGCGGCGGTTGCCCCTTCCACATCGGCCTTGATGATGCGGCCATGCGGGCCAGAGCCGGTGATCTGCTTCAGATCCAGACCCTTCTGCGACGCGATCCGGCGGGCCAGGGGCGAGGCGAAGATGCGGGTGCCGTCGCCCGCCGCAGGGGCAGCCGGGGCAGGGGCCGCCGCAGGCGTGGCAGCGGCGGCGGCAGGGGCTTCTGCCACGGCAGGGGCGGCTGCAGGCGCAGCGGCCACGTCATCGGCGCTTTCGCCCTCGGCCAGCAGAACCGCGATCGGGGTGTTCACTTTCACCCCTTCGCTGCCCTCGGCCACAAGGATCTTGCCGATCACGCCTTCATCGACGGCCTCGAACTCCATCGTGGCCTTGTCGGTTTCGATCTCTGCCAACAGGTCGCCCGAGTTGACGGTATCGCCTTCTTTCACCAACCATTTGGCCAGCGTGCCTTCTTCCATCGTGGGCGAGAGGGCGGGCATCAGAATTTCGGTAGGCATCTCTCGCTCTCCTTACCGGTAGGTGACTTGTTTCACGGCGGCGATGACCTCATCGGTCGTGACCAGCGCGTGTTTTTCAAGGTTGGCGGCGTAGGGCATGGGCACGTCCTTGCCGGTGCAGTTGATCACCGGCGCATCGAGGTAATCGAACGCGTTTTCCATGATGTAGGCCGACAGGTGGTTGCTTATGGACGCCACCGGGAAGCCCTCTTCCACGGTCACGCAGCGGTTGGTCTTCTGGACCGAGGCAATCAGCGTGTCGTAGTCAAGCGGGCGCAGGGTTCGCAGGTCGATGACCTCGGCAGAGATGCCTTCCTGGGCCAGCTTGTCTGCTGCTTCCAGTGCGTATTGCATCCCGATGCCGAAGCTGACGATGGTCACATCCGTGCCCTCGCGCCAGATCCGGGCCTTGCCGAAGGGAACGGTGTAATCATCCATCACCGGCACGTCGAAGGACCGGCCATAGAGGATCTCATTTTCCAGGAAAATCACCGGGTTGGGGTCGCGGATCGCGGTCTTCATCAGGCCCTTATAGTCAGACGCCGAGTAGGGCATCACAACCTTGAGGCCGGGGATCTGCGCGTACCATGCGGCGTAATCCTGGCTGTGCTGTGCGCCCACGCGGGCGGCGGCGCCGTTGGGGCCACGGAAGACCATCGGCGCGCCCATCTGGCCGCCGGACATATAAAGCGTCTTGGCTGCCGAGTTGATGATGTGGTCAATCGCCTGCATCGCGAAGTTGAAGGTCATGAACTCTACAATGGGGCGCAGACCGCCAAAGGCCGCGCCGGTGGCGATGCCGGCAAAGCCGTGTTCAGTGATCGGCGTGTCGATGACGCGTTTGGACCCAAATTCATCCAGCATACCCTGGCTGATCTTGTAAGCGCCCTGGTATTCGGCCACTTCCTCACCCATCAGGAACACGTTTTCGTCGCGGCGCATTTCCTCGGCCATGGCGTCGCGCAGTGCTTCGCGGACGGTCTGGGTCTTCATCTGGGTGCCTTCCGGGTAGTCAGGCTCCAGATTGACGGAGACGACCGGCGCGGCTGCGGCGGCGACGGCTGCCGGGGCAGGGGCCTCCGTAACCGGGGCGGCTTCTGGTGCGGCCGCGGCGGCCGCAGGCGCGGCAGAGGCGTCTTCGCCTTCCTCCAACAGCACCGCGATGGTTGTGTTCACTTTCACGCCTTCGGTGCCTTCGGCCACCAGGATCGGGCCCATTGTGCCTTCATCCACGGCCTCAAACTCCATCGTGGCCTTGTCGGTTTCGATCTCGGCCAGGATCATGCCGGATTCTATGGTATCGCCTTCCTTGACCAGCCATTTGGCCAGTGTGCCTTCCTCCATGGTCGGCGACAGGGCGGGCATGAGAATTTCAGTTGCCATTGGTCTTAGTCCCCCCTCAGGCGTAAATGTCGGTCCAGAGTTCCTCGAGCGCGGGCTCGGGGCTCTCTTTCGAGAATTCGGCGGCCTCGTTCACGATGGCCTTGATCTCCTTGTCGATGGCCTTGAGATCCTCTTCCGAGGCATGGCCGCCGGTCAGCAAAAGCTGGCGCACATGGTCGATGGCGTCGCGTTCTTCGCGCATTTTCTGCACTTCCTCGCGGGTCCGGTATTTTGCCGGGTCCGACATGGAATGGCCGCGATAGCGGTAGGTTTTGACTTCCAGAATGTAGGGGCCGTTTCCGGCGCGGCAGTGGGCGACGGCCTTTTCACTGGCGGCTTTCACGGCCAGAACATCCATGCCGTCGACGGTTTCACCGGGGATGCCAAAGGGCGCGCCACGGGTGTAGATATCGGCGGTAGAGGTGGACCGCTGCTGCGCGGTGCCCATAGCGTACTGGTTGTTTTCAATGACGAAAATCACCGGCAATTTCCACAGCGACGCCATGTTGAAGGTCTCATACACCTGGCCCTGGTTCGCGGCGCCATCGCCGAAATAGGTGAAGGTGACGTTATCATTGCCGCGATACTTGTCCGAGAAGGCGAGGCCTGCGCCAAGCGGCACCTGCGCGCCAACGATGCCGTGGCCGCCGTAGAAATGCTTCTCTTTCGAGAACATGTGCATCGAGCCGCCCTTGCCCTTGGAATAACCGCCTTCGCGGCCCGTGAGCTCGGCCATCACGCCTTTGGGGTCCATGCCGCAGGCCAGCATATGGCCGTGGTCGCGATATGATGTGATGCGCTTGTCGCCTTCCTTGGTGGCGGCCTCCAGCCCCACGACGACCGCTTCCTGACCGATATATAGGTGGCAGAAGCCGCCGATCAGGCCCATGCCGTATAGCTGGCCGGCCTTTTCCTCGAATCGGCGGATCAGCAGCATCTCGCGGTAATATTCCAGCAGTTCCTCTGGCGAAACGTTTGGTTTTGCGGCAGATTTCGCTGTGCTTTTGCGCGCGGCCATGCCAGCCCCTCCTCTCGGTCAACGGGATAGTTTAACGTTGAACTATCTATTATCAGGTCGCGCGGAAAAAATCACGCACAGATTTGCCGCAGGATATATTTGCCCGTTCAAGGCCCGGCGGGGGCGGGCGGGCGCGCTGTTATATTGAACGATCGGGCCATGCCCGGCGACATATGAAGGACAGGTTTCAGGACATCACCCTTCAGGAGCGCATTATGAAAAGCATTTTGACCACTCTGCTGCAGAGCAAGTACACATCCGGGACCGACAGCAAGGGCGGACCGGCCCCCGAGGTCTATTCCATCGGCCCCTATGAACGCCCCGGTAGTTTCAAGAACCCCGGCCCCAACGACAACCCCGGCGGCATCCCCTCGGAAACCGAGGTCTATGGCACCAACGGCGCGGACGACATCGACCACGAAGGCGTCAACATCGCGCAGGAAATCTATTCCTTTGACGGCGACGACACGATCGGGGCCGGATCGAATGACGACACGATCTTTAGCGGTTTGGGCGATGATACGATCATGGCCTGGGCCGGGGACGATCTGGCCGTTGGTGGGGAAGGCGATGATTTTATCGACGGCAACGCCGGGAATGACACGATCCACGCCGGGGAAGGCGCCGACCAGATCTTTGGCGGGTCGGACGACGATCTGATTTTCCTGGTCGATGACGGAGATGAGGACATCATCTATTTCAGCCAGGGCCACGGCAATGACGTCGTCGATAATTTCGAACAGGGCGTCGACAAGATGGCCCTCGGCGGCTACGGCTTTTCGTCCTTTGACGATATCGACGATATGATCACCTATAGCGGCGATCAGGCGATGTTGGATCTGGGGGGCGGTGACAGCATCATCTTCACCAAGCTGGACGGGCCGCTGGATGCCAGTGATTTCATCTTCTGACGCGCCCTAGGGCAGCACGATCTCATCCGGGCGCATATAGCCAAGGCGCTGGCGGGCCTGCTGGTCCAGAAGATCGAGATCCAGGTAATCATCGGACAGGCGATGCGTTAGCAATGCCATCTGGGCGGTCTCTTCCTGCAGGCCGTCCAGTTCGGCCTGATAGAGGTCGCGCTCGGCCTCGATCTGGATGCGGCGGAACAGGCCGTAATCCCCCTGCACCGCGGCAAAGGTGAAATAGGCCCCTACCAGCAAGAGCCCCATGGGCAGGATCAGCCCCGAAAACGAGCGTCTTTTGTACATATCTCTGGTCTGCCTCTGGCTCCGCCCGTCATAACGCAGGTGGTTACCGGTCAGATTCGCATATCCCGGCGCAAAAGGGAATCCCCTGATTCGTGTGCTGTGAAGGCCGGAAAATACCCCGTGGCGGGGTTGAAGATGGGGGCGTATTTCTTAGATTCATTCTAAAGAGATATTCAGAATGGAAAGGTCCGACATGCCCCGCAATACCGATAGTCTTCCCGCCCTGCAAAAGGCGCTTTCGATGGAACTGGCCGCCTCGCAGCAATACCTTCTGCACGCCCATGTGCTGGAGGATTGGGGGCTTGGCAAACTGGCCGCGACCATGCGCGAGGAAATGCAGGAAGAGCTGGGCCACGCGGGTCAGTTTATCGACCGCATCCTGTTTCTGGGCGGCAATCCCGAAATGGTTCCGGCCAAGACCCCGGTGCGGGCGAACTCGTTGAAAGAGATGTTCGAGATCGACCGCGCCGATGAGGCCGAGGCGATTGAGGTGTATTCCGCCGCCGCCGCCGAAGCCACCGCCGCCAATGACATCGGCAGCCGGGTGCTGTTCGAAACCATCGCGCTGGACGAAGAGGGGCATTGGGGCTGGCTGGATCAGCAGCTGGACCTGCTGGGGCGGCTTGGTGAGCCGGTCTTCATGCAGACCTATCTGGGCGCTGCCCCCGCCGCAGAGGCCTGAAAGAAAAACCTCCCCGGGCTTTACGGGCCGGGGAGGTTTGAACGCTGTGTCCGATGATCCAGGCTGTTAGCCCGCGACCGACGCATCCCGGATCGACTGGATCGAGGCATCCAGAACCGCGTTGAACTGTTCGTCCGTCTGCGCGGCCGACAGCCCCTCGGTCAGGGCGCGGCTGAAGCTGGCGATCATGCCGGTCTGGCGCGACAGGCGGTCATTGGCTTCCTCGCGGCTATAGCCACCCGACAGCGCCACCACCTTCAGAACACGCGGATGATCGACCAGCGGTTTATAGAGGTTGTCGACCTCAGGCAGGGTCAGTTTCAGCATCACCATCTGATCATCGGCCAGCGCGTCGAGATGGGCCAGCAGCGTGTCGCGCAGCATCTCCTCGGCCTCTGCCTTGTCGGCGATGGAAATGGTCACTTCGGGTTCGATGATCGGGACAAGCCCGTGGGCGAGGATCTGCTTGCCCACCTCGAACTGCTGCTCCATCACGGCCTTGATGCCCGCCGGGTTCGCCGCCGAAATGACGGACCGCATCTTGGTGCCGTAAATGCCCGCTGCCACGGCCCGGTTAAGCAGCGCATCCAGATCGGGCATCGGCTTCATCACCTGGCAGCCGTTTTCCTCTGCCGCCAGACCCTTGTCGACCTTGAGGAAGGGCACCACGCCGCAATCTTCCCACAGGAACTGCGCCGAAGGCTTGCCGCCGATCTGCCGGTCCATCGTCATTTCAAACAGGATCGCACCCACCACCCGATCGCCGGTGAAGGCGGGCGATTGCACGATCCGGGCGCGCATGGCGTGGACCAGATCGAACATTTCCTCTTCCGAGCCATAGGCGTCTTCGCTCACCCCATAAAGCCGCAGCGCCTTGGGCGTGGACCCGCCCGATTGATCAAGCGCGGCAATGAAACCCTGTCCGTTGCGGAGAAGGGCGGTCTGGTCCTGGTTCGGCATGGGGAAATCCTCGGCAATCTGTCAAAGCCCGGGACAGGGCATGTTGCCCCGGTGATAGGGCAGCGCCCGTGCGGCTTCAATTCTGGTTACGCTAACAGGGGGGCGACGGGCGCCCCCCATCGGGTGATTATTCGCTGTCGGGGGCGGCAAACCACACGTCATTGGCCCGGTCGCGGATGGCGTCCAGGGTTTCGGTCCAATGGGCCGCGTCCTCTTCGGTCATCCGGTCGGACATCGATTCCAGTTCATCGACGATCAGACCGGCCCCCGCATCGCCCGAGGCCAATGCCAGAAGCGCATAGAAATACGCATCCGAATAACGCCGCGCGGCGCCGAGACCGGACAGCGCATCCTGCGCCCGCAGCCGCAGGTCGCGCCCGGTTTCGCTGCCTGTCAGTGTCAGATCGCCGCCGTCTTCCTCTTGCAGGTCCAGCACATCCAGCAGGGGTAGCGCGGTTTCCAGCCGGTCAAGATGGGCAAAGGCCAGCCGGTCGCCCTGCGCGGCGGCGTTGCGGGCGATCTGATAGGCAAATCCCGGCTCCAGTTCGTCCAGCGTCCCGAGCGCCATGTCCAGCGCTTGGGCGTTGCCGGTTTCCAGCAGCGGTGTCAGCAGCTCCATCGCCACCGACACATCGCGGGGCGCACCGACCCCGCTCAGGAAGGCATGGGCATAGCGCAGCAGCTCCGGCTCGCTCAGGTCCGTGTCGCCGCCTGCGATCCAGCCCTGCAACAGCGCGGCCTCTTCTGCGGTGATCCTTGTGTCGGGCCGGTCGGCATCGGTGAACAACATGGGCGAGAGCGCGGCCACGAAGGGTCCGAAATCTTCGAACAGGTCGTCATCCAGCCGCACCGGGGTGTCAGGCGCAAATTCCAGGCGCAGGGTGCCTGGATCGGCGGCAAAGCGGGCAAAGGTCTGGGCGCTGGCCTCGATAAAGGCATAAGCCGCCTCATCCTCGGGGCTGTTCTGTGCGGGCGGCTGCGGCGTGGTGGGCACGGCGCTGTCCTCATCGCCTTTGCCATCGGTCGGGGCCTCGGGCGCCGGAACGGGGGCTTCGGCCTGTGACGGATCGACATAGCGCGGCAATAATTCCTGCACCAGCATTGGCACCATCACATCTGGCAGCAGCATCGCCGGGGGAATTTCTGCCGATACCACCTGCCAGCTGCCCCGGTCCGTCACTTCGATCTCGGCATAGGCCAGATCCAGCACCGGTTCCTCGCGGTCGAAATCCATCGCTGCATAGCTGAATTCGGCATATCCGCGCAGATCGGCCTGTCCGGCGGATTGTGCCAGAACATCCACTGTCAGCCCTGCGGAGGCATAATCGTATTCCAGCCGGATCTGCCCTCGGTCGAGCACGGTCTGGGTGATGCCCATTTCGGCCAGCTCAGACCGGTCGCGTGTCTCCAGGCAGCCCTCGCCAAGTTCGAAGCCGACAATGTCGATATCAAGCGCGCCATAGGCGATCTGATCAAGCGGCGCGGTGGTGATCACTGCCCGGTCCAGGGCGATCAGGCAATCGGGTTCCTCATAAGGCGACAGCTCCAGACCGGTCAGGATCATACGACCATCCAGTGGGCGGATATCCATATGGGCATAGGTCACCTCGGCCACCCCGCGCAGGGCGCTGATCACCAGTTGCCCGCTTATATTGGCCAGCCGGTCAAGGCTGAGCAGATCCAGCAAACCGACCTGTTGGGCCTGGGCGGGCAGGGATAGCAGGGTGGCCAGGGCGGTGGCGGATAAAAGCGAACGGCGTGTCATGGCAATACTCCATGGTGGGAATGGAAAAAGGCGGATGCGGTCAGCAAACCCCATCCGCCCCATGTCTGGCAACCGTCTTGCGCGGCTCAGCCCTGCAACGCGGCCACGCCCGGCAGGGTTTTGCCTTCCATCCATTCCAGGAACGCGCCGCCAGCGGTCGAGATATAGGTGAAGCGCGCCGCCGCGCCCGCCTTGTTCAGCGCCGCGACCGTATCGCCGCCGCCCGCAACGCTGATCAGCTTGCCGTCCGCCGTCAGCCGTGCGGCCTCGCGTGCGGCGGCATTGGTGGCGGTGTCGAACGGCTCGATCTCAAAGGCCCCGAGCGGGCCGTTCCAGATCAGCGTTTTGCAGGCGCCAAAGACCTCTGTCAGCGCCGCCACCGTTTCGGGACCGGCATCGAGGATCATCGCATCCGGGGGGCAATCTGTGACAGGCAGGGTCTCATGGGCGGCATTCGCGGCAAATTCGCGGGCCACGACGATATCCTTCGGCAGATGCACAGCACAGCCAGCGGCCTTGGCCTTCTCAAGAATGTCCCGCGCGGTATCGGCCATCTCGTGCTCGGCCAGCGATTTGCCCACAGCGATGCCCTGTGCCGCCAGGAACGTATTGGCCATGCCCCCGCCGATCACCAGGTGATCCACTTTCGCAACCAGATTGCCCAGAAGATCCAGCTTGGTCGATACCTTGGCCCCGCCCACCACGGCCACCACGGGCCGGGCCGGATTGCCAAGGGCCGCTTCCAGCGCCGACAGTTCCGCCTGCATCAGGCGCCCGGCGCAAGAGGGCAGGCGACGGGCGACCCCTTCGGTCGAGGCATGGGCGCGGTGCGCGGCGGAAAACGCGTCATTGCAATAGATATCCCCAAGCGAGGCCAGGAAATCGGCCATTTCAGGCGCGTTCTTTTCCTCCATCGGCGTGAAGCGGGTGTTTTCCACCAGCACCACGGTGCCTGCTGGCAGCGCTTCCAGCACCTCGCGGCTCGGCTTTTCGATGAATTCGACCTTTTGCCCCAGCTTCTCCTCCAGCGTCGGCAGGGTGATCCGCAGGCTCATCTCAGGCACTGGCTGGCCCTTGGGCCGCCCGAAATGGGCCAGCAGAACCGGCTTGCCGCCACTCGCAAGGATGTCTTTCACCGTCGGCACGATCCGCTCAATCCGCGTGGCGTCCGTCACCTGGCCCTCTTCCACCGGCACGTTGATATCCACGCGGGTCAAAACGATCTTGCCCGCAAGCTCCATGTCATCAAGCGTTTTCCAGCCCATGGAATCCTCCTGTCAAATGCTACGCCGCTCTTAGCATCCCGAACGCAAAAGGGCAGCCGCCAACATGCCGCTGCCCCTTCTTCTTTGCCCAAATACTCCCGCCGGAGGCATCCAGCCGCTCAACCGGCGCAGGCGTCGACGTTCAAAAAACCACTCTCGCCACATGCCCGTGGCAACGCGGCCTGACGACGGCCCCAAAGGGGCCCGAGGAGGGGCGCTCGCGGATCGACGCCGCAGGCGGCGAAACCCCTCATAGGTGTTTCCCCATCTCCACGGCGGTATCCAGCATCCGGCAGGAAAAGCCCCATTCATTGTCATACCAGCTCAGCACCCGGCACATACGGCCTTCCAGCACCTTGGTCTGGTCGGTGGCAAAGGTCGAGCTGTGCGGATCGTGATTGAAATCCATCGACACCAGCTTCTTGTCGGTCACCCCCAGGATGCCTTTCAGCGGTCCTTGGGCCGCCGCCGCATGGATCAGCGCGTTGATTTCTTCCACCGTTGTGTCGCGGGCAGCCTCGAATGTCAGGTCCACGACCGACACATTGGGTGTCGGCACCCGCACCGCGACGCCATCCAGCTTGCCCGCCAGCTCCGGCAGCACCAGCCCCACGGCCCGCGCCGCCCCGGTAGAGGTGGGGATCATGCTCATCGCCGCGGCGCGGGCACGGTAGAGGTCGGAATGCATCGTATCCAGCGTCGGCTGGTCGCCGGTATAGCTGTGGATCGTGGTCATGAAGCCGCGCGAAATGCCGATCCCGTCATTCAGCACCTTGACCACCGGTGCCAGGCAGTTGGTGGTGCAGGATGCGTTCGAGACATGCAGATCGGCACTGGTCAGGCTGTCATGGTTCACCCCATAGACGATGGTCTTGTCCGCGCCGGAAGAGGGGGCCGAGACCAGCACGCGGGACGCCCCGTTTTCCAGATGCACCTTGGCCTTGTCGCCCTTGAAAATGCCCGTGCATTCCAGAACGATATCCACATCGCCCCAGGGCAGCTCCGCCGGGTTGCGAATGGCGGTGACCGCGATCCGTCCCCGGCCCACGTCGATCCAGTCATCGCCATGGGTCACCTCTTGCGGAAACCGGCCATGGACGCTGTCATATTGCAGCAGATGCGCGTTGGTTTCGACCGGGCCCAGGTCGTTGATCGCGACCACCTCGATATCCGTGCGGCCGGTCTCGATCACGGCGCGCAGAATGTTGCGCCCGATACGCCCGAACCCGTTGATGGCAACTTTCACGGTCATGGCAAATCCTCTTGCTGAAGCCTGGTCCGGGGACCTTGCCCGCAGGACCATGTTAACGCTAACATGATCGCTGTGTAGCCGATCCCCCCGCGAAAGGGAAGCCGGTTTCAGCCGTGTTCGAGGGTCAGCGCCAAAACGCCACAACGTTCAGTAGGCGTAACAATTGCCGCCCAAGGACGATATGCAGATCCCATCCGAAAAACAGCAGATCTGCGGCAAAGATCGCCACGATCAGGGCAGCAAGCCAAATGGCAATGGTATTGGTCATGAAAGGAACATGTCCCGTTGATGAAACAGCGGCAGTCTAGGGCAAGGCACGGGGGCTTTGAACCCCGCGCGAAGGCCCAGGTCTCAGAAACGGTCTCAAAAACGCTCAGAAATAGCGGGTCAGACCGATGCGGATCATGCCGATACGGTTGGTGCCGACGGTCAGGGCCGGACCGCCTGCGGAATAGACCGTATCCTCGAAATCCATATATTGCAGCTCGCCGCGCAGGGTCCAGCCATCTTCCAGCGGATGTTCATAGCCGATCCCAGCCAGCCAGCCGGTGGCGCTGTGTTGCTGGCGGGGCAATGTCGCAAGGTTCAGGTCGATCCGGCCAAGCGCGATACCGGCAAAGCCGTACAGATGCCCCTGACCCGCGCGATGCCCGATCTGCCCGCGCAGCGCCGCATAGCTTTGCAAGGTGGTGTTACACCCGGTGGGGCAATTGCCATAACCGGTTCCGCCGATTTCGCCCACGGTGATATCCAGTGCCACCCCGTAATAGGTTTCTCCGTTGCGCCAGTTATAGCCCAGGATTGCCCCGCCGCTGCGCCCGGATATGTCGAAATCCCCCGTCGTCACGCCGGTCAGGGGGTTGGTCCAGTCCGAGCTGCCGGCGCTGAAGCTGGTGGAAAACCCGGCATAAAGCCCCGAGTAGTCAAAGCGCACCGCATCCTCTGCCAGCGCGGCGGTCGCGGCTAGGCACCCGGAAAAGGCCAGGCACAGCATTCCCTTGATTTTCGTGATCATCTGCCCCCCGAAGACTGATTCTTCGTTATCCCTGAGGCCAGTAGAGGGTAAAATTAACCAATTTGCCAGAATTTTCAGAGCGTCGGCGCACCGGTCGTGGCGGGGGTGTCGTGGCCCATGATCTCTTCGATCAGCAGGCTCAGCAATTCGCCGCGATTGCCCACCCCGGCCTTGCGGTAGATCGCATTCAGTTGGGATTTCACCGTGCCCTCGGCCGATCCGCGCAGTCGCGCGATGTCAGAGATCGGCAATCCCTTGACGGTGAAATGCGCCACGTCCCGTTCGGCGGCGGTCAGGGACCAGTCGGAAAACCGGTCTTCAACCACGTCGTGAAAGGCCCGCGCAGCCAGGCTGACCTGCCGTTCCAGATGCGCCTTGCGTTGCAAGAGCCGCATCAGAACACGTATTTCAAAGGCGATGCCCGCGATCAGTGCCAGCGTGGCCGCCGTTTCCAGCCCCAGGAATTGCTCGACCGGGCCAAGCTCGGCATTGCGCCGGGCATCCGCGATGACATCCCACAAGAAGAAGGCCGCGCAAAAGGATTGCGCGGCGATCAGGGCGATCACGATAGAAGGTTGATCTGAATAAGGTCGTCTCATGGCTCGATCTTTACGCTGTCGGGCACGGTTTTCACACCTGAAACCATCGCGCGGGGTAGATTGACGCCGGTTCGCAGGCTTTCCCAGACAACGGCCCCCACATGGGCCAGGACAGAGATCTCGGCCCAGATCACCAGGGCCTCGTGCGCCTCTTCGACCCAGCCGACGCCCCACCATGTACTGGTCGTCATCATCCAGCCTGTCGCCCCGATGGCCAGCATCGTCAGAGCCAGGTTGTAGATTGTCAGTGCACCAAGCGGGGTATGACCCAGATGTACGCGTTTTCGGCCCGTGGCCATGTCGGACAGCTGCCCTATCGCGCCCGAAGCAGAGGGCGGAAAGCTGGAAAAGCGCGCATAGCGGGTGCCAACCAGGCCCCACAGGATGCGCAGCCCGATCAGGGCGACGATGGCGTAGCCGATCCAGTCATGCAGGGGGCTTTCGGGGTCGGTGATCAGCGCATTGGCCGCGAAGGCCACGACCAGTGACCAATGAAACAGCCGCACCAGCGGGTCCCATACTTTGATTTGCTTTGCAGACATCGGCTGTCTCCTTTCCGTGGTGTATCGGGGCCGTGATCAACAGAAAGGGGCAGGGCGGGGCAATGGCCATCATCCGGGGTTCATGTCGGGCCGGTTGGGCCATAGGTTTAGCGCCATGAACCGGGGTTCATGTGGGCGGGGGGCGATGCACAACGAAAAACGCCCGCTGTGGCAGCGGGCGTTCTCGACATTCCGGGATATGGCTGATCAGTTCAGCAGGCGGCCCATATGGGCGGCGACATCGGCCATGCGTGCCGAGAAGCCCCATTCATTGTCATACCAGGCCAGCACGCGGACCAGACGCTTGCCCGAGACCTTGGTCTGGTCGGGCGCGAAGATCGAGGATTGCGTGGTGTGGTTGAAGTCGATCGAGACCTTGGGTTCCGGGTCGTAGCCCATGACCATGCCCATATAGCCATTGGCGGCCTCGGCGACGATCTCGTTCACATCGGCCACGGTCACGTCCTTGCCCGCCACGAAGGTCAGGTCCACGGCCGAGACATTCGGCGTGGGCACCCGCATCGCGGTGCCATCCAGCTTGCCTGCCAGTTCCGGCAGCACCTCGCCCAGTGCCTTGGCGGCCCCGGTCGAGGTCGGGATCATCGCCATGGCAGCGGCGCGGGCGCGGTAGAGGTCGCTATGACGACGGTCCAGCGTCGGCTGGTCGCCGGTATAGCTGTGGATCGTGGTCATCAGCCCGCTTTCGATGCCGATCGCATCGTTCAGCACCTTGGCCAGCGGCGCCAGACAGTTGGTGGTGCAGGAGCCATTGGAGATCATGGTTTCGCCATCCACCAGATCGCGGTGGTTCACGCCATAGACCACGGTGCGCTGCACGTTCTTGGCGGGGGCCGAGATCAGCACCGACTTGGCGCCCTGTTCCAGGTGCACATCGGCCTTGGTGCCGTCATTGAACTTGCCGGTGCATTCCAGAACCACGTCGCAGCCCGACCAGTCCAGTTCCTTGGGGTCATAGGTCGAAAACACCTTCATCGGGCCGCGGCCCAGATCCATGGTATCGCCATCGGTGGTGACGGTGCCGGCGAAGCGGCCATGGACACTGTCATAGCGCAGCAGATGGGCCGAGGTTTCAATCGGGCCGGTGGCGTTGATCTTGACGACCTGTACGTCGTTGCGCGCGCTTTCGGCGATATGGGCCAGCGTGCAACGGCCGATGCGGCCAAATCCGTTGATGCCAATGGTGACAGTCATGGCGCGTGCTCCTTGGGTCTGCTTGCGCCGGTGTATAGGTGGTGGAGATCGGGCTGAGAACCCGAAAACCCGTAGATTTGCAGCCTGTTAGCGATAAAGTGCCCTGTTAGCGTATGACAAACCGGGCAACTTCGCGTCGTGACAGGCAACAGTGGGCCAGGCGGCAGGGCGATCCTTGTAGTGTCGGGAAACAATGGGCCGAATCCCGCGAGAGATCGGTGGAATGCTCTTCGAAGAGCATTTGATACGGCCCTTCGAAGGGCCGTGCGCCGGCGGCGGACCTTCCGGCAGGGGCCTTCCGCCGGTATTTTCTGTCCAAACCGTGCCTCTTTGCGATGGAATGCTCTTCGAAGAGCATTGATACGGCCCTTCGAAGGGCCGTCCCGGTCGCAGCGGCGAAACCGATAAGTGAAACGCCGTCCCGATCAGGATCGGAACGGCGCCAGACGCAGAAACCCGGGGACGCGCCCCGGGGTCCCGATCTTTCAGAGCAGCGATTTGACTTTCTCGGCCACCGCCTCGGCGGTGATTCCGAAATGGGCGTAGAGCTGATCGGCCGGGGCAGACGCCCCGAAACTGTCCATCCCGACGAAGCCCGCCTTGGCCTCGCGCCCGCGTTCCCCCAGCAACCACTGGTCCCAGCCTTGGCGCACTGCTGCCTCCACGGCCACGCGCACCGCGCCGCCGGGCAGAACCCGCTTGCGATAGGCTTCGTCCTGGGCGGCGAACAGCTCCATGCAGGGCATGGACACAACGCGCACGCCGATCCCTTCGGCCTGAAGGATATCACGCGCCGCCATGGCGATGGACACTTCCGACCCGGTCGCCATCAGAATCGCCTGCCGCTTGCCATCGGCATCGGCCAGCACATAGGCACCTTTCTCGACGAGGTTGGAGTTCTTGTGCTCGGTCCGCACCGTGGGCAGGTTCTGGCGGCTCAATGCCAGCGTCGACGGCGTCGCCTTCTGGTTCAGCGCCACTTCCCAGGCTTCGGCGGTTTCCACCGCGTCGGCGGGGCGGAAGACCAGCATGTTCGGCGTCGCGCGCAGCATCGCCAGATGCTCCACCGGCTGGTGGGTCGGGCCGTCTTCACCCACACCGATGCTGTCATGGGTCATCACGAATTGCACCGAGATCCCCATCAGCGCCGCCAGCCGCATCGAGGGGCGGGCATAATCGGTGAAGGTAAAGAAGGTGCCGCCATAGGGGCGCACGCCGCCATGCAGCGCCATGCCATTCATCGCAGCAGCCATGCCGTGTTCGCGGATACCGTAATAGACATAGCGACCCTTGCGGTTCTCTACGTCGAAGACACCCATATCGCCGGTCTTGGTGTTGTTGGACCCGGTCAGGTCTGCGGACCCGCCCATGGTCTCGCCCACCACCGGGTTGATCACCTCAAGCGCCATTTCGCTGGCTTTGCGGGTGGCAACCTTGGGCTGGGTCTCGGACACCTGCTTTTTCAGCGCCTTGATGGTGGCCGACAGCTTCTTGGGCATGTCACCGGCGAAGGAGCGGGCGAATTCCGCCTGCTTCTGGTTCGACAGCATCGCGACGCGGGTTTCCCATTCGCTGCGCTCTGCGGCCCCACGGGCACCGATGGCTTCCCAGGCGGATTTCAGATCGGCAGGGATCTCGAAGGGGCCGTATTCCCAGCCATAAGCCTCTTTCGCGGCTTGCAACTGGCCCGCATCGGTCAGCGCGCCGTGCCCCTTGGAGGTGTCCTGCGCCGCATGGCCGAGGGCGATATGGGTCTTGCAGGCGATCATGGCGGGGCGGGGCGATGCCTTGGCCGCGGTAATGGCCGCGTCGATGGCGGCGGGATCGTGCCCGTCGCATTCAAACACGTCCCAACCCGATGCCTTGAACCGCGCCACCTGGTCGGTGCGGTCCGACAGGCTGACCTTGCCGTCGATGGTGATGTCGTTGTTGTCCCAGAACACAATCAGGCGCGACAGTTCGTGCCGACCGGCCAGACCGATGGCTTCCTGGCTGATGCCTTCCATCAGGCAACCGTCACCGGCGATGCAATAGGTGTAGTGATCCAACACCTTGGCGCCCCACCGGGCGCGCAGGTTTTCTTCGGCCATGGCGAAACCCACGGCGTTGGAAATGCCTTGCCCGAGCGGGCCGGTGGTGGTCTCCACGCCCTCCACATGGCCGTATTCCGGGTGGCCTGCGGTGATCGCGCCCAACTGGCGGAAGTTTTTCACCTGCTCCAGCGTCATGTCGGCATAGCCGGTGAGGTGCAGCAGCGAATAGATCAGCATCGAGCCATGGCCAGCGGACAGGATGAAGCGGTCACGGTCAGGCCAGCGTGGGGCGCTTGCGTCGAACTTCAGATGCTTTTCAAAAAGCACGGTGGCGACATCGGCCATCCCCATGGGCATCCCGGAATGGCCGGAATTTGCAGCGGCAACCGCATCCAGCGTCAGCGCGCGGATGCAGGCGGCTTTGCGCCAGTGATCGGGGTTCCGGGCGGCAAGAGCAGAAAGGTCCAAAGGGCGCGTCCTTCATGTTTCATGTTAGCGGGCTCGCGCGCGGTCTTAGCAGAGGCGGGACAGAGTGCAAGCACGGGCAGCGGCGGAGGACTGCCAAAAACCGCGTAAAATCGGCCCGACCCGTGGATTTTCGCCCGGAAACGGTTGCAAAACCTGCCCGGATGCGATTCGCTGTATGTAGGGGCCCGGCGGGCAGACCGGCCCCGAACTGGCGCGTAAAAACAACAGCCCGGGGCACGCGCACGGGCAGCAGTATAGAAGAGGCGTGGCAAGAGGATGAACGAGACCACGGATCTGGACCAGATCGCGGCGTTGGAACACCGTATCACATCGGCACTTGACCGGATCGCTCGCGGGGCGGCCGCACGGGCCGTGTCCCCGGCGCCGACCGAAGACATGACCGAGATGGAGGAGCGGCTGGCGGCGATGTCCGCCGCGCTGGAGGAAACCCAGGCCGCGCTGCAATCGGAGCAAAGCGCCAATGCGGATCTGACCGAACGGCTGCGCGCGCTGGAAGCGGCGCGTCAGGCGGATGCCGATCAGGCCAGCCGTGATCTGGCGGCGATGCAGGAACAGCTGGACGCCGCGCAAAGCGCCACACCGGAACCCGACGCCGGGGCAAGCCTAGCCGATCTGCAAGCGGAACTGGACCGTCACCGCGAAGTGGAAAGCGTGCTGCGCCGCCGGATCGCCCGGCTGCGCGATGAACGCAAAGCGTCGCGGTCTGAAACCAACCAGGTGCGCGAGCAACTGGAAGAGGTGGAAGGCAAGCTCGACCAGCTTCAGGCCCTGACGGATGCCAGCGCCCCCTCGGCTTCGGGCGAACTGGCGCGGCTGCGCGAAAGCAACCGGACCTTGCGCGACACGGTGGATGAATTGCGCGAAGCGCTGGCCGGGGACGGTGCACCGGACGCAGACCTTGTAACCAGCGCATTGGCCGCCGAACTGGAAAGCCTGAAAGCCGACCGCGCCGCCGAGGCCGCCGAGGCCCGCGCCATCCTGTCCGAGATCCGCCCCGTCCTGCAAGGAGGCGCCGCAGATGCCTGAGATCGTGATTCATATCGGGGGCCGGGATTTCACCGTTGCCTGCCAGGAAGGCGAACAGCCGTTTCTGCAGGCTGCGGCCCAGATGCTCGATACCGAGGCCAGCGTGGTTCTGGGACAGATCGGCCGGATGCCGTCGGAACGGATGTTGCTGATGGCGGGGCTGATGCTGGCGGACAAGACCGCCGGGCTGGAAGAGGACCTGCAGCGCGCCGAGGACACCCTGCGCGCCCGCGACCGGGCTTTGGCCGATGCCGAGGAACGGCTGGCGGACCGGGCCCGCCGCATCACCGCGCTGGAAGCGGCACCGCCGCCCGATCCAGAACAGGTGGAGGTGCCGGTGATCCCCGCAGACGTGACCGATAGCCTGGCCGAGATTGCCGCCCGCGCCGAGGCGCTGGCGCTGGAACTGGAAGAGGGCGGGGCCGGGATAGCCAGCTGATCCCTGACACGTGGCCCTGATTTGGACGCCCCCCTAGTCGGGGGGCGTTTCATGTTCGTCTTTGCGCAACCATATTGCGGCCGACAGCCCGATCAGACAGGCGGCCAGCAGAACGGCCAACCAGGTCTCAGTCGCGCGGGCCGGGGTCATCAAGGCACCGGTCAGCCAGCTTAACCCGCCCCCCGCCGCCACCGTCAGCGACCCGGTGATTCCAGCAATACTGCCTGCCAGGTCGGGCGCGACCGACATCGCCCCGGCATGGCTGTTGGGCATGGTCAAACCATTGCCAAACCCCACGAACAACGTCGCCACGAACACCACCGGCAGGACCGGCCCAAGGATAAGCGTTAGCACCAACCCCGCCGCCACCCCGACCACAGCCGCGATGCGGCCCGCCAGGATCATCGCCGTCACCCCGGCGCGCACCGACAGGCGCGAGGACAGGAAACTGCCGACCAGAAACCCGGCCGTGACAGATCCGACAGCCACCCCGACCATGGCAGGCGTCAGGCCAAAGACCTGCCCCGCGACCAGCGGCGCCCCGGCCAGGAACACAAAGAAGGTGCCGGTGGAAAACATCATCGTCACCGCATAGCCCCAGAAGCGCGGCAGGCGCAGCAAGTGCCGGAACGCCGCCGCCATGGCGCGAAACCCACCGTTGCTGCGGGCGGCGGTTTCCCCCAGATCGTGCCAGCACCACAGCCACAGCGCCGCGCCGGCCAGCGCATAGCCCAGAAAGATCGCCCGCCAGCCAAACACCGTCTCCACCGCGCCGCCCGCCAAAGGCCCCAGCATCGGCGCAATGGCCATGGACATGCCCAACAGCCCGATCCGGGCCGCGGCCTGTTCCCGGTCATGGGTGTCGCGGGTGATGGCCAGCGCCATCGCAAAGCAGGAAATCACCGCGCCCTGCATCAGGCGCGCGGCCAGGAACAGCGGAAAGCTGGTGGCGAGATAGCACAAGGTAGAGGCCAGCGTGAACGCAGCCAGTGCCGCCAGCACGACCGGGCGGCGCCCGAACCGATCCGACAGCGGCCCGGCAACGATCTGGATCAGGGCGGTCAGCCCCAGATAACCCGCCAGCGCCAGATTGGCGGTGGCATAGCTGACCTGCAGTTCCGCCGCGATGGCGGGCAGCGACGGCAGGATCATGTTCAGCGTCAGCGGCGCCAGCGCCGTCAGGCCCACCAGCGTCCAGAAGCCCGGCGGGCGGGTAGCGGCGCGGCCCGGGGTCATCGCATCTGCCCCCGGCGCATCGGATCAGGCCCCGAAGATCGGGGACAGCAGCCGGGCGGCTTCATCCTTGGGACTGGCCAGCGTCTCGCGGTTTTCGCCGGGGTGAAAGCGGGCGCGGACAGCGGTCGGCATGGGCTTGGGTGTCAGCAGTTCGACGCGCGGCCCGTGCTTGGCGCTTTCCGCTTGCCAGCGGGTGACCAGCGCCCGCTGTGCGGCCTTGGACATGGCATAAGCGCCGCCATACATCGTCTCGCCTTCATCGTCGAAGAACACCGCGGTGGCGATGTCAGAGGGCGCGATCAGTGGCTCGACCATGGCCATCAGCCGCGCGGTGGCGCGGATATTGGTGGCGATATTGGCGTCGAGGTCTTTCTCGCGGATCTGCGCCGCAGGGGTCAGCGCGGTGGCGTGGATCGCGGCATGGACCCATATATCGGCCTTGCCCCACCGGTCATGGATCGACCGGCAGAGATGGGCCATGGCGGCTTCGGTGGTGATGTCCATCGGCGCAAGCGTGGTGCTGCCGCCTGCTGCCTGAATGCGATCGTCCAGCTCCTCCAGCCCGCCGGTGGTGCGCGCCACGGCCACCACATGGGCCCCGCGCGCGGCGAGCCATTCTGCACAGGCGGCCCCAAGGCCGCGCGAGGCGCCGGTGACAAGAGCGATCCGGCCGTCGAGCGATTTTTGTTCCATGATCCGCGTGATGGCCGGAATCCGGGGCCTTGGCAAGAGGGCGTGGCCCTTAGCTGCTTGACTTTGGACCGAGGGGCAGAGAGAAACGGCGCCTAGGGGAACTTGCTTTCAAAAGGAGACGCGCATGAGCCGCGAAATGACTCTGAGCCAGGCCGTGATCGGCAGCTCAAGCACTGCCCGCAAGGTAATGATGGTGCTGGCCGGATCGGCCTTTATCGCAGTTGCCGCCCAGATTTCCGTTCCGATGCTGCCGGTTCCCATGACCCTGCAGACCTTGGCCATTCTGATGGTGGGCTTCGCCTATGGGTCGCGCCTTGGGGCCGCCACGCTGCTGGTCTACCTGGCCGAAGGGGCGATGGGATTGCCGGTTTTCGCCAATGGGATGAATGGGTTGGCCTTCGCAGGTCCGACCGCGGGCTTCCTGCTTGGCTTCGTTGCTATGGCCTGGGCCGCAGGCTTTGCCGCTGAGCGTGGCCTGGCGCGTGGTGTGGTCGGCACGGCGCTGTCGGCGCTGCTGATCTCGGCTGCGCTTTACGTTCCGGGTGTGGCCTGGCCCGCGCTGATCGCTGGCGGTTTCGGGACCGAGGCCGGTTGGGTCGCGCAGGACGCAGGGTTCTACTGG
>ENA-OWNT01001866-OWNT01001866.1-seawater-metagenome-genome-assembly--contig:-NODE-1866-length-24028-cov-17.476055_pt1 | contig 24028 bp, 23 predicted proteins | sample MGYA00238136_ERZ651165 | MGnify/ENA primary metagenome ERZ651165 (study PRJEB26861, sample SAMN08777766) | seawater metagenome | isolation source: coastal seawater | place: USA: Florida | collected...
GGGGCATGGCGCAATTGGTAGCGCACCTGCTTTGCAAGCAGGGGGTTCGGGGTTCGAGTCCCCGTGCCTCCACCATAAGAAAGGCCCCGAACCGCGGAAACGCGGTCCGGGGCCTTTTGCATACCCTGCCATTTGCATACCCCGTCAACGGCAGACGCCCGTGCGGTCACTCCTTGGGCTTGGCGTAATCCGCCATCCCCTGCCAGTCGATGAACACGTAGGGTTCGTCGCCGAGTACCCAGGCATCGTGGCCCGGCGGGATGACGCCGAAGTCGCCGGGCCCGAACTCGAGCTCTTCGCCGTCGTCCATGACCACTTTGATGCGGCCGGAAATCGTGTAGCCGGTGTGGCTGGCCATGCAGCTGTCCGTCTTGGCGATCGGCTTGACGTGATCGGACCATTTCCAGCCCGGCAGGAACGTGGCCCGGCCAACCGGGCCGGCATCGAGGTTGACGAGGTCCACCTGACCCATGCCGTCGGCAACAGGACGTGTTTCTTCCGGCTCGTCCAGGCTCTTGCGGATCATTGACGCCATGATGGTCTCCTTTTTCGACGTTGGTGAAACCGGAATCTGAGACCGCGATTTAAGATTGGCACCGCGGTCTGCAAGGGTCAAGGAGTGGCGGACGGGCCTTCCGCGGCCTTCGGTCCCGCTAGTGTTGGAGCGTGAACTTCTTGCTTGCCGCCGTCGGGGTGCTGGGTGTGGCCTCGTCCGGGCCCCTGATCGCCGCCACGCTGGGCGCCACGTCGGTCAGTGCCCTCGCCATCGCCTTCTGGCGCAATGCGATTGGCTCCGTCGTCATGGCCGGCCCCGTGTTGGTCCGCAGCCCCCGTCAGTTCGGCAGGGTGACCGGAGCCGAGTTCCGCTGGTCGCTTGCCGCGGCAGTGGCCCTGGCACTGCACTTTGCCTGCTTCATTTCCTCCCTGCAGTTGACGTCGGTCGCGGCGGCGACGGCTCTGGTGTGCCTGCAGTCGGGCTGGATCGCCGTCTTCCAGCTCTTTCGGGGCGTCCGGCACCGCTGGCCGGTCCTGGTGGGACTGGGGATTGCTTTCGGCGGCGTCGTGATGATTACCGGCTTCGACATGGGTACCTCCCCCGGCGCGCTCCTGGGCGATCTTCTGGCCGTGGCCGGCGGTGCCCTGGCGGGCATCTACACGCTCGCCGGAGGCAAGGCGCGGCAGACCATGAGCACGGGGGTGTACACGACGCTCTGCTATGGCATGTGCGCCGCGGTCGTAGCCGGGATGGCACTGGTGGCCGGACAACCTTTGGCAGGGTTTGAGGCGGCCGGCTGGCTGGGAATCCTTGCTATCACCGTATGCGCGCAACTCGTGGGGCATACCGCGTTCAACCACCTGCTGGCCACCATGAGTCCGCTGCTCGTGTCCATGATCATCCTGCTGGAGATCCCGGGAGCGGCGCTCCTGGCTGCCGCCTTCCTGGGCGAGACGCTGCCGGCCGGGACCTACGCGGGACTGGCGCTGATCCTGGTGGGACTCGCCGTCGTCGTCCTGGGGCAGCGCGGTTCACGCTCCGGCGGGCGAGGTTTTGAGGGGCCAGGTGTTGAGGGGCAGGGCCCGGCGGTGCCTGGTGCTGAGCGGCTCGCGGAGCTGGGCACCGATTAGGTAGTGCCGATTAGGCCGCGCCGATTGGGCCGATTATGCAGCGCCTATGAGACCGCGGGCTAATTGACCGCGTGTCTATTGGCCGCCGCGCCGGGCGGGCTGGGCGGCGTTGACCGTGTGAATGGCGCGGAGCAGCTTCGCCGGGAAGTAGACCGAGAAGAACACCACCATGGGCGCCTTCAGGGCCATCTTCGTGACGTTGTGGGCCTTGTACGTGCGGTCAAAGCGCGTCACGTAGTAGCGGTAATCCCTTGGTGAGTCCTCGAGCCGCCGCGCGGACATGCCAGAGATCATCTGCGGCCAGTACTGGATCCGGAGTTCGTGTTCGGCGAGGTGCAGCGAAAGATCGATGTCCTCGTGCATCTCGTCGCGTTCGTCCCGGCACGTCTCTGTGCGGATGGTCAGCCATGCCGAGCGGCGGAGGGCCATATTGGACCCGAAGAGGAAGTGGTACTGGTGCTTAGCGAGTTTGAGCATCAGCTGGCGCATTTTGTCGTCCGCCTTGAGCCCGAACCGGCGCATCGGCATGTCGTAATAGACCACCGGACCGGTTGCAGCGTGGACAGAGTCGTCCGCGAAGGCTTTCTGGACCTGTTCCACCCAGTCGGGCTCCAGCACGGAATCGGCGTCGATCCGGCCGAGGATATCTCCCGTGGCGTGATCCAACCCGAAATTACGCGTGGGGATGAGCCCCTGGATGCGGTCCTGGCTGAGCAGGATGATGGGACTCTCCGGATACTCCAGCTGCATCTGCCGCACAATGTCCGCCGTGCGGTCCTTGGACATGTTGTCCACCACGATGATCTCGTGGGCAGGAACCGACTGGTACACCGCCGCGATCAGGCACTGCCGGATGACGCTTTCCTCGTTGTACGCCGGGATCACAATAGATACAGCCGGCGGCGAAGCAGTGAGCAGGGCGTCCTGGGGTGATCTATGGGGTGACATCACCATCAATTTAGCATCTAGGCTCCCGGTCAAACCGGGGCCGCGCTTTGCCCCGGCTACAGTCCCGGGTGAAACAAAGGGAGGGATCCCGCACTGTGGCGGAATCCCTCCCTTTGAGAGGTGCAGTACACCTCACGGAAGCCGGACGGCGACTGGCGCCGCGTCCGCTCCTGCGGCGTGTGCCGGATGGAGCTACTTGCCCGGCTTGTCTGTGCCGTTGTTCAGGCTGGCCGCGATGTTGCGTACAGCCGTCTTGGCGTCGGTGGCAGCCTTGGTGGTGGCCTCCGCACTGTCGTCGGCGATGTCCTTGGCAGCGTCCTTCGCATCCTCGGCCGTGGCAGCTGCGGAATCGGCCGCCTTTGCCGACGCATCGGCCACAGAATCCGCTGCCGCTACGGCTGCTGACCCGGCCTTGTCGGCCGTGTCCTTCAGCGCATCGCTGACGGTGGTGGGCGCCGTCGGGGCGGGTGTTACCGGCGTCGGTACCTTCCAGGGATCCTCCACCGGCCTGGAAGCCCGCCAGGCGGCGACACCGGCGGCAACTGCGGCTGCGATGATGCCGAAGATCAGCAGCCCGCGGTGCTTGGGCTTCTGCGGCTTGCCGAGTTTGGCGCTAGCGTTCTTGCTGGCATCGCTGGCAACTGCCTTGATGTTCTTGCCCGCAGACTTTGCATGTCCCTTGGCAGCCTTCGCCTGACCCTTGACGCCATGGACCACACCGGAGTCAACAAGCTTCTGCGCGACGGCATCCACGTGGGCCGGGGCACTTTCCAGCGTGCGGTGGACGGCCTCGGAAGCGTGCCCGATCTGGTCCGAAATCCTGGGAAGGTACTCAACGACCACCAGGTCGCGAGCGTTGGCGATCACCGGTGCCGCCTTGTCCACGGCCTCGTGCAGGCGCGGGGTCGCGTTTTCCGCGGCCTCGTGAATCTTCGGCGCAAGCTGGGCCAGGCTGTCCTGAAGACGAGGGGTCACAGTAGCGACGCTGCCGGCCAGATTCTGGGCGGCCGATTTGAGCCCCTCCTGGATCTTGGGAGAAGCGGTATCCAGTCCGTGCTGCAAACGGGGAACAGCCCAATTCACGGCCGCTTCAACCCGCGGGCCCGCCCAATCCTTGGCGCTGTCTACTCCCGTGCTGACTGACTGCTCCAGGTCACGGGTAATACGATCCGCTTTCTTCACAACTACCTCCCGATTAATGTGACGGTTCTGCTGTTAGCCTACGTGTCTAGGAACGCACCGGCTATTCTTCAGACCGATTTCCAGTGGATTTCACCCAGCGCGGAACTGTCTGTGCGGCCCTATACGTGCCGGGCCGCCGTGGAAGAATAGGGCCTATGACTGCCAACGCAACAGCAAAAGCCACTATCCACACGAGCCTCGGCGACATCGTCGTCAACCTCTTCGGCAACCACGCGCCGAAGACCGTCGACAACTTCGTCGGCCTGGCCACCGGTGAGAAGGCCTGGACCCACCCGGAAACGGGCGAGGACAAGACGGGCACGCCGCTCTACGACGGCACCATCTTCCACCGCATCATCAAAGACTTCATGATCCAGGCCGGCGATCCCCTGGGCCGCGGCACCGGCGGACCGGGCTACAAGTTCGACGATGAAATCCACCCGGAACTGACCTTCAACGAGCCGTACAAGCTGGCCATGGCCAACGCCGGCATCCAGATGGGCCGCGGCACCAACGGTTCGCAGTTCTTCATCACCACCATCCCCACCGGCTGGCTGCAGGGCAAGCACAGCATCTTCGGTGAGGTCGCCGATGAGGATTCCAAGAAGGTCGTCGACGCAATCGAGGGCGTCCGCACCGGTATGGGCGACCGCCCCGTCGAGGATGTCACCATCAACAGCATTGATATCGAGAAGCTCTAACCCACACCATGAGCTACGGAATTCCGGCGGCAGAGCCGTCCGCGGAGGTCCCGGTATGCCCCAGGCACCCGGACCGGCCCGCCTATGTGCGCTGCCAGCGATGCGGGCGCCCGGCGTGCCCGGATTGCCAGCGGGCGGCCGCCGTCGGATTCCAATGCGTTGACTGCGTCAACGAAACCAAACGCACGACGCCGAATGTCAGGACCGTCTACGGCGGCGCCGTGACCACCGGCAGGCCCGTGGTCACGTACGTGATCATCGGCCTGTGTGCCCTCGTCTATGCGCTGCAGTGGATCGTCCCCAACGACGGGATCTACCAGCAACTGGCCTACGCCCCCGCCTTCACGGACAGTGAGCCGTGGCGGATGCTGACCTCGGCCTTCCTGCACTCCCAGGGCTTCCTGCTCCACATTGTCCTGAACATGTACACGTTGTGGATTTTTGGCCAGATCCTTGAGCCGCTGCTGGGCCACGCCCGCTTCCTGGCCATCTATCTGCTCTCTGCCGTCGGCGGTTCCGCCGGTTTCCTCCTGCTGACCCCGGTTTACCCCGTGAACGGCCCCGTCGGCCTCGTGGGCGCCTCCGGCGCAATCTTCGGCCTGTTCGGCGCCCTGTTGGTGGTTCAGCGGCAACGCGGCGGCGATATCCGCCAACTCCTGGTCCTGATCGCCATCAACGGGGTGATTGGCTTCATGGTTCCCCAGATCGCCTGGCAGGCGCATCTTGGCGGCCTCGTCACGGGTGCCCTCAGCGCAGTCGTCATTGCCTACACCCCCCGCGGCCCCCGGCAGACTCTGGTGCAGGCAGTCGGCCTCGCCGCCGTCCTGGCCCTGGTGATTGTCGTGTCGGCCGTCCGGATGGCCGGCGCCGCCGCCTGACCGCTCCCGCTGCTGTTTCCAGCTGATCCCTGCTGTTTCCCGCGTCCGGCGGCAAAAGCCGGGGGTCGAGTTCAGCAGCCGGGTTCAGCAGCCGGGTTCAGCAGCCGGTTCAACTGTCGGGTTCAACTGTCGGTTCAGCTCCCCAGTAGGCTCCCCGCCGGGCCCTTTGCTAGGCCCGTTCCATTTCTGGTGTTCGGCGGGCAGGGCCATTTCCCGGGACCCAGGCCCGGAGTCCTCGCACCCGGATCCCCGCCGAATCCACTACCCCCAAATTGATGGGGACGGAGTCTGAAGTTTTCCACATGGGTTATCCACATTGTTAATAACTTACAAGCGTGTAGTTCATGGGGCCTGCACCGATCTGACCGCCCGGGCTGGCGAATTTTCGGGCGTCTGGAGTTCCCGCACGGGCGATCTCCACACCTGTGGATAACTTCTGTGGGTTGTTCTGTTAGTAAGTGGACAACGTTGCCGGCGGGGCCTGGAGACTTGGCTGCACCGCCCGCCGCGCCCGGCACGCCCGGCACGGCCCGCGGGACGCCCGTGATGTGTTTCAACAGGGTTATTCACAGTGTTAATAACTTGGCGGTCCGAGGATTCGCGGGAAACAAGTCGCCTCACGGCGCCACGGCGGGGTTTACGGCTTCTCCGTCCGGGCGGTTATCCCCAGCTGTGGATAAGTTGTGGGTAGAGACCTGTTACTAAGTGGATAACATTTCCGGAGCGCACGCGCAGCCCGGCAGCTACCTTGAGGTCCACCCGGGTGCCGGCGGCAACTTCCGCAACGAGCCAAATGAGGGCTCGTGGCGGGGTGGCAACACTTATCCACAGACAATCCACACTGTTAATAACTTACAGGCGTGTAATTCACATCCGGCGGGGATCGTCGCGGTCTTCTGAGCGCCCGGCTGTGGCCCGGCGCGCGCGCCGCGGCGGGCAGATCGGAGGGAACTTATGAACAATGTGGATAAGTTTCCCCAGACTTGTGCACAGCTGTGGATAAACGAATCCGCCGCTGCACGACCCGCCGCATCAGAGGGGCCAGACCCCCGAGGTTCCGCGCCGGTGGCTGTCCAGCAGATGGGTGTCCACCATCCCGATAGCCTCCATGAGCGCGAACATGGTGGTGGGCCCGACGAAGGCAAAACCCTTCTTGCGCAGCGCTTTGGAAAGCGCGATGGACTCGGCCGAGGTGGTGGGGACCTGGTCGAGGGAGTTGGGCCGGGGTGTGGTTTCCGGCTGGAACGCCCACACGAAGTCGACCAGGCCACCGTCGTCCCTCAACGCCAGGGTGGCACGGGCGTTGGTGATGGTTGCCTGGATCTTGAGCCGGTTCCGGACGATGCCGGCATCCAGCATGAGCCGTTCCACGTCGGCGTCGGTGAAGGAGGCCACCAGGTCGGGGTCGAAGTCCTTGAACGCCGCACGAAAAGCGGGGCGCTTGCGCAGAATCGTTGCCCAGGACAGCCCTGCCTGGAACCCCTCGAGACTGATTCGCTCGTAGAGGCCCTGCTCATCCCGGACCGGCATTCCCCACTCGGTGTCGTAGTACTCGCGCAGCATGGGATCCACGGCCGCCCACGCGGGCCGGGCCAGTCCGTCATCGCCAATGGTTGAGCCGCTTGCTGCCGGGGTCATCTGGGGTCCTTTGCTGGGGTTGTGTCGCTCCCAGCATTATCGATCACGGGGACCCGGCCTGTCGGCACCGCTCCGGGGTTTAACGACGACGGGCCTTCGCACCGTGTGTAAACGGCAGAGGTGTGTGGCGTGTTTTTCGCAGCGTTATGTGACGCTCATGGTCGGTCCTGCGACTCGCCTTCGGGTGGCGTGGTCGTTGCGGTGTTCGCGTTGGCTGGAGCCGGTTCGGCCGGACGTTTTCCGGTGGTACTCCAGCTGGTGAGGAAGTCGAGTTGTTGTTGGGCGTGGCTTCCCGGTTCGGCGGTGTAGGCGATGAGGGTCAGTCCCTCGCCGGGGAGCTCGAGTGCATCACCGGTGAGTTCGATGTCTCCGATGAGCGGGTTATGCAGTGTCTTGCGGGCGGAGCGGTGGAAGCGGACGTTGTGCCGTGCCCAGCGCGTCGAGAATTCCGTGCTTCCGGTGGCAAGGTCACCGATGAGGCTGTTCAGGGCCCTGTCGTGGGGGCTGCGGCCGGCTTCGGTGCGGAGCGCAGCGGCAAGGTCATCCGCGATCGTATTCCATTCGAGAAAAAAGTCCCGGGACCGCGGATCCAGGAACATGAACCGTGCGAGGTTCAGCGGCAGGGAGTCGGCACTGAGGATGCCCCCGTAGAGAGCGAAGCAGAGGCTGTTGGCGGCCACGATGTCCATCCGGGTGTTGCGGACATAGGCGGGCGTGCCGGTCATCCCGGCCAGTATCCGCTCAATGCTGGGCCGGACTTCTGCCCGGACCCGGCGCTTCCCTGATTCCCGCGATGGCGCGGCGGCCTTGGCCAGATCCAGCAGGTGGGCTCGTTCGGCCTCGTCGAGCCGGAGGGCGGCGGCGAGGGATTCAAGTACGCCCTCGGAGACTCCCCGCAGATTTCCGCGTTCGAGCCGGGCGTAGTATTCGGTGCTGACGCCGGTAAGCATGGCCACTTCCTCGCGTTTGAGGCCGGCTACCCGCCTCGTCCCGCCAAAATCGGGCAGCCCGGCCTGGGCAGGAGTGATGCGCGACCGCCGGCTCATGAGGAACTCGCGGACGTCTTTACTGTTGTCCATGGCCTCTACGCTACGACGGCCCGGCCCGGCCTAACAGGAACTGCCAGTACACCGCACGGCAGGTACTCCCGCGCGCAGGAATTGGCTGATTTTCTTGAATGAGTCCAGTTTCCCCATCCTGCAAGGACACCATGTCGTTATCCACGCTCAGCCCCTCGAAGACAGTGGCCCGGCCGCGCGCAGCGCTGGCGGTAGCCATGCTCGGGTTCTTCGTAGTTGCCCTGGACGCCCAGATCGTGAACGTCGCCCTGCCCGAGATCCGCAACGACCTCGGAGGCGGCCTGTCCGGCCTGCAGTGGATAGTCACCGGCTACACCCTGATGTTTTCGGCCTTGCAGCTCTTCTCGGGGACTTTCTCCGACCGGGCCGGGGCCCGCCGCGCCTATGGCCTCGGCGTGATCCTGTTCACCGTCGCGTCCCTGGCGTGCGGGTTCAGCCCGAGTCTGCCGGCCCTCGTTGCCGGCCGAATCCTGCAGGGCATCGGCGCGGCGATGATCACCCCCAGCTCTCTGGCGCTCCTCCGGGAGGCCTACCAGGACGCGGCCGGGCGCGGCCGGGCCATCGTGTACTGGGGCCTGGGCGGCTCCGTCGCCGCGGCGGCAGGCCCGGTGCTCGGCGGCGTCCTCACCCAGATCGACTGGCGGCTGATCTTCTTCGTCAACCTACCGGTCGGTGCGGCAGCGCTCATGGTCCTCTCCCGCGTCGCCCCGTCGCCCCGGCGGCCGATGCCTTTTGACTGGCTCGGCCAGATCACGGCCGTGCTGGCCCTGGCCACCCTGACCTACGGCATCATCGAAGGCGCGTCGATTGGCTATGGGAGCCCTGAAATCCTTACCCTGTTCGCTGTGTGCACGGCGTCGGCGGGCGCATTCGTGCTGGCGCAGGCCCGGGGAAGGCATCCCATGGTCCCGCTGGACCTGTTCCGTTCACGCACAGTCTCCACTGCCCTGGCCATAGCGCTCGTCACGATGGCGGCCTTCTATGGCGTCGTTTTCCTCCAGAGCCTGTACTTCCAGCAACAACGTGGTGCCACCGCGCTGGAGACCGGCTTGTTATTCCTGCCCATGACCGGCCTCGTCGCCCTCCTCAACCCCCTCGCGGCCCGGCTGATGGCCCGGTTCGGAAACGTGGCCATGATCGCCGCGGGCCAACTGCTCATGGCCCTTGGCCTGGCCGGCCTCTGGCTGCTCCCCGCCGACGCGACGCCCCTGCTTGTGGCGCTCGTCATGGTCCCCGTCGGCGTCGGCGGATCTTTCACCGTGCCGCCGATCATCGCCCTCGTCATGGACCACGTGCCGGCCGAGAATGCAGGGACCGCCAGTGGAGTCATCAACACCGCCCGGCAGGTCGGCGGCTCCCTCGGCGTCGCAATCTATGGCGCCCTGCTCGCCGGGCACGACTTCATGGCCGGGCTCCGCCTGGGCCTCGGCATCACCGCCGTCGTACTCGTGATCCTCGTCGCCGCGACCCTGCGACTCCGGCACGCGAACCATTCACGGCAATAGTCCAAGGAAAGATACCATGCAACTCATACCCACCGCCCCCACGGCGAAAGCCCCGGCGTCGAGGTTCACGGGAGACGTTTACGTCAACGCGCTGCACAGCGGCGAGGCCCCGTCCAGACTCGTGGCCGCAATGGTCCGGTTCGCCCCGGGCGCCCGCACGAACTGGCACTCCCACCCCCTCGGCCAGGCCCTGCACTGCACCGACGGGACCGGGATCGTCGCCACCCGCGACGGCACTGTCATGGTCATGCGCCCGGGGGACACAGTCCACACTCCGCCCGGCGAGGAACACTGGCACGGCGCCACCAGGGACAGCATGATGTGCCACCTGGCCATGGTCGAACACGACGGCGGGCAGAGCGCCACCTGGCTCGAACCCGTTAGCGACCGGGACTACGAAACCGCCCACGCGCAAACCCGCCGATAACCACATACAAAGCAAAAGGAAACCCCATGCATAACGTGACCCTCAACAACGGCGTTCAGATGCCGATCCTCGGCTTCGGCGTCTTCCAGATCCCCGACGGCGAAACCCAGGCCGCCGTCGAGGCCGCCCTCGCGGCCGGTTACCGCCACCTGGACACGGCGGCCTCCTACGGCAACGAGGAAGCCGTCGGCGCGGCGATCAAGGCCAGCGGAATCGCCCGCGATGAACTTTTCGTCACCACGAAGCTCTGGATCCAGCACGCCCCGACCGGCAACGTGCAAGACGACTCGAAGCGCGCCTTCGGAAACTCACTCCGCAGACTCGGACTGGACTACCTCGATCTGTACCTGATCCACCAGCCGCTCGGAGACTACTACAGCGAGTGGCGGGCCATGCAGGATCTCCACAAGGAAGGACTGGCCCGTGCCATCGGCGTGTCAAATTTCCATCCCGACCGGCTGGTCGACCTCATCGACCACAACGAGATCGTCCCGGCCGTCAACCAGATCGAGACCCACCCCTTCCACCAGCGCGCCGCAGACCAGGCGCTGATGCGCGAACGCGGCGTCCAGATCGAGTCTTGGGGTCCCTTCGCCGAAGGAAAGAACAACCTCTTCACCAATCCGGTCCTCAGCGCCATCGCCGAGGCACACGGCAAGTCTGTCGCCCAGGTGGTGCTCCGCTGGCTCATCCAGCGCGAGGTGGTCGTCATCCCCAAGTCCGTCCGGCCGGAGCGAATGGCCCAGAACCTCGATGTCTTTAACTTCACGCTCACCGACGAGCAGATGAGTCGGATCGCCGCCCTGGACACCGGCGCCAGCCTCTTCTTCGACCACCGCGACCCCGCGATGGTGAGCTGGCTGGGCGGACGCCGGATCGACTAACCAGGCCCGTCCGGGTGACCCGACCGGTCGCCGGGACGGATCCCTTTGCCGTCGGCCCCGTCCCCGGGGCCTTGACCGACCCGGGCAGCAAACACGACCAGAGAGACCCCGCAATGTTCACGAGCTCAGAGGCCATTTGCCGGCGCTCAGTCCTGCGTTCGGCCGTCAGCGGTCTGGGCGCTGCCGTGATCACGGCCGGAACTTCGGGCTGCGCCCCGGGAGAACGGAACGCCCCCATGTCCTCGCAGGAGACGGCCACGTCACCCTCCGAACAGGGCACGCCAGAGCCCCGGGAAGGCCGGCGGACCCTGCTCGCCTACTTCTCCCGTGCCGGGGAGAACTATTACTACGGCGGCCGCACCAGCCTCGACGTCGGCAACACCGAGGTGCTGGCCGGCATGATCGGCAACCTCATCGCGTGCGACGTACACCGCATCGAGGCCGCCGACCCCTACCCCGACAACTACGACGCGACCGTCGCCCGCAATGTCCGCGAACAGGAAAGCAACGCACGCCCGGCCATCGCCTCGCCGCTGCCCTCGATCGAGGGGTACGACGCGATACTGCTGGCTAGCGGGATCTGGAACGTCCGGACGCCAATGATCATGACCACATTCGCCGAGAGCTTCGATTTCACGGGCAAAACCATCTACCCGGTCACCACCCACGCCATGAGTGGGCTCGGTACCACCGAACGGGACTACGCCCGCTCCTGCCCCGGGGCGACCGTCGGCGAAGGGCTCGCGGTGCGGGGCGAAGAAACCCGGGACGCCGGACCGTCTGTCGAGGCCTGGCTGCGCCGCACCCGGCTATTGCAAAGTCGGTCACGCCCGGCGGGGTGATCTCCCCTCGTTCAATCCCAAACCGCTTCACACATCACCCTAAAGGACCCCATCATGAGCGATTCAAACCAGACCCGAGCCCAGCAACTCATCGGCGACTTCGCCCCCAAGCTCGTGGATCTCACCGACAACGTGCTCTTCGGCGACATCTGGGAACGGAGCGGGCTTTCCCCGCGTGACCGCAGCCTCGTCACGGTCGCCAGCCTCATCACCAGCGGCAGCACCGACCAACTCCGCGGACACCTCGTCCGGGCCAAGGCCAACGGCCTGACCGAAACCGAACTCAAGGAAGCCATCATCCACCTGGCCTTCTACGCCGGCTGGCCCAAGGCGATGTCCGCCATCACGGTGGCAAAGGAAATCTTCACTTCCTGAAGCCGCACAATCCTGCGTCCCGCCAATCAGGATCGCGACGTGCATGCGTCGAACAGACGACCGTTCCTGACCCCGCGGGCCGGCACACTGTGTGGACCGGCCCGTCTGGGGATTAGCGTGCGGAGGCTTGTTTCAGGAACGCCAGCGCGTGGTCATCAGGAAGCCGATGATCGCGATGCCGAACCCGGCGACGATGTTCCACGATCCCCATGCCTGCACGGGGAAGACGCCTTCGGTGATGTAGAACGTGATGATCCACAGCAGGCCGATGATCATCAGGCCAAACATGACGGGCTTGAACCAGACCGGATTGGGCTTGTAGGTCTCCGCAGCAGTCTGCGGGGCCACTTGGGCAGTCCTTTTACGCGGCTTCGAGACGGGCACTGATCCTCCTTGGCGGGCTGGAACAAGAGTGGCAGTGTGGCTTGATATCCTGCAGGCACTGAGCCCCTGCGGCCAACACGCTCTTGGTCAGATGTGAATTCTTTTCGTCGCACAATTCTAGCTGTAGTTCAGGCCACACCGTTGACCCCGCAATCGCCCCCAGGAGAACATTGCCGCAGTTGGAGCTGAGATCCGGCCGCACCGGCCGTACCCGCCACGGCCTGCTCCGGCGCGGCGTCCAGATCGCAGGCGAGCTGCTGATCACGTCCGGCGTGATTCTCCTGCTCTTTGTGGCATGGCAGTTGTGGTGGACCAATGTGGACTCCGATGCCCGGCAGCGCGACGCCGTCAAGGACTTTGCCCGCGGCATGGGAACCGGCAGCTCTGCGGCGCCCGCGCCGCCGGGACCCAGACCGGATGAAGTCAGGCCAGACGGCGCCGGGCAAGCGGCAGTGGCCTCCGAACCGGCCGTTGCCACGGAACCGGAAGAGGGCGCGACGATCGGCATCCTGTACGTCCCCCGGTTCGGTGCCGGGTACACGCGTCCGATCGTTCAGGGAACCACCCCGGCGGTGCTGGACACTCTGGGCATCGGCCACTATCAGGGCACGGCCATGCCGGGCGCAGCGGGAAACTTCGCCGTGGCCGGGCACCGGCAGACGCACGGCGCGGTCCTGGACAATATCGACGCACTGGTGCCCGGCGACCGAATCTACGTCCAGACCCGCGAGGGCTACTATGTCTACGTGTTCCGGAACAGCCAGACAGTCCTCCCCTCGCGGACGGATGTGCTGCTGCCGGTGCCGCTGCGGCCCGGCGCCGTGCCGACCGAGCGCTACCTGACCATGACGAGCTGCAACCCGCGCTTCGGCTCCCAGGAACGCTTTGTCGCCTACGCCTTGCTGGAGCGGTGGCAACCTGTTTCGGCGGGACCACCGGCCGAAATCGCTTCCCAGGCGGCTCGCGCGGCCGCGGAGGGCTGATGCATGTATAGCTGGCTTTTCCGCCACCTTCCCGGCCCCTTGTGGCTCAGGATTGCGACGGCGCTGGTGCTGGCGGCCGGAGCACTGGTATTGATGGTTCAGATCCTTTTTCCCTGGCTGGCGCAATTCACCCAGTTAACAGATTCAACGATTGGTTCAGCAAGGCACCCATGAGCACAACCAAGATCCTGGTCGTAGACAACTACGACAGCTTTGTTTACACCCTGGTGGGTTATCTCCAGGAACTCGGCGCGGAGACCACGGTGGTCCGTAACGACGACGTCACCCTCGCCGAGGCGATCGAAATGGCCGAGGCACGCGACGGCGTCCTGATCTCTCCCGGTCCGGGGAATCCGGCCGAGGCCGGCGTCTGCATTGAGCTGATCAAGTGGTGTGGCAGCCACGGCAAGCCCATGCTGGGCGTGTGCCTGGGCCATCAGGCGCTGGCAGAGGCCTACGGGGGTACTGTGACCCACGCTCCCGAACTGATGCACGGCAAGACGTCCCTCGTGGAACACCACGGAACCAGTGTCTTTGCCGGACTCCACTCACCCCTCACGGCCACCCGCTACCATTCGCTGGCCGCTGTCCGCGAGAGCATCCCGGAGGTCCTGGAGATCACTGCGGAGACGGGCACAGGCGTTGTGATGGGGCTGCAGCACCGTACCGCACCGCTGTGCGGTGTCCAGTTCCACCCGGAATCCGTCCTCACCGAAGGCGGCTACCAGATGCTGGGCAACTGGCTCGAGTCGCTGGGCATGGCCGGCGCCGCCGAACGGGCCGCCGACCTTAGCCCGCTCATCAAGCATTGACCCGCTAAGTAATTAGTCCACGGCCGACGACGGCGGTCCCCGGCTCTTGCCGGCGGCCCGCACCGGCCTACGGGAACAAGCCGCCCAGGAGTGCGTCCTCCTTGGACGCGGTCTTGGTGGGAGTCGGCGACGGCGTCGGGGTCGGCGCGGGAGGCGGCGCTGGCGCCTTCGCCACGGTCACGGTAATGGTCTTGCCCTGCTCCACGAGTGAATCCGCGGCATCGGCCTGGCCCGTCACCTTCCCCGGAGCCACCTGGGAGTTCTCGACTTCTGTGGCATTAAGCTTCAGGCCCTGTTCCTTCAGTTTCGCCTCCGCGTCCGCCAGCGGCAGCCCGATCAGCTGCGGCACAGCCACCTTGCCGGTGGAGACGACGATCTCGACGGCGTCCGCTACGGCGACAATCTGGCCCGGGGCGGGCTTGGTGGTGATGACAATGCCGACCGGAACCGTGGGGTCGTTGGACATTTTGGTGGTTAGCGAACCGGTCAGTCCCTTTTGGTGCAGGAGATCGCGGGCTGCCGCCTCGGTCCGGCCGGGCAGGTCCGTCGGGATCGTGACAGCGCTGGGGCCGTCGGAGATATTGAGGATGATGTCCGAGTTGGCGTCCATGGAGCTTCCCGAGGTCGGGACCGTGCCAATGGCGCTGCCCTTGGGAATGGTCTCGTGCTGCAGCCGTTTGAGCTGCGGCTTGAATCCGGCGTTGTACAGCCGTTGCAGGGCCTCGGATTCCGTCAGGGATGTCACCGTGGGAACCAGCACCTTGGTTGCCTGCGGCGGGGCCTGATTCATGAGGTTGTACAGCCACAGGCCGCCTCCGGCCAGCACCAGCAGCGTCAGGACCACAAGAGTCGCGATCCAGGTGCGGCGCCGCGACTTCTGAAGCGGCGTGTGCTCGCGTTCGACAGGCAGCGCCAAGGGCAGGCTTCCGGTGTCCGCCGTGCCGTAGAGCTCGGTGCCTGCCGGCGCCAGCAGGTGGTCGTCGTCGGGCGTTTCTTCGGCGGGCCGCAACCGGCCGCCGGGAGAATCGTCCAGGAACTTGGCCCCGGTCAGCGTGAAGGCTGCCGTGGGCGCCAAGGGGTCGTGCCGGGGAACGGCGTTAGTGGGATCGGTCGGGGCTTCGCTGGCGGCCGGCGCGGTTACCGGAACGCCGCTGCGTGCGGCCCGCAGGGCGCGGCGGAAGGCGGCCGCGTCCTGGAAACGGTCCGCGCGGTTCTTCTGCAGGGCCTTCATCAACACGCTGTCCAGGGCAGCGGAGACTTCCGGGTTGAGGCTGCTGGCGGGCTCGGGAATCTCACGGACGTGCTGGTACGCCACGGAGACGGGGCTGTCACCGATGAACGGCGGCCGGCCGGTCAGCATCTCATACAGAAGGCATCCGGCGGAGTAGAGATCGCTCCGTGCGTCCACGGTTTCGCCCCGGGCCTGCTCCGGGGACAGGTACTGGGCGGTGCCCACCACGGCCTGCGTCTGCGTCATGGTGGCCGACGAGTCCGCCATGGCGCGGGCGATCCCGAAGTCCATGACTTTGACACTGTTCGAATCCGGACAAAACATCACATTGGCGGGCTTGATGTCGCGGTGCACGATCCCGGCTTTGTGACTGTAATCGAGCGCGGACAGCACGCCCAGCGTGAAGTCGATCGCCTGGTCAATGGTGACGTCCTTGGCCCGGATCAGGTCCCGGATCGTCTTGCCGGAGACGTATTCCATCACAATGTAAGGCACCCGGACGCTGTCGTCGTGGTCACCGGGGACCGCGTGGTCCCCGGTGTCGAAGACAGCCACGATCGAAGGGTGGTTGAGTGCCGCGACAGCCTGGGCTTCGCGTTTGAACCGGGCCTGGAACTGGGGGTCCCTGGCCAGGTCCGGGCGCAGCAGCTTGACGGCGACAGTGCGTCCCAGCCGGGTGTCGACGCCGCGGAAGACGTCCGCCATGCCGCCGCGGCCGATCAGCTCACCCAGCTCATAGCGCCCGCTGAGGACGCGCTGGGTGTTCACCGGGCGATCCTCCCGGTGCGACGGAGTGCGGGGTGGGTTGCTCATGGCTGCCTAGGGTGCCGACTTGGTAGGCGACGGTGTTGTGGCCGTGGCCTTGGCGAGATGGTAGGTCACAACACTGCCGGCGACCACCTTGCTCCCGGACGGAGGTTCAGAGCTCACGAAGGTCCCCGGATCTTCCTTCTTGTTGGTGGGACTGACGTCGGCTCCCTTGGCCCAGCGAAGCCCGGCGTTCTGGATGGCCTGCTGGGCCTCAGCCTCGCTGGCGCCTGCCGGGATGGACGGGACGGACACCATTTCCGGTCCCTTGGAGTAGCTGACGGTGATGGTTTCGCCGGGCTGGACCGGACCGGAGGGGTCGATGTTGGTGACGGTGCCGGGCGTCGCGTCGTTGACAACCTCGACGCCGGTGACCTGCAACCCCTTGCCGATCAGCTCGTTGCGGACCTCGTTGAACGGCCGGCCCAGGTAGGCATCCGGGATCAGGTTGACGGCTGCCGGGGTGGACTCGGTGGGCGTCGCTGAACTGGCGGTGGGGCTGGGGGTCTCGGACGGGGAAGCGGACGACGCCGACGGGGTGGGGCTGCTCGGCTTCGTGGCGCTGGTCGTGGCACCGCTTGTGGCCGGCGCCTGCGAGGGAAAGATGTTGCCGGCCTGACTCAGCACCACGCCGGCCAGGGCGAACACCACCAGCAGGATCAGGGCAATCAGGGGCCAGGTCCACGGGCTGCGCCCGCGGCGCTTCGTCTCTTCGCCGTGTTCTTCCTCGTCGTCGTAGTCTGTATCGTCCTGAACCCAGTTCCGCTCGGCCGCCAGGGCATCGGCGCGGTCGAACGCGTTGCGGGCCCCGTAGCCGCTGGCAGCGGCCGCACCGGCCGCCAGGCCTGCTGCGGCTCCGGCGCCGGCTGCACCGACGACGGGCAGCGCGGAAGTTGCCGACGCCGACCTGTCCTCGGCAGCGCTGGAGGCGATGACGCTGGTGGCCGCTGTGGGGACATCAACCGGGGCCGTGATGGGCCCGGTCGCCGCCTCGAACAGGAGCATCCCGGGAACTGCCGCCTGTGCCGCGGCGATGTCACCGTTGCGGATGGCCTCGGCTGCCTCGGACAGCTTGATGGCGTCGGCGGGGCGGTTCTTCGGGTCCTTGGCCAGCATGGACATCAGCAGGGCTCTGACCGGTCTGGGCAGTGTGTCCGGCAGCGGCGGCGGCGCGTCGTTGACCTGGGCCAGTGCGATGGCAATCTGGGATTCACCGGAGAACGGCCGGTGGCCCGTGAGGCATTCGTAGCCGATCACGCCAAGGGAGTAGATGTCCGACGCTCCGGTGGCCGTCTGGCCTGTGGCCTGTTCCGGCGCCAGGTACTGGGCGGTGCCCATCACCTGGCCGGTCTGGGTCAGCGGAACCTGGTCGGCCAGGCGCGCGATGCCGAAGTCGGTGACCTTGACGCGGCCGTCCGGGGTGATGAGCAGGTTTCCCGGCTTGATGTCGCGGTGCACGAGGCCCTGCGCGTGGGCGACGGCCAGGGCACGCGCCGTCTGCGCGATCATCGAGAGGGTGCGGTCAGGGGAGAGCACCTGCTCGTGCTCGATGATGCTGCTCAGCGGCTGGCCCGGAACCAGTTCCATGACGAGGTAGGCCGACCCCTCTTCCTCGCCGTAGTCGAAGACGTTGGCGATGCCCACGTGGTTCAGGAGGGCGGTATGGCGTGCCTCGGCGCGGAAGCGCTGCAGGAACCCGGGATCACCCGTGTATTCCTCCTTGAGCACCTTGATGGCGACAATGCGGCCAAGGATCAGGTCTTTGGCTTTCCAGACTTCTCCCATGCCGCCGATCGCAATACGCGTGGTCAGCTGGAATCTGCCGCCGAGGGTGATTCCTGAAGTAGGCCTCACTTATTCAACACCGCCTCAAAAATCTTTTTCGCGTTCGGACTGGTTAGGTTTGCGCCGGTAGTGATGTCTACGCCTTCCATGACGATGGTGACAGCCACCTGCGGGTCATTCGCCGGGGCAAACCCGGTAAACCATGAGTTGTTCAGGCCGTTGCCGAGTTCCGCGGTACCGGTCTTGCCGGCCACCTGGACACCGGGCACTGCCGCGCGGCTGGCGATGCCGTCATCGACGACGCTGACCATCCATTCGTTGATCTGCCGCGCGATCTCCGGAGTCGTGGCCGTGCGCAGCGCCTGGGGTTTGGGCTCGCTGATCGCCCGCAGGTCCGGGGACCGTACGGCCTTGATCAGGTTCGGCTGCATCTGCACTCCGTCGTTGGCGATCGCAGCCGTCATCGTGTTGATCTGGAGCGGGGTGGCCCGGACGTCCCGCTGGCCGATCGAGGACTGCGCGAGCCCGGCGTCGTCCAGCGGATCACTCGGGAAGAAGCTCGGGGCGCTGTCCAGCTTCAGCTGGTCGCCGAAGTCCTGGCCGAAGCCGAATTTCTCCGCCTGGTCTCCGATGGCATTCTGCCCGAGGTCCAGGGCGATGCTGGCGAACGGAGTGTTGCAGGACTGCTGCAGGGCAAACGCGAACGACGCCGTCGTGCGGGTGTAGCAGTTGCCGCCGGCGTAGTTGGGGAGCTTGTACTCGATGCCGGGGAAGGACATCTCTGCCGGATTGGGCAGGACGCTGTCCTTGTTGTATTTGCCCGAGTTCAGGGCCGCGGCCGTGTCGATGAGCTTGAAGACCGAACCGGGTGCCAGCAACGCGCCGGTGGGGCCGCTGACATTCTGGTTGAGGTTGATCCCCGGGATCTGGTTCAGCTCGTTGTAATTGGCCTGTTCGGCAGCCGCGTCCTGGGTGGCAATGAGGTTGGGGTCATAGGACGGTTTGGAGACCATGGCCAGGATCGCGCCGGTCTTCGGGTTGGTGACCACGATCGAACCGCGCTGGCCGTCCGGGATGAGGTCGTAGGCAAGCTTCTGGATCTTGGGGTCCAGGGTCAGTTCCACGGACGCCCCCTTGGGCTGGTTGCCGAGGAACAACTGGCCCACCCGGTCCAGGAACTGCTGGTCCGAGCTGCCGGCCAGCACATCGTTCATCGACTTTTCGAGTCCGGTGAGGCCGTAGTTCTTGGAGAAGTATCCCGTGATGCCCGCGTAGAGCTCGGGTTGGGAGTACGTCCGCTGGAATTTGCAGCTCTCCGTAGCAGGCACGGACTCCGCCACCGGGCTGCCGCCGACGATGATGGCGCCGCGGTCGTTGCAGTAGTTCTGCAAGATGGCTCGCCTGTTCCAGGCGTTGGCTTGGAGCTCGTCGGCGCCAACCACCTGCACGTAGCTGAGCGCACCGAAGATCAGCACGAACATTGCGATCGCCGCGATCCACGAATTGCGGATGGCCTGGTTCACAGCTGTTTCACCGCCTCGGTGGGTGCGTCGGGAGTGGTTCGGGGGTCCGGGGCCGGCTTGGACGGCATCGCGGGCAGTTTCCTGCTCAGGCCCGGTTCCTGGCCGGGCGGCAGCGGCGTCGTGTCCACCGGACCGCGCGCGGTGTGCGAGATCATCAGCAGCAGGCCCACAATGATCCAGTTCGCCAGGAGGGAGGACCCGCCGGCGGCGAGGAACGGCGTCGTGAGTCCGGTCAGCGGGATCAGGCGCGTCACGCCGCCGATCACCACGAAGCACTGCAGGGCGATCGCGAAGGAGAGTCCGGTGGCGAGCAGCTTGCCGAACGCGTCGCGGGTGCCCAGCGCGGCGCGGAAGCCCCGGGTGAACAACAGCAGATACATCAGGACGATCGCGAAGACGCCGATCAGGCCGAGTTCCTCACCAAAGGAGGCGATGATCATGTCACTGTTGGCGAAGGGAACGAGGTTGGGCCGGCCCTGGCCGAGGCCGGTGCCGACCAGCCCGCCGTTGGCCATGCCAAACAGGCCCTCGACAATTTGGAGGCTGCCGCCGAACTGCCGCCCGTAGACCTCATCGGTGAAGGCGTTGAGCCAGCCGTCGATCCGCAGGGCCACGTGCGAGAACACGCGGGCTGCCACGAAACCGCCCACGATGATCAGGACGAGGCCGATGATCACCCAGCTGATGCGGCTCGTGGCGACGTAGATCATGACGAGGAACAGGCCGAAGAACAGGATCGAGGAGCCGAGGTCGCGCTGGAAGACCAGCACGCCGATGCTCACGAGCCAAGCGGTGATCATCGGGCCCATGTCCTTGAACCGCGGGAACTGCACCGGCCCGATCTTGCGGCCGGCGAGCAGGATCAGGTCCCGGTTCGAGGACAGATACCCGGCAAAGAAGATGGCCAGGGTGATCTTGGCGATTTCACCCGGCTGGAAAGTCATGGAGCCGATCTTGATCCAGACGCTGGCGCCCAGGACCTCTCCGGCCGAAATGCCCGGAACGAGCGGCAGGATGAGGAGCACGGCGCTGATGGCCAGGGAAATATAGGTGAAGCGGCGCAGGATCCGGTGGTCCTTGAGGAACCAGATGACCGCGATCGCGACCGCCATGGCCACCAGGGTCCAGCGCAGCTGGTTGTTTCCGGTGTCCTCGCCCACACGGTCCAGCCGGTGGATCATGGCCAGGCCCAGACCGTTGAGGGCGACGACGAGCGGAAGTATTACCGGGTCGGCATATTTCGCGCGGATCCGCAGCACCACATGGAAGGCGAGGGCGGCCACAGCCAGAAGTCCGGACTGGAACCAGAAGTCAGTGTCGAAGGCTTTCTGCCGGTCCACACCCACGAGGGCCTGGGCGCCGATGCCGACAGCCAGTGCAAGGACCAGGAGGACCAGCTCCACGTTCCGTCGCGGCCTGGGCACGGGGTCGATGGGTGTCATTTGGCCCCCTCGCAATTCGTAGTCGGGGTGGGGGACGGCGACGGCTTCGCCGCTCCCGGGGCCGCGGTGGCGCCGGGGGAGGCCTTGGTGCTGGGCGTTGGGGTAGCGCCCGGGGACGCGGTAACGCCGGCCGTTGCGGCGGGCGACGGCGTGAGGCACTCATCGGCCGGGGAGGTGGTGCCGGTGCGCTCAAGATTCTTGACGATCCGCTGCGCGTCGTAGAGATCGCGGGCGGGCACTGTCTGACGCACCCGCTGCTGCGAAAATTCGGGAAGATCGGACATCTTGATATCGGTCACCGCTTCGAGGGTGGAAAGCTGAATGGGTCCGAGGCGCTGGGAGACCCCGTTGAAGATGGCTACATGCTGATCGTGCTCGCCGATGTAGTAGCGCGTCTGGGTCCAGGCGTAACCAAGCCACAGCCCGACGGCCAGCAACGCGACGATCGCGGCCGCAATGGAGACGGTGAGCCACCGGCGAGGCCGCCTGACGGGCGCGAAGTCCTCGGCGTCCTCCCGGGCCTGTTCCGACTTGTGCGTGAGTACCGTGGCCGCGCGCCGGGCCACCGTACGTCCGGCGATCGAGGGAATAGACCCCGATTCCGCTGCTGCTGCGGCGGCCCCGACAAGTTCGTGGGGGCGGGTGGAGAGTTCTTCGCGCAGGACTTCCGCCGAGAGATGTTCACCCAGATGCGGATCGGTGGTGGGCTCCGGCTCTTTAGCGCCGGCGGCCTTGTCCGCATCCTTGCCGCTGCCGGCGGAATCCAGTGCAGTGGCCGCGGCCGGCGCGGCAGGCACAGCCGCGGCAGCTGATTCAGCGGGGTTGCCGGCCCCGGCCGACTTTGCTGGCTCGCCGGCGGACTTCGCGGCACCAAAGGTGCTGCCCGTCAGCGGTGCGGCGGGTGCGGCGGGCGCTGACGTCCCGGCGGCCGCTGCGGGGAGGGGAACGACGTCGACGGCGGCGGTCCGGACGTCGTCCGGCATCTGCTCACCGATGTCCAGCACGACAACTGTCACGTTGTCCGGTGCGCCGGCCTCCAGGGTCAGTTCAACGAGCCGTTCGGCGCATTCGTTCAGATCCTTCGTCTCCCGAACCGTGCGCTCCACGACGTGGCCGGCCACGTAGTTCAGGCCGTCCGAACACAGCAGCCAGCGTTCCCCGGCCTGGACGGCCAGGGTGTCGAGGTCCAGCTCCGGGCTGGCATCGACGTCCCCCAACACGCGCATGAGGACGTTCTTGTGCGGATGAGTTTCGGCCTCTTCGGGGCGCAGGCGGCCCTCGTCGATCAGCCGCTGGACAAACGTGTGGTCCACGCTGACCTGTTCGAACTCGCCATCGCGCAGGCGGTAGGCCCGGGAGTCGCCGATATGGGCGAAATGGAGTTTGCCTTCGGCGAGCAGCAGGGCGGTGACCGTGGTGCCCATGCCGGCGAGCTTGGGGTTGATGTGGACCAGCTCGGACAGCAGGGAGTTGGCGGTCTGGATTTCGTCCGCGAGGACGGTGCCGGCGTCGCCGTCGTAGTCATCATGATCCAGGTGGATCATGTCCAGGACAGTCGCGGCAGAGGCGACGTCGCCGCCGGCGTGCCCGCCCATGCCGTCGGCAACGACGGCGAGGTGACGGCCCACGTACGCGGAGTCGTCATTCTTGGCGCGCACGCGGCCAACGTCGGAACGGGCGGCGTAACGCATGATGAGCGGCCGCTTCGGGGCCGTCGTTTTGCCTTCGGCCCTGTCTGCGGGGCGATCCGGGGCAGCCACGGCTATGGCCTCAATTCAATGACCGTCTTGCCGATTCTCACGGGGACGCCCAGCTCCACCGGGAGGGCCCGGGTCAGCTGCTGGTCTGCCAGATAGGTGCCATTAGTGGAGCCGAGGTCCTCGATGAACCAGCGGCTGCCCTGCGGAAACAGGCGGGCGTGGCGGCCCGAGGCGTAGTCGTCCTCAAGGACGAGGGTGGCTTCCTGTGCCCGGCCAAGCAGGATGGGACTTGCCGCGAGGGGGATCGTGGTGCCCTTGAGCGGCCCCTCGGTGACGACCAACTGGCGGGCCTGCTGCTTGACAGGGGCCGGCGGGGGCTCGGCGAGGGAAGGATTCTTTCGTACCTGGCGTGCCGTCGGGGCTCCGGCCGCCGCCTTGCGGCCGATCATCAGATCGCGGCGCATGGCAGAGACGATGCTGAAGATCAGCACCCATAGAAGGATAAGGAACCCGAAGCGAAGTGCCGTTATGGTCAGTTCGCTCATGCGCGGCCGCCTGTGGTGGCGGGCAGTAGGCGGAAAATAATCTTGGTCCGTCCCATCGTGATCGTGGCGCCGTCGGCAAGTTCCGAACTGCCCACGATCTTTTGGCCGTTGACATAGCTGCCGTTCGTGGAGCCGAGATCGATTGCCTGGGCTGTGCCCGGCCCCGTCCGGATTTCCAGGTGGCGGCGCGACACACCTGTGTCGTCAATGAGGATGTCCGCTTCCGAGGAGCGTCCGAGCACGATCGACGGCGCGTTCAGCGAGTAGCGCTGGCCGTCAATGTCCAGCACGGGTTGCAGCTGTGCCGGCTGGCGTGTTGGAGCGGCGGGAACATTGCCGTGCACGCCCGGCTGGGCCGGGACGGAAGGGGCGGAGGCTTTTTCGGTCCGCGAGGTGATGTCGAAATCCCCTGCGCGGCGCTCTTCATCGCGGCGGAAGCTGATCCGGACCGGCCCCTGGAGGGTGTAGCCCTGGCTGCGGACGTGGTTAATGACGACGTCGCACAGCTCTTCCGCAAGCGGTGTGCCCCATTCCTGGGCGCGCTGGAAGTCCTCGCTGCTGAGGAGCACATCAAAAACGTTGGGAGCGAGGGTGCGTCCCGCGGCAATGGTGATGGCCTTGTTGTCCACCTCGGTGCGGAGGCGGCTGGCGATTTCGACAGGCTCAACCTGGGCGCGAGAACCGGTGGAGAAGACTCCGCGGACGGCCTTTTCGATGCCGCGCTCGACTTT